>Ga0268262_10001485_pt1 | contig 28949 bp, 26 predicted proteins | sample TergutNc150P3_FD_190354 | JGI IMG/M metagenome (GOLD analysis project Ga0268262, IMG submission 190354) | Nasutitermes corniger P3 segment gut microbial community from laboratory colony in Florida, USA - Nc150 P3 (SPAdes) (version 2) | ecosystem: Host-associated > Arthropoda: Insects >... | reverse complement strand
AAATCAGGCAGATGTACCTTAACGCCTACTACGGCGAGAGAAAGGCATAGGGGGGCGAGCCATGAAACTGGACCAGGTCATTGCCACAAGAAGCAACAAGACCATATACCGCAGCGGTGACTTTGCCGTTAAGGTGTTCAGCGAGGACTTTTCAAAGGTGGACGTCCTCAACGAGGCCCTCAACCAGGCGCGGGTGGAGGAAACGGGGCTGAACATCCCAGCCGTGCAGGAAGTCCTGAAAATAGACGGCAAGTGGGCCATTGTCTCCGATTACGTCGAGGGCAAGACCCTTGCCCAGTTGGTGGAAGAGGCCCCCGACAAAAAAGCGGACTACGTAGCAATGATGGTGGACCTGCAAATCCTCGTCCACAGCAAAAGGGCGGCGAACCTAAACAGACTGCGCGAAAAGATGCACCGCAAGATTAGCCAGGCCAATTTGGACGACGCCACCAAGTACGAGCTGCAGACGCGGCTGGAATCCAGGCCCAAGCACTACAAGGTCTGCCACGGGGACTTCTATTTCTCCAACATCATCCTCAAGCCGGACGGCACGCCCTACATCATAGACTGGTCGCACGTCACGCAGGGCAACGCTTCGGCGGACGTGGCCAGGACCTACCTGCTCTTCTGGCTCGCCGGCGACGTCGCCGGCGCCGAGATGTATTTGAAGCTGTACGCCGAAAAAACAGGCACGGCCAAGCACTACGTCAAAGGCTGGCTGCCCATCGTCGCTGCTTCGCAGTCGGTAAAGGGCAACGAAAAGGAGCGCGAGTTCCTGCTCTCCTGGGCCACGGTGGTGGACTTCGAATAGCAAGGTGCCCAAAGAAACGATCAAAATCACCGGCATGACCTGCGCCGGCTGCGCGGCCAGGCTCGAAAAGGTTCTGTCCAGGCTGGACGGCGTATCCCGCTGCTCTGTCAATTTCGCCGCTGGCCGCGCCGCCGTGGAGTGCGACGCGGAGAAAATAGGTCTTGGAGACATAAGGCTGGCCATTGCCGGCGCGGGCTTTGGCTGGGTGGATCAGGGCGAAGGAAAAAACAGGGGAGGGCATCCGTCGCACTGGGCCAAGTTCATCGTCGCGGCCGCCTTTGCCCTGCCCCTGTTCTATGTGGCCATGGGCCACATGCTGCCGCTTGGGTGGCGGCTTCCCCTGCCGTTGGTCCTTCACCCTGGGCACAGTCCCTTGGGCTTCACGCTGGCGCAGGCGGTCCTCGTGGCCCCCATAGTCGCGGCGGGGCGGGGGTTCTATTCAAAGGGCTTCGGGGCCATTTTCCGCCTGTTGCCCAACATGGACAGCCTGGTTGCCATAGGGACATCCGCCGCGCTGCTCTACAGTGTTTACAACACCTGGTGCGTGGCCGTGGGCGACGGTCATGCGGCCGAGTCACTCCACTTTGAAACGGCTGGGGCGATAATCGCGCTCATCCTGCTTGGCAGGGCGCTGGAGGTGGCATCCAAGGACAGGGCGCGCGGGGCAATCCAGAAACTCATGGGGCTTTCGCCCAAGACGGCGGTATTGCTCAAAGACGGGCAAGAGTCGGAAATCCCAATAGACGAAGTGAAAGTGGGCGACACGCTGGTGATCAGACCCGGCGCAAAGATACCGGCGGACGGCGTGGTGCTGGAGGGCGCAGCGTCCGTTGACGAATCCATGCTCACGGGCGAGAGCGCGCCCGTCGAAAAGGGCACCGGCGACCGCGCATACGCCGCGTGTATCGCCCTGGAGGGCACCATTCTCCTGAGAGTCGAAAAAACAAAGGGTGACACGGCACTTGCGCGGATAATCCAACTGGTGGAGGACGCGCAGTGCGGCAAGGCTCCCATTGCGCGGACAGCCGATGTTGTGGCGGGCCGCTTTGTGCCCTTTGTCTGCGCCGCCGCGCTGCTGTCAGGGCTGGCGTGGCTCCTTTGCGGCGCCAGTCTGGGGGCCTCGCTCTTGATATTCACCTCTGTGCTGGTGGTGGCCTGCCCCTGCGCCCTTGGTCTGGCCACGCCAACGGCAATCATGGTGGCCACGGGCAGGGCGGCCTCGAAAGGCATACTCTTCAAGAGCGGCGAGGCACTGGAGACCGCGCACAGAATCAGCATGGTGACGCTGGACAAGACCGGCACACTGACCACGGGCAGGCCGGCCGTGACGGACGTGCTGGCGCTGGACGGAGACGCTGGTAGCCTATTGCTGCTGGCGGCCTCTGTCGAAAACCACTCCGAGCATCCTGCAGGTCGGGCCATCGTGGAGGCCGCCAAGGCGAGGGGCCTGGAAGTCGCAAAGGCCGAAGGCTTCAAGTCGTTTGCAGGGCGCGGCGTTGCGGGAAATGTCGCCGGGCGGTCTGTGGCCGTGGGAAACAACAGGCTCATGGAGGAGATGAACATTTCCATAACTGCATTGGTGTCGGATTCCGACAGGCTGGCCGGTGAGGGCAAGACACCGATGTTCGTTTCCATTGACGGCAGGGCGGCGGGGCTGCTGGCCGTGAGCGACCAACCAAGGGTCACCGGCCGCGCAGCCGTTGAGGCCCTGCGCCAAATGGGCGTCGGCGTAATAATGGTGACGGGCGACAACGCCCGCACCGCCGAGGCCATAGCCAGGCAGGTGGGAATAGACCGCGTGGTGGCTGAGGCCCTGCCGCAGACCAAGGGCGAGGAAATCAAGAAACTGCGGGCCGCCGGCCACTGCGTGGCAATGGTGGGCGACGGCGTAAACGACGCGCCCGCGCTTGTGTTGGCGGACGTTGGCATCGCCATGGGCTGCGGCACGGACGTGGCCATAGAGGCGGCGGACATAGTATTAATGGGCTTTGACCCCGCCGATGTGGCGAAGGCGATAGGCATTGGCAGGGCCGCCATGCGCGTCATAAGGCAAAACCTGTTCTGGGCCTTTGCCTACAACGTTGCCGCCATCCCCTTGGCGGCCCTTGGCGTCCTGTCGCCCGTCATGGCCGCCGCGGCAATGTCGCTCAGCTCCGTGACTGTGGTGCTGAACGCGCTTAGGCTGAAAAGGGCGTGATGGACTAATAATGCCAAGTCGCAGTCAAACCTGTGGTAATCCGTACTGTTTGGTCTGGAGCGAAGGGCGGATTCATTCCGCCCGGAGCGAGCGTGCGAAGGGGTCCGGGGAAAGGCGCGGCTGTGGCCGCGCGAGTCCCCGGCAGACTACCGATTTGCATTCTTTGAATGCAAGTCGGTATTAATCAGCAGTGGTCCTTTGTGCATTGGCCGCCGTCGCTTGTCCCGATGCACCTTTTGAACAGACCGCCCTTCAGCAAGTCCAGGTTCGTCAGGCCGTCGTATTGCACAATGCCGTTTTCGGGTATGTCCCGCAGGGGGACGTATCTGACTCCGCAGTCCACGTCAAGCGGGGCGGGCGATTTGAGGTAGCCTTCGTAGCCGTTGAGGTCCATGATGAGCAGGCCGACAGCGAAGGCACCTGCCTTCTCGCGAACCGCCAGCTCCTGAATCTGCGCCTTTGAAAATGGGTGGTCGTTCTGCCGCGTCTCCGGGTTGCAGGGCTTGACCTCAAAGAAGACGGGGTGCCCAAGGAAAACGCCGGATATTTCTGGCTCGACCTTGTCGCCAGTGGTTTCGCGCTTCTCAAGCCATATCGCCTTGCAGCCGTATTGGCGGGACAGGATTTTGATCAGTTGTACCGACAAGTCGGGTTCGGACATAGGGGCCTCCTCACCAAATATACGATTCGGCAAGTTGCAGGAAGTACTTTAGCAGAATCGCGATTTGCACTATCATTGAGCCATATGCACTGCCAAGGAGCCGGCCATGACCAACCAGCCCGAACTCAAAAAGACACCGCTCAATGCGGTCCACAGGGCCCTCGGCGCCAAAATGGTTGACTTCGGCGGCTGGGACATGCCTGTGCAGTACCCCACAGGCATCATCGCCGAGCACCACGCCGTGCGGCAGAAGGTGGGCATCTTCGACGTCAGCCACATGGGCGAGATTCGCGTCAAGGGCCCGCAGGCTATGGCGTTCCTCGACTGGCTAACGCCCAACGCCGTGACCAAGCTGGGTCTGGGTCAGATACACTACACGGGCTTCCTCACCGAAAAAGGCGCGTTTGTCGATGACCTGCTGCTGCACAAGATTTCCGACACGGAGTTCCTGCTGGTGGTGAACGCCTCAAACGTCGACAAGGACTTCGACTGGGTGAAGGGCCACGCGGCCAAGTGGGACGTCCAGGTCACCAACGAATCCGACGCCACGGGCCAGGTGGCACTCCAGGGGCCGAGGTCGCTGGACGTGCTACAGCCGCTGGTTGACATTGATTTGAGCCAGATAAAGTACTACTGGTTCGCCTTCGGCAAGTTCGAGGGCCTGCCCGTGATGGTGGCCCGCACTGGCTACACGGGCGAGGACGGCTTCGAGGTCTATTGCCCCACGGAAAAGACAGAGTGGGTGTGGGGCAAAATCATGGAGAGCGGCAAAAAGCACGAACTGACGCCCACGGGCCTCGGCTGCCGCAACACGCTTCGCCTGGAGGCCAAGATGGCCCTCTACGGCCACGAGATAAACGATGAGATAACCGCGCTGGAGGCCGACCTGGGCTGGATTGTGAAGCTACAGAAGGGCGACTTCCTTGGCCGCGAGGCTCTCCAGAAGCAAAAGGACAGCGGCTTAAGCCGAATACTTGTGGGCTTCAGAATGCTGGAGAAGCGCGACATAGCAAGGGATCACATGCCGGTGGTGGAGGGCGGCAAGCAGGTGGGATTCGTCACCAGCGCCGCGCCCAGCGCCACGCTTGGGTTCAACCTGGGTCTGGCCATTGTCCCCGTCAAAATGAAAGAAATCGGCACGCGCATAATGATAGACATAAGGGGCAAGGCGTGTCCTGCGGACGTGGTGCCCACGCCCTTCTACAAGCGGGCGAAGTGACGAATGACCGACTTCGCCGCGCAGTTGGCGGAATGCCGTAAGCCCTTCCCCGCCTCCGAAAAGATATACGTGGAAGGCGCCAGGCCAGGCGTCAGGGTGCCATTCCGGCGCGTGACCTTGACGTGTGATGGGTCCGTCATTCTCTATGACACGATGGGCCCCTACACCGACCCCAATGCAACGATAGACCTGGCCAAGGGCCTCGCGCCCCTGCGCCTGCCCTGGGTGCTGGAGAGGGGCGACGTGGAGGAGCTGGACGCGCCGTCCAGCCGCTACCGCAGGCAGAGGGACGGCGACACGGCGCTGGACGGCATACGCTTTCCGTCGCCCCGCAGGTCTCTACGCGCAAAAGCCAGCCGCCGCGTCACGCAACTGCACTACGCCAAGAACGGCACAATCACGCCGGAGATGGAGTACGTCGCAATCAGGGAGAACCTTGGCAGCTCGGCGAACAGCCACATCACGCCCGAATTCGTCCGCCAGGAGGTGGCGGCGGGCAGGGCCGTGATTAGCGCCAACGTGAACCACCCCGAAGCCGAGCCGATGATCATAGGCCCGGCCTTCTTGGTGAAAATCAACGCCAACATCGGCAACTCGGCCATTGCGTCCTCCATAGGCGAGGAGGTCGAGAAAATGGTCTGGGCCATAAGGTGGGGCGCGGACACTGTGATGGACCTAAGCACCGGAGCCAACATCCACGAGACCAGGGAGTGGATACTGCGGAACTCCCCCGTGCCCATTGGCACGGTGCCCATTTACCAGGCACTGGAAAAAGTGGGCGGCAGGGCGGAGGAGCTGACCTGGGACATCTTCCGCGACACTCTGGTGGAGCAGTGCGAGCAGGGCGTCGATTATTTTACAATCCACGCCGGCGTCCGCCTGATGCACGTCCCCCTCACGGCCGCCAGGCGGACCGGGATTGTCAGCAGGGGCGGCTCCATACTCGCCAAGTGGTGCCTGGCGCACCACAAAGAGAACTTCCTTTACGCCCACTTCGACGAGGTGTGCGAGCTGCTTGCATCCTATGACGTGGCTGTGAGCCTGGGCGACGGGTTCAGGCCAGGCTGCGTGGCGGACGCCAACGACGCGGCGCAGTTCGCCGAGTTGGACACTCTGGGCGAATTGACCCTGCGGGCCCGCGCGCTGGACTGCCAGGCCTTTATAGAGGGTCCTGGCCACGTCCCCATGCACCTTATACGCGAAAACATGGAGAGGCAGCAGCGGGTCTGCCACGGCGCGCCCTTCTACACGCTTGGGCCGCTTGTCACCGACGTCGCGCCAGGCTACGACCACATCACATCGGCCATTGGCGCGGCGATGATTGGCTGGATGGGCACGGCCATGCTCTGCTACGTCACGCCCAAGGAGCATTTGGGTCTGCCCGACAAACAGGACGTGAAGGAAGGCGTCATAGCTTACAAAATAGCCGCCCACGCGGCCGACGTCGCCAAGGGGCACCCCGGCGCCAGGGTCTGGGACGATGCCATGGCCAAGGCGCGCTTCGAGTTCCGCTGGGAGGACCAGTTCAGCCTGGCCCTGGACCCAGAGACGGCCCACGCCTCGCACGATGCGACGCTGCCCTTGGACGCCGCCAAGACTGCCCATTTTTGCTCCATGTGCGGTCCCCACTTCTGCGCCATGAAGATAACCGAGGATGTCAGGGCCTACGCCTCCGCCAAGGGCCTCGACCCGGAAGCGGCGATTGGGGCGGGCCTTGCCGAAAAGGCAAAGGAGTTCGGCGAGGGCGGCGGGGAGTTGTACGGGCGACAAGTTTAACGGATGCCCACCCTATTTTCGTCCCTCTTCGGTCACCTGGTCATCTGCCGCGGCTGCCTGCGCCCGTTTCAGGGGGGCGGCGAGGCCGGTCTGTGCGATTCGTGCTGGGGAGGGCTGCTGCCCCTTGACCCCGACCGCTGCCCGCGCTGCGCCCTGCCGCACGGCGGCGGGGACTGCCCAGACGAGGTGGCGTGGGAGCATGGCGACGCACTGTGGGACTACTGGGGGGGCAGCCCCTCCGCCGGCGCCCTTCTGGTGCCTGGCATAAAGGCCGGCGAGGCTGGCTGGCGGCGTGGCCTGCTCGGACGGGTGTCCCGCGCCGCGCTGCCCGACTGGGCCCGGCAGGCCGATTTGGTCACGTCCGCGCCGCCCTCCGCGCTGCACAGGCTAATGCGCGGCTTCGACTTTGCCGAAGAGGCCGCGCGCCTTGCGGCGGATTCCCTCGCGCGTCCTTACGGTAGGACGCTTGCAAGGGCGTGGGCGTCGAGGCGGCAGTCCCAAAAGAGCGAGGGCAAAAGGCGCAGGATGCCGCAGAAAATGGTGTATGTCCGCAAAGATGCCGACGTGGCGGCGAAAGCCATTCTCCTAATGGACGACGTGTGGACCACTGGCACCACGCTCCTGCGCTGCGCCAACGCCCTGAAGAAGGCCGGTGCCCGCGAGGTGATGGTGCTCGCGCTGTTCCGCGCCACGCGCTAAGATTCAAGTTGGGGGGCACGATGGGCGACCAAAAAAACAGAGTGAACCTGTTTGAGGGGATACGGGTCCGCACAGTCTGGGACCAAGACAAGGAGAAATGGTGGTTTTCCATAGTGGACATCGTTGCCGTCTTGACAGACAACGACCACAAGCGCGCTCAGACGTACTGGAAGGTCTTGAAAGGGCGGCTAACGGCCGAGGGGGATCAGTTGGTTACAAATTGTAACCAACTGAAACTGGAGGCGTCGGATGGCAAGAAGTATCTCACCGACGTTGCCGACACGGAACAAGTCCTGCGCCTGGTCCAGTCAATCCCAAGCAAGAAAGCGGAGCCTTTCAAGATGTGGCTCGCCAAGGTTGGCAATGAACGCCTGGACGAAAGCATAGACCCAGAACTCACCTTCGACCGCGCCATACAGAACTACCGCCGCCTTGGATACAGCGAGGACTGGATAAACCAGCGGATAAAGACCATCGAAGTAAGAAAAGCCTTGACGGACGAGTGGGACAAAAGCGGCGTCGAACAGGGGGAAGAGTACGCCGCGCTGACGGACCTGATGACAAAGACGTGGAGCGGCCTTGCGACAAAGGACTACAAACACCTCAAGGGTTTGACTAAAGAGAACCTGCGCGACAACATGACAAACGTAGAGCTGATACTGAACATGCTTGCCGAAGCCTCTGCCACAGCCATTTCCGAGAAAGAGCAGCCAAAGGGGTTCCACGCCAGCGCGAAGGTTGCCAAGGACGGCGCGGAGGTGGCAAGGGCGGCCAAGGAGCAGCTTGAGCGGCGCACCGGCGAACCCGCCGTCAGCCCAAAGAACGCAAGGCAGATAGCCCAGAAGAAAAAGCCAAAATTAGGCTGACGCCAAAAAGGCCGGACTGCGGCGCAGCCCGACCCTTTTGTTGGCTCGGATTGTAAAAGCCCAAAACCCGGCGGCTACTTGATCACTTTCTTTATGGCGTCGGCCAGTTGGCCGGGCTTGACTTCGGCCAGTTCGTAGGACGCGCGGACCATGGGCTTGTTCACCTTCAGCACGCGGGTGATGTCTATGGGGGTGGCGGACAGCACCACGTCGCAGGGGGTGGCGTCTATCGTGGCCTCTAGGTCCTTTATCTGCTTGTCGCCGTAACCCATCGCCGGCAGTATGCCCTTGGCGTTGGGGTATTTCTTGTAGGTGGCGGCTATGGAGGCCACCGCGTAGGGCGTGGGGTCAACTATCTCGCCCACACCGCCGTTTTTGGCGGCCACCACGCCGGCGCCGTAGGACATGGAGCCGTGGGTGAGCGTCGGGCCGTCCTCTATCACCAGCACCTTCTTGCCCTTCACCATGTCGGGCTTTTCGATTGTGACGGGGCTGTTGGCGCGAATGACGGTGGCCTTGGGGTTGACCTTGGCGGCGTTGGCCTCCACGGCCTTGATGTCGGCCTCGTTCTTCACGCTGTCGCACTTGTTGATGATTATCACGTCCGCCATGCGGAAGTTGGTCTCGCCGGGGTAGTAGATCAGCTCGTGGCCGGGGCGGTGCGGGTCGGCGACTATGATGTGCAGGTCGCAGGCGTAGAAGGGCAGGTCGTTGTTGCCGCCGTCCCACAGAATCACGTCGGCCTCTTTCTCGGCCTCGCGCAGTATCTGCTCGTAGTCAACGCCAGAGTAGATTATGAAGCCGTTGTCAATGTGCGGCTCGTACTCCTCGCGCTCTTCTATCGTGCATTTGTGCTTGTCTAGGTCCGAGTACGCCGCGAAGCGCTGGCAGGCCTGCTTGGCCAAATCGCCGTAGGGCATGGGGTGGCGGATGGCGACGACTTTTTTGCCCATTTCCTTGAGTATGCGGCTCAGGTAGCGCGAAGTCTGGCTCTTGCCGGAGCCTGTCCGCACGGCCGTGATGGCTATCACCGGCTTGGTGGACTTGATCATCGTGCTGTTGGGGCCCATCAGCTTGAAGTCAGCCCCGGCTGCCATGCAGACGGCGCCAAGGTGCATCACGTACTCGTTTGTCACGTCGGAGTAGGCGAACACGCACTCGTCGACTTTTTCGCGCTTGATAATGTCAACGGCCTCCGACTCCTCAAGGATTGGAATGCCGTTGGGGTACAGCTTGCCGGCGAGTTCGACGGGGTACTTGCGGCCCGCGATGTCGGGAATCTGCGTGGCCGTGAACGCAACCACCTTATAGAGGGGGTTGTCGCGGTAGTAGGTGTTGAAGTTGTGGAAGTCCCGGCCGGCGGCGCCCAGGATGAGGACTCGTTTTGGTTCCGACATAGTTGCTCCTTCAACAAAGGTGCCGCGCCCTGCCCGGGCTGGCCGTGGGTGGCTCAATTTTAGCAGAAACCGGGCGGTTGTGTGACGGTCGAAACATCAGTCATTTTTCCCGTCCGCCGGTGTATCATTGTGGTCAGGGCGCCCCACCTCCCGGGGCGTCTGTTTTTTTTGTCCATTTTTCCCATGCAGACGCGGGCCAGACACTTGGCGGAGTATGCACTCTACCGCCTGTTCGAGGGTGTGATGAGGCACATGCCCTGGGGCACCGCCCTGGCCATGGGCGAATTGGCCGGCCGCGCCGCATACTGGCTGGATTCTAGGCACAGGGAAGTGACGCTCTCCAACCTGCGCGGGTCCGACCTGGGGCTGTCCGAAAGCGACATAGTCCGGGTGGCCAAGGACTGCTTCGCCCACTTCGGCGCCCTGGCCTTCACCATGCCCCTCCTGCTCTTCATGGACGCCGGCGAACTGCTCCGCAGGGTGCGCTTCCGCGGCATGGAGGTTTGGGACGCGGCCGCGCGCGCCGGAAAAGGGTTCATCGGCCTCACGGGGCACTACGGCAACTGGGAGGCCATGGCGCTGGTCCTCTCCGCGTCGGGCAGGCCCCTCACGGTCATCGGGCGCAGGGTCGGCAACCCGTATCTGGACGCCAGGCTCCGCGCCCTGCGGGCCCGGTTCGGCAACGTGGCCATAGACAAGGACGGCGCTGTGAAAGAGGCCGTCCAAGCACTGCGCCGGGGCATGTGCGTTGGCTTTCTGTTGGACCAGGACGCGCGCTCCTATGGCGTGTTCGCACATTTCCTGGGCCGCCCCGCCTCCACTTGGCCCACAGCCGCCGCCCTCGCGCTCCGCTTCGGTCTCCCCGTGGTGCCCATCTATAGCCGCCCGTGCCCGGACGGCACTATAATGGTTGAGGTGGAGGCGCCCCTGGCCATAAACCCGTCCGGGGATTCCGCAAGGGATGTGCTGGACGCCACACAATTGATGAGCGACGCACTGGAGAGGCGCGTGCGGCGCCATCCACACTACTGGTTTTGGATGCACAGGCGCTTCAAGACCCAGCCAGCAAACGAAAGCGGATCCAAGGAAACCAAATGCACAAGCACGTCCTAGAGAAACTGGAGGCGGACCACCGGGCCCTGAAGCAGTCGCTGCTGGTGGACATACCCAAAGAGATAGCCGCCGCTGCGTCGCAGGGCGACCTGTCCGAAAACGCCGACTATGAGCAGGCCCTTTCCAGGCGGGACATGGCCCAGGCGAAGCTGGTCGCGCTGGAGCAGAGGATCAGCGAAATAGCCAGCATGAACGTCACGCGGCTCCCCAAGGACGAGATAGCCTACGGCACCCGCGTGAAGCTGCTCGACCTGGCCACGGAAAAAGAGGTCACGTACAAACTCGTGCTGCCGGAGGAACTGGGCAACGACCCCCTGCTCCTCAGCATCAGCAGCCCGATAGGCACGGCCCTCCTTGGCAAAAAAGAGGGGGACGATGTCTCTGTGAGGATACCCTCCGGCACCAAGCACTTCGAAGTGCTGGAGCTGCAGACCGTGCACCAGCAGTAGCCTGACCCATCACACACTTTTTTGAAAGCGGGAAAAATGGACAGCACCGACAAACACGGCAACGGCCAGACCTGTTCCTTCTGCGGCAAGGGCGCCGGCGAGGTGCAGCACCTGCTGCAGGGCATGAGCGCCATGATCTGCGAAGAGTGCCTGGATGCGGCCAACGTCCAGGTGCGCATGAGCAGGCAGACCAGGACCAAGGCCAAGTCCGAGCCCAAGCTGCACACGCCCAAAGAGATAAAGGCCTTCCTGGACGAGTACGTCATAGGCCAGGAGGACGCAAAGAAGCGGCTCTCCGTGGCGGTTTACAACCACTACAAGCGCATACTGCACCCAAGGGAGGGCATCAAGCTGGCCGCGGCCCACGACGGCAGGAGGCCTTTGGCGCCCGCCCCGGACAGGTCCAGGCTGTACGGCGGGGACGAGGAATCCGAATGGCGCACTGGCGCGGTCGGGCACGATGTGGAACTGGCCAAGAGCAACATCCTTTTGCTGGGCCCCACCGGCACCGGCAAGACGCTTTTGGCGCAGACGCTTGCCGCCATGCTGGACGTGCCGCTGGCCCTGGCCGACGCCACCACCCTGACCGAGGCCGGCTACGTCGGCGAGGACGTCGAGAACATCCTTTTGAAGCTGCTCCAGGCCGCTGGCCATGACATAGAGCGCGCCCAGCGCGGCATAGTCTTCATAGACGAAATAGACAAGATAGGCCGCAAAAGCGAGAACCCGTCCATAACCCGCGACGTGTCGGGCGAGGGCGTGCAGCAGGCCCTGCTCAAGCTGATAGAGGGCACCGTAGCAAACGTCCCCCCGCAGGGCGGCCGCAAGCACCCCCACCAGGAGTTCATCCACCTGGACACCACCAACATACTGTTCATCTGCGGCGGCGCATTCGTCGGCATAGAGGACATCGTCAAGCAGCGAGTCCGGGCAAAGTCTATGGGCTTCGGTGCCAGCGTCACCAACAAGTCGGACAAGTCCGAATTCCTGAAACTGGTGGAGCCTGAGGACATCATCAAGTACGGCCTGATACCCGAGCTCGTCGGCCGCCTGCCCGTCTTCGCTTCCCTGGAGCCGCTGGACAAAGACGCGCTGATACGCATACTCACGCAGCCCAAGAACGCCATAGTCAAGCAGTTTGTGAAGCTGTTCGACATGGACGGTGTCGATCTGGCCTTCGAGGACGGCGCACTGGAGGCCATGGCCGACCAGGCCGTGGCCAAAAAGCTGGGCGCCAGGGGCCTCCGCGCCATGATGGAGCAGACCCTGATGGACCACATGTTCGAGCTGCCAGACCCCGAGCGAGACGAGACACTGACGCTCACCATCACCCGCGCAGACGTCGAGAAGAAACTCGGAGCAGTGGGTGGCGCGGACGGCGATGACGGCGGCGAAGCCGCCGGCGACAGCCGCCAAGCCTCTGCGTAGCCGTCACGTATTTTTTGCGCCGCCAAGCCCCACCGTGCTGGCAAATGGGGACGGTGCGGCGCCGCGGACGCGCCAGCGGACGCTGGACGCCTGCATAGCCGTCACGTATTTTTTGCGCCACGCTCGTAATCTTCAAGTAGCCGCAGTCGACCAGCGTGGCGCCTGAGGGCCTGGTGGTAGCAGAAGAGACGCGGCCGTACGTGGCGATGGCAAAACCGTGGCATAGGTGGCCGCATCAAGTACGAACATGGACGCGCCGCAGGCGCAACCATTGCCGCCCGGCTTCAGCTAGGGCGGGGAATTTAATAGAAGGCGCGTCAGCCTCTCTATTCACTGGCTACTGTCAACTGTCCACTGGCAGCTGCTTTTAGCCCAGCTTCAGCTAGGGCGGGGAATTTAATAGAAGGCGCGTCAGCCTCTCTATTCACTGGCTACTGTCAACTGTCCACTGGTCACTGCTTTTAGCCCAGCTTCAGCTAGGGCGGGAAATTCAGAAAAAGGCGCGACAGCAACGACGTTCACTGGCAACTGGTCACTGGCTACTGCTTTTTAGATGCCTTCCAGCGCCTTGTCCAGGGCGTTAGCGTCGGGGTGGCCTTTGTAGAGGCTGCGGTATTCGGCGTAGTCGTTCAGTGCCTGCGCCCTGTCGCCCTCAAGTTGTCTGACCTGCATCAGCGTGGCCCAGTACTGGCCGGCCCAGGCGGCGCTGGGCTTGGCATTTTTGCGCAGGGGGGAAATCAGGTCGCCGGCCTCCTTTGCTTGGCCGAGGGCTATGCTCCTCTGCGCCAGGCGCAGGATGGACCAAGGGTCCTTTGGCGCGGCAACGGGGGCGGCGGTCTGGGCAGTGGCGGCGTCTTCGTCGGGCCCGATCTTTAGCTTCCAGGCGGCCACCATCCCGTTGGTGACGGCGACGCAGGGGCCGGGCGCGGTCTTTGCCAGTTCCTCCAGCCTGGGCAGCGCCGCCCGCATTTTCTGGATCTGTACGTCAGCGGGGTTTGGCGTGGAGCGGCTGCCTTGGACTTCCGAGACGAGGGCCGCCAGGGCCGTCTCGTGCTGGCCTATCCTGCGCGACTGCCAGAGTTTCCACGAGGTCACGGCCGCCAGCGCAAGCACGATTACACCGGCCGCCAGCAGTAGGCGCTTCATCAGCGCCGTGCGGTCGTCTATCCCGTGCGCCACCATGGACTGGAACGCCGTCAGGCTCTGCGCCTGCTTCTGTATTTTGATCTCTTTCTTCTTTATGTCGGACATGGATGCCATTGTCTTTGCCGCTCCGTTGCGCCTGTTGTTGGGGCAGGACAGTTTACCACGAACAGTGGCGCCGACAAGGGGCGCGGGCTTTGCCCGCGCCGTCCGCAATACGTGGTGCCTGGAGCCGGAATTGAACCAGCGACACACGGATTTTCAGTCCGTTGCTCTACCAACTGAGCTATCCAGGCGTTGCCTGCACAACAAAAAAGTCTAGCAGAATGCCGCTTGCTTTTCAAATGGAGCCCCACATCTGCCACTAGTTGTTGGTTTCAATCCGCGCTATAATCTATGTCTAGCTAAAGGACCCCCAGACGGGAGCGCCATGGACTTTGACCCCATCCAGTTTTCACCTGATGATTTCTATGGTGGGCGCTGCCACGACCCGGTGGATCACTTCGGCTGCCACCTGTGGCGTGGCGGTCTGTTTTTCCGCGTCTTCATGCCTGGCGTTGACCGCGTGGAGCTGCTGGACGCCGGCAGCGGCGAGGCCGTGGGAGAACTGAAGAGGATGGACTGGCAGGGCGTCTTCGAGCTGCACAAGGAAAACTGCAACAAGTTCGCCTACAGGTACCGCTTCACGTCTGGCTCGCACTCCTGGGAGCTGGAGGACCACTATTCATTCGGCCCAGTGTTGGGCGAGCTGGACCGCTACCTGATGGGGCAGGGCAACCACTTCGAGGCCTACCGCAAGCTGGGCGCGCACCCATGCGTCAAGGACGGCTGCCCCGGTGTCTCCTTCGCGCTGTGGGCGCCCAACGCCAGGCGCGTGTCGGTGGTCGGCAGCTTCAACGACTGGGACGGCCGGCGCCACCTAATGCAGCAGTACGCCATGAACGGCATTTGGGAATTGTTTGTGCCCAGGCTCACCAAGGGCGACTTCTACAAGTTCGAGATCATGGGCCTGGACGGAAAACTGCTGCCCCTGAAGTCCGACCCATTCGCCTTCCGCAGCGAGCAGTACCCGCACTTCGCCGGCATTGTGCATGGCCTGTCCGACTACCCATGGCGCGACTCCGGCTGGATGGAGAACCGCTGGAAGTCGAACTCGCACAAAGCGCCCATCAGCGTCTTCGAAGTCCACATGGGCTCTTGGCGGCGCAAGTGGGACGGCTCTTTCCTGACCTACACCGAGCTTGCCAACGAGTTGGTTCCTTATGTCAAGGAGCTCGGCTACACGCACATCCAGTTGCTGCCCGTCACCGAGCATCCCCTCTACGCCTCCTGGGGCTACCAGCCGCTGGGGCTCTTCGCGCCCACCAGCCGCTACGGGCAGCCGGATGAGTTCAAGGCATTCGTGGACGCTGCCCACCTGGCCGGCATCGGCGTGTTTCTGGACTGGGTGCCGGCGCACTTCCCCGAGGACGACCACGGCCTGGCCTATTTCGACGGCACGCATCTTTATGAGCACGCAGACCCCCGCCAGGGGCGCCACCAGGACTGGGGCACGCTCATCTACAACTTCGGCCGCGAGGAGGTCCGCAACTATCTCATCTCCAACGCCCTCTTTTGGCTGGACCAGTACCACCTGGACGGCCTGCGCGTGGACGCAGTGGCATCGATGCTCTACCTCAACTACAGCAGGAAGGAGGGCGAGTGGATCCCCAACCGCTACGGCGGCAAGGAGAACCTGGAATCCATTGCATTCCTGCGCCGGCTGAACGAAGTTGTGTACAGCCACTTCCCAAGCGTGATGATGATCGCCGAGGAGAGCACGGCCTGGCCGGGCGTCAGCCGCCCCACCGACGTGGGCGGCCTGGGCTTCGGCCTGAAGTGGGACATGGGCTGGATGCACGACACGCTGCGCTACCTTGGCCGGCACATGCTGCACCGCCGCTGGCACCACGATGAAATAACTTTCTCCATGCTGTACCGGAACGCCGAGAACTTTGTCCTGCCCCTTAGCCACGATGAAGTGGTGCATGGCAAGAGAAGCCTATTGTGGCGGATGCCCGGCAACCGCGAGGAACAGTTCGCAAACCTGCGCCTGCTGTACGCATGGCAGTTCGCGCTGGCCGGAAAGAAGATGCTGTTCATGGGCGGCGAGTTCGCCCAGGACCACGAGTGGGACCACAACCGCGCGCTGGACTGGTACCTGCTTGAGTATGGTCCGCACCAGGGAATATCGAACCTGGTCCGCGACCTCAATGCCCTGTACCGCTCCGAGCCGTCAATGTACGAGGGCGACTGCGAGCTGGGCGGCTTCCGCTGGATAGACTGCGCCGACAAAAAGAACAGTGTCCTGGCGCTTGTCCGCCACGATGGGCACGGGGCGCCGGGCATCGTCATCATAGTCAACCTGTCGGGCTGCGCCAGGGACAACTACCGCGTGGGCGTCCCCGTCGCGGGCACGTACAAAGAGGCGCTGAACACCGACAGCTCATACTACGGCGGCTGGAATTTCGGCAACCTGGGCGAGGTCAAGACAGAGGACATCCCCGCCCACTGCCACCCACAGAGCCTTTCGATAACACTGCCCCCGATGTCGGCGCTCTTCCTGAAGAGGATAGAGGTCACCGCCAAAAAGCCGGCCTCGAAAAAAACGACAAAGAAATAGAAATTGAAATAAGGACGCGCTGTGCAACCAGCCACTTGACTCGGCTATAATAATTGCCGCAACGGTCCTTTACTTTTAGGCGGAGACCATGGAACCAATACAGAAAAAACTCACGGAACTCACCAAGAACCTTTGGTGGACTTGGAACCCCGAAGTCAGGGCCATTTTCCGCGACATTGACCCCAACCTCTACAACCGCTCCCACCGCAACCCCCTGCGGGTCGTCAAGTCAGTTGACCCCGCGTTTTTGGAGGCGCGCGCCGCAGAGGCCGACATAGTCACGCGCACCGACAGGGCGCTGCGGCAGTTGAAGGACTACCTCAACCCCGCCACCACCTGGGGCCTCATGCACGGCGGGGCGCTCAACGCCAGGCCCGTTGCGTATTTCTGCGCCGAGTTCGGCATACACGAGTGCCTCCCCATCTATTCCGGCGGCCTCGGCATTTTGGCCGGCGACCACCTAAAGGGCGCGTCCAACCTTGGCATCCCGCTCGTCGCCGTCGGTCTGCTGTACCACCAGGGCTACACCATGCAGCACCTGGACAACACGCACTGGCAGCAGGACGTGCGCGAGCCCTTCGAAATGGACGACCTCCCGATCACCTATGTAACCGACAGGGACGACAACCCGCTCACCATCCAGTTGGAGCTGCCAGGCAGGATCATCTACGCGAGGATACTGGAAGTGCCCGTGGGCAGGGTCAGGCTGGTCCTGTTGGACACCAGGGACCCCAGGAACTCCGCGGACGACCAAGCCATAGCCGCCAGGCTGTACGGCGGCGACCAGCACATGCGCGTCCAGCAGGAGCTTCTGCTGGGCGTGGGCGGCAGCCGCGCACTCCGCGCCCTTGGCGTGAATGCGTCGGTCTATCACCTCAACGAGGGCCACTGCGCCTTCGCCATACTGGAGCGCGCAATGTGGCGCGTGAAGAACGACGGCATGGAGCCGCACGAGGCCCTTCGGGAGTCTGCGCAGGCCACCGTGTTCACCACCCACACGCCAGTGGACGCCGGCCACGACCGCTTCCCTCCGGGCCTGATTGCCGAGTACCTGAAGCCCATAGCCCAGGGCTTGGGCCTGTCGCTCGACGAAGTCATGGGCTTTGGCCGCGTCAACCCAGGCGACGGCAACAGCCCGTTCATGCCGACGGTGCTGGCCCTCAAGCACAGCAGACGCGCAAACGGCGTCGCCGCGCTGCACGGCGTGGTCAGCCGCCGCATGTGGCAGTGCCTGTGGCCCGAAAAGAAAGAGACCGAAGTGCCCATTGGCCACGTCACCAACGGCGTCCACACCCACACCTGGCTGGCGTCCGAAATCAACCAGTTGTACAAGATACACTTCGGGCCAAACTGGGCCGACAGGATAGTCCAGCCCGAAATGTGGGCCAGGGTGCATGAAATCGAGCCGGCTGAAATCTGGGAGATCAAGCAGGTCCTGAAGGCCAGGCTGGTTCGCTTCGTGCGCGAAAAGGCCGCCGACAAGGCCACCCGCCTGGGCCAGTCCAACGCGCTTGTCCCCCTGCCCGACGGCGAGGCGCTGACCATAGGGTTCGCCAGGCGATTCGTCCCCTACAAGCGGCCCGACCTGCTGTTCCGCGACCCGGACAGGCTCGACCGCCTGGTCAACAACCCCAAGATGCCCGTCAACCTGATATTCGCCGGCCGCTCGCACCCGGCCGACAACCCTGGCAAAGAGATAATCAAGCGCGTCTGCTACATGATCGACGACCCCAGGTTCCGCAACCGCATAACCTTCGTCGAAAACTACAACATGAACGTCGGCAGGAACCTCTACCAGGGCGTCGACGCGTGGCTGAACAACCCCCGCCGCCCGCTGGAGGCCTGCGGCACCAGCGGCATGAAGGCCGTGGCCAACGGCGCCCTCCACATCTCCATCCTGGACGGTTGGTGGGCCGAGGCCTACGACGGCACCAACGGCTTTGCCATAGGCAACGGCGAGATACACGTCAACCAGGACATACAGGACCAGCGCGACTGCGAGGCCCTGTTCAAACTGCTGGAAGACGTGATTGTCCCGATGTACTACGAAAGGAACCAGAAGGGCGTGCCCCTCCGCTGGGTCCAGCGCGTCCTGCGCTCCATCGAGACGCTCACCTGGCGCTTCAACGCCGACAGGATGCTGATAGACTATGCCCGCAACTGCTACCTGCCCGCAGCCGGGGCCAACACAGCCCAGATGCCAACGCCGTAATAGCTGCCATGATCGAGCCTGCCCCGGAGTGGGATTCCCTCGTGGATGCCGCCTGGGCCGCCCGTGAAAACGCGTACGCCCCATACTCCAACTTCCGCGTCGGCGCCGCCATGCTCCTGAAGGGCGGCGCCGTGGCGATTGGCTGCAACATTGAGAACGCCTCGTATCCCCTGTGCCTCTGCGCCGAAAGGGCCGCGCTGGCCAACGCCGTCGCACAGCACGGCGCCAAGCCCGGCGACCTATGGGCCATCGCCGTCGTTGCAGAAGCTCCCAACCCAGTGCCCCCCTGCGGCGCCTGCCGCCAGGCCCTGAGCGAGTTCGGTGACATGCCAGTGCTTCTTGCCAACCGTGAAAAGCGCAGGCTCTGGATGCTGCGTGACCTGCTCCCGGACGCGTTCTCCCCCAAGGACCTGGTCGCACAGTAAAACGGCCGTTAGAAAACTTTGGCGCGGTCTTCAGGCCGCATTTACAATAAGGATGACGCAGGGGCTTCCCTGTGACACAATCAACAAGCAATGAAATGCCTTGGGGCGCACGCGCCCCAGGCCCCGCCCCAAAAGGAGCATGAACCATGAACAAGCACATCAGCCGCATGGCAGTGGCTTTGGCCGCAGGTGTCCTGTTGCCGCTGGTATTCGGCGGTGCGGTGCGCAGCCAGGAACCCGAACTAAAGCCCGCGCCTCTAAACCCCGCCTTCATCGAGTGGCAGAAAAAGCAGAGGGAGCGCGAGATGCTCCGGTCCCTTGGCGTAGCCGTGGAGCCAAAGGACAAGCGCTTTGGGCTTGTCCCCGATCCTTTCCTGCTTCCCGAGTTCGAAGGCAGTGTTTCGGAGGAGGCCGCCCTGGCCAAGGCCGGCTTCCCCGTGTTTCCCGCCTACTTCGACCTGCGTGTGCCCGCCGCCACGGCAGAAAGCGTCCAGGAGCCGTCGGACAAACAACCCGTGCAGGCGGACGGCGCGGTGCCGGTCGACTCCGACACAATGACCAACCATTCCGACGCCCCTGTTGGCGGAAACGGGGCGGCGAAATGACCAACTTTGCAAACACAGCGAAACTTCTGCTGGCTTCCTTGGCGCTTGGGGCGGCGATCTCCTGCGGGGGCGGCGATGTCTGGGGCGAAAGTTGGGGCTGGGAAGGCGTCAACAGCAGCGGAGACGACCCCAACCAGGGCGGCATTGTGGCCCCGGTTTCGCCTATCCGCAACCAGAACCCGTATGGGACTTGCTGGGCTTTCTCGGCGATGGCGTCACTTGAGTCCAACTGGATGAAGTCCAACCCGAACTCCAGCAAAGACCTGTCCGAGTGGCACCTTGCTTGGTTTGCGTACAACCCTGTCAACGGGACTGACAGTATGCCGGCCTTCACCAAATCCCCCCCTGCCTCCGGCGAGGACAGCACATTCGACCAGGGTGGCAACGTCGGCAGGGCGACCGCCATACTGTCGCGCGGCACGGGCCCGGTGGACGAAGTGTCCGCCCCGTACCAGAACAGAAAGCCATACCCCCAAAGCTCCATCCCCACCGGGAACGAGCCAAGGGTACTCGGCATCAAAGATGTCATGATGTACGATAGGCTAGCCAAAGAGGACATCAAGTCCATGGTGCGGACATACGGCGCCCTCGCCATGTCGATGTACTGGGATGATAACCGCTACTACGGGACAAGCAATGCATTCAGATACGTGCAAAGCGGCACCAGCATCAGTACCAACCACGGCGTGGACATTGTCGGCTGGGACGACAACTTCGACAAATCAAAGTTCCCCGCTGGCAACCGGCCCAGCGCCAACGGCGCGTGGATAGTACGCAACAGTTGGGGGCCGACCTGGGGCGACAACGGCTACTTCTACATGTCGTACGACACCAGTCTCAGAGGGTTCGCTTCCTACATCCCCGACAGCCTGCCGGCGGGTCAAAAAATCTATCAGTACGACACTCTTGGGCTTGTCAACACTGTGGGCTACACCTCCAGTGCCACACCCGACACGGCGTGGTTCTCCAACATTTTCACCGCGACAAGGAACGAAAGCGTCAAGGCAGTTGCGTTCTGGTCATCAACGGCCGGCGCCCAGTACGAGATAACCATCAAGTCCGGTGTCACGGGCAACCCAAGCACCGGCACACAAGTGCATGGTCCGCAGACGGGCACGCTGTCCCATCCAGGCTACCACCAGATAGCGCTCACATCGCCCGTGTCTGTAGCGACAGGCACCAAGTTCGCGGTGGTGGTGAAGCTGAAGGAACAGGGCTACAACTACCCGATAGGCGTCACGTACGTCTACCAAGGCTATTCCGATGCTTGGACGGCCACGCCTGGTGTTGGGTTCATATCGTCCAGTGGGACGTCTTGGACTGACGCCGCATCCGCATCGCCCAGTCGCGGCGTCTGCCTGAAGGCGTTCACCACCCAATAACCGAAGCGTCCGCCTGACTTTTTTGGAGAAAACCATGCAATTCAGCAACATATGCGCGGCGCTTGTCTTGGCGGCCGCTGGCTCCGCCGCCCTTGTGGCCGACGAGGAATCCAAGCCCGGCGACTGCATTTCCTGCGAACCGCAGCCCGACCCTCAGCAGCCTAGGCCCAACTCTAACCCGCAGCAGCCTAGGTCTAACCCGCAGCCCAACCCTAACCAGCAGCAGCCTAGGCCGCAGGCCAGCCCAAACACACAGCAGCCCAGGCCGCAGCAGAATTCGCAGCAGAGGAGGCCGGCGCCCAAGAAAGAGCAGATGAAGCTCGGCATCAGCATTGGCGGAGTGGCGCCCGTCGACACATTCGCGGACGCGGTTCAAACCGGCTTCGGGCTTGGGGGCTTCCTGGATATGCCCTTAGGCGGACAGTTGTACGGCGTCGCCACGGTGCAGTACAACGTCTTCGGCGAAAAGGAGATACCCGGCATTGTCACAACCACCGCTACAACGGTCGGCGGCACATTCGACCTGAACCTCTACTTCGAAGGCGCCCGCACGGGGCTGTACGGCCTCGCCGGCGTTGGCTACTACAACTGCACCGCCGAAATGGACAGCAAGCTGCTTGGCAAATATTCCCATTCCGAAAGCGTGCTCGGCTTCGAGGTGGGCGGCGGCTACTACCTCAACAAAAACTTCGCTGTGGAGGCCAAGTACTTCGCAGGCGGCGACGCCTGGGCCTGGGCACAGATATCGGTCAATCTCCGCTTCTGATTCTGGAACCGTATCGCACGGCGCCGGACTGTGCCTGCCACGTTAGCCGCTAGAAAAAGCTGACGCGGCGAAGCCGCAACTGTGTCCACTGGCTACTGTCAACTGGTCACTGGCAACTGGCAACTGGTTGTAGTAGAATAAGCACGTTTCAGGGCGGAGCATGTCCATAGACCGCGCCAAAGTGGCCAAGCAGGCCGAAACCTATCTAGCCTCCGGTCGTCCCGGCAAGGCCATAGAGGAGTTCTACAAGCTCCTGGAGGACAACCCCAGCGACCTGAACCTGGCAAACCGCCTGGGCGACATTCTCGTCCAGGAAAAGCGGGATAAAGAGGCCATGGAGATGTTCAGGCTCTGCGCACAGGGCTTCGAGGCCGACGGCTTCACCAACAAGGCCGTCGCCATCTACAGGAAGGCCTTCCGCTACTGCCCGCACGACAGGGAATTGGCCTCGCGCCTGCTGGTGCTTTACGAGCGCCTGCACATGAACAGGGACGCCATGCAGGTCCGCGTCAAGCTGGTGGACGCGCTGGCTGCCGCCGACAGGATCGCCGAGGCGCTGGAGGAGTGCCGTCGCCTTGTGGACCACGACCCCCGCAACGTAAAGACCAGGGTCATGCTGGCCGACCTGTGCCAGCGCGAGGGCAAGGCCGGCGAGGCTGCGGAGCATTTCATCAGGGCGGCCGAGATACTGGCCTCCGAAAAGAAGCAGGGCGATGCGGATGACCTGCTGGAGCGGGCGAAGGAGCTGGATTCCACCCCGAAGGTGTTTTTGGGGGCGTCAAGGGTCTGCGCCCTGCAGGACGACTTCCTTGGCGCCAAGAGGCACCTGGAGCATGGGCTGGAGGCCAACCCCAAAGAGACGGATCTATTGGAGGCCAAGGCCGAAATGGAGCTGAGGCTGAACCAGCCGATGGCCGCGCTGGAGAGCCTGGTGGCGGGCCCCAAGCTGACGGGCCGCGCACTGCCCATCATCGAGAGGGCCCTGAAAGTGTGCCTAGTGGTGGGCACGGCCGCCCACGGCGTCGAGACCATCGAGAAAAAAATAAAGGAATTCGCCAGGCGCGGCTTTGCCGAGGAGGCCAAGGCTACCGTCGTCGCCGCGCTGGGCGACCATCCGGTGCCCGAGTACTGGCTGCTGTTGGCCGACCTTTCCAAGATTTCCGGCGCGAAGGACAAGCGGATAGAGGCGCTGAAGTACGCCCTGAGCATGTACAACCACGACGACGGGCACTACCTGGCCATCCAGGGCGAGCTGCTTGGCCTGGGCGTCGCGGCCCACGACCTTGTTTCGCCAAGCCCCCCCGACATCAGTCTGCGGCGCGTGCCCTATGTGGTCGCTGGCAGCGGCATGGAGACAGAGAAGGCCGAAGAGGTGGTCCAACTGCTGAGGGAGGCGGAGCTCTGCCAGGTCGGCGGGAACACCGACGGCGCCGTCGCCGCCTACATGGCTGCGCTGGAGCACGACCCCGCCAACATGGACGCGATAGACCGCGTGGCTGACCTGTACAAGGCCGCGGGGATGCTGACGAAGGCCCAGATACACTATTCGAGGATGGCCGAAAAGCTGTGCAGCGTCACTAGGTCCGACCTGGCCCTAAGGTGCCTGGACAAGGCCGACGAACTGATACCAGGCTCCACAAGGATACTGAGGCTGACGATGGCCGAAGAGCTGGCCGCGTCGCCGCTGATTCAGGTGCCCCATGCCATGGACTTCGTCAAGACATCCGACCTGCCCGAAATCGAACTGGGGGACATCATGGTGGACGCGCCGCCAAAGACCGCCGTGTCAGTGCCCGATCTGGCGCTGCCCGTCCTTGGGGGCGAAAGTCCGGACGATGCACTGCGGCAGGCCATCTATTCAATAGACTTCCAACTGGACTACGGCAGCCCATACAACGCGAAGGTGGAGATAGAGCAGGCGCTTGTCAGGTTCCCCGGCAACGCCGAGTTGCTTGGGCGGCTGGCGACGGCCGAGGAGAAGCTGGCAAAGAAGGGGCCAACCGCCCTGCAGGACGCGCCGGGCCTGCTGGCCATTGCCGACGTGCTGGAAAAGGTCTCCGAGGCCACCGACGAAGTCAACGACGACACTGGCTCCTTTGGCAGGGCCCGCACCGCCGAAGAGATATACGATGCCTTCAAGGACGAGGTGGCCAAGCAGGTGGGCCACGCCGACTACGACACCTGCTACAACCTGGGTATCGGCTACATGGAGATGGGGCTGCTGGAGCCGGCCATAGACGAGTTCAAAAAGGCCATGCATGACCCTTCGCGCAGGCTCGACTGCTGCTCGATGCTGGCCATGTGCGAGGAGGGCCGGGGCAACCTCGGCGCCGCCGTAGAGTGGCTGAAGAAAGGGATAGAGGACAAGCAGTTCCCGCCCTCCGACAGCGCAGGCATGAGGGGCGAGCTAGAGGCACTGATGGGCAGGCACAGCTAGAAAAAAACATTGACAGCGACCCCTGGTCAGTGCATAATTCAACCGAGTATTTGGTAGGGGCAACTTTGAAGCATCTTCACAGCATTGGTCGGGGGCGGAGGGCACACACTCCGCTCGTTGGTGTTTTCAGGCGCGCCCAAACGCTATTTGCACGCAACATTCGTACGATTCACACGGCCGCACAGGAAATGGCTCCTGCGCGGTCTTTTTTTTCTCTCGTGCGGTTGCCGCACATTTTTTGGAGTGTTCAATGAACATGCGTACTTTTTTGACCAGGGTGATTTGCGCCGGTCTCTTCGCGGGCCTGGTGGCGGGCGCGCCGCTTGACGCGGCCCCGAAGCGCAAGCAGAAAACCGAAGAATTCAGGTTCGGCGCCGGCGTCCAGCTCGTCAGCCCCAGCGGCGACATCGCCGACACAGTGGTAGGGCCCGCCAAAATGGGCTTCGGTCTTTCCGTTTTCGGCGAGATGAACCTCAACCCGAACATGGCCCTTCGCGGAAGGATTGACTACAACGCTTTCGGAGAGGGCGAAGACAGGGGTGTCAAAGTCAACATAGCCACCACCACTGTCTTCGTGGACTACATCTACGCCATCGACTCCGTCAACGAGGGTCTCTATCTCTTCGGCGGTCTGGGCATGGTCAGCACAGATGTCGAATGGAGTGCGGGGGGCGTCACCGCTGATTGGAAAGACATCAGCGGCGGCGGCGACAGCGGCGGCCTCGGCTTCACCATCGGTGCCGGGTTTAACTTCAACAAGAACTTTGGCGGCGAGGTCTCGCTGGTTCAGGCGTCTGGCAACCTGACGGTTGGCGGCGGCAGCAGCAAGACGTATGACTCCAACTGGCTCCAGATAGCCGTCAAGTACCGCTTCTAGTCTCGTTCCAGTAAAGAGGGCCGCTTGCAAAGCCTTGGTTTTGCAGGCGGCTCGGCTATTTGCATCCTGCCACTATCTCCCCCCTGATCAGCTCCTCCACGCTCTTTTTGGAGACGAGTATCCGTCTGCGCCCGCTGGGGCAGGGCTTTACGCGCATGGTGACAAGCGGCGCCTCCGCCGCGCAGAACAGCTCCCTGAAGTACGGCGCGCTGTAGCCCACCATCGCCGCCGCTTCTTTTACGCTAAGCCACTCGCTCACTTGGCACCCCCCGCCGCCTTGGCCTCGACCTCCGCCCTTGCCCAGTCCAACATGCCCGTCCCGCGCTTGGACACTATCGCCAGCGCGTAAACCACAGCGTCCCCCCTGTCGGGGCTTCTGCCGATGCGCTTCTGCAGGTCCTCTTTGCCCTCCACCTGCACGCCGCGCACGGTCAGCTTCCACGTTGGGGCGCAGAGGTCTGCCAGCAACTCGCGGTCGGGCGGCAGGCACACCCCCTCGCCGGTCGCGGGGTCTAGGGCCTCTCTGACCTTCCACCACAGTTCCGCCCGCAGGTTCACGAAGCGCAACTCGCCGCTCTTGTCCGTGGCGTCGCTTCGCTCGGCGCCGTTGATTGGCACCACGCCCTGCACCATGCCCCGCAGGTTGTCATAGACGCTGGTCCCCACGCCAATCACGTCCACGTTGATGGTCGCCTTGTCGCGCCTGTTGGCAAGCACCAGCGCGGCCACGGCGGGGCCGTCGGGCGTGGATGTGCCGGGGTAGGTCTTCAACTCGTCCAGCCACGCGCCGTATCGCATGGCCAGCACGGTCTTGTCGTCACCGCCCCGCGCCACGTCCACGCCCATCGCGGTCATGGTGCCCGTTGGCTTGGGCGTGTTGCTCCAGCGTTCCTGCGCGGCCCTGACCCACTCGCTTGGTATCACCTGCCACGGGTCATCCTCGCGGCATTTCGTGAAGTCACCGTAGAGCATTTTCGAGCGCAGCGGCTCCGGCAACGCCTGAAGCCGCGCCACGTAGCCAGCCTGCACCAAGTAGGGGTTATCCTGCACCTTGGCGGGGATGAACGTCCTAGAGCGGGGCTTGATTGTCTCGCCGTTGACCTCGATGGGCTCGCCATTTGGAAGTTCCACGTCCTTGCCGTCTATCGTGGTGAACCACCGCAGTTCGCCAGGCTGCGCGGGGTTGGGGTGGCTGCTGTCCAGCCACGGCGCCCAGTAGCGCACCACCCAGTCGCCTTCCGCCGATGTCGGCGGGTTGCCCGTGCAAATCACCCGGCAGCGCTGCCCTGACCTCGTGCTGCGGTTCCACCCTGTGACGAAGCGGAACATGCCCTCGGTGAACTCCGTGATTTCGTCGAAGCCGTAGAAGTCGTGCGCCTGCCCCTGGTAGTTGGTTTTGTCGCCGTCGTGCTGCATGTACGCGAACCTGACCACGCGCCCGTCGGCGAATTTCCAGGAGTGTTTTTGCACATTGAATACATCCTTGGGGTCGGCGGTCAAAAGAGAGGAATAGATTTCCTTTGACCTCTCCACGATGGCGCTCAGCGACGGCGACACGCGGCGGAAGATTATCGCCCTGTGATGCTCCAGCCGCGCAACGCCAAGCAACAGATCCGTCTTTCCGCCGCCTGCGGCACCGCCGTAGAAGAGTTCGTCGGCCGTGGAAGCGTAGGCGTCGGACTGCGGTCCTGGCAGTGGCCTCCAGCAGCGGCCGCGCCGCGCAAGCTCCTCCCTGATTTCACCGGTGCTTATCGGCAGTGCCAGTGTCCCGGCCGCTGTCATAGTGCCGCCTTTTCAACGAGTTCCAGCAACTGCGCCAGTTCATCGTCCGTCAGTTTGCCAAGGTCCAGCCTCGTGCAGTCAGTCTCCGGGCCGGCCAGCTCCTTCAGGTGCTTGCCCGCAAGCGTCAGCGCGTTGCCCTTGCTGACCAGCTTGACCTCTTTCATCACGCCCTTCCGGCCGGTTTCTTTGTCGCTGAACTCCGCCACCTTGAACTGGGCGATGGCCCGCCTGGCGCTTTCCGGCACGTCGCGCAGGTCCTTTAGCGTGCCGTCCTCGTTGAACAGCTCCAGCGGGTCGAACAGCGCCGCGTGGGAAATCTCTTCCATCAGACGCTCTGCGTTGAGCGCATCGTCCGACCCTTGCTTTGCCTTTGGTTTTGCCTTTGGCACTTGCGCCTCCCTTGTGAATTTGGATGACATTGTTCTTCTAGCCACTAACGGCTAGCTACTGGCGGCTCGAAAAATAGCAGTCGCCCGTCGCCAAGTACTCAAAGACGTGCGCCATGAAGCCCCGCCTGCCGTCGGGCCAGGTCTGGGGAAAGACCACCCCGCAGTGGGGGCAGACCAGTGGCTCGGTGTGTATTTGCTCCATTTGTCCCTCACCTGTCATCTCCGCCTCCTTGGTCAGTGACCATAGTTGCAAAATGCTATTATACCAGCAAAATGCAACTAGTTGCAAAAAGTTTTCTAACATGCAATGTGTTAATAGATGGTGTTCTTTTGAGGGGGCAGATGGATATTTGGCCGCAGCGCGACAAGTTCAAAGAGATGGTCAAGGCCCACATCAAGGCCACAAACCAAAACCAGGAGCAGTTTGCGGACGCGCTGGGCGTGGCCAGAAGCTCCCTGCGGTTCTGGATGTACCAGAGGAAGCGCCGGCCGTCATTCGAGGTGCTGAAGAACGCCGCCGCCGTGCTGGGCTGCTCCGTCACGGAGTTCGTGGATGACCCCGGCCGCGCACAGGTGCCCGGCGTCGAGCAGGAGACCTGGGCCGGCGCGTCCGAGCGTGACCGCCTCATCTCCCAGGCCATGTTCGCCGACATATCCGCCGACGACCTGTCCGAAGAGGACAAGGACATGCTGTACGCCGCCTGGAAGGAAGAAGTCGCCAAGTTCAGGAAGTACAAGGGCCTTGTGTAGTTGCCAGTTGACAGTGACCAGTTGACAGTTCGTTGTTGCGGCCGCGTCAAAATTTACTGGCAACTGGCGGCTGGTCACTGTCAACTCGACAAATGGAGCCGCCGCCTTGCGGCAGGTTTGGCGGCCCAATGCAGGAATCCACTTACAATAAAGCCATGCGCAAGCCTGACTGGTACGGGAAGCGGTACCCAACGGAGACGGACTTGGTGTCCAGCGCCGAGGCCTTCGGGGCTTGGGTGGTCATGCGGAACATGCGCGCCGCCTCGTACTTACCGGCCACGATGGGCGGGCCGCCGATGATCATCGTGCCCAACCAGCGCGGGCCGCTGGCAATCGTCTGGGCGCTGGCGCACGAGCTGGGCCACCTGTACCAGCACTCTGGGCCGCCGCCCATGTCCGACGGCGACGCCTGGCCGGCCCTGAATCTAATCCGCTCTAAGAACGAGCACCAAGCCAACATGTGGGCCGCCATGGCGCTCATACCCGAGGCCCGCGTGAGGCATTACGCCAACGCCAGCGTCGACGCTTTCATCGGTGCCCTAAGCGCCAACTACGAGGATCTGCCCCCCGACAACTGCCCACAACGGGAACTCGCCCACAGGATAGCCACGCACAGGCTGGACGCAATGAAGGCCAAGATGCGGGACGGATAGCCTGTAGCTTCGTGACTTCAGAAACTTTTGGTTGACAGGAATCACCAACGCTACTAGTGTTGCAAAGGCTCTGCCCCGGTTTTGGGGCCGGCCGCTTTTGTCCGCAGGGACAGCAAAAGGAGGAAGACATGAACACAGTCGAAGTTCTGCCGGAGGAGGGCATAGAGAAATGGGCCCTATACTGGTCCGAGGCGCAAAGCACCCTGCACCTCGGACTTGACCTGATCCACAGCCACCAGGCGAAAAACGG
>Ga0268262_10001484_pt1 | contig 28955 bp, 22 predicted proteins | sample TergutNc150P3_FD_190354 | JGI IMG/M metagenome (GOLD analysis project Ga0268262, IMG submission 190354) | Nasutitermes corniger P3 segment gut microbial community from laboratory colony in Florida, USA - Nc150 P3 (SPAdes) (version 2) | ecosystem: Host-associated > Arthropoda: Insects >... | reverse complement strand
TTCACAAAACGATGAAAACGTGATAATTCAATAGAAGAGTCAATCCTAAATCCATTTGAGAATCGCATTGAAAGGATTTGCCTAATAATTTTTACAGTAATAGAGTTGGATGACAATATTTTAGATAGATCTTTTGGTAAATCAAAAAGCCCCTCTTGTTTACTGGCACAGTTATTATTATTTCTCATAATGTTTACTCTTATCTTTCCTACTTCCTTTTTACTACCCCTTTCTCCCCACCTTAACCACCCATCGCCCAATCTTCCGTGCGCCCATGCGTTCCACAATACCCAAAGACTTCAATTTGCTGATATTTGCCTCTATCTGGCGCTTTGTGATACCGATTGACTCGGCTATTTGTTCTGCAGTTATTTCCGGGTTAGAAATCATCAATTCAACTACTTTGCATTGCGTTTCATTTAAACCGAAGTTTATACCGAAGTTTATACCGAAGTTTATACCGAAGTTTATACCGAAGTCATCACCTTGATTATCACTTTTTTTCTCATCGCTATTTGCCGCTATATTGTTGTTCCGAATGTGGAAACAAATAGAGAATACGTTTGGTAGTATTGTAAATTCCGGTTCCGGCAAACCATCGGCAATGCAACCTTTTCTCATTTTTTCAATACCGCGTCCCCATGCTTCAATCTGACCGGAACGAAAAAATCCATTCGCAATCAACGGGTTGTGAGGGTTTGAGCGGACACCTGTTAGCAGGCTTTTAGGCTTTATGTTCGACGGTATCTGGCAGTCGTTATATATTATGACCTTGTCATCGTAAATCTTTATGTGAATCGGGTTGCCTGAACTATAATCCTTATGAACGACGGCGTTTAAAACGGCCTCACGCAGAACATCGCGTAACATAGGAAATTCATCTACCCTTTGTAAGCCTTCATAACGAATTAAGCCTTTAAAGTATTTAGTATAGATGGTGTCAATAATTCGGTCAGCGATACCAATTAAGGAACCATTAATTTCATCCTGATAACGCAAATCCGCATCGTTTTCAAAATAACCGATTTTAACATAAGAGCCAATACACCATTGTTCAGGGTCTTGATGAAATAACAAAACCGCCGCTTTTAATAGGTAATCGCCATCAGTTAGTTTCAAGGCTTCAAGCAGTTTTCTGTTGCTGCCTTCGACATCCTCCGCCATAAGTCTCTTGCTTGACACGGCTTTCTTACGGAAAATATCGAACGCATCATGATAGAAGTCGTTTATTTTTATATGCGGTACAGGAGAGGAATCCCATGTCCGGCCATATTTACGAAGTATGAGTTCGTCTAATGCAAAGCCGGTCAACTCCTGATTAGTACTGCCGGATCGCAGATAATACTTGCCGCGATAACTAATGGCATTTGGATGGGGTATAACATTGATAACTATATATTCGAGGCCATTCTTATTAAAGAGATTTACCTCTGCTACGATACCCATTGTTGAGCGGATTTTATTTGGCAGTTCTTCAAGAAGCCGTTTTGCATTGAGAAGTTTAACCAACGCGCCTTTATCGTTACGCCCGATTTCAAGGCGGCCGCCTTGTGCGTTGGCAAAGCCGCATATCCATTTTAAATTCTCATCGCGCCAGGATTCTTTCCATTCGACATTCTGGTTTTCCATCTCTTGCGGCTTTTTTCTTTTAGTCGTTTTATTATTTGGCATTTCAGTCTTCCACCTAAAAAATACCCCTAAACTTCTCCATACTTATCCTAGGCATTGACATCTGCGAAGGTTGTCCAAGAAGCCTTATTTTCATATCTTTATTATATCAAAAAACAAGAGACAAAGCAATTTAAAGCAATTGCAGCCCACCCCACTACCCACTTACCCCGCCTCTCTTTGACAAAGAGCAATCTTTTCCTTACAATAAAAAAATGCCTTCCGGTGTTTTTTCAATATTGCCTGATAATTTTTTCTCTCTTCTGGCAAGTGTTAATCGTGAACATTATGCGGCGCTTTTGATATTGTATTACCGTCTTTTTCAGGAAAATCCTCACAGACTTGAACGTGAATTGGTGGTGCGGGAATTTATGAATTATCTTTCCCTTCATAGCGACAGTTTAAAAGAAGAAGATGAGGAACCTGTAAGAGATTCGGCTTTTAACATATTTTACGATAATCCTTCTTTTCAGATTGAATCGGGCGCTCAGGAATTGGACTTTGGCGTTTCAATGGATAATCTAAGTGAAAACCGTTTTGTGCATGAAAACCATTCCACAGATGAACGAACTTTGGCGAGTAAATTTTTGCGGCGTTTTATAAACTCAGGATGGCTTGCCGAAGAAACTCTGGCTGATTTTACCAAGGTGATTAACATTACCGCATGGGGCAAGCCGTTTATGAAATCTCTTGCCGATATTGACGGCGGTCTTAAAACTGAATATGAAAGTCATGTTGTTACAGTTTATTCCATGCTCTGCGGCGAAACGATAAAAAAAGACGGACATCACGCGGTACTCAAGGCGCACGAGGAATGTCGCTCGCTGATTGACTCCTTAAAAGTTTTATCCCAAAGTATAAAAGGCTATTACGACAACCTTAACGCGGAAGTTGTACGCTCTCTGGCTTCATCGGCGTTACACGAACATTACGATCTTTACATGGGAGAAGTGTTGGACAAAGCGTACAAACGGTTAAAAACTTCCGACAATGTTTCCCGTTACCGACAGGGTATTTTCAAACAGGTGGCGGCTCTGCTTAAAGACGATAAATGGTTTGATGAAAGCGCGGGCAAATATATGCGGATACTTCAAACAAGCCGCGAGGAATGTCGTAAAAAACTGATGTCGATGCTGGAAGAAATTCGGGACGATTTAAAATCCGTTGATCCTCTTGAAGATGAAATCGACAGGCGAAACGCAGCCTATTCCCGTTCCAGCACGGAAATTATCAAAGCCTACATTGAGCCGGATAGTACCATTGCCGGAAAAATCGGACAACTAATAAAAGCGATTTACGGCGGCAATGAAGAAGTTAAATCCGGTATCGCCCACGGACTCTACCGCATCAGATTTCTTTCTCCTTCCAGTTTGGTCTTTTTCCAAAAACGGGCGGAAGGTGATTTTATCACTGCCTCTTCAAAAGTCGATATTGAAGCGTTAGACCAATCTGAAGCGGAATTTCTTGAACGTATGAAGAAACGTCTTTCCATAAAACGGATTAAAACATGGCTTGACGAACAGGGCGGGAAGGAAAAAATCCTTATTCCGAAAGAACTTATCACAGGAGAAGATTCTTATATCCGTTTTATTTATGCCCTGCTCTACGGCGCGCGAGACAATTTTAGTTATACCGTTGAAGATACTAACGAAGAAAAAGCAAATAACGTTTCTGTAAAAGCTGCGGATTATGTGGTTCCTGATGTACGTTTTCGCAAGAGGCTTGATAACCGCGTCCATGTTGACGGAGATGATCCATGAACCAGGACCTTGACGCTCTTGTTCTGATACGCGATCTTTCAAGCGACGAGTTTGAAAAGTTTAAGACGGCTTTACATATACTTACATCAAAAACTTTTATCATTCGGGGCATTGATAAGGAACAGGAGCTTTACGATTTTACCGTCAGGAACAACGCGCTTTTTGACGCATGGTTTTCCTGCATGGACGCTACTCTGATACGGGATGAAAGTTTAGGAGTTATCGCTTTCCGGGGTTTGGGAAATACCAGGCTCTATTTTGCAAAAGATGAAATCTGCGCGGCTCTTGTTATGCGCCGTCTTTACGATGATAAAAAAAATGAAGTAACATTAACAAAATTTCCGGTGGTGACTATAAGAGATTTTCAAGACAAGTACAACGCAATGACCGGGGATGAGATAAATAAAACCACACTTAAAAAAGTTTTAGCTAAACTTTCTTCCTGTAAATTAATTTCTGTAGAATCACAGGACTATGCGGATCCCGAAGGAATCATTCAAATGTATCCAAGTATTCCAATAAGCATAGATCGTAATGCTTTGGACAACGCCATCGCTTTACTGGGGGATAAGAGCGAAGATGGCGAAGAGGCGGAGAGCGAATTATGAATCTTGACCGAACCCGAAAGGGGAGGTACACATCATGATTACTCTGGAGCGTCTGCGGCTTGTCAATTGGCACAACTTTGACGACGAGGTAATAGAAATAGGAAACCGCTGTCTTCTTGCTGGCGATAACGGTTCCGGCAAGTCAACGGTCATTGATGCGATTCAATATGTAATGGCGGCGAATCTGAGAATGGCGCGGTTTAATTCCGCTGCAGACGAGCGCCGAGGCGGAGGGCGCGATCTAATTGGCTATGTGCGCTGTAAAATTGGCAGTGAGTCAACCGACTACCGTCGTAACGACACCATAGCCCATGTAATGCTTGAATGGAAAACCAATGACGGCAGTTTTGCCTGCGGCGTGTGTATCGAAGCCTACAAAGATAATCACCACACTGAACATTTTTGGATTGGAGATATACGTTCCAAAGATTCCATACAGTCTATAAATGTCCGCAATGAAAAAAACGAACCGCTGATATTCCGTCATTTTAAAAATATACTCGTGGAAAGAAAATTTTACGACTATCCCACAAAGCAACAGTATGTGAAAGACCTGACCAACAAGCTTGGGGTTTTCAAACGGCAGCCCGATGTAAACCCTTATCTTGATTCACTTACCCGCTCCATCGGTTTTAAGCCTCTTGATTCCATCGATCAATTTGTGTGCGACTTTATTCTCGAAGAAAACCCCGTGTCGATTCAGGACATGAAGCAAAACCTTGAAAATTACAAGGAAGCGGATCGGCAGGCAAAAGGGGCGATAGCAAAAATCGGCGTGCTGAAAAAACTTTGCGCCAAGGCGGCGGAGTGGCTCAATTACGACGGGCTTATCATCAAACAGGAATATTTAAAACTAAGCATTGAACGGGAAAATGAAAAACAAAAGAAAGACAATGCCGCGCGCCAGCTTGTGGAAACGCAGAACGAACTGGATTCAACTAACCGCAAAATTGCCGCGCTTAACCAAAAACGTTTGGACGCGGAACAGGAACTAAGGGCTTTGGATCAAAGTCTTGCCTCCAATGACGCGCACCGGCTCTACGAAGAAATTAGGGCGCGTATTGAACGAATAAAACTGGACCTTGCCAAGCAAACAGAGCAAGCGGAAAAATATCGGGGCTTAAAATCCCAATGCGAGGCGCTTTTAAATCAAGCGTTGACAGAAAACTTTGACGGGGAAGATGCCGCTCTTGCCGAAGAAGCGAAGAAATACCAAAACGAAAGGTACATTGCCGAACGGAAAAAAGATGAAGCGCAAAATTTGTTACGTGACATCCGCTCTGAACTTGCGGAACTTGATCGCGGCATACTCCGCTATCCCGACTCTCCGCGAGAACTGCGGTTTACGCTGGAAAAGGCGGGTATCGAAGCTTTCTTTCTGGCGGAAGCGGCGGAAATTACCGAACCTGCATGGGTTGACGCTGTTGAAGGCTGGCTCAACACAAGACGCTTTGCCATTTTAGTTGCTCCCGAAAATTTTCAAAAAGCCATTGAGATATACGACCGCCTTCCCCGTTCTGTAGCCGGCGCTTTTATTCCAAATATCGAAAAAATGCGGGACGCAAAGGCAAAACTTGGTTCCCTTGCGGAGATAGTCAAAGCCGAAGGTTATGCGCGTATTTACATCAACTACACCTTGGGAAAAGTAATGCGATCTGATCTTGCAAGTCTAAAAACTTATGATTCTGCCGTTACTAAAGAATGTACGACTTATACGAATCATACTGCTTCACGGATCAAGGAGGAGGTTTATAGCCGTCATTATTTGGGGAGAATCGCGCTGGAGGAACGCAAAAAATTCTTGTCTGGCGAAGCCTTGCGTATCGAAGCGGAATTGACTGTTGCTGAAAGAGAAGAACGGGAAGCGCGGAACCTCGAAGATTGTTGTAACCGTGTTATTCGATCTCTACCGGAACTAAAATATCTTTTCCCTTCCATTGCAAACGCAGAATCTCTTGCAGAACAGCTTGCTACGGCGGAGAAAGAACTTAAAGCGATAGACACGCAGTCATTCAAAGAATTGGAAAATAAACGCGGTGAATTGGTAAAGCATCTCGATCTGTTAAAAAATGATAACGATAAACTACAGAACACTCGCGGCAGTTTGGATAACAAATTATCCAACTGCCGTGAAGCTCTTGATCAATTTACTCAATCTCAGGAAGAAAAAGAAGATGCGATCAAAAATTTCGGTAATGATCATCCACTTATGTTAGGTGAATGTGAAGAATACGCGCAAGAAAAACTTTCAAAGAACAGCATCGCTGACCTTAACTCTACCTATAAATCGACATTAAAGAGTTTCAAGACTCGTACTGAAACATGTAAGAAAGAATACAATAAACTTTTTATTGATTACGTCGATGAATTTAATACCTTTTTAGGTATGATGGATCCAGCAGACAATACCGAAGCGGAAACTCTGTTAAAACGGCTTGAAACATCGGAACTACCGCAGTACCGGGAAAAAATTGAAAAAGCTAAACATGACGCGGAAAAAGAATTCAAAGAACATTTTATTTCCCGCCTTAACGAGCATATAGAAGAAGCAAGGGAAAGTTTTAATGCGATTAACGATATTTTGCGTACCCTCCATTTCGGCAGGGATCAATACTGGTTTCATCTTGAAGAACTTAGCGAGCGCAAGGGACAGATCGAAGTTATCAAACAGGGGGCAAAGATACCCACCGCGGATGAAGGGCTTTTTTCCCAGCTTCTCGATCCTGCGGAGCGAAAAGCGGCGGAGGAACTTTTTAACCGGATTTTAAATTCTCCGCTGGATTCAAAAGAGCTTAAAGCAATTTGCGATTATCGCACTTACTTTCACTACGACATCAGAATCAAAGAGACCGATAATCTTGACGAAGCTGGCAATCCGGTGATTCTTTCACTCTCAAGAGTACTCAAAGAAAAATCCGGCGGCGAGTCACAAACTCCGTACTATGTCGCTATTGCCGCAAGCTTCTACCGTTTTTACAAGGCGCGTCCTGAGACTACCGTGCGTCTTGTAATTTTTGACGAAGCCTTTAATAAAATGGACAACGAGCGGATCGGCAAAATACTTGAGTTTTACAAAACCCTCAATTTGCAGATCATCACTTCGGTTCCGCCTGAAAAAATTGAAGCCATCGCCCCTTACATGGACAGGATCAATGTGATAAGCCGTTTTGGCAATGCGGTAAAAGTAAGAGAGTGCCGCATTGACGCCATTGATTCAAGTGATATTGACATAAGCGTATGAAATTATTTTATAACCATATTAAGCAAAGGTAAGAAAAATGACGGATTGGGAAAGAAAGATAATCGAAGAGTTTATCGGCCATTATTTTGATTCTGCTCAAGAAACAGAAGAGAATCGTAGCGCCTTGCGCGTGCGTTCCTCTTTGCTTTTCTCCGATTTTGATGCGAGTCGTCCCGATGAAAAAGAATCTTATCTGGAAGCCGCAGAATCCCTGCAACGGAAAGGAATAATAAATCTCAACTGGGAAAAGCGAGGCAAGGGCGAGCGATTAAAAACTTTAAGTTGTGAAAACTTTGAAAAACTTTTTAAAGAAGCCGGCAGACCGTATCCCAAAACTGAAGCAGAAAAAATCAGGAGTATGTTAGGTGAAAAAGTTCATGCCATTAGAGAATCGGAACCAAAGCCGGTAACTTTATCATCTGCAATGACAAATAAAGAAGCTTTACAAAAAGAAAAAATAACTGCCTTTCTGGAATTTCTTTCCCTGTACTTTGGTCCGCGTGAAATAGGGCAAGGAATCGATAAACATATCATGGAAGATTTTATCCGTCTTATGGAATTCTGTTCTGCCCATTTAAAACAAGAAAAATTAACAACCCGTGCGCTTTCAATTATGATTTACAGGGATTCAAAGCGTCTGGAAACCATCCTGACCATTTGCAGTCCTTTTTTAACACGTATTCAAAAAATTGTTCCTATCCCGGATCTAGCATCTCTTGAACGCTCCTACCCTGAAACCATGATTGCGGGAAAAATTATTATTCAATTTAAAAACCAAAAGCCGCCTCTGGTAAATGCAGGAGGTCACATCATCGGTCTTCCCCTTGAGAGCGCGGAAACGATTGAGACAATACAACTTGTGTCAGAGAAAAAAGAAAAAACAGTACTGACAATTGAAAACAAAGAAACTTTTTACGCGATTGGAAGTCCGCAAAAACACAGTGATGGCAAAAACCTTTTCCATTATGACTGTTTTCTTTACATAGGCGGTTACTCCAACCGCGCTACTGCCGCAATGATAAAAAAATTAGCCATGTCAAATTTTACCTTTTACCACGCCGGAGATTTAGACCCCGACGGGGTTCTTATTTTGCAGAACATTCAGGAATTGGCCGGAAGACCAGTAACCCCCCTGCGAATGGATGCCGCAACTTTTGACCATTACAAGGCATGGGCGCGTACTCTTACAAAACCAATGCTCCGCCAAATCGAAAAAATCCGGGAAGAAACAAAGAGTAACCCCGAACTAGCCGGACTGTTACAGCGTATTGAGGAAACAGGTTTGGGTGTAGAACAAGAGATTATTGATTATAGATGAAATAATTAGTTTACACATATGTGCCTTTATGAATAATTTTTATTATAGATAACGTGTTGCCCCCATAGCAATTTCTTCCATTCTCCTGTATACTAATAACAAATCAGACACAAGGAGAAAATTATGTCGTCAATCACAGAAAACAAACAGGGTTTGAAGGTTCTCATAATGGGAAGTATTTTACAGTTGTTCCTTGGAATAATTTATGTATGGAGCGTTTTTGTAATACCGGTTAAAAATTTCTATGGATGGTCTGTTGACAGTGTAAAACTTACGTCTTCGTTTATGCTATGCTTTTTTGTCATAGGCATATTAGCGGGGGGAAAGCTTCAGATGAAAATCGGCGTAAAGCTGACAACCTTGATTGGCGGGCTAATGGTCGCAGCGGGTATGCTGGTAACCGCGTTAATCCCCGCGGACGGAAAAGCGCCCGTTTTTCTTATCTATCTTTTCTACGGCATCATCGGCGGCTTCGGCGTAGGAGCGGGTTATAACGCGAACATTTCCTGTGCGCAAAAGTGGTTTCCGCAAAACCGCGGCCTTGCCACAGGCATAAGCGTTTGCGCGTTTGGAATCTCTACAGTTATCTTCGCGCCGTTGGTTACAACATTAATCAATAAGTTTGATGTAAAGTCTACGTTTTTAATTTTAGCCGCAGGGTTTGCGGTGGCTGTATTACTGTTGTTCAATTTTATCAAATCACCGGAGCAGGTTCCAAACGTCGCCGCGCCTGTTTTAAAAGGAAAACAGTACACAACTCTTGAAATGCTCAAAACAGTACGTTTCTATTTAATCGCCTTGTCCCTGATGTTCGGTACTTCAGTATTCTTCATTATCCTCCCAAGCCTTAAGGAATTGGCGCTAAACAGAGGGCTTGAGTCTTTCGCAACGGGACTCGTTATGTTTACCGGTATAGCCAACGCGCTGGGCAGACTTGGCGCGCCGCTTATGTCCGATAAAATAGGGCGTGAGATGGCGGACATTATCATCCTTGCCGCAACCGCGTTGGGCGCGTTCGGGCTTTGTTTCGCAACCGGATTCTTACTGATAGTGATCATCGCGGTAGTCGCGTTCTGTTACGGCGGTTATTCGGGACTGTATCCCGTTCTTACTTCCGGAAATTTTGGCATTAAAAATATCGGTTCTAACTACGGCGCGGTCATGGTGGGCTTTATGCTCTCGGCGCTGTTGTTCCCAATCGTTATCAAGAAAATCAACGGGCAACAGTTACAATTTATCACACTCGGCGCATTGGCGGTTGTCGGCGTGGTGCTGATCATCATATTAAAACTGATGAACTTAAAGACAAAAGAAGAATGAGTTTGCGCCATTAAAACGGCGCAAACTCACACGCTAGACGACATTAAAACGTCGTCTTAGCGTAGCGGTTTACGGCTTTTGCGCCAATGCGCAAAAGCTTAACATTCCGCCTGCGGCGGAACGTCGTAAACCGCCATTAGAGGATTATTTTTTTTATTAATACTCCGTCCCAGGGAAGTAATGAGTCTTCGTATTTTTCGCTTGATGCGGAAATAATCTGCGTTCCCGATAATAGACTTGCAAACTTTTTCGGCGGCTTAACTTTATTATAAGAAAAATTGAACGCTGCTGTGTATGTTTCATCATTAAGTTTGCGCTGATAGATCATTATGCGATCATTGGCATAAATGGGAAGGAAGTCTCCGTAGACAAGGCATTTGGTTTGCTTGCGTAAAGCGATTAATTTTTTGTAAAAAGATAATATTGAGTCGGGATCGTTTTTCTGCGAAGCGTAGTTAATAAATTTGTAATTCTTATTTATCTCAAGCCAGGGTTTTCCCTTGCTGAAGCCGGCGTTGTCACTGTCATCCCATTGCATGGGAGTGCGGTTATTGTCTCTTGAACCTGTTTTAAGCCATTTCCAACGCAGCCATTTGGGGATTAATTTCTTTTTCATCAAATTGTCCAAACCCCGGCTTTCCACGTCGTCGAGTTCGTCAATACTCTTAAAATCAAAATTGGTCATGCCGATTTCCTGTCCCTGATAAATAAAAGGCGTGCCGCGAAGAGTCAGTTCAAAAAGCGCAAGCATCTTCGCGCTTCGCCGCCAGTACTCTCCCGATTTCTTTTTCAAATCGCCCTCATGATTCAGCCTGTCTTTTCTTAAAGCGCCAAAGTGGGAAACAGTACGCGTTTGATCGTGATTTTCCAGATACAGGGCGCACCAATCAAGTCCCCGCTGCCATTTTGTCATTACTTCCAGCAATTTACGGGCGCGGAATTTTTTCAGTATATATTTTGAAATTCTGCGGTCAACTTCCAGATGATCAAAAAAGAAAATCATATTTAATTCTTTTCGGCTTTCATCACATAACAATTTCGCGTCCTGCAAATCGACAAAAACAGCTTCGCCTACCGTAAAGCAATCGTACTTGTCCAATACGTCGCGCCTTAGTTCGCGCAATATGGCATGGGCGCCTTCCTGCGACTTGTAATGTTCCAATCCCTGAATCGCTACAGTTTTTTTCCCGTCATCAAGGCTTGTTTTGTAAATTATATTGATCACATCACAACGGAACCCTGCGGCTCCTTTGTCCAGCCAAAAACGCAGAATATTTTTTACTTCTTCTATTACCTTTGGGTTCTTGTAATTTAAATCGGGCTGTTTTTTATCAAAAAGATGAAGATAATATTCGCCGCTTTTTTCATCGTGCTCCCAGGCGCTGCCCATAAAAAAACTTGTCCAGTTGTTGGGCGGCAGTTCTCGTTCTTTTTTACCGGCTTTTTTACCGGGACGCCAGATATAGTAATCACGGTAGGGACTTTTAATGTCGCGGCTCTTTTGAAACCACTCGTGCTCGTCGGAAGTATGGTTAATAACAAGATCCATAATAATTTTTATGTCCCGTTTATTTGCTTCCGCGAAAAGCCTCTCCATGTCCGCCATTGTTCCGAATTTGGGATTTATATCGTAATAATCGCTGATGTCATACCCGTTATCGGCATCGGGAGATTTGTACACGGGCGAAAGCCAGATGACGCCTGCGCCAAGGTCTTTAATCTCGTCCAGCCTTGAAATAATTCCCGGAATATCGCCGATTCCGTCGTTTGGAAATTGCGTCCCCGGCGAATCCTGAAAACTACGAGGGTAAATTTGATAAATAATTCTGTCTTTCCACCACATAAATAATCCTCTATTCAAAATAATATAATAATGATACAATATATTATTATGCAAAATACTAATATTCGCAACCGGATAACTTTCGGTCTGGGAACAATCGGCAGGGACATGGTTTACGGGATAGTCAGTATGTTCCTTATGTTCTACCTTACTGACATAATCAATCTGCCGACAAGTACAATGTGGTGGGTAGCGGGAATTATTCTTGCCGCCCGTATCTTTGACGCCTTTAACGATCCTTTCATGGGGCTTATCGTCGATAATACGCACACGCGCTGGGGCAAATTTAAAATGTGGATTACAATAGGTACGATAACTTCTCCGATATTTACAATTCTGCTCTTTACCAACCTTGGCTTTCAGGACAGCGCATACGTTATTTCTTTCGCGATTATCTACTTTATGTGGGGAATCTGTTACACGATCCACGATATTTCATATTGGTCAATGCTCCCCAGTTTAAGCGTCGATCAAAAAGAACGTGAAAAAATAGGCGCGCTTGCCCGTATTTTCGCCAATATCGGTTTGTTTTTTGTAGTCGTCGCCATTGTGCCGCTGACAACCCTGCTTGGAGTAAAATTCGGCTCTATGCAAAAAGGTTATTTTATTTTTGCCATTTGCGTATCGGTTTTTATGTCCATGGGAATGTGCGTTACAATTTTCGGCGTAAAGGAGACGGGAATTGTCGCGGACAAAAAACAAAACACCCCGTTACGTGAATTAGTGAACATAATAATTAAAAACGACCAGTTGTTTTTTACGATGCTTGCCCTTTCGCTGTTCATGATTGGTTATATGACAACCACAAGTTTTGGCCTGTATTATTTTAAATACGCTTACGGCAATGAAGGGATGTTCTCAATCTTCTCGGCAATTTTAGGCATATCGCAATTATCAGCCCTGGCGACTTTCCAGTTTTTCAGCAAAAAGTTCGACCGTAAAACTCTCTTTACCGGCGCGATTATTTCGATGACGGTGGGTTATCTGCTCTTTTTCTTCTCTCCTGTTTCAACAATGTTATTCATCGGCATTGCCGGCGTTTTAATTTTCTTTGGGCAGTCATTTATTCAGCTTTTAATGGTTATGTTCCTCGCCGACTCCGTTGATTACGGACACTGGAAACTCGGCAAACGCAACGACAGCATCACCTTCTCTATCCAGCCATTGATCAACAAATTAGGCGGCGCAGTAGGCAGCGGAATTGTTTCCGTAGTAATAATTATTTCAGGAATTAAAGACGCCGACTCCGCCGCCGACGTTACCCCTTCAGGCCTCTTAATGATGAAGATAGCCATGTTAATCTTCCCGCTTTTTTGCTTCCTGGGCAGCTACCTGATTTATCGCATGAAGTACAAAATTGACAGCAAATTCTATGAAAAGATACTCTCCGATCTACAGGAACGCGGGGAGTTGAAAAAAGAGGCATAATACCAAAAGAATTTCACACAAAGATCACAAAGGTACAAAGATCACGAAGGAAGATCAGGGATTTTCATCCGTTATCTTATCTTGAAACTCACGCTTAGATTTCGGACAAAAATCATCAGGTTTTTGTCAAGTAAAAAATACTCTCTGCTTCACAAGTAAAACATTCACTAATTAATGAATAAATTGCATGAGCATAGGCGCAAAGCCGCGCTGGCGACACATGGCGTGGATCGCAATAATGCCACGCCAAAGCGTGCGTCAATTAAGGCCACGCCATCAGGAGCCGGCGCGGATTTGCGCCCACGCTCACGGAATAAAATCATTAAATAACTAATGTTCGTGTGGTTCGTGGTAAAAATTTTCTTAATATTTTTAAAAACAGTCAAGCAAAACGCCAAGTCCACGCCATATATAGGTATGAAAAATTTATCTGTTTTGGCTGCCGTTCTTTTGTGCGGCACAGTTGTTCTCGCGGCGGAATCCGCGCCGGTTCTTGACTGGAGTCTCCTCTGGAGCGGCTCCTGGGAAGAAAAAACTTTTACATTCCGGGACGAACCGGGTTTGTCAGGGACTTTAGGTAATCGTGGAGAATTTAAATTGCACTTCCTCCCGCCTAATCTTACTCTGCGCGGACAGGTTCTTGATAAGCGGCCGTTGAACTTTTCGCTGGAGCCGCCCTGGGGAGATCCCGATAAATGGGTCACCAATTATACAGGCGGCCTATATCACAAAACGACAGGGTCGCGGCTGCTTTACGGAACGCTTGACGAGTGGGGGCTGCCCGCAAGACTCCGTAACCCGTGGATCCGCTCGCCGTCTTATGCGGAAAACCACAAGCCTGTCATTACGGATCTAAAAACAGCGGCCTCTTCCACAAAAGAAGACGAGGCGTATCTGTACCTGTCAAGCTCGTCACTTAAACTTTTTCCTGATGTTAATTTAAGGACTTTTATCAGCGCACAATCGGAAGTTGACGAATTTACACCGACGTTTTCCGGCGGATTGGATTTTACTTTTAAGAAGACCAACAGTTTATTGCTGGAAACATTTTACACCGATAAAACACTCCCGCCTTCAAAAGCAAGCGCATGGTTCTCGGATACTCCGCCTCTGCCCGAGCGGGAATTCCGGCTCTTTGCCGCAGGGCTTCTTTTTACAAACCCGGATTTTTCCGTAAGCTCGGATTTTGCCCTGTCAGAAACTTTTGCCGTGGGAAGGGATATTTATGCCAATCTAGGTATTTCCTGGTCGCCGTCTTTACCATTTGGGAATAAATCAAAGCCGCTATTAATTTCATTATCAGCGGATGGCGCGGGGGAGCGGTTTATATGCAGAGACGGCGTAAATCATGGGGAAGGTTTCAGATGCGCGGCAAAAATTGAGTGGAAGGACAGGAACAGTTCCCTAATCAAAATAAACACCGTATTAAGGGGACCCGGTTTTGGCGAGGATTTTAACCGCAGTTCTTCCGGTTTTTATTGGCGGTTCCCCTCTTCTGCGGCAATACGCAACAATACGCTCCGACTGACGCGAATATCCCTGTCTGCGGACAGAAACGCGGTCAATCCGTTAAAAATTAGCGACAGTTTTTCCGGGAACCTTGGAATTTCGCTGAATATGCGGCAAATAGGCATAAAAAACCCTCTTGGGATCAATTTATCAGGATCAATTAAGGGGTTGGCGGGGATAAATGGCGCTACATCGCCTTTTCCCGTATTGGATAAGGATTGGTCATGGGAAACAGCCGATATAAATTGCGAATTTATATGGTCGATTGGTGTTTTTCAATTCAGATCAAAGGCCGGATGCGACTTTTTCCCGAAAAAAGACGAAAAATGGGAGCTTTCCTTTAGTACAATCATTCGTTCAAAAATGGGTAGATTGAGTTTAAAGGCGTCTTCTTCGGATTTTCCCGAAAAATGGAACTGGACTGCTTCATGGAAAATGGATTTACAAAGTAAAAGGTAAAAAAAATGCAAAAAAGACATTGTTTTTACGATAAATATATTGTATCATTTAAAAATAAGTATCTACTTTAAAATAGCGGATACTGTTATGATAAGCTATTTAGGATGTCGCTTATCTCCAATTAAATATAAGGAGGTACTATGCCTGCAGGTGTGACAATAATGATTGTTGACGATTCCAGAATTATGAGAAACACGGTAAAAGGCGTATTCTCGGGAGTAGAATCAGCTTGTAACTTTATCGAAGCAAAAGACGGTGAAGAAGCGCTGGCGCTACTGGAAACGCAAACCGTTGATTTGATTCTGCTTGATTGGAATATGCCAAGATTATCCGGAATTGATTTTCTAAAACAAGTCAGAGCGATGGATCAATACAAAGACTTGCCTATTATTATGGTAACCAGTGAGGCCGCCAAGTTTAATGTTATTGAAGCGTTAAAACATGGAGCCACTGATTATATTACTAAACCAATTAAGCTTGATCTGTTCAAGCAAAAATTGTCGAAACTTCGTTTATTCAGGATGTAAAAGATGACAGTAGAATTACAAAATTATGTAGAACCTTTTGTAGAAGTAACGGTCAGCACTTTCAAAGAATTTGTTGGTGTTGAAGTAAGCCCAAGGCATCCGCACTTTCTGGATCCTGACAAAGCTTTTGAATGGGACATTTCTGCGGTAATTGGTCTTTCCGGCGCGGTTAAAGGCGCTGTAATAGTTTCCATGAAGGCTGATTTGGCGATAAAATTAACCGACATATTAACCGGTGTGGGACATACGGAACTTGACGCCGATGTAATCGACGCAATTGGCGAAGTAAATAACATCATCGCCGGAAACATAAAGCCAAAAGTGCCAAACGGGGACAGAATTGTAATTTCAATTCCCACAATTATCAGGGGAAAAGAACATTCAATCGCGTGGCCCAGCAAACAGACGCGCATTCTTTGTATCCCGCACAAAGCTTTTGAAAATGATATTTTTCACCTAATGGTAGCAATTGAACTTGACCACGAATCCTAGACCGGAGAGAACATAATGAAACACGTTTTTGTGTTCGATCCAAAAGCTTTCTACAGCCAGCAGTGGAAGATGGACAATATTTTGGACAATATAGGGCAGTTTTTCAGAACACAAGAAGCTCCCGATTTCTCCATACAGTTTTCACGTTACAGAAGAAACGCTATAACCATAATTCAGGATGAAGCGGAAAAAGCAAAACCTGACGACATCATCAGGATTTACGCGATAGGCGGGGAAGAAATACTCTTTGACTGCCTGAATGCCGTCGCTCATTTTGAAAATATACAGCTTGCGCCCGTCCCTCACGGAGAATCCTATGATTTTTTAAAAATTTTTGGCGAAAATAATATTGACTCTTTCAGGGATATTCCGTCTCTTGTTAAAGGTGACGCTATTCAAACAGACATAATCAAATGGGGGGAAAATTACGCTTTGAATTCCTGTTACATTGGAATGAATTCCGCTATATTAAAAAAAATAAAAGACCTAAAATCAAACATGGGCAAAAACAGCTTTATTGTTTTCTCAAAACTTTCGTCTTATTTTAACACGTTATTTGGCGCATTTAATAAAAATATCGCAGCGCGGGAATATAAGATAAATATAGATGACACGGATTATTCGGGGCAATACTGCCTGATTCATGTCGCAAATACTCCGTATCATGCGGGAAGAATGACAGGCATTTCGGGGGCAAAGCCTGACGACGGTCTTCTGGACATAGCGTTAATTAAATCATCACATCCCATGAAAACGCTTTCATCCATGAGAAGATATTCCAGGGGGAAACGTCCGAAAAACTGCGTTATTGTCCATGGAAAAAAAATTTCAATACAAGCCGCGGGTCAAATGTGGATTCAGCTTGATAATGAATACATTCAAGACACCAATATCAATATGAGCGTGGTTAATCACGCGGTACAAATAGTAACGGTAAATAGTTTAACATACCCGTTGGCGTCAGTTGCGGCTCATTAAGGATACTTCATGGCAGTAAAAAAAACAGAAAGTAATAAATTAAAAAGCATCGCAAACTTTTCCTCTATTGCAATAGTTATTTTTATAAGCGCCGCTTATATTGTTGAAACTTACGTAGCCAAAATAAAAGTTAATTACAGCATAGCCGGACTTATAATGATATTAACTTTGGTGATAGTTATCGCAATCATCAAAAACACAATAAATCATTACAAAATGGCAATTAACATTCCCGTTTTACTTTTATTATTTTATACGACGCTTATGATGCTCAGTAAATGGTATAATTCCCATTTTATGGTTATTTGCGTTTTCCTGTGCGCTGTCAGTTGTATATATTCAAGTTTTAACAGAACTCTGGGTTTCATAATTATTCAAAATGTTTTTTCCGTCTTCCTTTTTTTAAGAGGTTATCCGATAGGCGGACAAGTGCCCATATTTACGGTATTGGTTATGTGGGTTATTTGTTTATTCATCAGCATTATCATGTTGATGCTTACAAGGTCGGCTACAGTCGTATTAAATAAAGCGCTAGAAAACCAAAATTCATTCATGGATCTTCTTTCTTCTACTGAAAACTTTGTCGCGATGATAGATGAACGCAATGAGGTTGTCTATGCAAGCAAAACATTATCCGATTTGGTAAATACAAGCGATCCTACCATGGTTCAGGGGCGTCCTCTTATCGATCTTTTCCCGGGAAAAAGCCTGAAAATACATGCCGGAAAATTATTAAAAGAAAAAGACGATTATGCGGAAGACTGGGAATTTTCACTAAACGGACAGAAACGTTATTTTAAAGCGGCTTCGCACAGTCTGTCGGGAAGCGGCGGCACCCTTATCAATTTATACGACATGACCCATCTTGCTGAACGCGATGAAATTGCCGTCATGAAAGACAGCATGAAGATTGGCCTTTTCTTCATAGACAAAAATTTTGTTATTCAGGATCACTATTCAAGATATTTGGAAGAAATGCTTTCAGATACAAATCTTTTCGGAAAATATTTAACGGATGTTATTGCCGATTCGGTTAATCAGAGCGAACTGGAAGCGATAAAAGATTACTTTAATATGATCCTTGAACGCACCTACGACCAGGAAATGCTGGAAGAAATAAATCCGTTAAACGAACTTCACTATGTAAACAAGGAGACGAGCGACAGAAAAGTTTTCCAATTCGCCTTTGCCACGGTAGAACGCGGGCGCGGTGAAATCTTTATCCTGGTAACAGTCTACGATATTACAACCAGAGTAGAACTGCAGCAAAGGCTGGCGGAAGAAGAAGCCAGACGGCAGGAAGAAATGCAGTCTGTCTTTGAACTTATCCAGGTTGAGCCGGACGTGTTTAACGACTTCATGGCGGATATGGAACATGAATTCGAGGAAATTGACAAGATACTTAAAAACGACTCTTTATCTACGCATGACGCTCTTGTTAAAATTTATCAATCTGTTCACGCAATTAAATCAAACGCAGTTATTCTTGGATTAAACGTATTTGGCAACAAGGTACATAATCTGGAATCGAAAATAAAGAGATTGCGCGAAATGCAGGGAACCGTGTCTTTCGGCGAAATGCTGAACCTGACCATGGAGATAGAAAAGATATCCAATGAAAAAGAAGGGTTCAGGGATATTCTTAACAAGCTTAAAAATTACGCGGGTAGCGGCGGCAAGAGCGGAACGGGTGAAAAGCAAAATATCAAAGTGTTGGTTGAATCTCTTACAAAAACCACTTCCAGAGTCGCCGAAGATCTGGAAAAGCAAATTAAATTTATCGCGTCTGACATTGACCCTGAAGCTATAGACAAAGGGCCAAGGCGGGTAATGAAAGAAATACTAATGCAGCTTATCCGTAATTCCGCGCTGCACGGAATAGAAATGCCGGAGGAAAGAAAAGCCAAAGGGAAAAATGAAACAGGCACAGTTAAACTTTCCATTAAGATGACTGAAGATCATAAAAATATTCATATAAAACTTTCCGATGACGGAAGAGGCCTTGATTACAAAAAGATCAGCGAAAGTGCGTTAGCCAAAAACTTGATTAAGAAGGAAGACGCAAAAAATCCCGACGTATTAATGAAAGTAATATTCATGCCGGGATTCAGCACAGCGGAAACTGAAACTGTCCACGGCGGAAGGGGCATTGGCTTAAACCTTGTACGCGACCGTATAAAAGAAGTAAAAGGCTCCGTTAAACTTAAATCTGAAACCAACAAGGGAACATTATTCTTTATTTCCATTCCTGTTTGATAATCCCGCGCCAATCGCCGTAGTATATTCCGCGTATTCAGGATAGATAAATTCAATTCCGTACATAGAGGTAACGTCTACAAGCACTTTCCGTCCTATCAGGTTTTTGCTGCCGTTGCCCGTAACAACAACGCGGCTGTAATTTTTCGCCCTTGCCGCAAAAACAGAAAGAACCCCTATTACCTGATACACCATGTTAATAATCGCAAGGGCAATATCACTTTGATTGGCGGTATCCAGCATTTTTCCAAAATTAGAAGCCGTACTATCTCCGTTTAAAAAACTTAAATTCGTATCTATAATGTCACCTAACAAAAGATCAACCTGGTTTAATTTTCCGTTTTTTGCAAGTTCCATAATATCGTAGAATTCGGCGACGGACAAAAGTTTTTTACCCAATCCCAATATTGTTCCGCCTCCGACGCCCGAGCCGCCAAAATGAGAAATGCCTTTATCGCCGGCTTCGATTATTACGGTTCCCGTCCCGATATTTGTAATAATTATATTATTCATGCCGGAAAGAAATATTCCGCCCGTGCCGATAGCTTCAATTTCATTCACCCTGTCTGTGGTAATGCCAAAAATGTCGTCTTTTATTTTTGATGCCCCGGCTCCTGTAATCTCTATTCTTTCTACAGTGTTTATTTTTATGCCGTTCTCAAGAACTATTTTTCCAAAAGCGCCGGTAGCGGCAGTTACAGCGTCCGACGCCTTTGTTTTTATCATCTTAATAACTTTTCCGTTTTCTATGGAAACGGCTTTTGTTATGGTACTGCCAATATCAATTCCTATTATCAAAATACTCCCCCGATTATTTATTTGTCATATTAGCATAAAAAAATAAATGGTTCTACAAATTGGCTTATTGCTAATACAATGATTATCTAATATATTGATTCCATTATGAATTATGCTGAAGAATCACTAAAAAAACATTACCAGTGGCGCGGAAAACTGGAAATTGTAAATAAAATGCCCGTCTCAACGCGGGAGGATCTTTCGCTTGCCTACACTCCCGGCGTCGCCCAACCTTGTCTTGAAATAAGTAAAAACCCTGAAAAAAGCTGGGAGCTGACAGGACGCTGGAATACGGTCGCCGTTGTAACCGACGGCACCGCCGTCCTGGGACTTGGAGATATCGGCCCTGAAGCGGGAATGCCCGTAATGGAAGGAAAATGCGTATTGTTCAAAGCCTTTGGCGGCGTAGACGCAATCCCGCTGTGCATACGCTCAAAAGAAGTTGACATTATTGTAGAAACAACAGCGCTCCTTGCAGGGAGTTTTGGCGGCATAAATCTGGAAGACATTTCCGCCCCGCGTTGTTTTGAAATAGAGCGAAAATTAAAGGCGCGGTGCGACATCCCCATTTTTCACGATGATCAACACGGGACTGCGGTAGTAGTGCTTGCAGCGCTACTTAACGCATTAAAGTTTACAGGAAAAAAACTTGAGAATATAAGCGTAGTTACTTTGGGAGCGGGCGCGGCGGGTATAGCCGTAATCAGGCTTTTACTGGCGCTTGGATTGTCCGATGTGGTACTGTGCGACCGTCAGGGGGCAATTTACAGGGGCAGAGACGGCCTTAACAGCGAAAAGGCGGAAATGGCTGAAATTTCAAACCGGCAAATGAAAAGGGGAAGCCTTGCCGACGCACTGCGGGGAGCCGATGTCTTTATCGGCGTTTCGGCGCCCGGCATGGTGACTGCGGAAATGGTAAAATCAATGGCGCCTAACGCAATTTTATTCCCGATGTCCAACCCAACGCCGGAAATTATGCCGGATTCGGCGATTGCAGCGGGAGCCGCTGTAGTGGGGACAGGCCGTAGCGATTTTGCCAATCAGATTAACAATGTGCTCGCCTTCCCCGGCATTTTCCGGGGAGCGCTGGATGTCCGCGCAAGCGACATTAACGACGAAATGAAAATCGCGGCCGCTTACGCGCTTGCCAATCTTGTAAGTGATAATGAATTACGCCGCGATTACATAATCCCTGTGGCTTTTGACCCAAGAGTAAAGAATGCCGTAGCGCGCGCGACAGCTCAAGCCGCAATTAAGAGCGGCGTGGCAAGAGCGTAAGATTACTTTTTTATTTATTATTTCTTTTTCAGATTATCAAGGTTTTTCTTCGCGGTTAAATGCCCCTGTGATGCGGCGTAATTATACCATTCATGAGCTACAAGCGGATTCTTGGGCACGCCGTTGCCGTTCTCATAACACATCCCAAGACAATTCTGAGCGGGCGCGTATCCATGCTCCGCGGATTTTCGGTACAATTCAATTGCTTTTGCCAAATCCGAAGTTGTACCTTTGCCAAATTCATAACATACGCCCAAATTGTACTGCGCAAAAACATTACCTTGAGCCGCAGCCTGCCTGTACCATCTAAAAGCTTGTCCTATATCTTTAGTTACGCCGTTGCCGTTTTCATAGCAAAAACCCAAATTACTCTGAGCGGGCGCATATCCCAATTCAGCCGCCTTTGTATAGTACGCAACCGCTTTGTCTAAATCCATTTCTACTCCATTACCGCTTTCATAACACCATCCCAAATTACACATAGCGGGAGCATATCCCTGTTTTACTGATTTCTGATAATAGTCAAGCATTTTGGCAAAATTATACGGAACGCCATGCCCTTTCTCGTAACAATACGCCAGATTACACTGAGCCGGAGCGTATCCCAGATCCGCCGCCTTGCGGTAATAATCAAAAGCCTCTGCAAAATTATTTAGCATTCCTGCGGCATTTCCTTTATTAAACAATTCAATAACATCATTAACCGGCTGACTTTCCGCCATATATTCCTCCGTTAAGGATTAATTATCATCGTTAAGTAATGGCAAAAATTCAGTTATAACGGCGTCTAATTCACTTTTAAGCGCGTCCATCTGGTCAGGCGAAGCTGTGCTTACACCGTCGGAAAGTTGATGTTCCACGCTGGCGGCGGCTGACTGCAGACGGTTCTTCCCAATTTGCCCGGCGTTGACTTTTAATGTATGCACCAGCTTGCAAGCCAATTTAATATCACCGCTATCCAGGAATTTGCATATTTCTTCGTATTTATTAATATTTGCTTTAATAAAATATTTTTCCAGCGACTTTTGAAATTCCATATCTGGCGCGGAATCTTCTCTTTTTAACAATTCTTTCTGTAATTCTGATTGTTTTAAAGGCGTCAGATATTTTAACAGGCAGCGCCACAATTCCTGGGAAGTAAACGGCTTGCCTACACAGTCAGCTATACCATGAGCTTTATAAGTATCCATGTCTTCGGTCATTATATTGGCAGTCAGAGCTACAATGGGAATTTTATCATTAAGTTTGCCGATTTCAACGGCTGCCTCAAGCCCGTCCATTACAGGCATGTTCATATCCATAAAAATTAAATCGAATAATTTTTCGCCTTTCCTGACGCGGCTTTTAACCATCTCAACGCCAATTAATCCGTTTTCAACGATTACGGTTTTTAAACCAACCCTTGTAAGGTGTTCGCGTATAACTTCCTGCTTCATGAAATTGTCTTCGCATATAAGAACTTCGCCGTTAAATATCGGTCTTTCAAGTTCTTTTGGGAAAATTCGGCTTTGGAACATTTCTTCCATGGACACATCTATCGTGTCAAATGTAAGATCAAAACTAAATCTGCTTCCAACGCCGGGCGTACTGTCTACAGAGAGTTTCCCTCCCATCATTTCTATGATGCTCTTGGTTATCGGTAAACTAAGCCCCGTACCGCCGTATCTGTTTGACATTGTTGTATCCATCTTTGAAAACGGCTCAAATATTACCGCTATCTGTTCGGCTGTCATGCCAATGCCGCTGTCTTTAATTTCAAAATGTATTGTAATCGATTTATCATCTATACGAATAATATCAGAAACAAGTTTGACCATGCCGGTATTTGTAAATTTTACCGCGTTGGAAAGCAGATTTACAAATATTTGGCGGAGTCTCACGGGATCGCCGACAGGTTTTTTACCGACGCTCGGTTCGGCATAAAAGTGAAGCAAGATTCCTTTATCAACGGCTTTAGGCATTACAAGGGTTCTGCAGCTTGCAAACAGTTCATGCATATCAAAGGGAATTTTTTTCAACGACAATTCGCCGGATTCAATTTTGGAAATATCCATAATATCATTGGTAATTTGCAGCAGCCAGTCAGCATTAACGCGGATATTAGTCAGATAATCTTTTGTTTTATTGGTAATTTCATCATCAAGAGCCAGATCGGAAAATCCAATTATACTGTCCAAAGGAGTGCGAATCTCATTACTGATATTCGCATGAAACGCGGATTTTGATTTACTTACAGCCTTAGCGGTCTCAAGCTCAGCTTCCAATTCCTGCAGGCGCTTGTTTAATTCATCAGTGCGTATCTGCACCAGCTTTTCGAGCTTTTTCTTTTCATTGGCGCGCCTTAATAGTAAAATAATAAAAAGAACAATTACAATGACCAATAACACAAGAAAAGAGATGACATTAAAGAATCGAAAATTAGTAAACATATAATACCTTCAAAAAACCCAAATATAGAGGGAAAAATAAATTTAACGTGTATATTGTACCATAAAAAGAAAAACAGAGCAAGGCGAAATACTAAAGATTTATAATAAATTAACAATTATTTGTGGGTATTTGTATATCTTGTAATATCAGGTGATTTTTTGCATTATATATAACCAAAAAAGAGTTTTTCGTAAAATACTTTTATCGGCGGCGGCGCGATAACAGAATAATGCGCAGCAAGCTGGCGATTGCGGTAAGCGCTGATGCGACATAAGTTAATGCCGCGGCGGTTAAAACTTTTTTTACGCCATTTAATTCATCTTCACTCAGCACATTGTTGGCGCGTAGGACTTTTATTGCTCTGTGTGAAGCGTTAAATTCCACGGGCAATGTTATAACATAGAAAAGTACGGCGCCGCTAAAGAGAACAATTCCAATGTTTAATAACAGCGAGCCAATATTGGAATAAGACGAACTTGCGGGAATAGCAAGTCCCACTATCGCAAGCCAGGGGCCGATTCTTGAGCCGATATTTGCCACGGGTACAAGCGTGCTTCTCATGCCAAGGGGACCCCAGCGGGTGGCGTGTTGAATAGCGTGTCCGGTTTCATGCGCGGCGACACCAACCGCGGCAATTGACGTTGAGCCGTACACAGGTTCTGAAAGCCTTAACTTTTTATCCGAGGGCGAGTAATGATCTGTAAGAGAGCCGCTGATAGGCTCAATTCTTACATCGTTGATATTGTTTGTGCGCAGCAAAAGAGCCGCCGCGTCGGTGCCTGTCATTCCCTTCGAACAAGGCACTTTTGAATATTTTTCAAAAGTGGATTTAACCATAAACTGCGCCCAAAGCGACAAGAGCAGAGTTGGAACGACTAACAATAAATAATATTGATCACCAAACATAATTTCCCTCCATCTATACTTCTATCCTCTATCCGCGGGCGGACTGCGCCGCACGGTATATTCAAGTTTTACAGAGCCGTGATTTTCGCTGTCTCTTGCCGCGCGGGAAAGCATTTCTTTCTGAACGCGGAAAAGTTTTTCTCCCGACGGAGGAGCCAACTGTTTCCATTTGCCTTCGTTATCCAACACTGAAGTCTGACAGTTATCACGGAAATAATCGTTAAGAATATCATACAATACTACGCGGAGTTTTTCATCCTGTATGGGGAATAAAATTTCTACGCGGTGGTCAAGGTTTCGCGTCATCAAATCGGCGCTGGAGCAGTAAAGTTCTTCCGCGCCTCCGTTGGAAAAGTAATAAATTCTTGAATGTTCAAGATAATGATCAATGACGCTGATTACGCGGATGTTTTCAGAAACTCCTTTTATGCCGGGAATTAAAGTGCAGATGCCGCGGACGCACAAGGATATTTTTACGCCCGCCTCAGACGCATTGTAAAGGGCTTTTATAATGTCAACATCGGTAAGAGAATTCATTTTTGCCATTATTCGGGCGGGATATTTTTGCCTCGCCCTGTTTGCTTCCCTTTCAATAAGCTCCAGAAAACGGCGCTTAAGAGCGGTAGGAGCGATTACAAGCTTCGTCATTGTCTGAACGGTTGAGTAACCCGTGAGCATGTTAAAAATTAATCCCGCGTCGTAGGCAATATCCTCGCGGCAGGTAAAGAGGCAGATGTCTTCGTAGTATTTCGCCGTTCTGTCATTGTAATTTCCGGTAGAAAGATGCACATAACGCTTGACGCGGTCATTCTCCCGGCGCAGAACCATCGAAATTTTTGAATGGATTTTTAAGCGTGAAAGCCCGTACACGACAATAACGCCCGCTTTTTCCAATCTGTTCGCCCAGGAGATATTCCGCTCCTCGTCAAACCGCGCTTTAAGTTCAACCACCGCCGTTACGTGTTTGCCGTTCAAAGCCGCCTGCTCCAGGGCGCGTACAACCGGGGAAAAAGCCGAAGAAGGCGAATGAATCCCGATTCCCGGAATGGCGCCTCCCGTCCTGTAAAGCGCGGTCCTGATTGAAATAACCTGCGGGTCTGTAGCGGCTTCCTGAAAAAAACGAATCACAGGATCAAAAGACTGATACGGCAAATGCAGCATCACATCGCCCTGACTGATTCTGTCCCAAATAGGAGTCTCTTCGTTAAAATCTACAGATTTATAAATCTTCCAGGGTTTTTCCGCCAAATCTTCAAGGTTTGCCACATTGGACAATTCTATAAAATCAGCCGGATTAATAGGTCCGTCAACTTCATACAAAAGATCGTTATCCAATAAAAAACGCCGCGCAAGGTCTTCCTTTAACTTGGCGCTTCCCGAAGAATAAACCATCCTGATACATTCCGATCTTCCCCTGCCCTCCAGAACTTCTACCATTGCTTCGACAAAATCTTCGTCTCTCTGTTCGTCAACCGAGAAGTCAGCGTCCCTGTTAATTTTAAATAACATGCTTTCTCTGACGCGAAAACCCGGGAAAAGATAACCGCCCCATGTAATAATTACATCATCCAGTAAAGCAAGTTGAAACTTTTCTTTTCCGCCGCCGTTACTCGCTGCTTCAAACTCCGGCAGCCAGATAATCCTGTTTAAAACGCCGGGAATGGGAATAATCACTTTTAACTCTTTCGACGCGTCGCTTGCAACGCCTTCCAAACCCTGGGGAGGAGTCGGATTTTCCGGTTCAAGCAGGAAGACGGCATTTAGCGAGCGGCTTTCGATAAAAGGCATAGGTTTGTCATCTTCCAGACGCAGGGGAGTTAATACGGGATATATTTGATTTAAGAAAAACGCGTTTAAAAAATCAAGCTGCGGGACAGACCATGAATCGGGACGCAGAAGGGACAAGCCGTTTTTTGCAAGCCCAGGAAATATTTCATTACGCAAACATTCATATTGCTTATTTATAATGGAATGAACTTTTTTGGAAATAGCCTTCAGCTGTTGATCCGCCGTTAATCCTGAAGGATCGGACGTTCTGCCGGCTTCCGCTTTTTGCAGGCGTTTTAGGGCCGCGACTCTGACCATAAAGAACTCGTCAAAGTTGGAGGATACGATGGATAGGAATCTTAATCTTTCAAGTAGAGGGGTTTCCTTGCGAAGTCCTTCGTTCATTACACGCTCGTTAAAGTCTACCCAGGAAAGATCGCGGCTTATGTAGGGGAAATTAAGTTTGTTACTTTCAGTTTTGTCCATTTATTTAATTATAAACTATTTATGAATCTTTTTATACATTGGTCTTTGGCTCTTTTATTAAATTTGGCTATTTATTGATTATATTCCGTGAGCGTGGGCGCAAATCCGCAACGGCTCCTGACGGCGTGGCTGCAATTGACGCACGCTTTGGCGTGGCAGGCTTGCGATCCACGCCGTGTGTCGCCGTTGCGGATTTGCGCCTACGCTCAAACAATTTATTCATAAATTAGAGAATTTTTTAATAGTGAGGACATAGAGTATTTGGCGGTACAATAGTATGATTTTTAAATTGATGAGCGGCGATAGCTGTTCGATGCTAGTCACTTTTTCCCCATTATCAAATATTCGAATTGTATACCATTTTTCTCTTGTTAGTATTGGTTCTTGCGCACTGTCGGTCACCTAAAGGTGCCCTTGCTTTATTTTTATACAGCGGCATTTATTGGTGCTACGCTGTGCGGCATTATTAATCTACACGGCTTCGCCGTGCGTTTGTTTAGCGGGTTCGTGGTAAAAATTCTTTGTAAAATATTTACAGACCGAATAATGCCACTGCCTCAGTTAAATCATTACAGCGATGCCAGACGGTGGCAAGGACCTCCGGTGGCGGCTCAATTAGGTCTTTAATAAAGATTGAGCGTATTCCAGCGGTATGCAGGCCCAGAAGACCCGGAGGGGAGTCTTCAAAGCCGACACAAGCAGTAGGGGGCTGTCCTAATTTTTTTGCCGCAAGGAGAAAAATGTCCGGCGCGGGTTTTCCGTTTGTGACTTCCTCGCCGCAGGTAATTGCCGTAAAACGGTCGATTATACCGGCTTTACTAAGCATATTTGTTGCTGTGGCGGTGCGGGAAGAAGTTGCTACGCCAAAAGGTATTTTTGCGGCGGAAAGATGGTCAAGTAGGTACATAAGTCCGGGTTTTAAGGGAACTCCGTTTTTATCAACTTCTTTTCTTACAAGAAGCCTGAATTCGTCGCGGACGGCATCGTAGGGAAAATCAGTGCCGAATTCTTCGTACATGACCAAACGCGCTTTTTCAGCGCTTATGCCTACCATGCGAAGAACTATGTCGTATGTGATGTTGTACCCAAACGGTTTACCCGCAACTTCCCAAAGGGGGATGGTCAGATTTTCAGTGTCGAACATGAGGCCGTCCATGTCAAAGATTACGGCGGAAGGACGGAATGTTTTTTCTGGTGTTTTCATTGCGTGGGATTACCTTATATTGGTTTATACTTTTATATTTATATCAAAAATTGATATTAGAGCTTTATCTATTTGTTCGATAAATTGTTTTGGTAACATACTAATCATTTTTATAAAAAATGATTTATCTATCGTTATTATTTGAGAAAAATTAATTACTGATGATTTTTTTAAGTGTGAATATGCTTTTTCAAGCAGTATATTGGGTGTGGATTTTACAAGGTCTAAATTTGAAGAAATAACAGCGCAAATTACAGTATTTATTCTACTTGAATTATATTCATCACCTTGTATGACAAGTACAGGCCGATCTTTGGCTGGCTCTGATCCTCGCGCTGCCGGTAAATGAGCCCTCCAAATTTCACCTTTTACCATTCCCATTCTTCTTCGCCCAAAAGGTCATATTGAGCTTGTAAAATATCATCGTCTATTATAGCTTTATGTGTCGAATAAAAAGTATCCAATTGTTTTGTTATTGTGCTTTTTTCATTGTTTTTTACAAATTCTTTTATTGCCATTGAGCAAAATTCAGGTACGGATATGCGTAAATGCTCCGCTTCCCGTTCCGCTTCCTGAAAAACATTTATATCAAGTGAAATTGCCGTATTCATATTATTAATTTAACTTTTTTATTCAGCCGTTGTCAAGGGCTAAAAAATGCACTGCTTAATACCGCCAT
>Ga0268262_10001483_pt1 | contig 28989 bp, 19 predicted proteins | sample TergutNc150P3_FD_190354 | JGI IMG/M metagenome (GOLD analysis project Ga0268262, IMG submission 190354) | Nasutitermes corniger P3 segment gut microbial community from laboratory colony in Florida, USA - Nc150 P3 (SPAdes) (version 2) | ecosystem: Host-associated > Arthropoda: Insects >... | reverse complement strand
CTAATTCTTTATGGGATAAGCATTTATGAAAACCGTAATTTTTGTATCTAGGTAAAATCCGCAATATCCTTTATGTCCGGTATGGTTATACTGGTAATACCAGTCCCCCCAAAAGCGCCGCTACTAATGCTGGTAAAATTGGCGTTGGTAGGTAATGTTACGCTGGTAAGGCTGGCACATTCGGAAAAAGCACCCCCCCCAATGCTGGTAACACTGTCGGGTATGATTACGTTGGTAAAGCCTGTGCAACCGTAAAAAGCGTTCACCCCAATGCTGGTAACACTATTAAGTATGGATGCGCCTATCTTTCCACCAGGATATGCAACTAAAGTTGTTTTATCTTTGTTATACAATACGCCGTCATAGGAGCTATATACGGTATTACCGGCGTCAACAGTTATTGCGGTAAGGTTGGTGCATTTTGCAAAAGCGGCATTCCCAATACTGGTAACTTTGTCCGATATGGTAATGCCGGTAAGGCTGGTGCAACCGTTAAAAGCACTAGCTGGAATGCTGGTAAAACTGCCGCTGGAAAGATCAAGGGAGACGTATTTGGTGCTGTTGTTTATAAGCACTTTTCCAAGGGTTCCGTTAACAGAGGAATCGTTTTGACCTAAAGTACTCACGTTCAACTTAACGGTATAGGGAGTGGTGGAAGAATTTGCGGTTTGGCTGCCTAACCAAGATGATAAGTTGTTAACGGTGGTAAAGGTAATGATCCACTGTGCGTACAGAGTAATGTTGTTGTTTACAGGAGTGTCAAAATTGTATTCGTTGTTCAGTTCTTCATCAGTACACCAACGGATAAGGCTGTAACTGTAAGTAGTTGTCCCTGTCTTCGTTGGATTAGCGGGTCGGGTTGCCGTTTCACCCTGGACTACGGTTTGAGAGGGAACGGAAGAGCCGCCGTTGCTGTTAAAAGTGACGGCGTATGTAATGTAGTAGATGTTCACTGTTTTAGGCGAGCCGATTATTTTATAACCTGACGGGCTTGTGACAGCCACGGTCAAAGCGCCGCCGGATGTAAAGCCGCCGATTGACAAGGTGTAAACCGATCCGTTGTTACTGACAATAAGGCCTCCTTTGTTTACTCCGGAAACGCCTCCTAAGGTTATGTCTTCAGCGGTAAGGCCGATGATCGCCTTGTCAAATGTCAATATCAAAGCTGTTGTGTTCACAGTTGATGGAGCGTTGACTGTTACGCTGTTTAAAGTTACCGGGATAACTATCGGGCCAATATTCACTGAAGCCTCGCCGTCGTATCCATCGCAGGTAACGATTAGCCAAATATACGAGCCTACATCAGCAGAAACCGTCTTATAAGTTATATTTTCTCCAATGACATTATCATCGATGGCACTAAGCTCATCTCCCCGCTTCCACTGGTAAGTAAAAGGTCCGCTTACGTTAAGTCCGCTGGTATCCGCCCTTAGCTCCTGTTCAACTTCGGTTTTTCCTATTATGTTTACGGTTCCCGCCAAAATTTTGCTACCGGCAGGATATACCGTAACATTACAACTCGCGGTTTTTTCTCCGTCCTGAGTGGTAACAGTGATAATGGCTTCTCCTGTGTTAACTGGGGTGACCGTACAATGACCGTTTTCACCTGCTACTACAATTGCCACTGTGGGATCGCTACTAACCCATCTTACATTTTTGTTTGTGGCGTTATCAGGCTCTACTGTGGCGATAAGGGTTCCCGAATTTCCGCCCACAACCAGGTTAAAGCTGTAACGGTTGAGCATTACATCGGTAACAGAAACATTACCGCTTGGGAGGTTGAAGTCTTCCGGTTTATCCATATCTATCGTAATAGCGCCGTTATACCCGGGCTTTAAGTTCACGGGCTTAGAACCCCTTGCCTTTAATACTTTGCTTTCATCAATTATCAAGTACGCCTCTACGGTAATAACCCAATGACCCGGGTCAACTGAAAATTGGATCTTTTGCCCTGCCTTTACGCCTTCACGAGGCGGCATACTCAAGCCCGAATTGTTTGTCAGAGTTATGGTATGTTCAAGGTCGGCAATTTTTGTTTCAGGTTCCCATAACAGGAATTCTACCGCCGCCCTGCCACTGCCGCCGCCGATGGTAATGGAAAATGTACCTTTCCCCGTTTCGTTTTGCCATGGACTGAAACAGGCAAAAATCAAACAAGAAACCGCCAATGCCGTAAGGCATAAAACCAGATATGCCGCTTTATTTACTTTTTTTTCATTTCTCATATTCAATCCCTTCTCCTTTAGGTGTCACCAATTATGTATAAAATAAACCTCCGTTTTTTTTCTGTAGAAATATAAGGGAATTTACTAAATGTTAAAATATGTAAATATATATAAAATATTGTTTTTTCTTTAATTTTTATTGACAAAACACATTTATTTTGCTATTATTTTTTTAAAATTGATTTTTTACCGTATAGATAAAAACTACTGAATTTAAACGGACGTTTAATTTAAACTAAAGGTAACGCCCCAGTGTAATTCATTATTTTTAATGCGCGATTAAGATGTATGCCAAATAAAATACTTGAGTACAGGCGGACGAGTTTGTAGGAAAACCTTTGTATTATCTCAGTTTATAATTATTCTTGGCGTAGAATCTTCCGGCCACCCATAAAACATTGTGGATTTAGAAAAAATATGTAACAATATTATTTATGATAACCGCCGCCAACGGCATATTCCGTCTTACCACAGTTGATACCGAATATATTTTCCGCTTGTCAAAATACGGCCACCTTGAGCATATCTATTATGGGGCGCGGCTGGCTTCATCCGCGCTTGCGGCGGACTCTGTTGCCGAGATTGAAGCTCTTGCTCCCAAACGAACGGCGCAGACAAGTTCGATTGTCGCCTATAATCGGGAAGACCCGCTCTACTGCCTTGACATGCTCTGCCTTGAATGGTCAGGCATCGGCAAAGGGGATTATCGTTATTCTCCGGCGGAAATCAAAATGCCGGATGGTGGTTTTGTCAGCGACTTTGTTTATGAAAGCTACCGTATAAGCCAGGGGCCTCTGCCGATGGAAACGCTGCCCGCAGCACGCGGGACTGAAAGCGAATGTTCGTCTCTGGAACTTCGGCTAAAAGATCAAGCGTGTGATGTCAGGCTTACGATGATTTACACCGTGTATGATACGGCAAACGTCATTACCCGCCGCGTCGTACTTGAAAACGGGGATTCCCGTCCTTTGGTTATTCGCCGCCTGCTTAGCATGTCGCTTGACATGCCCAATATGAACTTTAAACTGATTACCTTTGACGGTGACTGGGCGCGGGAAGCGCACCGGCATGACCGTTCTTTGCAATACGGAATTTTTGTCAATGAGAGCCGGACAGGATCGAGCAGTAATAAACATAACCCCGGTTTTCTGCTCTGCGAAAACGGCGCGTCGGAAAGTTACGGAAAGGCGTATGGCTTTAATTTAGTGTACTCAGGCAACCATCTTGGTATGGCGGAATTAAACAGCCACGATCTTGTGCGCGTAGGGCTGGGTATCAGTCCGCATTGTTTTGAATGGACGTTGAATAACGGAGAACGATTTGAAACGCCTGAGGCGGTGATGACTTTCAGCGATTCGGGGCTGAAGGATTTAAGCCGTAACTTTCACCATTTTGTAAACAACCACATTGTTCCCGAAGCATGGCAGGGCAAGGAACGTCCCGTTCTGTACAATTCATGGGAACCGTGTTTTTTTAATTTCACCCAAAGCAAACTGATGCGGCTTGCCCGCCTGTCAAAAAAATTGGGCATGGAACTTTTTGTTCTTGACGACGGCTGGTTTGAAGGGCGTGATAATGATCAGGCGGGACTGGGGGATTATACGCCCAACCGCAGAAAATTTCCACGGGGGCTTAAACCATTCGCCCGAAAACTTAAGGGTATGGGGCTGGATTTCGGTCTGTGGTTTGAACCGGAAATGATCAATGAAAACTCTAATCTTTACCGTACCCACCCTGAATATGCCGTGCGCCAAAAGGGGCGGAATTCCACTCTGGGCCGTAACCAGTTGGTTCTTGACCTCTGCAATCCCAGTGTGCGCGATTATATTGTTACGTCAGTCGGGAAGACGCTTGATGAAACAGGAGCCTCTTATGTCAAATGGGACATGAACCGCCATATCAGCGAATTTCGGTCTGATCATATCGCATCATCGGGTGAGTTTTTTCACCGTTACATTCTTGGGTTATATGACATCCTCAGGCGGATTTTTGAACTGCGTCCGCACATACTGCTTGAAAGCTGTTCATCGGGCGGCAACCGTTTTGATTTGGGAATGTTGTGTTTCTCCCCGCAGATTTGGGCGTCGGATAACACCGACCCCGTTGTGCGCTTGAACATACAGGGCGGCTTGTCCTACCTGTACCCGCAATCGACTATGGGGGCGCATGTATCCGATGCCCCGCACCAGCAAACCCTGCGTGAAACGCCCCTAAGCACCCGTTTTAATACCGCGTGTTTTGGTTGTCTGGGTTATGAATTGGATCTGCGTTTTCTAACTCCCGCCGAAAAGCGCGAGATTAAGGAACAAATCGCCTTTTACAAAGCCCGCCGGAAAACTTTACAATACGGAACTTTCCGGCGGCTTGACTCGCCCAAGACCAATAAAACAGTCTGGCTGTGCAGCGATAAGAAAGAAGCCGTAGCCGGTTTTTTTCAGACTCAGGCCTGCGTCAGCGAAGGACATGACAGGCTGCGCATACCCGGTCTTGATCCCGATACTGTCTACCGGGTAAGCACCAAACCGCAGCAACTGTACATCAAACGATTTGGAGGTCTGGTCAAGCACCTATTGCCTGTAACGCTGAACCCGGCGGGTTTTGTTCTGCGAACCGTAAATCGTCATTATGCGCTGACCGACTGTGTTGAAACGTATAATTGCCGGGGCAGCGCGCTGGCGGCGGGAATCATGCTGAACAATCAGTTCATGGGCGGTAATTATAATAATAAAACACGGCTCTTGGGAGATTACGGATCGAGTTTGTATACTGTTTCAGCAATACTATAAAAAGACCGAAAAAATTTCTCACAAAGAGCGCAAAGGGGAGAAGATCACAAAGAGGAGAAATGGGTTTTTAATATCAAGCACGCCGTGCCTTTTTTACGGTATCGATCTCACCGCCGGGTCCTGCGTCCTTCCCGGCATATTTCTCAAAATCGGCAGGTTGCCTCCCCATTCCCAAACTTCGTCAAAATCCCATGCAACTCCGGATGCGATAACCCACCAGCTTAAGACCCCCCATTGTGTTGCTGTGATGTCCGCGCCGTCTAAACCGTCGCTGGTTGTGTATGACCAAGTGAATGGGTTCCCCCCCTTCTTCATATTACTTCGCCCGTAGTTATTTGCCAGTGTTATTAGGGGGTCGGTGTTTTTTTGCCCCACAACACGCCCAACACTACTTCTATCGCTGATATTCGGGTTCAGCGCTACGCAGTTTATTAACGCACCGTAGGTGATTTGTCCCGCCACGCCGCCAATTAACTCATCGGTTGCTGATACATTGCCTGTGGCATAACAATTTTCCACGCTGCCGGAGGTGATTCCCACCACGCCGCCGACAGCGGATTGTCCTGAAACATCGCCCGTGGCATAGCAATTATATACCCAACCGCCCTCCCCGATTGCTCCCACAACTCCGCCGACATTACCATAATCGCCGTCTCCTGAAACTTTGCCCGTAGCGTAGCAGTTTTCCACCCGACTGCCATATAAACTCCCTGCCACGCCGCCAACATTATTGGCTCCTGAAACTTCGCCCGTGGCGTAGCAGTTTTTCACCGTACTGCAGCATTCTCCCACCACACCGCCGACATTGTTACCGGCTGAAACATCGCCTGTGGTGTAGCAATTTTGTACAATGCCGTCGTAGTTATTTCCCACAATTCCGCCGACATTTGCGCTTCCTGAAACTTTGCCCGTGGTGTAGCAGTTTTCCACCGTGCCGTAGTTATTTCCAACAATTCCGCCGACATTGTAACTGCCATGAATATAACCTGTGAAGTAACAGTTTTGCACCTTGCCGCCGGCTATGTTCTCTCCAACCACGCCGCCCAGCGTACCCTCTGTTAATGGAACAATTAACGTGGAGTAGCAGTATTGAACCGTGCCGCCGTTAGTTCCAACCACGCCGCCGATAACGCCGGAGACGGGGTTACCATTGCAGTTTTTAATACCGATTTTTTTCACCACCGCTGTGCTGCCCGTGCAGCCGAACAAACCTCTATTGTAGTTAAATTTAAGGTTGTTGATGGTATGGTCGTTCCCGTCATAACTGCCGGTGAAAGGGGCACCTTCAGAGCCAATCGGCGTCCAGTTGTCGTCTACATCAGAGGAAAGATCGATATCCCTTATTTGTTTGTAATATGCGTTCAGTAACCAACCGCCTTGCTCTTTGCCGACTCTTTCAAGTGTCGCTACGTCGTAAACTATAAAGGGATCGCCATAACTGCCGGTGCCGGCGCCATAAACTATTACCGTTGCCACTGCGCTTGTCGTCGTTGCGGTCTGAACGCCGTTCACGTTGGTATTGGTGTTTGTTACGGCACAATAGTAATAATAGTTTCCAAGCGTTGTCGCGGCTGTCGTGATAAAGTTGTAACTTATCGAGTTTGCGCCTTCTATGGGAGTGCCGCCTGTGTTGTTTGTTGACGAGTTGCCGCTGTACCATTGATACGAGAGCGCTCCGCCGTCTGTCAAGTCCGAGACGGTAACGCTCAAAGCGGCTGTTTCACCCTTGATAATTTCAATGTCTTGCGGGTTGGTGATGGTGGGAGTTGCCGCGTTTATGAGAGCGCTTAAGATATACTCCACCGTCAATATATCGCTGTCGTTCATTTCGTCTTTAACGGCATAGGCTTTTAAAATGAGTTTATTTGATGTTATAACCGGTTTATTGTTGTCGCTGTAAAGCGCGCTTGCTGCGTTTGGTACAGTATCGTCCTGAGTGTAGTAAATTTTCGCTCCTTCGGTGGCGGTAGTCAGAGTAATAGCGGTGTTGACCGCAACTTCTCCGCCTGCAGGCGACGCTGTGGGTATTGCGGCGGTTGGAAGTTTCGGATTAATAACATTGACTTCAAATTCAGCGGTTTTACCGTTGTAGGTTACGATAACAGCGTGATTTCCCGTTTGGTCTTTTTCATAGCCGCTGAGGGTGTAATCTGTAACCTCAGCCGTAGAACCGTCGCTGTAGGTTGCCGTTACCACCATGCCGGTTGTGTCCAATTCTTCGCCAAGGTTGTAATGTGTCTTTTCCGGCAGTTTCGTTACGGCGATACTGACAAGGGTTACTTCGCCATCCGGCTTGTGCATATCTATAATAATAGCGCCGTTATGTCCGGGTTTTAAGTCCACGGGTTTAAAACCTTCGGCCTTTAGTATTTTTTCGCCTTCAACTATAAGGTACGCCTTTACGGTAATGTCCCAATGACCAGGTTCAATTGAAAATTGGACCGTTTTACCGGCCTTTACGTCTTCCCTCAGTACGTCCGGTGCAGGACCGTTTGTCAGGGTTATGGTATGAACAAGTTCGGCAATTTTGGTTTCAGGTTCCCATAACAGGTAATCTATCGCCCTGCCGCCCCCGCTCCCGATAGTAATGGAAAATGAGGCTTCTTCGCCCGCGGGCGCGGGACAGGCAAACACCAGACAGGAAACTGCCAGAGCTGCAAGGCACAGAACAAGCCATGCCGTTTTAATTTTTTTATCTCTTGCTCTCCGCTCAGCGCTCATAATCAATCCCCCCTTTCAGCCCTGTCTATCAGATATATAACGCCAAAAAAACCTGTAGTTTGTTTAAGATATGATTATTTATTTTATTGTTATTTTTCAAAATTAGTCAAGATAACTAGTGTACTGTCCCAAACATATATCAAAAAACCTCTTTGGCAAATATTTGAAAATAAAAAAAAGACGGCAAATTATTCATTTTTAACATATTTACCTGCACTTATACTTTTAAAAGAATAAAATTATAAATTCGACATTTTGTTGTCTGTATAGGACGGTACACTAGCCTGCAACTAAACGCCGCAGACAGTGTCTCAAACTATGTGAACATAATAAAAAAGAATTCCACGGCGGCTGTTCTGCCTTTTTATACAATCGGTGAAGAAATAGCAAATTCCGTACTCCACGGTATCGGCGCGCTTGCCGCGATAACAGGGCTTGTTTTTTTTAATCTGAAAAACACGGGATTTTTAGGCGGAGAAAGGGCCGCCAATATGGATATTGCCGCGACGGTTTTATTTACCGCAACCATGATCGGAATGTTTCTGATATCAACTTTGTATCATGCAATACAACATCAGAGCGTTAAAAGTTTTTTTCGTAAACTGGATCATTCGGTAATATTTATTTTTATTGCCGGAACTTACACTCCCATTTGTTTAAGCGGCCTTCGCGGAGCATGGGGCTGGAGTCTTTTTGCGGTTGAATGGGCGCTGGCTTTGACAGGCATTATCCTTAACATTCTGGATTCCAAAACCATAAAAAAAATTGAAATAACAGTTTATATAATGATGGGTTGGGCGATAATTATCGGATTCGTTCCCCTGATTCATCGCGTGCCGGTGATCAGCATAATTTTATTATTGGCCGGAGGAGCCGCATATACGCTGGGAGCCGTTTTTTACAAAAAGAAAAATATCAAACATACTCATGCTATATGGCATACCTTTGTAATTATCGGGGCTGTATGTCATTGGTTTTCAATATGGTATTTGAATTAAAAAGCGTGATACCGCTACTTTAATAAATAACGGCAAAATGTTATACTACCATCATGAAAACAAACCCTGTTGCGGACTATCTTGCCGCTGTAACGCCTGAAAAAATTGATTCCGGAATGCTGGCTTATATTTGCAATTTAACGGAAATTGCAAGAGTTACTCCGGAAATTGCCTCTTCTATCGTTCTGGAACTGGAGAATCAGAGAAAAAGAGTAAAGCTGATCGCAAGCGAGAATTACTGCTCTATGGCGGTTCAACTGGCAATGGGGAATCTTTTAACCGACAAATACGCCGAGGGCGTTCCCAATCACCGTTTTTATGCGGGTAACGAAAATGTTGACGCCATCGAAGCTTTGGCGGCGCGGGAGGCGTGTAAACTTTTTGGCGCACAGTACGCTAATGTGCAGCCTCACTGCGGAGCGGACGCCAATTTGCTCGCGTACTGGGCTATACTTAGCACGCGCATTGAAAATCCGGCGCTGGAAAAATTCGGCGAAACCAATCTTTACAAATTAACCGATTCACAATGGAACGAGTTAAGGGCTTCTTTCGGGAACCAGCGCCTTTTGGGTCTTGATTACTATTCCGGCGGACATTTAACACACGGTTACAGACATAATCTTTCCGGGCGAATGTTCGATATTTACGGATATTCCGTATCCGCCAAAGACGGAATGCTGGATTACGATGAAATTGAAAAACAGGCGCTGCAGGTGCGCCCATTAATTTTATTGACAGGCTATTCCGCCTATCCGCGGAAAATAAATTTTAAGCGCATGAGGGAAATCGCTGATAAGGTTGGCGCGGTCTTCATGGTAGACATGGCTCACTTTGCGGGCCTTGTCGCGGGCAAAGTTTTTACGGGCGAATATGATCCCATACCCTGGTCGCATGTTGTAACCAGCACTACGCATAAAACCCTGCGCGGCCCGCGCGCCGGAATTGTACTCTCCACAAGCGAATTTGCGGAAGCGCTGGACAAAGGCTGCCCTTTGACAATGGGCGGACCGCTGCCCCACGTTATAGCCGCAAAAGCGGTTGCTCTCCGCGAAGCCGCCGCCCCGGAATTCAAACAGTACGCGCAAAAAATTGTAGACAACTGTAAAGCGCTCGCGGCCTCCTGTATGAAAAACGGGCTTGACGTTTTAACGGGCGGCACGGATAACCACCTTCTGCTTGTAAACGTTCACAACGCCGGCCTCACGGGCAGACAGGCTGAAAGCGCCCTTCACGAATGCCGCATAACGCTTAACCGCAACAGCCTTCCGCGCGATCCCAACGGCCCGTGGTACACGTCGGGAATCAGGATTGGAACCGCCGCCGTTACCACTCTTGGAATGACAGAGGCGGAAATGAATGAACTTGGCGAATTGATAGCGAAAGTTATCAAAGGGACAACGCAGGCGCAGGACGCAAAAGATCCGTCTAAAAAGAGCAAGGCAAAGTATACGGTGAGCGAGGCTGTAAAGAGCGAAGTTCACGCGAGGGTTAAATCACTGTTGGGGAAATTTCCTGTATACCCGCAGCTTGATCTTGAATTCTTGAAGAGAAATTTTTGTAATTAACAAATAGAAATGAGCAATGAGAAATGAGAAATGTTATTATGCGACAGTTGGGCAGGACTAATATTGTATGTGCCTACGGCATAGTATTAATAAATTGGATACAAGACTGGAAAACAGTTTTAGTATATACATTCGTTGAATGTAAAGATTCTATGCAGTTGCCCATATTGGTAGGGCAACACAAATTAAGGAGGCTTTTTATAATGAAAAGCAAATTATTGGTTGTAGGCTTGATTGGCTTACTGTTAGCTGGTGGCTTGATTCTTGTAGGGTGTGACTTAGAGAGATGTCCTGGAGGGAGTAACCCAAACTTTAAAGCTGGTTATGGTGTAGGTTCCAATAAAGGTGGTTGTACTTTCGATGGCCGGTCAGGTAACTTATTAGACTGTAACTCTCGTTGCGTAGAAAAGTATGCTGATAAATACCCTAATTCAACCAGCTTTAGTTGTGACTGCTAGTTAGGCCGTGACGAATGTAAATTTAACAATCCCAGTTCACAAAAGGGCTGGGTTTGCTTTCTGAGGGAAACATGAAAAAGTAATTATTTTTGGTGCTGTTATAATAACTTTAGGACTGTTAATCGCATTTGGGCCGAATTTTTTATTTAAAGTTTGCGGACATGGGGAAGAAGGTTTTCCCCATTGCCACTGGTCGGCATAAGCCGAAATTGGCATGGGTTTGTTATTTGTTGCGTTGGGTACTTGCATGATAGTTTTCACAGAGCCAAAAACACATTTGGGATTGGCTATCGGGACATTTCTTGCAAGCATTATCGCTTTGGCTGTTCCAAATTTTCTTATCGGTGGCTGCGGCTCAATGGCTATGAAATGCCGCAGGATTGCTTTTCCTGCGCTTACTGCCGAGAGCTTTGTTTTACTGGTTTTATCCGCAATTATGATAAGTATTATTATAATGTAAAACCCAAAACAATAAAATAGGAAATTAATTTTAATATAGGAATAAGAATTATTCTAAAATGCCCAACCGTCGCATAACAAAGCGGTAAAAGTACGCCGCCTAACGGCGGCTTTTTACCTGAAAAGGTTGTACGCTAGCTTTGCGTGTTGCTACCCGCTATGCTCGCTAACTTCGCTCATTGCTCATTGTTCATTGCTCATTTCTCATTGCTCATTTCTTTCTCTTTCTCTTTTATAAACGATACAAAAATATCAAAAAGAACCATATCTAACTTACGGTGTTTATTTATAAATTCATCCCGCATCATTTTTATAGCTTCTTTATATGACATCGGATGACGATAAGCGCGGTGAGGATCCGTAAGGCTGTCAAATACGTCAATTATTTCAAGCACTTTAGCGGGAAAATACGCGAGAACCTGAAAATCCAAAACAGGCACCAGGTCGTACCCGATGCAATACTCCTGCTTTGCATACGGATTATCTTTTTTATACCTCGCAAAATACGCGCGGAAGAATCCGTAACCGTCGGGATCGCCGTAGTATTCATGATGATACCCAATAATCAGGCTTGCTTCTTTTGGGTAATTGGTTTTGCTAATAACGTAATTATATCCCTGCTTAACATGATCAATTACTATATCGCGGTTATAAGAAGCTTTGCCTTCGTGGTATTCCACGGCGGAAGCTTTCCCAACGTCATGAATAAGAAAACCTACCGCCCATTTTAAAAAAAGATCCGGCTGAATAGCCCTCATACCGCCGTAAAAAACATGTTCCAGCTTAATATCATCAGGATTAATATGCGGGAGCAGAGAATGATAAAATTGGCCGTATTTAGCGGCAAAATTTACCCGCAGTTTCAGAATTGTACTGGATGTTGAAACAAGTTTGTTATAATAGGAAAGAAAAGCAATCCCGTTAAGGTATACGCGGGTCATGTGTTGAATAACAGTACCGTTGGATTTTTCCACCATTGTATTCATCAATTCGTTTTTAAACAAATTTTCCGATATTAACTGCGCGGACGATTTAACCATTTCGTAAGTTGAATCAACAAGGCCCTGAGTTAGTTTTTTGGCTTCATTATCAGCGTGATAAATGGCGTTTTCCAGCGCCGCGCGGTTTATTAACGCGGCGGACTTGGTTGTATCTACAAGGGTTTCGGTAACTACTGTTTCCGTTCTATCCTTTTGCGCGAGGATTTTATCCAGTTTATCCTTATCTTTATTAAGCTGCTCAACCTGCTCTTTTGCGGACATTCCCAGATATGTTTTGTATTCATCGCCAAAACCTAATTCAATTTCATCTTCGGTTGCCTCATCTAATTCTTCCAGTCCTTCATCTTTCTCAATAGGTTTTTCATCAGGTTTTTGAATGTCCGTATTCCAGACGGCGGGTTTAACAAGAGCTTTTTCCTTGAGTTTGTAGTAGTCGTCCGAAGTTAAATAATATTCCCATGTTCCGTTATGCACCTCCCAAAAATTTTCATTGTTATCGTATAGAGTCTTAAAAGGCATAAGCCGGCTTTTTTGGGTATCTTGTTTTATGCATAAGACGGGAATTTCTTCTTCTAAGATAATATCAATGTATTTTTTATTAATCCCTTTGCCGTCATCTAAGGATAAAACTTCAGAAAGAGGAATACTATCTTCTTTTTCCGCCATGTACTAATAATACATGCATTCGCGCGGATAAACAAGTCTGATCATTAAAAACAGGCTATTACTGCTGTTGTTTGCATTTTTCCGTTATTTCGGCAATAATTCTGTCCGCATCATCGTAAGTAACCTGGCAAGTGCCAACCTGTTTGTGGCCGCCGCCGCCGTAATAAAGCAGCATAGAACCCACATCCGTGGTGGATGAGCGGTTTATTATACTATGACCGACCGTAATGGCGACATTGGATTTATTCCGTCCGTCCACAATCCAGACGGAAATATTCTGCTGCGGATAGAGCGTATAGATAATAAATCTGTTGCCGGCATAAATGGTTTCCACGTCCCGCAGATCAACCTTTATAATATTATTAATGACAGTGGCATGGCTCTTGACCATCTCAACAAAAAGTTCTTTCTGTTGAAAGTACAATTCAAGGCGTTCTTTTACATCAGACATTTCCAGTATTTCATGAATATTTTTTTCAGAACAAGCTTTTGCAAGGGATGTCATCAAATCATAATTACTTATGGTAAAATTCCTGAAGCGTCCAAGGCCGGTGCGGGGATCCATAATAAAACCCAATAATATCCAGCCTTTCGGATCCATAATTTCATCCGCGAAAAGATCGCCTGAGTCTACTTTATCAACATAGTGGATCATTTCCGCAAATTTTCCAAGTTTGGCGTCGCCGCCGTAATATTCATAAACTACGCGGGCGCAGCTTGGAGCGCGTTTTGATACGCCTTCAAAATAAGCGCCTTTGCCTAAACGCTCGGATTCGCTGGAATGATGATCAAACCAAAGTTTACAGCCTTTAATATAAGGAATATTCGCCAAAATATCGTTATCTGTTGCTTCGACAAGACCATCCTGGATATCTTTGGGATGAACAAATTTCCAATCATTAATAAGTCCTAAATAGGATAACAACGCCCCGCAAGCCAGACCGTCAAAGTCTGATCTGGTTAATAACCTCATATTGAACCATCCTTTAACTAAATATTAAGCCTTTAATAAACTTCGGCAAATCTATCTTTAATTATATATCAAATATAATGAAAAAGAAACAAAAAAGCCAGAAAAAATATAACAGTTTGCTTAAAGTTCTTTGTTTAGCCTGTCAGAAAACCAGCGTATAATTGCCTGCGCCCTATTGGAAAAGGAGGCGCTAACCCTGTCCGATAAGCCGGGGAAAGAAGCCGCTTTTGCCATAGAGGCGGCATATATTAAAATCCAGTCTCCGCCGTCAATAACTGCCATTACCGAATGCAGGCTGCCTTTTTCAATTACCGGAATAATTCCATAATTCAAGGGAGTTATGTTTTCCTGGGTAAATAAAACAGCGTCTGCGGTAATTAAGTAGTCATAACGGTAAATATTATCGCCAAAAGTAAGGTCTTTTTGCCTAGCAAAAACGGTTAAAGCAGCCGGCAACTGTGTAAAAACAGGGTCGGAAAGCGGTTTTTTGGTCACAGGCCCGTCAATTATGCTTGAATATTCATAAAAAGTACGATTTGCCTTCCGGCTTAAGGAATAGTATTGAATCCCCGTTAAAGTACTGATAGCTGTTATTTGATTAAATACGGTAATTTTTTGTTTTTCATTCCAAACGGCGGAATCTGTTCTTGAATGCGCGGGTTTCCTGTACAGATACAGAGTTTCCACCAGTACATTGGGGTTAAGCTTATTTATGGTATCCACTACGCTTTGGCGTATACTGCCATGATCGGGCATTAATGACGGAACAGGGCGGTTTTTTAACTGCGTAGAAACCAACTGTCTCTGATCAGCCATAAGAATCCGCGCTATCTGGTCGCTCGAAATAACATTTTCCAGCGGTATAGAAAAAGCGCTTACAGCCAAGGAGAAAATATAAATTAATGCAAAAATACGTTTCATAGTTTATTTTAGCCCGCGGTAAAAAACGCGCACCTGCTTATATAAACCATCTCCTTCGCTTTTGGTTTCAACATCATTGATGTCGTTTAAGGTGGTATGGATCAGCCACCTGTCAAACGGATTCATAGGTTCAAGCAGAATAGAGCCTTTGCTTTCGCGGACTTTTTCAGCCACATTGTAGGCAAGGCGCACAAGGGACTCTTCCCTGCGGATACGGTAATTTTCAGTGTCCAGAATTACGCGGACATCTTCCTTGCCCAGGCGGCCTGCGTAGATGTTTAAAAGAAGCTGGAGCGCGTCGAGGTTCTTGCCTTTTTTACCGATTAAAATTGACGAATGTGAAGAATCAATTTTAATTCCAAGTTTGTATCTTTCGCGGAAAAGAACGGTAACGGTTCCCGGATAGCCCATGCGCTCGATAAGCCCGCTTGTAAATTCAACCATTTTTGTTTCAAATTCATTCTGAGGCGTGGGTTCCCCAAAAACCGCCTTGCCCGCGGATCTGCCAATTCTTTCTTTCTCCATATCGCCGGTATCCGATGAATGATGTTTTGGTTTGGAATTAACTGTGAAATTTCCAACATGAACCCTGATGCGAACTAACCCCTTCTTGAACAAACCGCTTTTTTGGGTCTCAAGAATTTCTACGTCAAAATCGTCTTTTTCAAGACCAAGTTCTCCCGCAGCCCTGTCTATCGCTTCTTTTTCGGTGCGGCCTTCAAATTCAAACTCCATTTATATCTCCTTATTTTAAAAGTTCTTCTTTTTCTTTTTACCGGGGGCAATTTTCAGTTCCGGTTCCGCCGGCAGTTCTTCGGCTTTTTTGGCAATAATATACCTGTTTATTATTATCTGCTGAACAAGAGTAAGAAGGTTGGAGAAAATCCAGTATATCAATAACCCCGACGGCACATTGTACAGTACAAAGAAAAATACTATCGGCATGACGTATAACATCATCTTCATCTGGCTGTTAGACTGCTGTCCCGGCATTTGCGTAACTTTTCCGTAGATTAACTGGGAGCCTACATAGATAAACGGCAATGCCCGTAACGCCGTCCATCCTAAAATAGGCACCCTGAAACCATCCGGGAATTTTACAATATATTCGGGAAGTGAAAGATCGGGAATCCAGCCGGGAATAAATCCCGCGCCGCGCATATCAAAGTGGTTGCTGAAGAGCTGATACATGGCGATAAATATCGGTAATTGCAGCAGCATGGGAAGGCATCCTGAAAGAGGGTTGTAACCTTCCTGTTTGTATAAATTAGCCATCTCCGTGTTTAACTTTTGCGGATTGTTTTTATATTTTTCCTGTAGTTCCTTTATCCTGGGAGAGAGAGCCTGCATTCGCAATGTGGCTTCCGAGCCTTTTTTGGTTAACGGGAAGAAAACAATTTTAATGAACAGCGTAAGAATAATTATCGCAACGCCGTAATTGGGAGTAATTTTATAAAAGATAAGCAGCAGCCATTTTAACAGTTTTTCAATCGGCGATAAAATTGCCATGCCCGAATTTGCCACATCCATAAGGTTAGCATCTTTAATGCCGAATTCATTTTTACCCGTATTGTAAACTGAAAGCGCTTCATGGGTTTTAGGTCCTAAATAAAAACGGTAATTATCCTCTATCTTGGAAACAGTTGCCGCAGGTCTGGTGATATTTAAACGTGAAGCCGACGGAAGTCCCGGTTCCGCTTTTTCTGAAAAGTTCAATGTATATTGCGCAAGATACGGAATGGCTATGAATGTAAAATATTTGCCGGATATCGAAGCCCACGCGGGGCGGGTTTCGATAATGTCGTTGACCTTGGCGTTCTTGCGTTTGCCGTTGGTAAATGTAAAGTACTGCCTGTAATCGTAATAGCGATCAAGTTTATCAAACGGGGGGCCCATCTGCGGTCCGAAAGACAAGGTATACGCGTTACCCGAAAAATTAAAGCCCTGTAAGGAATAGCCTCCGTCCAGAGTTACTATTAATTCAAACATATAATCGGCTGGTTTAAAATTGTAACGCTTTGTCAGGCGGAATTTGCCGGATTCGCCCGAAGCCGCAGGAGTTGAAAAATCGCGGTAAAATTCCACTGAATACTCGGATACGCGGTTTATATGAAAATTTGACGTAACCGGCAGAGAGTCTGGAGCGCCAAACGCCAATGAAAAAGCGTGCGCTTCATTGTTTCCGCAAAGGATTAAATCCACGTCAGAATTATTTCTTTTATCCTTCCACTTAAAAGAAACCATATCGCCGCCCGCGTTAGTCAGAACAGCGGTAAACAATTCCGTATCAACCGTTACCAACTCCAGTGGAATCAGCACATCATCTTTCCGTTGATCAGAAACAGGAGCGCTTTCTCCGCCAGCCGGCGGCACAGTTATTACCGAGCGATCGCCTTGCGGCGCTGCCTGTTGATCCGGCTCTGTCTGCAAGCGTTCAGTCTCAACCGCAGTCACAGCCGGTTTTTGCGATTCAACGCCGGCCGGCTTCTGCTTTAACGCAAAGTAACCTTGCATTATAAATGAACCTATCAACACAATGGTACACAGCACCACAGCCAAAACAGTATTTTTATCCATATCTACTTCCTTTTTATTTAATTAAAATTTTCTTTGCTCCATGCCGGAATGACAGCCGACAGCAGCACTTGGTAAATCCGGCACAGGGTCATAGCCGCCGGGATGAAACGGATGACAGCGTAAAATTCTTTTTACAGCCAGCCGGCCGCCGCGAAAAATGCCGTATTTATTAACAGCCTGATAAGCGTAATCGGAACAAGTCGGGTAATACCTGCAAGCCCGCGGCAGATGTACAGATATCGCGGATTGATAAAATTTAATAAGCACAAGTAATATATTCTTCATTTTAATAAACCGGCTTTTTTAAAAAGAAATTCAAGCTGCAAAGTCCTGTCAGAAAGAACTGATTTCTTTTGCTGATTTTCTTCAGTTTCCGCGTAAACCAGCAGAATTAAATCATAGCCGCCAAAGAGGCGGTTTTTCATCAATCTGTAAGCTTCACGACCCAGCCGTTTGGCGCGGTTTCTGGAAACGGCGTTCCCAAAACCTTTAAACAGCGAAAAACAAATACGGTTATAAGGCAAATCATTCTTTAAAACAAATAGTTTGGCGCCCCTGCAGCCGTACCGCTTTCCCTTGCCAAAAACCTCCCGAATCTCTTTCCTTCCCTTTAAATGCTCTTCCCGCTTAAAGCGAAAGAGGGCTAATTCTCCTTTTGAAGGGATAATATTAACACTAATAAGGCTTTTTCTCGTCAGAAACTGTAAGTTTTATCCGGCCCTTAGCCCTGCGGCGTTTCAAAACAAGCTGTCCGCCCCTGGTTTTCATACGTTCACGGAACCCGAATTTGCGGGTTCTCTTTACTTTACTTGGCTGATAAGTACGCTTCATGGTATCTTCTCCTATATATTAAAAGGTTCTTAAAAACTAAATTAGGTTTTTAGTTTAGAATAATAACAAGAATTGGTCAAGCGCATGAAAATAAAATATACCGTATCCGGTTATATATTTATCACCCCCTCGGACGACTGCCAAGGAATAGTAGACGCCATGCTGGATACAAATTACGGCGAAGAATACTGTCTTGCGGAGTGTTTCAAGCCCGATTTTATCGCCCGATTAATGGAAGCCGGGTTTTTGGTAATGTCCATGAACCTGTCAAAAGAAGACCCGTTTTATCTGTTACTACCAAAATTGCACCTTGTCCGTTCCGTGCTTTTTTATGAAAATCTGCATATAAAAAAATCCGCCCGCAGGTTACTTAACCGCTATGAATTAAGAGCGGACGCGGACTTTGATTATATAATTGACCGCTGTGTGGAAAAACACGGCGACGACTGGCTGACCGCCCCGCTTGTGGACAGTATTAAAAAAATACGCCAAAACGCGGTTGAAGAACACGGCGCTCAGGAGACTCTTTGTCCTGTCCAATACGCCTACCCTGCCTCATTTGCCCTGTACCGGGACGGGAAATTTGCCGCGGGAGAGTTTGGCGTGGTTTGCGGAAAAGTTTACACAAGCTATTCAGGTTTTTACGAAGAGGATAACGCCGGTACGGTACAAATCATTAAAACCGCCCTCTATTTGCAGGAACACGGATTTTCATTTTTTGACCTTGGTATGCCTCTTGATTACAAATCAGACTTAGGCGCTGTGGATATAAGCCCTGAGGAATTTGTTACGCTATTCAGGGAACCTGACCACTAAAAATACAAATAAAATCTAAATAATTAAGCTGTTCAACAACCAATTAGGTTACCAAACAGCTTAACATTTTTAATTCATAGTATTTTTAGTGGTCAGGCTATTTTATCAGTTTTGCAACCCTTTCCAGCAGCTCGGACTTTTTAATGGGCTTATTAATATAGTCAACCGCGCCAAGTTCACGCGCTCTTGCTTTGTCCTGTTGGCTTTCCGATGTCGTGTATATCGCTATCGGGGTATGGTGCAGTTTGCTGAGGTCGCGTATCCTGATATAGGTATCCCATCCGTGCATATCAGGCATGGTCAAGTCCAATAATACCAAATTGGGGGTGTAACCCTGGAAGAACAAGTCCAAAGCCTTTTTACCGGAACTGACAGTGGTAACTTCATAATTGCCTTCAAGCATGGCTTTTGTCAGGGTAAGGACGGTTTCCTCGTCGTCAACCACGATGATTTTTTTCATTTCATCGCCTGATTCAACCTTGAATTTCTGCGATTCAACTTTTAGCTCTTCAAAGTTACGGTTGTTTTCGGCGCTCATTTCATCTACGGTGACTACGGCAACCTTTATCTCCTTCATGGCTCCGTTCACTATTTCGTTCATGCCGTTCACTATGTCATTGCTGATTTGTATAAATTGAGTCGTCTGACTGTTCAGATTATCGCCCGATTCCAGCATGTCAGACGCCCCTTTCTTGACCGATATGCTTATCTCTTTCAATCTGCCAATGGAGTCCAGTATTTGCCTGCCGCCTACTTCCTGCTCTTCCATCGCGTTACGTATATTCTCTTCATGTGTTGATACCGTCTTAACGCCTGAGTCAATAACCTCAAAACGGGCAAGAACCTCGTTACTTGATACGGTTATGCTGTCTATGGAAGCTTTTATCTTTTTCAGCATAGTGGCCGTGGTCTTGGACTGCCCGCTTGACGATTCGGCAAGTTTGCGAATTTCATCGGCGACTACGGCAAAGCCCTTCCCCGCTTCTCCGGCGTGAGCGGCCTCGATTGCCGCGTTCATGGAAAGCAAATTTGTCTGGGCGGCGATATTGTTCATTAACGCGTTTATTTCCAAAAGCCCTTCTGAGTCTTTGGCGATTTCCGCTATCTTCTGCGCAACCGTTTGAACCCCTGTCTTTCCGTTTTCAGACGCACCCATCAACTCTGTAACATTTTTGCTGTTTTCTATAAGGGTCTTGGTTACTGAATGAATATTTGCTGTCATTTCTTCAACCGCGGAAGACGAATTGTTAATGCTGGCGGACTGGTCTTCTATCATTTTATTCAAGCCATCCATGTTATGTTTTATAGCCATTACGGCTTTTTCCGCCTCGGCTGCGCTCTCTTCCTGTTTGGTCATCTTGCTCTTCATGCCTTCAAAATTACTAGAAATCTGGTCTACCGATCTGGAAGTTTTTGCCATATTTTCAGAAAGTTCATGACCTGTATTGGTCAGCGCGTTGACCTTGTATTTTATTCTTTTAATAAGGGTGCTTATAGACCCAAGAGTCTGATTAAAATATTTAGCCAAGTCGCCTATTTCATCCTTGCCGCTGATAGCAAGCTGTCTGGTCAGATCCCCTTCGCCCTCGGATATTTCCCTAAGACTGTCTGCGACACTGACGATTGGTTTGGTAACACTGCTCAAAACAAGATAAACGATCACGATGGACGCCAGTACCGCCACCACTGATAAAATAACTGTAAACATAGTCATAATTTTGATATCTTTCAAAATGTAACTTTCAGGCGTGCCCGCCATTATCGACCATGTTGTCGGGGAACGCCCCAGGGGTATATTAACTATGGCTATTTGTATCTTTTGATTCAATGTTGGGGCAAAACTAAAACAGTCGTAGTCTTTACCTGCCTTAACGGCCTCGAAGGCTTCATTTACATAACTGCCAAACTGCACTTCCACATCGGTCATCTTTTTTCCAATACGCTCCGGTCTATAGCTTGCCAAAACAAATCCCGAGTCGGTATAAACTGATATGGCGGCAATTTCTTCACGGGTTTTGATAGTCTGCTCTATTCTGGGTTGTATCAGGGCAATATCCAATTGACAGCCTATGGTTGCGACTACTTCATTCAGACGTTTATTTATAACGGGGACAGAGATTCTTATGGCATAGGTATCCTGTCCCATATTCTTAAAGGGAGAGGGATCGCTCATCGCGACTACCTTGGCGTTAGGTCCGGTAATATGTTCCATTTCTTCTTTAACGACCTGGCTGGTTAAAGCCATTATCCTACCGGTGTCCCTTGCCAGAGCATAAGCGAACTGTCCCGTTTCGGTTGAGCCTACCCTGCCTATGTTACGGCTGTCCATGCCGTCAAGGGCATTCGGCTTCCAAATGGAAAACATTCGTATAAAATCAGGCGTATCCTCAAAAATGGACATCATAATACTTTCATATTCCTGACGCCGTACGGAGGGATCCAGATTTTCATAATAATTCATAATATTTGATATTGTTTCCAAAATCTGCATATAGCCGTCGATTCGACCGTCCCAGTACTGGGCGCGCTGGGCTACCAGATTGGTAATACTCTTTTTGCTAAGGTCCATAGCTATTTTGGACGCTTCGCTTAATTGAATCATTGAGATGGACACTATTATGATTGCAACAATAGTGATCACGATAATACTAAGTTTGAATTTCAGTTTCATTTTTCTCTCCTTTTAATAAAATAGAAACTATTTAACCATAATAGCATATTATACACTTTTTTTGTAAAAGAATATATATAAATTTTACCTTTTTTTACTTTTTTAAGAAAAAATAATTATTACAAAAGACCTCACGCAGAGGCGCGGAGGCGCAGAGGACGCGGAGTACCTGTCCGATAGATTTTCGTTATACAAGATATATTATCCTTAAAACAAGGATCATGAAGGTATAACGATAATATCTCGAACAATAACTCCGCGTCCTCTGCGCCTTTGCGAGAGTAAATTTTAGAATAAATTTTTAGCTATTATTGTATCAATTCTGCCACTTTTGCCTGTAGGGCGGATCTTTTTGCGGGTTTTACTATATAGTCAGCCGCTCCAATTTCCTGCGCGTGGGTCCTGTCTTTAGGGTCTTCCGATGTCGTATAAATAGCTATCGGCACGGTTTTTAATTGCGGTATTTCCCGCATCTTTGCAAAAGTCTCCCACCCGGTCATTTCAGGCATAAACAAGTCCAATAATACAAAATTGGGAATATAACCCCTGGCGAACAATTCCATGGCCGCAGGACCTGAAAGAGCCGAGGTAACGTCGTAATCCTTCAATATAACTTTTGTCAGAGTATGAATGGATTCCTCATCGTCAATTATCATGACTTTTTTCTTTTCACCGTCTGCCATTTTAACCTCTCTTTTGCTTGTTTTATAACCTTATTGCATGGTAACCTTATTGCATAATAAAAACTACCATGTTATAATAATATACTATACATTTTATTTGTCAATTAAATGTATTTTAAAGGAGTAAATATGGCAATCGGAGTACCGGGAATTGACGAAAACATCTTTCAGGATCTATTTGAAGGTGATGTGGAAGTTTTTAAATCTGTTTTACATTCATTTATCGAGAAAACGCCTTCAGTTTTACAAAAACTTTCCAATGTTTCAAAAGAAACATTGGCGGACTATGCCACCACCGTACATGGTTTAAAGGGCGCCTGCGCAACTATATGCGCCGAAGAAGCAAGAAAAGCGGCCTTCAGTCTGGAACAAAAGTCCAGAGCCGGCGATTTAAACGGGGTACTGGCAGAAAATCATGCTTTTATAAATATGGTAGAAGATTTATTGGTCAAGCTGCAAAACTGGTTCAAAAGTCATTAGAAACAGTCTTGTTCATAAATACATTCACTTGTTTGTTTTAAAAGAAAAAAGGGGTGGTGTTATGATAAAAATAAGCAAGCGAATTATATACTCAGCGTTTGTTTTAACGCTTTTTTTGACTGTGTTTTCAGGATGTAAAGAAACTTCCAAAAACCAGACTAATTTGGAAGTAGAGAGGATTTCATTCAGAGATATACCCGGCATAACTCAAAAAGAAATAGCCGCTATTGAGAATCTCAGGAGAGAACACAGTTATTTTACTTACGGAGTCAACCCTACCACCGAGGCGTTCAAAGGGAAAGGCGGCGAAATTGAGGGATATGCCGCGTTGTTTTGCAGTTGGCTTTCCGAAATGTTCGGGATACAGTTCAAGCCTGTGTATTATCAGTGGAACGACTTACTCAGGGGGCTTGAGAACCACAAAATTGATTTTACCGGCGAATTGATGTCCTCTACCGAAAACCGGGCTAAATATATTATGACCAGTCCCACCATAAACCGTAAAATAAAATTCTACCAGATCAGCGGCAGTATACCCATTGAGGGAATTATACGTCTGCGTACGCCGCGCTACGTTTTTTTAAAGAATTCTGTCGCATTCACCGACATGACCGCAAACACCGATTACAATTTTGAAAGCGTTTTCGTTGAGAACCATAAAGAAGTGTACCAACTGCTCAAAAGCGGCGCGGTTGACGCGTTCTTCGGAATGGATACAGCCGAAGGAGCTTTTGACGAATACGGCGACGTAGTCGGCGAAGATTTCTACCCGTTGATTTTCAGGTCGTCCTGTCTGGCAACGCAAAATGAAGAACTTAGACCGATAATTAATGTTCTGGAAAAGGCAATGGATAACAGCGTTCTTGAGTATCTGACCGGGATGCAAAAAAGAGGGCATGATCAATATCTTGAAAACAAGCTGTATATGCTGATGACCAAAGAAGAACTCGCATATATTAAAGATCACCCTGTTATACAAATTGGCGCGGACTTCAGTAATTATCCTATTTCTTTTTATAATTTCCGCACCAATAAATGGGAGGGCATATATTTTGAGGCGCTGAAAGAAATCGAAAAACTTACCGGGTTTAAATTTCAAATCGCCAACGACCAAAATACGCCGGTGCTGGACATGATAAACAATGTTGAAAACGGCAAGGCGCTGATCATTCCAGAACTGTTTAAAATAAAGGAATATGAGGGACGCTTTTTATGGTCTGATATTCCGATTGTAACCGATAACTTTGCGTTTGTATCAAAAGCGGATTTTCGCAACATTGATATAAACGACGTTTTTCACTTACATGTAGGGTTGCGCAAAAAAACCATATATTCCGAATTATTTAAAAAAATATTTCCTTCCCACATGAATTTTACCGAATTTAACACTCAGGAAGAAGCATGGGCCGCGTTAGCCCGCGGCAGTATCGACGTGATTTTCAGCAGCCGGCGAAGACTGATTACTTATACCAACTACTATGAAGATGCGGGTTATAAATTAAATTTGGTATTTAACCATACATTTAATTCATATTTTGGTTATAACAAGGATGCCGTAACCCTAAAATCAATTGTCGATAAATCCCTGCGCATCGTCGATATAAATAATATTTCAAACCAGTGGGTATACAAGACTTACGATTACCGGAACAAATTGGCGGCGGCTCAGCGCCCGTGGTTAGTAGGGGCTTCAATCTTGTTTTTCTTTGTGCTTGTTCTCGTGTTAATTCTTTTTATAAGAAGTCGCAGTGTTGGCAAGCAGTTGGAAAAACTGGTAAGCCAGCGGACAGGCGCCCTCTCGCTTGAGACATCCAAGCTTAAAACGGTAATTGATTCAATTCCGGATTCAATGTTCTGTAAGGATACGGAATTAAGATATACGCAGTGTAACAGAATTTTTGAAGAATTTATGGGCGTTAATGAAGAAGATATTCTGGGTAAGTCAGACGAAGAAGGCACATGGCTGCCCCAGGAGCAGGTAGAGAGGATTCATGATATAGAAAAGTCTATAATAGAAAAAAACCAGTTACAGATCCTGGAAGAAAAAGTACGCGCCGCCTTTACCGGGAAGGAATGTTTTTTTGAAACGGTCAAAGCCCCGATTTGGCAGAATGGCAAAGTCGTAGGACTAATCGCCATTGTACGCGACATTACGCGGCGTAAAGAAATGGAACAAGAAGTCCTTGCCGCTTCAAAAGCCAAGTCCGCTTTCCTTGCCAACATGAGCCACGAACTAAGAACGCCGCTCAACGTGGTTATCGGTCTTACCGATTTAATTCTGGAAGAAGAATCTCTTGACGTACACGTTACCGAAAATTTAGTAAAGATAAGCAGCGCGGGCAGTACGTTATTGAGTATTGTAAATGATATTCTGGACTTTTCCAAAATTGAATCGGGAAAACTTTCAATAACGCCGGTTAAGTATTACACATCAAGCCTGCTGAACGATATTATTACCCTTGTTACTACCCGTCTTGGGGAAAAACCTGTAACATTCCGTTTAGACATCGACGATGATCTGCCAAGCGAACTATACGGCGATGATCTGCGCGTAAAACAAATATTAACCAATCTGCTCACTAACGCCGTCAAATATACCAAAGAAGGAACCATAAAACTCAGCGTACGCTACAAGTGTGAAGATAATAAAACTGTGTGGATGGACGCTTCGGTCAGCGACACAGGTATGGGAATACGCGAAGAAGACATAAAAAATCTGTTCGTTGATTATTATCAGGTCATAAACAATATCAGCCGCAACATTGAAGGCACGGGATTGGGCCTGCCCATTACCAAAAGACTTGTTGAGATGATGGACGGGGAACTCAAAATAGAAAGCGAATTAGGTAAAGGCTCGACATTCAGTATCCGTCTTAAGCAGGGCTTTGTCGACAACAAACCGCTTGGACCGGATGTCGCTGATAAACTCCGTAACTTCTGTTACGCCGATACCAAACGCACAGTCACCAAAAAACTGGTAAGACTCAATTTGGAATATGCCAAGGTGCTGGTAGTCGACGATATGCAGACCAATCTGGACGTAGCGGCGGGACTTTTACGCAAGTACAAAATGCAGGTTGACTGTTTAAGCAGCGGGCCTGAAGCTATTGAACGGATACGCAAGGGAACTCCTGTTTACAACGCCATATTCATGGATCACATGATGCCCGGAATGGACGGCATAGAAACGGCGGGCGAGATTCGCCTGTTAGGCACGGAATATGCGAAAAAAATACCGATAATCGCCCTGACCGCCAACGCCATACAGGGAACGGATAAGATGTTCTACGAACACGGTTTCCAGGCGTTCATATCCAAACCCATTGACGTAGTGGAAATGGATACCGTTATCAGAAAATGGGTGCGTAATGATAACCGTGAAAACGCGCCTGTCGCCAAAACGCCGGTTATTATCCATGATTCCCCCGCCCCTGAAGCCGCTTCTGATGGTGAAGATTTGGTAATAGATATACCCGGAGTAGATACAAAAAAAGGACTCTCCCTGTACGCCGGAGAAACGGATATTTATCTGCCGTTACTGCGTTCATACACCGCCAACACGCCGTCGGTTTTGGAAAAACTCAGCGCCGTTTCGGCGGAAAACCTGACCGGCTATGTTATTACCGTACATGGATTAAAAGGCACAAGCGCCGGCATAGGCGCGGAAACCATAAGGGAAGCCGCTTTGGAACTGGAAAACAAGTCAAGGGCAGGCGATCTGCAGGGCGTTTTGGCCAAGAACGACAAGCTAATCAAAGATACGGAAGTAATTGTGGCAAACATAAAAGCATGGCTGGAGCAGTACGATGCCGGCCGTGAAAAAAAGCCTCTTCTTAAAGCCCCTGACAAGGAAGTCCTGAAGCGCCTTAAGCTCTCTTGTGATAATTTCAATATGATGGGCATAGATGAAGCCATAGCCGAACTGGAAAGCGCAGATTACGAGGAAGGCGCGGAACTGGTGAAATGGCTTAGAGAAAAAATAGATATATCAGAAATAAAAGAAGTAGCTGATCGGCTTGCAAAGGAGGAGTTACAGGATGTCAGGTGAACAGAAAAAAATTATCGTAGTAGACGATAACATCGAAAACTTGACCGCGCTTAAAAACACAATGAAGGACATGTACGAAGTGTATCCATGCCCCTCCGCTTTAAAGATGTTTAATTTACTGGAATTCTTTCGCCCGGATATAATTCTGCTGGATGTTGAAATGCCGGAGATGAACGGGTATGAAGCGATAAAGAAACTGAAAAGCAACGATAAATTCCGGGAAATACCCATTATATTCCTGACTGCCATGGGCGACGCGCAAAATGAAATAGAAGGATTAAAACTGGGAGCCGTCGATTATATTCACAAACCTTTTGTCGCCCCGCTGTTGCTCCAGCGCATAAAAACGCATTTGGCCTTTATGGAACAGAAAATGGAAATCCAGAATCTGCTTGAAACGAAAACAAAAGAAGTCAGTCTGCGCGAAGCGGCGGAACTTGAGGCGGAGAACGCGTCCAAAGCCAAGGGCGACTTTCTGTCCCACATGAGCCATGAAATTCGCTCCCCGTTAAACGCCGTTATAGGGATGATAAACATTGCAAACGAGGAAAACAGCATTGAAAATATAAAGCTCTATCTTGAAAAAGCCGGCAATGCAGCAAGGCACGTACTGGGCGTTATAAACGATATTCTTGACATGTCCAAGATTGAAGCGAATAAACTTGAGCTTGCCGAAAGCGAATTTGATTTCGGAAAAATGATGACAAACATCATCGACGTAACGAGCATCCGCGCCCAGGAAAAACATCAGCAGATTGCCACTAATATGAATCCCAATCTTCCTAAATTCATAATCTGCGACGAATTAAGGTTGTCACAGGTCATTACAAATCTGATGACCAACGCGATAAAATTCACGCCGGAAAATGGCACCGTAACATTGAGCGCGGAAAAAACGGATGAAAAAGACGGCGAAATTACCCTGAAAATAACAGTTGCGGACAGCGGGATTGGAATTTCACCCGACCAGCAGAAAAAACTTTTCAATGCTTACAACCAGGCCGACAACACTATCACAAAAAAATTCGGCGGCACTGGGCTTGGGCTTGTCATTTCCAAACAGATTATAGAACTCATGCAGGGAACGATATGGATTGAGTCGGAACTCGGCAAGGGAGCAAAATTTATATTTACAATTAATGTTAAAAAGGGAACGCTGAAAGATGAGCAGGTAACAGTTACGGCTTCACCTCTGGAAATTAAGGCTGCCGATTTAAATTTCAAAGCTTTTACCATATTGGCCGCCGAAGACATGGACTTTAACAGGGAAGTCCTTGCCAAATATATGGAAAAGACGGGCGTTACCCTTGATTTTGCCGAGAACGGAAAAATAGCCGTTGACAAGTACAAAGCGAATCCCGATAAATACCACCTGATTCTCATGGACATTAACATGCCGGAAATGAACGGAGATGAAGCGACAATTCAAATAAGGGCTTTTGAAAAAGAGCAAAATCGAAAGCCAATTATCATTGTCGCCATGACAGCGGACGTTTTTAAGGAGGACGTTGAAAAGTGCCTGTCGGTAGGAATGAACGATCATATTTCAAAACCGGTCGTTCCGAAAATTATATTTGCGAAGCTTAAACAATTTCTGACTCCGTAAAAAGCAGAAGGCGGCGCAAGCAGACGTAAAGATATTTATATTTTTTATATATTGCAACGAGGAGAAACATTTTGAAAAAAGACAGATTCCTAATATGCGGAACATTCATTCTTGTTCTTATATTAATCTTATTTTCAGGCTGCGGGAAATCTCCAAAAAAACAACTTACTGTTGATATAGCGAATTTATCGTTCAGAGACATCCCCGGTATAACCCAGGACGAAATCAACGCCATCGAAGCCCTCAAGAAAAAATACAGTTCTTTTGTGTACGGAGTCAACCTAACCTCCGAGGCATTCAAGGGGAGAAGCGGCGATATTAAAGGATATTCCGTTTTATTTTGCAACTGGCTTACAAGAATGTTCGAAATACCGTTCAAGCCCAAATACTACCAATGGAACGAATTACTTGACGGACTTGAGAACGGTGAAGTCGATTTTACCGGAGAGTTGATGACCAGTTATGAAGGTCAGGCGGATTATTTCAGGACCGGTTCCACCATCA
>Ga0268262_10001482_pt1 | contig 28995 bp, 4 predicted proteins | sample TergutNc150P3_FD_190354 | JGI IMG/M metagenome (GOLD analysis project Ga0268262, IMG submission 190354) | Nasutitermes corniger P3 segment gut microbial community from laboratory colony in Florida, USA - Nc150 P3 (SPAdes) (version 2) | ecosystem: Host-associated > Arthropoda: Insects > Digestive... | reverse complement strand
TAAACCCCATGGACGACGTGGAAATCATAGAATTGCTGGTTGACAGAATGAAGAAAAGCAAGAATAATGAAGCATTCCTGCGATCCATGAATACCGGTTCCGCGGCCGTGGATTAGTCCTTAAACCATAATGCCTAAAGCCTTATGGAGTTGGACAATTTTTGGAGGATAACGACTATGAAAGAGAAGATACATCCCAAATATGAGATGACCACTATTACCTGCGTTTGCGGAAACGTAATCGAGACCCGTTCCACGATCAAGAACATAAAGGTTGAAATTTGCTCCGCCTGCCACCCCTTCTTTACCGGCAAGCAAAAACTGGTAGACACCGCCGGCCGCATAGAGCGCTTCCGCAAAAAATACAATATCAAGGAATAAGAAGAGGAAGAATTTACCACGGAGTACACGGAGTTACACGGAGGGAAATACTAAATTAAAACTCCGTGTCCTTCGTGATACTCCGAATTCCCCTCCGTGGTTAATATTTTTCTTAATCCCTGCTCAACACAAACGTCTTTGGGCCCTTTTTGCCCCTAAAATCCTCATCAGCGACTTTATCCGTAATATCCACGACTTTTACCCCAAGGGCTTTTTCCAGGTCACCCGCGCTTGCCTTGAATGAGCGGGCGTTGGCGCTGAACCAGAGTTTTCCCCCGGGGGAGAGCAGGGCGAGGCACTTCGCCAGCAGCGACACATAATCCCTCTTCAGGTCGAAATCCGCGCGGGCCATTGTCGAGTTGGAGAAGGCCGGGGGGTCAACAATTATCGAATCCCAGGTGAATTTCGCCTCATTTGCCCGTTTTTCCGCTAAAACCCGGCGCGTCTCAAGGGCGCGGTCAATAAAGGCATTTACGTCGGCGCGGATAAGGCGGCTGCGGCATTTTTCCGAGTCGCTGCCAGTATGATTTAATCCACCACCAGCGACAAATTCTTCCAGCCGAAGCCGCTGCGCCTCAAAGCCGTTCAGCGAAAAATTGTCCCGCGCCCAATTCAGGTAGGTATTTGAGAGGTCAACAGAGTCCGTGGAAACAGCGCTACCGCCAGCGGCGTAAATAGAAAAAGAAGCCGTGTAACAGAAAAGATTCAACACCCGTTTGCCTTTAGCGTCAGTTTCGATAAGCTGGCGCAGGGCGCGGCGGTCCAAAAACAGCCCTGTATCAAGGTAATCGGACAAATTCACCTTGAATTTGTATTTCCCCTCGCGAATTTCCCGCGTTAAACCCTGCCAGGAGACCTTTTCGTACTGGTCTTCCCCGTGTTTTCTTTCTCTTTGCTTGATTATTATGTTTTCCGGGGCGATTTCCAGGCTTTGCGACAGGGAATTTCTCATGGATTCAAGCCAAAGGGCCTCTTCTGCCGGGTCTTTCTCATAAGGCCGCTTGTACAAGGCCCCTGAAATAAAGCCGTTGTAAAAATCCAAAACAAGGGGAATTTCCGGTATGTCGCGGTCGTATAACCTGAACGCCTCAAGCCCCATCCGTTTCGCCCATTTGCGAAGGTGCTTAAATCGTTTGCTGACTCTGTTAGCGAGCATTTGTGACTGGGAAGTTGGGAGTTGGGAGTCGGGAGTCGGGTTCTGGTTTGTAAGCATTGCATGATATTAACACGCTCAGATTACGTACAACAATCCCTACTCCCTACTCCCGATTCCCGACTCCCTTTTTCTATAACCTTCTTTCAAAATCACTGGTTTTTTTTGGCCATATATAGTATAATATAAGAGAATCGGAGTGACTTTTAAGTCATGGGGGTGAGGATTATGTTAAAAATATATAAGCCAGTCTTTTTATGCGTATTAATAGCGGCGTTATTTATTTTAAATACCTGCGATGATTCATTAAACCCGTTCAGCAATAACCTGGGTGAAAAAGTTGTCGTAGAGCCCCCTACAGTCAGCGTTCTTGACCCCGTTTCCGGTTCTTACCTCAACGGCGTTGTTACTTTTAACGGTATAGCCAAATCTTACCTCGAAACCCGCAAGGTTGAATGGTATGTCTATGAGAACGAAGAAAACGGACAGAAAGAAATTCTCTGGTCGGACACCGGCATTGTTCTTAAAGGCGGCGTAAAAGAAAAAACCTGGACCTTAAAATTCGACACCAGTAAATTCAACGGCGGAAAAGACGGCTCGATAAAAATGAAATTCCGCGTCCATGACAACAAGTCCGTCAGGGAATCCGAAGAGCTGGTTTATATTATCAAGAATTATCCCTCTGAAGTAAAAATGACCGCGCCGGACAGCACAAAAGTTATTGAGTCGTTTTCCGTGTCCAGGCTTGGCGTAGGTACCGATCTCCTTGGGCAGGTAATAGATCGCCGGGGTTTAAGGCCCGGCTATCCGCAGATAAAATTCTGGCCCGCCGATCTGTTTCCGGACAACAAGGAACCGGGTGACTACGACCTGAAATGGGGCTATGCCAGCCTGTTCCTGCCCGGTATCGGCAACGATGCGGCCGGTTATGACAATATGCAGAGAGAAGGCGTGGACGCGAATAAAAACCCCATCCCCGCGGGGCCTGGCACTTACGCCGACCGCCGCATAATGCCCGTGGTGCGCGCCGCCCAGTTCAGTTTTCATCTCGCCGAATACGACATCGTGGTTGACAGTGAAAATCCCGAGCTGCGTAAAATAAAATACAGGTTCGAAAACGGGAAGCATATCCCTTTTGAATCCGGCAAAATTTACAAATTCAAAATCAGGACAAAGGATACGGCGTCCGATCCCCTCAACGGTATGCTGCCGATAGATGATCCCCTGCAGCCGCCGATTTTGGGTTTCTTCCCGCCCTATGATTACGGGCTGCCGAGCGAAAACAACTTCCTGCCGCGCGAGGAACCTGTTTCGGTGCTGCTTGTCAGCGCCGACACAAGGCCGACAATAGAGCTGAACAACGATGATATATCAAAACAGGTACTGGACAAAAAGCCCAATATTTACATAACCGAGTCTACCTCTAAAAAAATCGCCGTAAATAAAACCGGCATAAAGGATTTCCGCCTGCAGGTTCTCGCGACCCATCCCGACGGAATCCAAAAAGCCACTTTGGAATACTGGCATGAAAGCACCAACAGGTTCGGAACCCTAAATTGGGATCATCCGGACGCCGGCGTTCCTTACGGCAATAACGGCAAACTCTTTACGTTTAACGCGGACGGCGGCCTTCAGGTTTTTTCCACAAGCTCCGAACCGTACATCCTGACTGTCAATGTATACGTGGGCGATATTGTTACGGCGGCGCGTTATACGCTATACATGGACGGGGAAGGCCCGAACGTAAGCATACGTTCCATCAGGGGGGCGGCCGCCGAGCCTTCGGGCCTGGCCGGGGATTTTACCCCCGCGATTCCCGGCTTTAAGAAAAACAAAGACTATTACACGGTTAACGGCAATATACAGGTGGTGGTTGACAGCACCGACAATTCCGGCATTATGGCTTTCAGGAGCGGCGCTAATATGGGGCAACCGCCGCTTACCGGGAACAACGATATCGACGAGGGCCGCGCCATGGTCAAGTGGGCTGTCGAGTTGGTTGATCCCGCGTCGTCGGATGAACCCGCGTCAAGCGGCACCATATTGCAAAAGCTGAAAGATTATCAGGCGAATCCGACCGCGGCTAACCTGCAATTTTTTAATGATATCGCTGATGAAGTTCCGCCTGTGGCACCCGCGTTCGCGTCCGGCTGGGTAAAGCGGTCCAATGAGAATTCGACTATTTCCGCGGACAAGTCCAACAACTTCAAGCTCAGTACCGCCGGTTATGATCAAAAGTACCTGTGGTTATACGTCATTGCCCAGGACAATGTGCAGAACCTCGGCTTTATCGTGCAGAAGTTATATGTTGACGATGAAACCGACAAGCCCAATTATGATGTGGCAAATCACAAATCCAGGCCTTTTACGACGACTTTGTATACAGCTAACGCCAAAGGAGACCCGATTGGCGACCAGTACGATCTGACCGTGATCGTGAACAATAAGGACGACAAATCGACATGGGACGGCAACTATAACACGACCAGCCCCAGAAAGAATATCCTTGGAAAGGGTCAGGGCATAGAGCTGAATTTCTTTGACGACGACGGCATAAACCTTGAAGACGACGACGGCGTAGTTATTATGCTGCAGGATCGGGATGAATACCCGCCCAGGCCGCCGGTAGCGCTTACCGCCGCCCAGAAAACGCTGGTGTTAAACGCCGGCAACGGCAAGGATCGGTCCGGAGTACTCAGCCAGGAGGTAATGGCGCAGGCTTTGTACGGCCTGTCCGAAGACAGCACGGAGATTTTGAAAGACGGGACGTACATGATAACAATCAGCGTAAATGACGATAACCGCGAACAGGCGAAAGTGTGGATAAACGGCAAAGAGCCCGACAAAGTGCCGGCGGAGCCTGAAACCTATTACTTCGTGGTGCATACCGAAGTGCCCGAGATAGTTATTACAGACCCGGCGGAGAACGCGCTTGGAAACGACCAGTCGGTTGTTGTCAGAGGATACGCGAGAAGCCGGCTGAAGATACAAAAGCTGTGGATTACCTTTACCCCGAATATAGTAACCCCCCCATATAGCCTTCTGCCCAGTACTCCCGAACTGCTTCCTCTGTACCCTGACGCAGATTGCAAACCTGGTACTGTGATCAGCAAACCCGGCCTCGCGGACGAGAGTCCCATGTTGAAGCCTGACGCCGACGGTTATTACACGTACTACTGGCAAAAAACGGGCGTTATTTTTGACCCGCCGGCCGCGGCCGGGTGGGGCGTGAATACACGGAAAGTCATTGTGGAAGCCTACGACCGGCTTGGCTACCAAGGTAACCTGATCCGCACGGTGCAGATTGACAATAAGCCGCCGGAAGTTACCCTGATGGATTTTAACCACGGACGCCCCGTTGATCCCAAGGACCCGAAGGTTTATGTGTACGGCAAGGTTTCCTTTACGGTCAGCGCCTCGGACGAGAACGGCCTTAGGGAAGATGTGGAAGGCAACGGGCTTTCAGGCATCAAATGGTGGGTTTTCCCGACAACGGGCACTGGCGCGAAAACGCCGACATGGGGCAATTCACTCGACAATTACACAGGCACTCCCTATGACAAATATGGCAACTGGCAGGCGGGCTACCACTTCCCGCTTTCCATGTCAAGGAACGGCGGGAGTTATACCGCCACTATTGACACCAGAAAACTAATAGACGGCCGGGAGTACAGGCTTTACATTTTGGCGATGGACAAAGCGGGAAACCAGAGCGAAATAAAGACGGGGAACTGTCCTGTTTTCACGGTTAAACAGAGCCTCGATTTCCCGGTTGTTGACAAGGCTAACCTTGACCCGCCGGAAAACAGCATCAAGGGCAGGGCGGGTCTGACCATTAAAGGCACCGCCGGCGACCTCGACCTCTTTGACTCCGATAAAGTGTCTACCGCGGGCAGTTATGTGAGAATACGTTTCCCGATCAACCCTAACACGCCCGTTAGTCCCCCGTCCGACACGGGCATTTCCTGGGGGGCATGGATACCTATTTCCGGCATCATTGATCCTTCGGGCGATATAGCTTTTACCTTTAATCCCGATAACTATATGACCGGAACTTATAGCTATGCCTACGCGTATTTTGAGACTGACGGAACCAAGTGTTACCAGATAGAGGTGAAAGACGAGCCGGTTGTCGGAAAGGGGAACTACGGCAAGAACCCGGACATCACTACGGCGGATAACCCCCCGGCCAGTGTCCTGGGCGGTAATCCCTATGTCTATGAAGCGCATAACGCGGTTACGAGTACGTATCCGAGCCCCACTACCGTATACTATTTCCTAATTGATAATACTCCTCCTGTTATCTACTTTGATAAGTATGATCCTACGCAGGGGCATGCTAATTACACCAACTTCCGCCCGACTTACTCGAAATGGGACGATGTCCTGGCCGATGTCATGGACGATCTCACCGGTACTGTGGTAGAGGCCCACCTTAGCACCCTGGTGATCAGCTACGGCGGCGAGAGCCCCAGGCTTATAGATAACCCGCCGCTTAAATCAAGCCATAACTGGGACATAAGGAAAAAGCAAAGCGGCGTCCTTCAAGGCGGTAATCTTACGCTTGTCACAGCGGACATTGACTCCGCGGTCGCGGCTAGACTTAAAAACGCTTTTGATACCGCGCCGCAGGGCCCGCAAACCATTATATTTGAAGCGACAGATGTGGCGTATCTGACACACCGCGTTTCATGGACTTTCTATAAAGACACCCAGGGGCCTGATATAATACCAGTTAATATCTCAAGGGCGGTTAAACATCCCAGCCTGCCGGCGGTGCCTGTGCCACCCGCCATAGGCGTTTTCCCGTCCAACTGGTCCGAGACCCAGCCTGAGAAATGGCAAACCGCAGCCGGAACCGAATGGACGGCATTGAGAAGCACCTACGGCCTTTTGAACTGGGCCTCCGATTTTGCTTTCTATACCGATACGGCAGGTTCGACTAACTCAAGATTTAAGAAAATCGCGGAGGCGCTTAAAAAAGAAGATGATCTCGCCAAAACGCCCAGCATAGTCTCTGGCAGCCCGCCTGTTCTGCGGGGACAGTTCTCGGACGCGCTTTCTTATGTGTGGCAGGTTGATTCTTCCGGAAACTATAAAAAAACCAGCTTCTGGTATCGTTTCAGGAACAAGAGTGGAGCGCTGCAGGGCAACGCGACACCGGCTGGCCAAACAAACACCGACTACTGGATTGAAAGAGAAATAAAAGTCATAACGGGCAAGAAAAATCTCGCCGAATGGGAAATAGAGCTTAACCCCGCCGGAGGTTTCCTCTCGACCTTCCAGGACGGCGAGAACCAGGTTGATATAAAGGTTAAGGATTCGGCAGGCAATGAGTCGTTTATTTACGGACTCGTTTTCCTGGTTGACAGCGCGGATCCGAAAGTGGGTTACTATCCCACTACTCCCCTTACTTCCACTGTTCAGTCCAATAACACATTCGCTGACGGATCCGACAAGTTCATTATTAGCGGCGTTAGCGGCGTTAGCGGCTGGACAGCCAAATCACTGTCCGAAGACGCGCGCGTGTTCAGCGCGGACGGCGTTAACAACAGTACCGCCACGGCGTTCACGGTCACGGGCAGGGTCATTGACTATAACCTGAGTAATTTGAAAATAACCATAGGGCAGGAGGGTTCCAACGCTACTCCTTATACGGTTATCGCGACAGTGGATATAGATCCGCTCTCTACGGCTTTATCCAACGTTCTTCTCCCCGGTTCCACCGGGACGGGTGTTGTCGGCGCCCCCGATGACCTGCTTTACAATGACGTTCCTGACACAGGCAATAAACGGCTGACACTGGCAGGCCCCTATAATCCTGGCACTACAACCGCCTATAACTCGACTACCGAGCCGCCTGAATGGGAGTGGACTCTGAAGATTCTGCAGAAAGATATATACGGCCTGCGCAACGGAGTGCCGGCGAGTATCAAAGACAGCACGCGGCGCTTCATAAACGTAATAGCCACCGATAAGGCAAGGAACAAGACCCCCGCGGTGGTCTGGAATTTCTACCTTGATACAAAGAAGCCGGTTATTGAATATAACATGGACAAGGGAAAAGACGGCTCCTCTTTTGAGAAAGAGTTTAATCTTTCCGGCACCGTAAGCGACGACACCGTGATAAGAGACGTGCAGTTTACAATTGCCAGATGGAATTATACGAGTAGTCCGCAGGGATGGGAATGGTATTATAACGGCTCATGGGGAACCACAGTGCCAACCAACACTACATGGCCCAGCGCCTTTGGTACAAACACCGCGCGGGCAAAGACAATGAGCTGGACCATAGACAGTAATATAATTATCGCTGCGGGAACAAAACTTCCTTCGAACCTTTTTACAACGGAAGGCAAGTACAGGCTGGAACTGTACGTTACCGACAACTCAATCGGTAATGGGAATCCCAATGATACAATTCTTGTAAACGACTCCACTTTCTCGGATGTCGGCGGCACTTCGGGCAGGATATTCTTCTATGACACAAAGGATCCGACACTTAAATGGACAACCCTTAAAACAGGCACCGCTCCCAACGAGGTCATTATTTTTGACGCCGACAACCAAACATACGTCAGGAACAGAAGCGGCCAGGTGAACTTTGGATTTACCGCGGGCGACGCCAATACCATTCAATATTGGGAGGCCGTGGTAAAGGATGAAGCCGGAAACGTGGTACATCGGGGCGGAAATTTGATAGATTCTTCCACAGGAGCCCTTCCTGCCGCCGTGGGTCATATAAATACAACAGGTACGGTTAATCTTGGCATAAATTTCACCTCAATAACTGACCAGGTCTTAAGCATAAACCCCTACATGACAACTAACGGGGTTAACACCAATAATGGTACGCCGGCCGGAGGAACTAATCTGGACCAGGATTCGACCGTTAACCCGAGCGGCCTGCCCAAAACCTATACCATTACCCTTACCGTGTTGGACGGGGCAAAGAGGTCAAGCAGCATCACAAGACAGTTTATCCTGGACAACGTCCCGCCCGTGTTTAAAGACTTCAGGCCTTTAAGTTTCCCGGATTCACTGGAGACCAATACCGGAAAGCTGAATGTCAAGGGCAATACTGATGATAACAGCAACCAGTTAAAGAGGATCGCCTACTATGTGGTCCCCGCGGGCCCGACCGGTACCGAGAGTACGTCCATGAATAATCCGGCTGAGGTTCCTGAGTCCAACTGGAAATATTATGACGCGAATGATCCCGGTAAAGCAAAGATAACTTTAGGCGGCCAAACCGCGGTAGAGATTGGGGAAGGAACATTCGCCTGGGAACTGAGGATTCCGCAGACCAGCGTGTTCGAGAAAAATAAGACTTCCGACCTGGTGCAGTGGACAAAAACCGGAGGAGAGCCGCTTAAAGGCCCGCCGTCAGTAGCGGCCGGCAAATATCGTGACTTTGTAGTTAGCCGCCCCAGCTTTACCCTGGTCTCGAAGAACCCAACACCCTTGAACGTGCCCGCGCTTACGTTCCAGGATTTGATGAAACTGGATGAACAGGACAAAACCGTTTACGGCGATGAGAATGTGGGGCTGATAACCGTGTATTTGCGCGCGGAAGACGCGGCGGGCAATATAGCGTACGAGGCCTTTAAATACTGGATATGGCCCGAGGGCAACAGGCCGCAGGTTACCAGCATCAATAACCCCGACAGCAAAAAGACAAAGGCGGAACGTCTGTTCAACGGCAGTATAAGGCTTTCCGGCATGGCAACGGACAACGAGCAGGTTAAAAATGTATGGTTCAGGGTGCTGCCGCTTACAAACGGAAGCGTCAGCGGTGCCCCCTACACCCTTAAAATACCCAAGTGGAACGATAAGTGGGAACCAATAACAAACCAGTTCCAGGATCCGGTGGACGACAGTAAAGCGCCCTTTACCGTTTCTCCGGGCACTGTTTATGACGGTTATAACGGCAGCAGAAGGACTGATGATCCGATTAATAAATCCGGCGCTCAGACCCACACCTACACGGGCGGCTGGTATCAGGCCAACGGAGGCGGGGCGAGGAGCGTATCCTGGTGGGCATACATCAATGAATACGGCGAGCTTGATCCCAAGAGCGAAGCTGACGCCAACGAGATTAGAATTGAGGTGAGGGCGCAGGACGTAACCTGGGACGACAGCAAAGCCGCATGGATGACTTATGATGAAACTCCCGCTACCGGTTACAGGGGCCTGGCAAGCGCCATGAAGGAAGGAGTGACATGGGTAGACGCCTGGGTAGTAGCCGGCGCGCCGATTTTTGAACAGCCTCCCAAAGTAGCCAATGGTATACCCATGCCAACTCCTGTTAATTACGCTCCGGACTGGCAGACCATAGACACGGCCAGCATACGGGGACGTTCTTCCTATAAGGTCACCGTAAAGCATAATTCGGGCCTGTCCGCCCTGCGCTGGTCGCCGACCGCTTGGAATACGACCCTGAATAACGGAGCCGGCGGCTTCCAGTCGGATTCCATGTTCGAGCCATTCAATCTTTTGGATCTGGAAAACGGACAATATATATACCAGACCGGCAAAGCTTCCAATGACGGCACTGTCTACCGTATTGGCAGCTCTTATGTAGGGACCATGTCTAATCCCGCGCCTACAAGCAAGGCCACCGCCTTTGACGCCCTGGACAAGGGCAATACCTTAATGACGGTGACAGTCGATCTCGGCACCAGGAGGAAGACAGGTACGGGTCAATCATTCACCGCTGGCAGGAATTACCTGATATATAAATGGGATCCCGCTGATATAAAGCTTGTTAGCAGCGGCGTTTTTACTCCGGATTCTTCTTATTATGTGCCTGGCAGTTGGACGGGTCCGACTCCCTCCGCCAACAACGGCACACTTAAAAATTTAAAGAACACGGTCTTCACTGTGACTACTAACATGACCGGTAAGGATATAGGAAACGCGATAGTTATCGAATCCGAGCAGGAAACCCTTACCGGCACGACCAGGCAGGTTGAATACTTCAAATGGGATATCATCGTAGACGTGCGCGCGGATTTACTGACGGATGCCCTGCCGGGTAAACCGCAATCTGTGCGTTACCCTGTGTACTTAAGCGCGACCGAGGTTTCCAAGGCGACACCGATTACAATCAGGGGCGACACCTTGCTGCCCATAGACAACAAGCCGCCCACCGGAATGTACACCCTTAACCGGAAACCGGCGGGCATTGCCGCTACCATAGGCGGCGAGGCGGGCGACGAAGGCCCGGTAAACGGCGTAGCCAGAGTGGTACTGTGGTTCCAGCGGGGTACGGATCTTATATCGTGGCATGAGAAATCCCGAACTGATATAGTACCCCCGATAACCGGAGTACCCGGACCGGCGCCGGCATATAATACCTCAAGTAACCCGGCCTGGTGGAATACTGTCCGCAGCGACAACGTTATACCGGCATCCAAGGCTACACAGCCGAACTTGGGCGCTGAATCCGCGGGTTCTGGCGGCGACTGGGCCATTGTTATTGACAGGAACAGCCCCTCCGTGGGCCAGCCGGCATGGGGTCATACATTACCGATGGGCTTTGCCAACGGAGGCATGGGCAAACAATGGTATGTCCAGCTTAACACCTACGGCATTACCTCGGGCCCCATTGATCTGCACTATGTTGTTATAGACAAGGCCGGTAACGCCAAATACTACAAAGAGCGTCTGGTAATAATGAACGACGCCGCGGTCATCAAAAAGATCAACCTTGCCACCGATATACGCGATAACGGCAGATTGAGGCAGGCGACGACCGGCTGGACGGCCAACACCCGCGTGGGCAAGAGCGGCGGAACTTACCCGGCCGTACCCGGAGGCGTTGAAGCCAACGGAAGAAATCAGATTCTACAGAAGATATGGGACGAGGTTCCCCGCGGGACTACCAATGTTGAGAAAGGAATAACCGCGGATATTGATTCTCTCGCGATGGGCGTGGACAAGATAATAGACTTCAATGTACGCAACAATTTGTTTGCCCTGCGCGTGGAAACAACGGCGGGCCCCGACTCCACAAAGAAAAGGAGCTTCCGTCTTGAGTATGTATCCAACGCCAAGCTGCTGGAAAATACGGCAGTGGCTCCCGTAAAAGCGGAACTGCCCAATATGAAAGCGGGCCGCGTGTACATTATCAACGAGTCCGGCAACGCCAGATGGGGCTCAATAGGAGCCGCCGGCGACGGGCCCTGGAATCCGGGTTACGCATTCCTTGCCGCGGTTGACGGTAAAGATGAAGACGGTAATTCCAGGTTTGTGGACGCCGAAGGCAAGGCCCTCACCGGTTCGGTGTGGGAACTTAACTCCACTTATTACAACACGCAAGGGGATCGGAATAATGTTCCCCCGGACCTGGCTCTCGGCGACGTTGTATACGGCGCCAATCCAAGCACGGCGAACACCGACGCGGTAAGCGCGGAATTTGTGTACTGCTCGACCGCGTTCGGCTCAACCGCCGGAAGCAAAATTATTGACACCGCCAGCGCCACAGACGCGTGGACGCCCACTAGAGGCGTTGACCCGACCAGAGGATCCGGGACAGGAGCCGGATACTCAATGTTCATAATCAGGGTATTTGACGGCGATGAGATCGATCAATTCGGCGACTTTACCATAATCCGCGTAAGGGTGAACAATACCGACAAGACAACGCCATTCGCGCAGTTATACGACATTAACCCCAAAACAGAAGGCCAGGACCGCCAAAACATAGTGCCAAAAGAACTGGTTCGCTCCATTTCTCCGATGAGCATAGGCGGTAACCGCGCGAAGGGCGGCCTGTGGAACGAAAATACCACGACCGCGGCGACTGTCGCCAAATCCGGCCATATTGAGCCGAGGCGGATTGACAACGGCGCGGCTGCCAACCCACGTTATACCCACTCCCTAACCAGCGCCGAGATGGGCGGAGCGGCGACCGAGGATACGGCTTCAATACAAAAACCCTTTGCCAATCCGGCGGGCTTCTTTGCCACAGACACGGTATCGGGCAAGGTAGTGCTCCGGGGCTATGTAGAGGACAACGAACGCATTGACCATGTAGCGCTTCAGATAGGCAATACTCCCGTCTTTAACATACTGGAGACCCAGACCCACGCGCCTAGCGGCGACGGTTTTGGAACCCCCGGTATAGCCGAGAGCGACAACGCCAATTACGGGCCGCCTCTCACCGGACTCCTTAAAGTAGCGGCTAACGCCAACGCCACGGGTAAGGTGTACTTTACCGACAGCATAGACCTGTACCGCCACCGCGTGGAATGGGCCTATACCTGGGATACGGAAACGCTCGCGAGTACCCCCGTGGTAGGCAACATCACCGTGCGCGTTTTGTCGTATAACAGAGCGGGGACCGCCAACGCCAATACCACAAAGACGCATACCAATACCAGCACCATTACCGCCGCCGAATACAGGCCCAATACCAGTCCCAATAATCCCGGCTTCCCAACCGGACTTAGCGAATACAATTCAATCACAATGAATCTGAGGCCATACATAACCGGCTTCAGGCGGAATCAGTCAGCCTTCGCGCATAACACCCGCTCGCGTCAGGGCTGGTATATGTTCGCGCGGAATGAACAGGTAGTTGTTTCCGGCTTTAACCTTGCCGGCGCGACAGGCCAGACGAATATAACAGTCGGCGGAGTTGCGGCCAATAATATAGGCGACGCCACAGGCCAGGCGGCGTCCCACGCGATAACAGGCGTGGATGATTTTACCAATACACGGCGTTTCAGGACTTTCACTGTTGGCACGGCGACAACCGGAGTCACGGGCGACGGAATGGTAACACTTACGGTTAACAATTACGCCGCGACGAACACCCGTCCGGCGACAGCGCCCTCCGGTGAAACAACCGCCAGCCTAAGGCCCTTGAACGGCGCCCGTCCCTACATTCAACCCTGGAATATAGAATATTCCCCGAACAAAGAAGGCTCCGAGCTGTGGGACGACTTTACGCAGGTTCATATCTGGCAGTCCAATGACAACACGGGCGATAACGGCGGACGTTTCGCTTCAACGAATAACTATGTCATCCTGAACCCGGCGATGTCGATTGATCCAAACAACGGAACCCTCTACGAAAGCCACAATGAAGGCGGCAGCGGATACACGAATAACAGCGGTACCGCCAGGATGACCCCCATTACCACGACCACTGTCGGTTCCGGCACCGGTATCTCCAATGACTATGTGGTTATGCAGTTTGTTGACCCGATTTTCTTCTCCGATGTATACCGCAGTCCCGGCGGCGGCGGCAACAACGGACTCGCGGCGGCTACCTGGGTAACATCCAGCATAATCGGCAGGTCAGGACAAAACCAGGCCTGGAAAGACCTGGGCGGCATATACGTTAGCGGGCCCGGCGGGACTTCCCATATTCTCGCCGGCGGCGGTAATCAAGCCAACTCCGCGGACGGTAATACTTTTATGTCTAACATCTACAACGGGGAAGGAACCTGGTACAACGCCAGCAGCAACAACGGAGCGCGTGTTGCCAGTCCGCCGACCACCGACCAGTTCATGAACCCCCATATTGTTACTTCATATACGGGAACCGGAAACACCACGCGGGAACATATCCATGTCAGCTATTTCGACGACAAGGACGGTTCCATTAAGTACCGCTACAACCTGCGAAGCGCTCCGGGAACAATAGACGGCAGCAGCCAGAACGCCACATGGATCAATACCAATATCTCCAAAATGTGGACCAACCTGGACGGCGGCGCCGATCTTGAAGATACCGACTCAACCGTCTATACCACCCAAACGGTTAAAGAGCTGGCGACCAACACTACGGGCGGCAACACTAACCTTGACGCGAATCTAAGGGTAGTAAGGTTTACAACCGATCCTGCCGGTACCAAAACAGCCAGAGGGAACATTAACGCCGGCAAACATAACTCCATAGCGGTTACCAGCGAGGGGTACCCGGTTATCGCCTACTATGATCAGACCAACCAAAGACTCAAGATGGCGGTCAGCAGAAGCACAACTCCCATTCTGGCAAGCAACTGGGTTATACGCGACTATGTTATACCCCGTAATGATTTAAGCAGTTTTGGAACCGGTGAATTTGTCAGCATGAAGATAGACACCAGGGTAACCCCCAACGTGGTGCATATCGCCGCGATGAATACAAGCAAACGCCTGGTGTATGTCACAGGCCAACTGTACCCAACCAGGGGAACTGCCAGTACTTCAGCGCCCTATGGCGGCCAGCAGAATGATGAAACCGCCGCCGCCAACAATGTTTTGGTTAACGTACAGGTTCAGGTAGTGGACAGCATAGGCAATGTGGGCCGCTGGTGCAGCCTCTCGCTGGACGCGAACGGCAATCCCTGGATCAGTTATATGGATGAAAGTTATTTAGGCGCGAGGGACGGCGCGAAACTGGCGTTCCTGAATAAGACAACCTTCTATAAAGGCGTTAACACCGGTACAGTCCCGACGCCAGACGGTTATTTCCCGAACAAATTTACCGACATAAACGGAGAGCCTATAGGAGGCTGGGAGACCATGCACGTTCCCACCCTGCACAGGGTTGAGAACCCGGTTGAAGGCCCGGGACGCGAACACGGACGTCTGGGTTTGGAATGTTGGCCAACGCGGGCTTTGCCCACTGTAACCAACAACAGGATATGGAGCGCCGCCGTCAGCTACCTTTCGCAGGACGCTGAAGGCACCGGCCAGGCCATGGACCGCTACCGCGTAGCGTATTACGTGAAATAGGGAGGAGGTAAAAAAATGAAAAAGAAATTAACAATAAAAACATTGGCTTCTCTCCTCTCTTCCCTCCGTGTACCTCCGTGTACCTCCGTGGTTAAATTCTTCTTTCTCTTTATTCTCTTCTCTCTTCTCTCCTGCGAGCAGCCCTTCAAGGCCGGCCTTGGCCCGGTAATTGACCTGCAGGCTCCGGTCATCTCCCTTACCTCTCCCGGAGCCGGCGCCTATATACGCGGTACCACCGTATTTACAGGCCGCGCCTCGGACGACTATAAAATTGATTCTCTTTGGTTCCAGATCTCAAACTACCCGGATACGGAACTGCCCAAAAGCGAATATACCACATTCAAAGAGATCAAGAAAAAAGACCACAAGTACGGCAGGTTCTACAAGATAACGGATATTACCGGCGACAGCCGAAGCTGCACATGGAAATTTTCAATTGATACCACCATGTTCGATGACGGCGATTTCCTTATAAAACTAATGGCGATAGATTCCGTAACAAAAGAAGCCATAACCGATGATATCGCCTTCTATGTTAAAAACAATATCCCCCAGATCAGCATGGCGTTCCCCTCGATAGTGCCCGGAACAAATCCCGGCCAACTGGGCGGCGACCACCTTAATTACAATTATATTAAAGACAGGCCCGTCACATACCCGCGCATATTGGACAGCAAGGGGCTTATGAGCGGAATGATTTCGGATAACCAGGGCATTAACCGCAAGACCGGCGAGGCCGAAATCATAGACGAGTTCGGAATTAGTAAAACGGTTGAATTGTTTCCCCCGCAGATTCGTTTTTGGCGCGTAAATGTTTCCGGCGAAGAAGACGCGGGCGCTTACCCTCCCGGCGTTCTCCCTCCGCTTGATAAGGTGAAATGGGAAAAGCTCCCGCTTATGGAAATAGGCGTTAACAACGTGCAGTTCACCTACCAGCTTCCGGCCGCGTCGGGCGTGTATTTCGGTTTTGAAATCCGCGCGCAAAGCAGCGACAGGGTGTACTCAACCGCGAATTATCCGCGCAGCTGGAATCCGGATACGGCGGATAAAAATGAAAACGCTTATGTGCTAATATATGTCCGCGAGCCTCTGGAATACCCCACGCTGGAATTGTACAAGCTTGAAGACATCTTCGGCCCCAACGGCTGGGATCCCTCACAAGGGAAAGAAGGCGGATATAAAAACATAAATGGTCAGGACAAAGACGGGAATTACCATTACTATGCCAATCCCGTAACAGATCTGGACATAGAAGGGAATTATCCTTTCATTGACAAACCCATAGCCACCAGGAACGGCGCCTTTACCCTGCGAATCAAGGCATACCACTCAGGCGGCATCTCTACCGCGAAAGTGTACTGGGAAAAAGGCGGCAAGAAGGGCCGCTTTATTTGGGATCCGGCAAACGACGCCCCGTTCAATGGCTGGATAGGCGATAAAATTCAAGGAGCTTTTGATTACAGCAAATGGGGCCGCAGCGATCCTTATGTTGACAACGGAGCCACAACGCGGAGTTTTGTTTTTACCTATTCCGACCAGAACAGCGAGACTGACACGGCCGCCACCGCGGACAGGATTCCCAATACCGTCGATTTCTACCCCGCCATGCGCGGCAGATCAAAAATACAGGTTTATAATAAAGACGCGCCGCAGTCTGGCGAGGGCGGCAGGCTTCTGGATTTTGACGAACTCCCGGAAGCCGATGTCGACGGGAATAGTTACTGGGATGATATTTACAAGCTGGAAGAGGGCTCATACAACCTCAGCGTATACACATCCAGCTCCAGCGGCACCAGAATCGCCATGCCCTTAACTTTGACCATCTCCATTGACAGGAAGCCGCCCGAAATTAAGCTGAATTATATAGAAGGAAGCGCGGACGGATACAAATCGTCTTTAGACGGGGCGATTGTCGTTAACGGCGTAATACAACCAAGATTCATCCTCTCCGATTCCCTGTCTACGGATTCCGGTTTCCGCACCGCCACTTTAACTGACCCAACTAAAGACCCCACCAATGACACTTCAAATTACTTCTATATTAACGGACGCGTACGCTCCGAGCAGGCGTATATACTTGTTTCCGACGGTCAAAAATCGGCCCTGGAAACATATTTGGGAAAAAAGCCCTGGCCGGATTTTAAGTCAATAGCGGCTGTGCCGGGATCGGGGAACTCTTATAAACTTGGCGGCGTTACAATCAGCAAGCACGGCCCCATATTTGACTCAGTCTGCAAATTCAAAACCTCTAAAAATTACGATCCTGCGGGCTCTGAGCCCGACGCTCTGGATGACGGCATATACTGGCTTTACGCCTTTGCCCGCGACAACGCTTTTAACGTGGGTACCATATCCTTCCCCATAGATGTAAAACTTTCTTCGGATGATCCGGTGTTTAATTTTAAAGTTGGATCCGTTGAAGAGGATGTCACGCAGCCTGACTGGACTTTCGACCGGCCGAACGACGCTAAAGGCTCGAGTTTTAAAGTAGCGGGCAGAACCAGAAATATATTCAACGAAAACTCCAACATACGCGTAGAGATATCGGACGACGACAGCCTTGATCTTGGTCTAAACGCCGGCCCCACCTCTGCCGTGAATTCGAAGATACAGGTGAAATTTATCGGATCGACAACCTTGAATGGAGAAACCGTAGCTTATGACGATCCAAAATATATTGCCGCGCATCCCTCTGACACAAAAACATATCTGAGGCCATTGTCCGATAATGACATCAAGGCAGCCTTTGCCCCGCAGACCTGGAATACCGTCGCCATTGAAAGAAATCCGGTCAAGAAACTTTTAGGCACTATAAACCAGTCCGTACTGCTTGCTGAACTCAAAAAGGGAACAGATTACAATGATCTCTTTGGCATTGTTCCGGCGGATAATTCCGCCGCGCAGCAAACCAAGAAAGCCGCTTTTAACAGCCTTCCCGACGGCATTTACCGCGTGGATATTAGTATTTGCGACTACAGCCCGGCCAAGCTGATAATAGAACCCGCGGACTCGGCGAACCCCGCGAGGGGGCCGGATTCTCCCAAGGTAAAAACGAAATCCGTACAATTCTGGATTGCCGTAGACGGCAAAAACCCCAGGGCGGAATTTATTGATGTAGGGGACGAGGCAAGCAAACCTGCCAATTCTTACATCTCGGCATCCGATCCGGTGAATCTGAAAGGCAAGGTTGAGGATGAAAACGGCCCTATTACCGTGACATGGAGGATCTACAACGAAAAAATTGACGTGGGTACGGCTGAAAATAAAACGACCAGGCCTCCGGTCGCCGGCGATCCCATGATGACGGTGCCCGCGACCCTGCCAAATCCTGATACCACCAACCCGTCGTTGTGGAAATACGAATTTAATTTCCCGATAAATATGAACAACAATACCGGCACTTTTAACTTTGAATTAAAATTCAAAGACCGCTTTGACAGGACAATTACCCTGTCGCGCAGGTATTCGGTAGACAACGAGCCTCCCAAAATTACCCTTACCAAACAGATAGAAACTTTCGATCGCAGTAATACCGACTATTTCTCCAACCCGGCCGTAACTCTTCCGGACGGCGGAGCGGTGACACCGGAAAACAAAAAACGCCTGGCGGTTAAGACTGTCAGCTTCTCGTTCAACCCCGAGGATAATTTCAAGGTTAGCGGGGTACGCTGGTGGCTGCTTCCGGCCGGCGAGACGCTTGATAATTACGACTTTTATCCGGCGACCGTGTCCACCCTCTCCGGCATTGGCACTTATTACAGCGCCTCTGGCCCGGGCGCGGCCCTCCCGACATTTAAAGGCGCTTACGGTGTTGTGAATGTGGAAGACAGGTTATTCACCATCGCCGTTGATTCCACAAAAATGAAAGTGAAAGACGGCGAATACAATCTCTGGATTATGGCAATTGACGCCGCGGGAAATAAATCCACTCCCAAAATTTTCCAGACAGTATTCTTCCTGCAGGATCAGGACAGGCCCTATATTCAATCAAATATCACCCCGAGCATTGCCGCCGGGCAGACGCAGGTGGTTGGAGAGACCGGCCTTGTAGTCAGGGGCACTGTCTGGGAGAATAACGGCTTTGGCAATGATTTCTTCTGGCCCAAAATAGTACAGGTATGGTTCAAAAATGACAAGAGTATCGCGGACCCTGAAAATCTGGCCACCCTCGTGGATGGTAATTCTAACTCCATTCCAGGTTATGAAGGCCCGGCGGATATAAGTTCCGGCCTTACCAGGCAGGGAAGGAACATTAACCTGAGCATAGGCCTGAAAGACGCCTTCACTTCCGCCCAAATAGGCGGCGACGGCAAAAAAAGCTACATTATCAAAGTTACTGACTCGCCTGTGAACAAACTGAAGGAAGACACGGATCCGGTGGCTAACCCCGCGGGAGTCGCCGCGGGATACGTGTCGGGTACGGAAATTCAGGGTACGGATGAAACCCTCCGCGTGTCCAGGTGGCAGCAGTATGACTTTATTTACGACGGCGTGCCTCCGGAAGTCAAGATTAACACCCCGGATCAGGGAAAAACCTTCGGCAAGGTCTCTTTTACAAATGACTTTAACCTTAGCGGATATATCCAGGACGTGAACCTCGCGAACATGAATTATTATTACCAAAATCTTTCAAGCAGCCACCCCAATTATAAGCCCGGTAATTATGACGCCAAGGGCAATTATATCGGCCCCAATGACACCAGGTACTATTTTGAATACTACCTGGAAGGCGCGACTGTAAGGGAAGTTTTCCCGCTGGATAGCAAGTATATTACCAGCACCCAACCCGATACTCCCACCGCGGGCGTTACACGGGTGAACTTTAAAGTACTCGCGGCTGATGTGGCGAAGCCGAGGAATATCGCGATCGGAGCTACCGCGGGCATTATACCCCAAACCATTTTCGACGACCTTGAAGAACGCTCGCACTACCTTACCCTGGTAGCCAAAGACTTAAGCGGAAAAGAAAATTCCGCCATGTACAACTTCATAAAGGACACCAGCCCGCCCTTGATCAGCTTCATGAATATTGACAATGACAATGACAAGAGCAAGGTTGACGACAACTGGTGGTCGCTGACCCCCGCCGTCAGACACTCGCGGCTGATCGAACGAAATGCTAATGGCACGCTTAAACTTCCCCTCTCGACTATCTATTATGAGCCAAACAGCAATCAAAGGCCGGTGCTTTCAGGCACTTTTGCCGACGATGTTTCCGATATTGCCGTCACCTTCGGCACCGACAATGAGAATTCGGCTTATGCTCCTCCTTCCAGCACCTTCAGGTACTGGATAGACCGCGACAAACCCACGATGTATCCTGCCGTGAATGATTCCACGGCGAAAACCAGGGCCTTCATAGACGGCGCGGGCAGGAATGTCCGCTGGGAGATATACCTTACCAAAGACGGAACGAAAAACGGAACTCCGCTTGCGGACGGCGTACATACCATAGTGATCGAAATCGCCGATACCGCCGGCGTGAACAACCCCGACGGCTCCGCCAAATTCCCCGATTACAAGGTAATCGCCTTCAGGATTGATTCAAAACCGCCCGAGGCGACAATAGCCGCTCCAACGGATAAAGACGGTAAACCAATAGCCAACACCGTGTTTGGTGATGCCACAAAGCAGGGCGATCCGGTTTTTATACTTAACGGGACCGCGAAAGACGCTAACTTAAAAGACGTATGGATCCGTATAAGGGACAAGACTACAAAATCAATTGTTAACGGAACCGACACCGACAATGGCAAGCCTATTGACGGCAAGCTTATTCCTATTGATGCCACCTCGAGTACGGTATACACTCCCCTGCACACATCACCTCCGGCTGCCCCCGCTTGGGAGACTTCTTCCACGACTCCCTTAACTCCGGATGTCATTACTCTTAACTGGAAATACTCTGTCACCAATACCCTGTTCAGTACCTTCACCGACGGCAGAAGTTACGAGGTTATAGTGGTAGCGAGGGATCAGTTCGGAAACGAGTCCGAGCAGTACCTGTGGACCTTTACCTATGACAAGGGCGAACCCGTAATTACATTCCCCTCAAATACCTCTACCAATAACAAAACAGCCAATAACACACCAGCTAACGATAATTTAAAGCCCAAGGACTTTATCGAACTGACTCCGGCAAATAACCCTACACTGGCGGAGAAAAACGGTATTAACCGCCTTAAGAGCGAGAGCCTGAGGATACAGGGCGAGGTAACGGACAGCTCCAGCGCCATCAAGAAGCTGCAAAGCCAGGTTTGGAAATATAACTGGGATGTGGGTCCTGAGGGCCGCTGGGATATAATAGAAACCTGGACAGACGTGCCGGGGCTGGATCTCGCGAACAATAACCTCCTCAAAGTCAGCTGGACCAAGAACTTCCTGGGTCAGGATAAGGAGACTAACCCCGGCCTCACAAGGTATTTTAACCTTGGGGATCAAAGGACATGGAAACCGGAAGTGGCTATCGCAAACCCGGCTGTTATTTCCCCGGAAGGGCTGTACCGGTTGCAGTTACGCGCGAAAGACGCGTCCTATACGCAAAGCGGGACAAATAAACCGGATGATCCAAACTACAATGATCCCACTAAATGGAATACCAATACCGACATAGGCAATCCAGCGGAGTCGTACTATGTGTACTTCTATTACGACCGCACAGATCCCGAGCTGACGGGTGTCTCGAATCTGAGTAATTTCTATTCAACGGCCCGGCTGGGAGGGAAATTCTCCTTCGCTGGAACGGTGACGGACAACAACCGCGTTGCAAGATTACAAGTGGCAACCGGGCTTGTGGGCTTTACTACCGCGAAAAATACCGCGACCTTTAATCTGGAGGCCGCCGCTAACAACCCCGCTTATCCAAGCCTTAACTATCAGCCGGTTACCAGAAACTGGAATGTTGAAATTCCCGTGGACAGCTCTTATACCGACGGGCGTTACAGCGTGATTGTCACCGTATATGACATGACAGGAAGATCGTATTCGGTTAGAAAGGACTTTACCCTGGACAACACTCCGCCCTGGGCAAGGTTTACCCTGCCGGCGAAGGAAGCCGCGTCCAGGTATACTGGCAACGGTATTGATTCCGACGGAAGCGGCTTTGCTTCCGTAGTTGTGAACGGAGGCGAAACATCGGTTATTACCGGTGAGACGGGGGACAAGCCCGGTACCGGCGCGCAGAGCGGCAGCGAGAGCGGCATTGACCAGATGTGGTTCCACCTGGGCTTCCTTGACGGTAACGGTTCCGCGGCTCCTGTCGCCCCGACAAGGACCACCTTAAAGACCTGGGAAGACACGATAATCACACAATACGCTAAAACCGTGAAGACTGTGGTGGATACCGATGGGACTATTACTTATGGGCCTGCTAACTCCGCGTGGAACGATCTCAATAACTTGACCGTCAAGCAGCGGAACACCTATATGGATTTGGTGTCCGACTACAGGGCAACCGGCGCTGCTGGTGAGCCGGGCAACGCCTGGTTCAAGCTGGGCGGGCAAAGCAAACCGCTTGGTTTCACCGTTAACCCCAACATCTATGACTGGCGCATGGAAATTCCCAACAAATTGGGCATTATACCTTCAACAGATCCTGATTATTCTGATTATAACAAGACCATTGTAAATGGTCACAATATTGTAGATAACGGTAAGACCGGCGTTGACAAGGCAGGCGCCGTAATCGGAGGGCTTAAGCTCTACGGAGGCAATATTTGGGTTAAGGGCAGGGAGTACAGAGTATTCGACGGAAAGCCCGTGAACCAGGGCGGTACCCCCGACACTTACGCTCGCCAAATGGCGCGGGCCGTAGCTTCCGCGAGCGCCGGCGGGCTGAACGGCATTTACCGCCTGCCCCTGTGGATACGCCTTGTTGACAAAGTGGGCAATGTCCAGTACTACTGCCATGATATTTTCTTCTACCCGGACGGCGACATACCCTCAACCTCACTTCCCGACGACATGAACGGCCCGGAGAATAAAGCAAGGGGCGGCGCCATAAGCGTGGACGGCACGGCGCGCGACAGGTCCGCTGTTTACGACGTGGTGTTCCGTGTTTTCGCGGACGCCGAGCGCGGCACCGATCTTGACGGCAAGACCGCAGCTCCGGTCCGGCCGGCAGCGTCGAGCGTTGTCAGGATGCCCAGTTTGCTTTTTGAAAAGTATGTACGCACGGACGATCTTGAATACGCCATAATAAAAAAGAACGCCACTGACGCGGGCGATACTTATGTCGATACCACCAACCTTAACAACGCCGGCCAGTATAATACAAACTGGTACAGGGCAAATTTAATGATGAAGCCGGGCGAACCTATAATCCCCTGGAACTTTATGCTTAACTCGATGGGCGAGCTTACGGCCCTGATAGCGGATAACGGCTTTAACGGCGGGGCGGCGTCCGGCCGGGGAACCAAACCCTATGACAAGATCCGCGTGTGGGTGGAAGTGTACGTGTTCAACGGCGAAACCGACCCGATCCGAAGCAGTATTTACGCGAACGACGGCAAGAACACCGCCGGCGGAAACCTCTACAGCGTATCATCCACAAGCCCCAGGCCTTATGTCAAATGCTTCTATCTTCAGACGACGGCTCCTAAGATTACCCATCCCAATGTCAGTGTCGGCGCCCAGCCCTGGCCCAGCACCGACATTACAAAGTGGCTTCCTGAAAATACCAACACCGACGATTACGGCTATAAGGGCGCGGGCACACAAATACGGAAGGGCCAGTTTGCCCTCAAGGCGATCCTTGATCCGGATCCCGGCAAGAACGGGACTTCCAGCCTTAAGGAAGTAGTCATCAGGACAAAGCTGGACAGCGGCAACTACACAACATGGTCAGACCCGCCGATATGGTCAGGGACGCCAAACGCTAGCGGAGATATTAATTTCAATAAGAGCAACGGCATAAGCATTGTACGCCGAACCACTGCCCAGGAGACCGGTCTGCCGCAGCCGCACGGATTCAGGTACGATTTTATATACGCCATTGATACAACGGCCGCTGCAAACTCCACCGACTTTGCCATGATAAACAACGGCAACTGGAAGAACACCGGCGGCACTGTCACCGTCCAGGTAAGGATAAAGGACAACGCCAACCCGCCGAACGAGGCCCAGACCACCATTGAGGTAGACGTTGACAACTTCGCGCCTGTGGCAGCGTTTAGTTCAGACGGCAAGGAACTTGAAAGAACCAACTCCAAGGTCGCCGGAACCAATGTTGACTTCATTGGCAGGGCGTATGACTGGGCCACCTCGGCGGCCGCCGGTATACCGGCTTACCCGCCCGCGGCTCCTATGTCCAAGAACGCGCTGAGGAAAATAAACAAGGTCACGGCGTGGTTCTTGAAAAACGGGCAGTATGTAAACATGACTGACGGCAGCGTAAGGGCGCATAACAACACTAGCGACACTACATTGAACAATGTGTGGGTTGGACGCAAAGCCAAAGTGACGCCTGAAAACAGCGATAAAGTAGACAGCATAGAAATGACCGCGCTGGGATCCAACCAGGGCACGGCGTCTTCCGTTAAGTATCCGTCCCTGGGCGGAAAAACCGGCTGGGAAGCGGACTGGGTCAGAGTAATAAGCGAAACCAACGCGGGCATACCCGGAAGGGGAATGTTGTGGAGCCCGGTAAATTCGTCGGATGCCGACATACGCTGGATGTTCACCCTTGACTCCACGAAGCTGCCGGACGGCGCGTTAACCCTGTGCTATATTGTCGAGGACGTGGCGGGCAACGCGAGCTATTATGAGCAGGACATTTCCGTCAGGAACAAGTACCCGGTGATTGACAGTGTAACGCTGTATACCGACAACAACGGCCAGGGAGCCCAGTATACCCAGGAAGATACAATCGAGTATTATCTTAACGATTACCGGAGCAAGATGTTTAACAATCTGGCGGCTACCGATGACGAAATAGCCAAAACCGGCTATCTTAACACGGGCTTTATATCCAAGAACAGGTATATAGGGTTCAAGGTAGAAACCAGGCTGGGCAACGGGGATCTGAACTTCAGACTGCAGCATGTCACGCGGAAAAGGATACCGCTTACCAGGGCAAACCTGAGTAACATGGTAAAAGCCAGGAATAACACCAGCAATATCAACCTGTATACCATTGCCAAACACGGCGACTACTCGCCGCAGAACTGGAAAGCGCTCGGCGTGCCCATAGAGGGCTCGGCAACGCCTCCGATCGGCACACACTTTGTTCTGCAAAGGACCGTTGATCCCGCTGATCCCGCTGTTGTCGCTGACCCGACATCGCCCGATTACTACCCTGTTACCAGTACCGCCGAGGTCTGGCAATATACGCTGGTTGGGGGTGTGAGAAGACCCGATGTTAACGGCGTAGCCCGTCAGCCGGACGGCACGGTTGTGTTGGGCGGGCAGGGCGTGACCAGCTTTGAATTCAAAGAGACCAGCCCCACCGGGACAACCTACTTTGACCCCGACAACAAAGCGACTAAGATCGGTGAATATGACGGCAGCCACCCGGAGGGTTCCGGCGACGTAAAACCGGATGATCCGAATAATACCGCCTTCTTCCTGATCAGGGTATGGGACTCGGTGAATCCGCCCGCCAATACCAATGAGGCGACAATAAACGATCAGTTGTACGCCGCGGTGGTTGTGGGCATGAACGTATACCTGAGAGACACCACGAATCCCACAATACGGCTTTACGATCTGAACCCCTACACCGAGATAGCCGTAACGGGGAACAATATCGGCGCGGATAATCAGGCCGCGACCATCAAGAACGCCGCCACAGCAGCCGCGGTAGGAAGCAACATAATCCGGGGCGGCCTGTTCAACACCAATACGGAACGCGATCTGGTAAGATCCGGTTATATTGATCCGCATAACGGATCATTTGCCCTGACTCCCAAAAACAGCGCGGGGCTTCCGGATATAAATGATAACCCGCTCAAGAAACCCGGAGATCAGGTGGCAACGGGCGGCGATACCCTGGATAAGGTCAGCGGCAAAGTTATCCTGCGGGGCCTTGCCCAGGACGATCAGCTGGTTGACGAGATATGGATTCAAATAGGCGGTAACGCCGCGAAGAAAATCCTCAACCTGGATACGGCAACAGGCAGCGCGACAAGGGGTAAAATGATAGCGGCATCGGGCGCGATAGTCGGAGGTCAGGCCAGGGCCTTTGCCACCGAGACGCTCCATTGGAAGACGGGCCACACGGTTGAATGGGCGTATGTCTGGGACACCGAAACGGATCCAAGCAGCAGAACCGGAGGCGGACCCATTACCAATGTAACGCTGCAAGTGTATGCCAAAGACAGGAACGGCGGCCGGTATAGTAACACTAATTCCCCGAATGGAACTGCTAACGCTCCGAATGATGGTAAATATATCACGGCGGATAACAATACCACCGTATTCCACAACCAGATTAGCGTTGACATAGTGCCCTACATCATAGGCTTTGAGCGGGAAAAACCCAAATTTACCACCAAACGCTCTTTGCAGGGCTGGTACAGCTTCTATCAGAGCGAAGCAAATATTGCCCTGCTGGGCTATAACTTCGGCCAGGGCTCGAATGTCGTGGTTAATTTGAATTCCAGCGGCAGCGGCACGGGTACGGATATAACCGCGACCTACAAAACCGCCGCGACCAGTCCAACCCCCCCACAAAACGCCATCAACCGTTTCTCCTTTGCCATGCCGAATACCGCGGCCAGCGGCAAGTTAGATGTAAAGGTGGGCACTGTTAACGCGTATAACCACACCAGCGTACACGCGACTAAATCATGGAACAAGGAATACAACAGCTATACCCCCGGCTCTGATTTGTGGGTCAACAAACCCCACGCCCATATCTGGCGGACTCTCGATCAGGATTCAGCCCCGCGAACCTATATAGGCACTAAAGGCACCGGAACCAATGACACCAGCATCGGACTTGAGCATCCGGGCATGGCGTTGGAATATACCGGTACCAACGCGGGCAGGCTGCACGGCACCTGGGCTGTATACGGAAACGCCATTCCGTATTATGGAACAAATAACAATACCGTCGGTAACCTTGTGAATCAAACAACCGAACCCTACCTTACGCCGGACATCAGCATTTTCAATGGCGGCAGCAATCCCAATTTTGGGTATAGCTATCAGGGTGACGGAACGGCGTCGCTGTATGTTAAGTCGCTTGCCAGTAACGCGGCCGGCAATACAATACAGGCGTCAACAACCGGCAATACTACCCAGCGTTGGAAAAACGTACGTATAAGCAAAGCCGCCGACAACAACGCCGCTAATGAAACCAACGTGGGCAGGATTTATATGACTGCCAATGACGCCCAGAACAAGAGCCTGTGGTACGGCATGCGAAACAATACCACCAATAACGCTTTCTTTATTGACGGAGGAAACGCGACTGACGGCGTAACCGGACTGCCCAAGGTAGCGAACGCGGGAGAATTCAGCGCGGTGGATTATGACAGCACCGGCCCCATTATCGCCTACTATGACCAGACCAATGACACGGTGAGGGTCGCCCTGGGATCTAATAATCCGAACGCGGCGAATCAGTTCAGCAGGAATTACCTGCTGCCATCGGGCAACGCGCTGTACCGGGGCTCCGGCAAGTATATCAGCATCAAGGTGGACAAGAACAACGGCATACACCTTTCCTTCTTTAACAGCGTTAACAATACCGTTGTGTATTACTATGCCGCGGGCAGAGCCAATATCTCTCAAAACGGCACCGCCCCCAACGGAACCACGGTTAAATGCCACGCCATTGACAATGTTGTTACCGGCGGCAACTGGTCGGACATCTCGGTAGACGATAACGGCAACCCCTGGATTGTGTACGGCGACAACTCCCGCACCGGCAACTATGACGGCGTTCGCGTGGCCTACCTGAGCCCCGTTGTCAGCGGAAGCGGCGCTGCAGCCGTCCGGTTCTTCTCCGGATCGCTGAATACTTCAGTGGAAACCGGCAGCGTTAACATTACCGGCTGGGAAGCCGTGACCATGCCGGCGAACTATGTGGTCAACAACGACCGCCTCAACATAGAGGCATGGCCGCCGACCGCCCGGGCCGCGTACGGTACCTTTAATACTTCTATTGGCGGCCCTGCCCCCTGGAACGCCGCCATCGGCTACCCCGGCGGTGTTACCTCCAGTCAGTATATGTACCGCGTCGGCTATTTCTACTATCCGGCCTGGAAGGGGTATACGCAATAATAGGGTGAATAAGGGTATAAGGGTATAAGGGTATAAGGGTATAGGGTAGGGATAAGGGCCCCCCTAAACCCCAAACCCCAGCCCCCATACCCTTTTTTCAAAAAACCTCTTGACTTTTTTTCCCTGTTTTGTTAGATTCTTAGGACTATGGCGAGGAGTATTAATGCCTACAATTAATCAGTTGGTTCGTTTCGGACGGCATCAGGTGACTTCAAAAACAAAGTCGCCTGCCCTACATTCATGCCCCCAGAAACGCGGGGTTTGCACCCGTGTAATGACCGTTACGCCCAAGAAGCCCAACTCGGCTCTGCGGAAAGTCGCCCGCGTGAGGCTCTCACACGGGACGGAAGTAACAGCTTATATCCCTGGAATCGGACATAACCTTCAGGAACACTCGGTAGTGCTGGTTCGCGGCGGCCGCGTAAAAGACCTGCCCGGCGTCCGCTACCATATTATCCGCGGCGCGAAGGATACTCTCGGAGTTACCGACCGCAAGCGCGG
>Ga0268262_10001481_pt1 | contig 28997 bp, 30 predicted proteins | sample TergutNc150P3_FD_190354 | JGI IMG/M metagenome (GOLD analysis project Ga0268262, IMG submission 190354) | Nasutitermes corniger P3 segment gut microbial community from laboratory colony in Florida, USA - Nc150 P3 (SPAdes) (version 2) | ecosystem: Host-associated > Arthropoda: Insects >... | reverse complement strand
TGTTGACCGTTTATTTTCCCCTGTGCATATACATCTTTGCCTGATTCCCCAAGAAGAGCGACAATAAGCTCTCCACCATCATCTCCTTCGCCTAGGCGGTAAAGGACGGTGCCATTCTTCCATATCGTAGAAAGAGTTGACTCTGATTGCCCCATAACGTACACATCTTCGCCAGACACATAGACAGTTTTGGCATACGAATGACTGTTGCGGCCCTCATCGCCCAAACGGAGCGCGGCGCCATTCTTCCACATAATTGCAACGGAATCGTCCCAGCTTCGTGTGCCTCGCTTCCCTACTCCAGCCGCATATACGTCTTTGTCTGACACGCAAAGCGAAGCCAGCTCCACATTGTAGCCACCATTGTTGAGCCTGTGTTCGACCACACCATTTTTTTGGATGGCGATAACGCTATTGCGGCCATCTTTTTCCCCAACTGCCACATATACGTCTTTGCCTGATATGCAAAGGGACAAGGCATTGTTGGTATATTCGGTGCCATTTTTCCATACCGCCGGAGAGAAGCCCTGCACGGTCTCCTTTTCCCCAGTCACATATACGTCCGGTCCCACCACGTAGAGCGATCTGGCATTCCCTTTGCCAAGGCGGTACATGACCATGCCATTTTTCCACACCGTGGCGGTGCCTCCATCGTATCCAGCGACATACACGTCTTTGTCAGACACAACTACCGAGTTGGCCCACGACCAGTCTTTGCCATCGCCCAAGCGGTACAGAATGGCGTCATTCTTCCAGACTGCGGCAACGTTCATATAGAGAGGTTGTTCAGTCGATCCCTCGCTGTAGTGTACGTTTGGCGCAGATTCATATCCCGCCACGTACACGTCTTTGGCGCCAGTGTCGCAGGAAATAGAGGCCAACGGCAGGATTGCCATTGCGGCGGCAGCTATGGCAGTCGACGCACAGCGGCGCAGCAGGCCGCAGACAAAAAGGCGTGTGTTGTGTTGCATTGTTTTCTCCAAAGATGGTGCCCATCGAACTCTTCTGCCCAGATTGAGGACTAGATGAGGGATAGCCTATTTCTTTTGCTTTGCGAACATGTACATCTGGTCTTTGTACGTGAGGGTAAGCGTCGTGCCTGATATCGAATATTCGTATGCACGCGCACTGCCGCCGTTGCCAAAAATATATAAACGGTCACCTTCCACCGTCCATGTTATGCCTCCACTTGAATCAATGATTCCCCTTCCATCTTTCAATAGCTCTAAATTGTCAGGGAAATTATTCGAATTATTGCCTCCGGCCCATTTGCCCACCAGCGCGGATTTTCCGAAGCTACACCCCGTTATCGAAACAAGCGTAGAAAACGCCAGCAACGCCATCAGCATTGCCTTGAAGAGTTCTTTTCCTTTTGGTGTTTTGTTTTTCCCCATTGTTTGCCTTCCTTTCTTTAAGTGGCGGTTGTGTGTTCATGAGTTTTTGTTTTTCTTGTTTGTGGCCGTTAGCACCAAGTTGCGTTCATCTAAAGCCATCATCCCATTTCCCGCTACGGAGTGCAGCCAAAGGGTTGTCCATGACTGCATCCCGTCACGGGAGGCCGATTCGGAGTTGCCGCGAGCTATGGTTCAGAAGCGCAGCCTAGCGGAAAGCTGTAAAAACGGGTCGCCGGCGAGCACAAATTTGCCTTCAATGCCAAAAGATTGGGTAAGGTTGAATCCTCCACCTATGTTGAGGGCGGCCTTGGTGTCAATTTCTCCTATGTCTGAGGAGATTGATATGCCGCCGCCTTTAACAGTCACAGAATAAGAATGGTAGCTGAGTCCAGCGAGCGCGTAAAGAGATGGCCCTAAATAGTAATTCAGGTCGTAATGGGCGGAGAATGAAGATACCGAGGTATCAAAGCTGTAGGAGCTGTATATGTAGCTGATTTCGGTTTTTTTGGTGCCGAAAGAGGTGTACTGCACGGACATGTTTTGTACTAGGCCCTCAAACAGCGGCATTTCATAGAACGCCCCCACAGAGAATCCTGGGCCTGCGACGTCTGACAGAGAGCCCATTGGCATGGCGACCGATGCCGAAATGCCAAATTTCGGATCCGACTGAGCCACGAGCGCTGGCGAAGCCAACGCAATGGCGATGGCAGAATAGCGCAGCAGGTTGCGGCCAAAGGTGTGTGTTTTGTGTTGCATTGTGTTACTCCTTAAGGGAAAATCCATCGGGCTTCAATGCCCAAATTAGGGAAGGGGTTGGCGTTGCCGGATACTTTTTTGGGTGTTTTGTTTTCTGCCATGGAGTTGCAGCCAAGGGGACTGCCCTTGACCGCATCTCGCATGAACGGCTGGCTTGCCGCCGAAGCTGGCCTTGATCAACGCAGTTTAACCTTTATTGCGCTGCCCGATGCTTCGGTGACTTCCACTATCGGCTTTTTCATGTTGCGAAGCTGGTCAGCGAGTGACTGCACCGAAAGGCTGGTGGTGATGTCAATGGTGGCCACTGTGCTGCTGTACTCGTTGATGCGTACGCTGTCTATGCCTTTCACCGTGCGCAGCGCTTTTTCGAATTCGGATACTTTGGCGTAGCTCAGGGTGCCAGTCACCGTAAGGTTGACACCTGAAGAAGTGGTGCCGCCGACGCTGAGAAGCTGTTTGACCATATAGTCGCCCATCATCTCCCCGGCATTGTTCAAGGCCGCTTTGGACGACGTGGCTTCGGTGAGGTCAACGCCGCCGGCGTGAAATCCATTGGTGGCTATTATCCTAGCGTTGTCGGTCCTTATGATCTTGGCTTCCACCCTAGCGCGGCACGAGAACATCCCGCCAGGCTGGAACCCAACTGCTTCACTGAAGGCTTCGCCCACCATGATGTAGTCAACGCCTAGCTGAGTAGCGATGCCCTTGATGGCCGCAACATCGCCGGCCAAAGCAGACTTGGTGATGTCATTGTTGCGGATTTTTTCCACTTGCGTTTTATCTACCACGCGGGTGAAGCCGGCTTCCAGCAATTTTCTGATGATGGCCGTTTCTCCCGCGGGGTCGGGGATGCGCCTAGTCAAATGAACTTCTGGTATGATGACGGCGATCCTAGATTGCCTAGGATCCTGCAGCGCCGATTCACCAGTCAGCTTTGTCGGGGCCGGCGTCGCGGCGGCCGAGGAGGGCCTAGAATCCTCTAGGCCCAGCATTGTCAATACGGCCCTATTGATGGCGTTCCTGACCTCTGCTGGGGTGTCCGCCTCTATCAGCTCGTAGGCCGACGCCGACACTTCGCCTGTCTCAACGTCTATGAGCGAACAGATTGCGATGAAGGCGCCAGATTCTTTCCGCAGCTCGGACACGCAGACTATGTCTGCTGCCAGCAGCTTGCCAATCTCTTTTACCTTGGAGTTATCAACAAGTCCATTTTTGGCAAAGGTGTGTTCTTTCATGATCTGGTCTATGCGAGACCTGTCAACGACCTTATATCTCTTAGTGTTGATGATGTACTGCTGTAGTGCTCCGTATGCAGTCATCTTGTTGATTGGTGTCACTTGGGCGTTGGCAACGGGTTCTAGGACGGCCACGGAGGGCCTTTTATCCTGTGCCTGCAGTGCGCTGCCAAAAATCGCGGCCAGGCATAGAGCAAAGGCTTTGAAGCAAGTGTGTAATTTGACCATTGGTTCTCCTTGGGTTGAAAAAAAGCAGGAATCTATCGCGTCATTACGAATAGTAGGGGTTATTTCGCAAAAATATCGGTTAAAGACCTCACCTTGCTCTTGTCTTGCGGCCTCAGCAAGTCACCGCGGACTATTTCGTACGTCCCCTTGGCCTCTGGATTGTTGTTTATCTTTACCACCTTGGCTGTGGCCGTGGTCGCTTCGGCGCGGACTACGGTGACGTGGGCAATTTCTATGATGTCCACTCCAATAATTTCGTCATTCCGGCCATAAAGGGGCTGGCCCTCTCTCACAATGGCAAAGTGCTGGTCTTCCCTGATCCCGTTTTCGCGGCCCATGTCAATTACAACTTCGGTGATTTTGTCCTTGACCTTTTTTACCAATATCACGGCTGGCTCCTGCGGGGCTATCTCGCGGATGATCTTGAATGCCGCTTTGGCAATGGCTTTTCGCGCCGAGCCAAAGTATCTTTCGGGCGTAATCCTCTCGGGGCGGTCGGCCCAAGTGATTGTTTCGGTGTCCTCGGCATTGTCGGAGAATACGATCTCGCCGGTTTCAACTTTGATCACCTTTAGGTTTACGACAACCCGAAGTTCTGTACGATAGAGAGGCACATTGGTTTTGCCTTTGGAAAGGATGCTGATTGCCGCGCTTTCAGTCCCTCCTTTGTTGATGGCACTTGCCTCGAGGATATTGCCAAGCACCATGTAGTCTAAGGCCATTATCTTGCCGACCTTGGCCACTTGCGATTGATCAACGATGCCAGTCATGCCGAGCCTTTGCTCTGCCAGCACCTTGGCTATCATGGTGCGCTCGATCAACTCGTAGTTCCTGTTTTGAATTAGTTCGGAAAGCAGCATATCCGCGAAGCGCTCACCGTAATCGCCATCTTTGGTGGACGAGCTGTTGGCAAATGCTGGTACCCCCATGCGCTTCTTGCCCGACTGCTGGCTGTTGGCTACGGCGGCAGCGGTCGGCACGTTTTCTGCGCCACTTAGAGATGGGGGGAATCCCATCAGCGCAGCCAGTGCTGCGGCTGCAAATAAAAATTTCAGCTTTGCTCCGGCCCCTGTCAAGATGGCGCCAATTGCTGAGCGGTGTTGAAAACAAGACATACAACTTCTCCTACGGATTGTCGGCAGGTGTGGAAAACGAAAGCATTAGTACCCCTTCAGCTCGGCCTCAGTGAACTTGCTGCCCTAGCTATGTCAGGCTGGTTGAATGCTCTATTTTTTGATCAATTGGCCCCATTTTTCGCCTGCTGTTCTGGGCTTGTCCGCAGCCTGCATCTTCGCAAGGTCTCCGCGGACTATTTCGTATTCTTTCTTGGTGGCTGGGTCTTTTTCTATCTTCACCACCTTTGCAGTGGCGGTGTTGGCTTCAACGTTTTCTATGTCGATGTGGGCTATCAAGATCATTTCCACGCCAACTACCTTTCCTTCCCTGTTGAGAATGCTTTCTCCCTCTCTCTTTATTTCATAGTGCTGACCTTCCCTGAGCCCATCTTCGCGCCCCATGTCAATGACCACGCTGACAATTTTGTCCTTGACCTTATTGACTTTCAGCACTGACGCCTCCAGCGGGGCAATCTGGCGCATGATTTTGAACGCGGCTTTGGCTATGGCTTTTTGTGCAGCTCCAAAATAGTTTTCAGGCGAAACCTGACCCGGGCGGTCGCCCCAAGTAACCTTTGCTGTGTCTTCGCCATTCTCGGAGAACACGATCTTGCCTGTTTCGACTTCAATCACTTTAAGGTTTACGACAACCTTGAGTTCTGAATAATAGGAAGACTTAGCAGATTTGCCCCCCGAAAGAAGAAGGGAAGTCCCGCTGATCCCTTCTTTAGTAAGGGAACTTGTTTCAAGGATATTGCCAAGCACGATGTAGTCCAACCCAGCCACCTTGCCTACCTGTGCAACGTTCGATTGGTCGAGGATGCCTGTTTGGCCAAGGCCCTGTTCTTCTATCACCTTGTTGAGCCTATTGCGCTCGACCAGCTCGTAGTTTCTGTTTTGCATCAGTTCGGAAACCAGCATATCCGCATAGCGCTCGCCGTATATGACATCCCTGACAGACGAATTGTTGGCGAAAGTTGGCACACCCATGCGGATTTTGCCTTGCTGCTGGCTGTTTGCCACAGCGGTGGCGGCCGGCGCGTTCTCTGCACCGCTTAGAGATGGTGGCAATCCCATCAGCGCAGCCAGTGCTGCGGCTGCAAGTAAAAATTTCAGCTTTGCCTTGGCCTTTGAGCCGGCGGCGTTGATTGCTTGGTGTTGTTGGAAATTGGACATAGAGTTTCTCCTGATTAGGAAATTAGGTTGTTAGGTTGCGAAAAATTAATAGCGCCACTTTAGCTCTGCATCAGTGAGCACGCTGCCCACTGTCAGTGTGCTGCCAGAAAGCGTACCCATGATGTTTACCGGCATGTTGCCCCTCTCTGGCTTCCACCCAAAGGTCTTTAGATCTGCTTCTTCCGTGACTTTCAGGCGCACCCTTGAGCCTTCTGGCTGGTAAGTTCCCTTGTAATGGGGCCTTGCAACGCCGCGCTCTTCAATGTGGGATTCCCATTGGAGATCGTTTGTGAACTTTATGGTATAAATCGCGCCTTTGTCGTCTTTGCCATCCCAAGTGCCGAGAAAGACGTTGCGAATTTCAACCTGCGGCGGACTGGGCGGAGGCTCTACTATCACCGGCTTTGACTTGCAGCCCAACGCCAAAACCAGAGCTGCCGGAGCAAAGAGGCAAGCTGCACATTTTGTTGCCTTTTTCATGACTGTCCTTTCTTCAGACTGTTTCATATTTGCAAACTCCAAGAAGAATTGCTTTTGGCCAAGACTTGGCACAAAGCACATTCGGCCTAGGTCAATTCGTTGAGCAAGTCCCTGATGATGTTGTCAACTCTCTGTTGCACCTGCTCCCTGATCTTTTGTTGGATCAGCGTATTGCCCATCTCCGTGAAAGGCTTTAGCTCCAGCTCGGTGCGTGCGCTATTCTTGGTTGCGCTGTCGGTCAGCGTGAAATATATTTTGCCGTTCACCCTAGAAGTTCCAAACTGCCTATTTTCTTCAATGTTCAGGCCAGAGAGGTCTATTTTGAGAGAGTAGCTATCTTTGTTGGCGTTCCAATTGGGGATTGACTTATTGTTCATGAGGACGCGCCTAATGTCACCTTCTAGGTTGCCCAGCATTGACTGTGGCGACTGCGGCGCATCGGAGGCGTTTCTGCCTGACATTGACTCATTCACGTTCTTCAACAGGCTGGTCATCAAATCCTCGCACGCTTCCATGATGGTCTTGGAGGATGGGATTTCCACAAGCTTGTTTGCAGAACCGACCACCCTAGCGGTAACGATGCTCAATGCCTGAGTGGTTATGCGAATGGCCCCATCGCTAAGCATGGTCAATTCGGATGTGATCACAAAGTCGGCACCCTTGAATTCGCCAAGGTCCCTGGCCTCGCCTCCGGGGAAATGCCCCGTTTGCCGAACTTGGGCGTGCTCTTTCATGATCTGGTCTGTGTGGGCCCTGTCAAATACTTGGAATCCCCTTGTTTTTGCGATGGTGGTGTTGAACTGGTCTTTCACCAGCTTGGCCTCTTCTTTGAGATCAGCGCTGCTTCTAGGCTCGCTGATGGCTATCTTGAGGTCGTCCGCGAAAAGGCCAGAGCAGGCCAGCCCTGTCACGAGGAACGCGGCGGCCTTGAAAAGGCTGTGAAGTTTAAACATTTGAAGTCTCCTTATTGTTCAATTTGGGTTGGCTAGATGGTTAGGTTCGAGATTTTGGCAAGGCGGAAATGCTACGTAGATGGGGCGATCCTGCCAAGTAATTCTTTGGCAACCAAGAAACTCCCTCCATTCGCCGGGGTGGGGGATACCCATGATCCGCCGCCTTGTGAGTCGCAGCGAAAGCATGGTGTACTTGTCCAGCAGTCCCGCCGCAAGCGGAAGCCAATCGGAGGAACCCTTGGTGATCGTTTTTTGCACCATCAAAAGAATGTACAATCATGCCAATTCTATGTCAACAAGTTAATTACTTTACGCCATAACATTATTTTGTTTCTGTAAGTTATGAACAAGAGGTTGCCGCAACAGGGGGGGCTTGTCGAAAAAAATAAAGAAATTTTGCAAAACGAGCCACTTGCAAAACTTTGTCATTCTCGGAATGTGAGGTTCTTTGGTGCGGCGAGAGGCTAGTTTGATTGCTAATAGGCATTAGATATAAAATTACCCAATGCCCAAGTCGCCAATCGTCTTCGCCACATTCGCGCTGTTTATGATCCTAGCGTTTGCGGCGTCATTGGCGCTTGGCGAGTCCATGCTGCCGCCAAGCGAAATATGGGGGGCCATCAGGGGGGGCGCGGCGGAATCCAGCCGCATCATATTTTTTGACATAAGGCTTCCAAGGGCTATAGTCGGGCTGTCCATCGGCGCGGGGCTGGGGGCGTCGGGTGCGGTGATGCAGGCGTTTTTCCGTAACCCGCTGGCCAGCCCTGGGCTGCTGGGCGTGAGCAGTGGTGGGGCCCTTGGTGCGGTGCTGTCCATCGTCTTGGGGAGCGGGCTGGAAGTTCTGGGCCTGCCCCTCTTCTCTGTTTTGGGGGCATTCATGGCCACAGGCGCGGTGATGCTTCTGGCAAGAAGGGGCGCATCGCCCGAACACCTGCTTTTAGCTGGCGTGGCGCTAAACGCCCTATTTGGGGCGGCCACAAGTTTTTTGCTATCCGCCTCGGCGTCGCAAACCCACCTTGGCGCCCAGATACTCTTTTGGCTGATGGGTGGCATAGAAAATCGCACTTGGGAACACGTCTGGATGGCCGGGCCTGGCATCTTGGCGGCGTCCATTTTGCTGCTGCCGCTTGGCAGGCCGATGAACCTGCTGGCACTAGGGGATTCGGGGGCGCAGAGCCTAGGCGTAAACGTGTCCAGGCTGCGCTGGCAGTTGATTGCGCTGTCAACCGTCCTTACCGCCCTAGCAACGGCAGTAGGCGGGGTCATTAGCTTCGTGGGCTTAGTGGTACCCCACATAGTGCGCCTCATTGACGGCCCAGACCACAGGCGACTGCTGCCTCTCTCTATGATGGGCGGGGCTTCCTTGGTTCTGCTTTGCGATTTGCCGACGCGGTTTTTGGGTTCGGGCATGCGCCTTGGGGTCATCACCTCGCTGGTCGGCGGGCCTTTCCTGCTATGGCTATTGAGGAAGAGGCCATGCTGAAGGCCGATAACTTAACCATTCAAGGCCGCTTGGCCGATGTGAGCCTTGAGGCCAAGGCTGGCGAATGTATAGCCATACTTGGCCCAAACGGGGCGGGAAAGTCGTCCTTGCTCAAAACGCTGGCGGGGCTGCTAAAGTCGGCGGGGAGCGTTCAGTGGATGGGTAAAAAACTAGAACGCATCCCCTACCTAGAGCGCGGGCGGACACTATCTTGGCTGGGCCAGGAAAGCGCGGCGGAGTTCGCCTTCCCCGTTAGGGATGTTGTTGCCCAAGGACGATTCGCGCATGGCGCCAATGACAAAAATGACGACAAAAACATTGACGAGGCAATAGCGGCGCTGGACATAGCGCTCCTTGCCAAAAGGCCCATCACGGAGCTTTCTGGCGGGGAGCGCCGGAGGGTTTTTTTGGCGCGAGCGCTGGCGACGGGCGCCCCAATGCAGCTTTGGGACGAGCCCACTTCCAGCCTTGACGTGCGCCACGCGCTAGAGGTGTATGCACTGGCGCAAAACTTGGCGTCAAATGGCTCCTGCATACTGGTGAGCCTGCACGACATTCGCGCCGCGTACCGCTTTGGGCGAGTCATCGTGCTGGACAAGGGCAGCCTTGCCATTGACGGCCCCCCGCACGATGTGCTGACCGCGCCCTTGATCCGCCAAGTGTTCAGGGTGGAAGCTCATTTCCTAACGTCGCTTGTGCCGGAGCTGATGTGATGATTCCTAACCTGTCGCTTAGACTGTTCAAATTATGATGTACAATTTAAGGTCATCATTACCTTGGGGAGGCATCAATGCTGAAACGCAGTCACACAAATAGAGCCAAAGGGTTCACGTTGATAGAGCTACTGTTGGTAATCGCCATCTTGGGCACTCTCACGGCCATTGCCATACCTTCTTTCATTGGGCAGAGAAAACGAGCGAGGATCATTGGGGACGCAAAGGCAAACGCTCAGATCATCCGCATGGCCCTCGAAAGCAGAAAGGCCGACATGGGGTTTTATGGCGAGGCAGGCGATTATGAATACAAAGCCAACGGAACCCGCCCCGAAGGCGAGGGCAAAGACATAATTCCCACCTTCCAGCCCAAGGGCAATACGCAGATGGATTTCGAGATCACTATCAAGCAAAACGGACTCGCCTTCGACATCAACGTGTACTACCCTTCCGGCACCAAAACAAAAGTGCTTACTGGAACCCAGAATGGCGAATTAGAGGTAGTCAAGTGACGCTAATCCGCAACAGGGCCTCTTGCCATACCTAACCATTTTTGGGCCCAACAAAAAAAGGGGGCGTCTGCCCCCTAATATCGCTTTCAATTGCCGCTGCAATTGGCACCCTGCGCGAACCAGCACGGTGCAACGCTTTTCTCTTGTACCTTGTAACTTGTAACTGGTATTAGCCCACGCCTTGGATTTTGACCATTACATAATCATCAGCATTATTTGTTTTGCCGACTGGTTTATTGAGGTACACAGCCGCGCCAATTACCAAGTTACCGCCCACGTTGCCAGCGGCTAATTGGACTTGTCCCTTATTTGCACTTGTCGCCAACGTCTTTATCGCATCTTCAAATGTGTATGATTTGTCTGCTGCGATAACCCCTCGCCATAGGTAGGCGGGTTCCGCTTTGTTCCAAGGGTTTTGATACCTATATATTTCAGGCACCAAAGCCGTATTTACATCCTTGGTATCAACAAGGGTATTAATAGCAGCTACACTATTCACGGGTTTGCCGTCCTCCTCCGCCTTGTTAATCGCAGCCATAAAGGCGGTCAGGATAGACGCGCAGTTGGCTTGGGCGGCCTTGTCCTTGGCACTGTCCCTTTGGCCAATGAAGGCAGGGACGGCTATAGGAGCCAAGATGGTACCCAGTGAGGTAGATATTACACAGGCAATTGAAATGCCGATAATACTCATAACGATGCCCGCAGTGGCCCTTCCAAACGGTATTCCAACAATTTTTAGTTTCTTTCTGCCAACTATGCCCAAAATTAGGCCAACTAAGGCTAGGGGAATAGCAAGTGGAGATCCACAAATACTTACAGATACGACCAAGGTAACAATGCCTAGCACTAATGAAGCGGTGGACATGCCCATCCCGGGAGGCCTTGGGATTGCCGCATATATATTCGCTTCTTCGGCATTGCGTTTCTCTGCGGCTACTTCAGCTTGGGGGGAAGGCCCAGACACAACCTTTCTTTTTTCCCCCGAAACTATTGTCTTGGCGTAGTCACCTTCTTCACTTTGTATCTCGGCAGCATATTCCTGTATGGGCGGCGTGGGTACAACGACCTTCTTCTTTTCCCCAGAAACTATGGTCTTGGCGTAATCCTCGGTAACCTGCCCTGCTTCTGTATCGGCTTGCCTACGTGCTTCCTTTTCGATTTTGTGCTTGGCTTCCTCTTCGGCGCTTCTCCTTGCCTCTTCCTCCGCCCTACGCTTTGCCTCTTCTTCCCTTAGTTTCTCAGCGTCTTGCTGCGTGGGCGGAGTAGTCGCCGCATTTCTCTTTTCCCCAGAAACTATGGTCTTGTCGTAATCTTCGGACACTTGGCTTTCTGCGGTGCTTTCGCCAGTCGTAGTCGTTTCCGTCTGGGGGCTTGACAGGCCAAGCTGGCCCGTGCGGTCAAGCTCTTGGTACTCCGCCAGCATTTCTATGGCGTCCCTGTACCTGTCCGCTGGTTCTTTCTGCAATGCTTTGTCCAGCAGCACTTTCAGGCCGCTAGGCAGGTCGGCCCTGTTTATGGGTGGCGGGGCCTTGTGGCAGTGGCCGATTATTATTTCAGACGTCTTCCCTTCAAAGGGCCTCCTGCCCGCCAGCATTTCGTATAGTACAACCCCTATTGCATAGACATCCGTGAAGCCGCTCGTCTCTTCGGCGTTTATCTGCTCTGGTGCGGCGTATGCCTCTGTGAATGCAACCACCGTAGAGAGGCGCCTAGTGCCATCCTTATGTACCCTAGATATGCCAAAATCGGCTATCTTTGCGCTGTTGCGGCTAAACTCGGCCCCCTGCTTCGGCTGGCGCATCAGTATGTTGTCGGGCTTTATGTCGCGGTGTATCACGCCATGCTCGTGGGCGTGGGCGACGCCAGAGAGGATGCCTGCCAGTATTTCTTTCGCCAATGGGATGGGGAGTCCATTTGGATTGTCCTGAACCACTTTCTTCAATGTTATGCCACCCGGCACGTACTCCATCACTAAGGCTATGTTGCCCTGCTCCTCTATGACGGCGTGCATTATTATGATGTTCTGGTGGTTGGGCAGGGCATCCATCGCCTTTATGTCCTTTATCAGGCTGGCTTTGTTCAGTTCTGTGTTTTCGTCTGGCCTGATGAACTTGATGGCGACTTCGCGGGACGAGAGTCCCGTCTCCCGATACAGCCAGACAACGCCCATGCCGCCAACGCCCAGCGGGGACTCGCCCACCCTTTGGTAGTTGCCTATCCTTTCGGGGGGCAGCGGGGTTTGGGTGTTGTCTTGCACTTGGTTGGACCTCTGGCGAAAGGGATGGCGGTGCGTTTTCCCTCTACCCTGTATTATAGCAAACCGAGCCACTTGCAAAACTTTCTTTGCCTTCATGGGTGCTGCCGGTTGGCACGTGGGGATCCAATCCGATTCAAGCCCCTGTCAGCTATCTTCCGTAATTGGGTTGGCAGTCTTGTAGCCTTGCTCGTTCAGTACTTGGGTCATGGAAAAGTTTTTGAATGTTCACCAGAGACTCTCTCAGCCCCTAAGCATCAAACAAAAAAAGGGGGCGTCTGCCCCCTTATCTGCGGCAGACTCTGTATTAGTCCGCGCCTATGATTTTGACTATTACATGATTATCAGTGTCAGTGTTAGTATCAGTACTATTTGCTTTGCCGACTGTCCTATTGAGGTAAACGGCCGCACCCACAACCAAGTTGTCGCCTACTTTACCGGCGGCTAGCTGGACTTGACCCTTATTTGCAGTTGTCGCCAATGCCTTTATCGCATCATCAAATTTGTCTGCTGCGATAACTCCTCGCCATAGGAAGGCGGGTTGCTGTTTGTTCCAAGGATTATTGTCCCTATATATTGCAGACACCAAGGCTGTATTCACATCCTTGGTATCAACAAGGCCAGTAATAGTTTTCTCATCCACGATTATACCATCGTCCTCCTTATCCTTGATCGCAGTCATAAAGGGGGCCAAGATGTTTGCGCAATTTGCTTCGGCAGCTGCGTCCTTGCCCTTATTCATCTGGCCAATGAAGGCGGGGACGGCTATCGCGGATATTATGCCGATGATGGCGATGACGAGCAAAAGCTCGATTAGTGTGAAGCCGGATTGTTTTTTCATGTGTATCTCCATAAAAGATGCTCGGCGACGTGCCGAATGATGTTATTGTACGTCAAATACTGTGCCAAATGAATAGTTAATGGCAATTGCAGATTACAAGGGAAGAATCTTGCTTTGTGGGGGGTTAGGCACTGCATTAATTGCAACGACAATCGGAAACGCAATTAGACAGGTTTTGCAAATGAGTTAATGAATAATAAATAAAAACTTGGATCAACTGCCCCTAGAAGGCAATGACATTTTTGTCGCTTTGGCGAAACTGATTAAACGCATGTTGAAATACTTGGGATTCTACCAAGCAGCAAGGTCATTCTTCGGGTTCGTCGTAGAGTCCGTTGTGCCATACGTTTTGAATGTCGTCGTTGTCTTCCAGCATGTCAATCAGTTTGAGGAAGCCCTTTAGCTTTTCCTCTGGGACTTGGGTCTCTGTGCTTGGCGCCATGACTACCTTGGATTCGATGATGGGCAGCTTTGCCTTTTCTACAGCTTCTTTGACGGCCATGTAAGATTCGGGGGCGGTAGTGATGACCCAGGCGCCGTCGTCGGCCACTGCATCGTCTGCGCCAGCCTCCAGCGCCACTTCCATGATTTTTTCTTCGGACACGCTGCCCTCGACGACCACCTGGCCTTTCTTAGAAAAGAGGTAGCCCACCGAGCCTTGCGCTCCCAGCTCGCAGCCGAACTTTGCAAAATACGATCGCACTTCAGGCGTGGTGCGGTTCTTGTTGTCGGTCAGGGCCTCTATCAGGAAGGCCACGCCGCCGGGGCCGTACGCCTCGTAAAGGATTTCCTCGTAGGACACGCCCTCCAGTTCGCCGGTGCCCTTTTTGATGGCCCGCTCGTAGGTGTCTTTGGGCATGTTGGCGGCTTTGGCTTGATCCACTGCAAGCCTGAGGCGCGGGCTTGAGTCCGGGTCTCCGCCTCCCATCCGCGCTGCCACGGTGATTTCCTTTAGCAGCTTAGTCCACAGCTTTCCGCGCTTTGCGTCTGCGGCGCCCTTTTTGTGCTTGATCGTTGACCATTTGCTATGGCCGGACATTGGGTGCTCCCTTTACAAAGTTGATCTTGTACAGTTTACAATTTTTGCCACGCAGGGTTCAAGCGGCGATTCTTTGCGACGGCTCTAAGGCTACAAGAGTGCGCTACCGCCTTGGAAAGCGGGCAAATGGCGGCGGCTCTTGGTGGATAACTCTGCGCTCTAGCAAAAACTGGTACCACTGCTCGCCAAATTTTTTCATCTTCATGGGCTTTTTGTTTTGCAGCAATGTGCGGTTGTCCAACAGCCGCTCGTCGCCTTTGCAGTATTTGAGCCCTTGGTCCAAGACCTTTATGGCTTCGTCCTTTTCGTGCATTTCGTTTAGGACGTAGGCATAGAGGGCATACATGATGCTATCTTTTTTCCCGGCCTTGAGAGCCAAGTCAAATGTTTTTTTGGCGTTGGCTTTTTCGCCCCTTTTCCACTGCAAGATGGCCAGCATCGCTTTTGCAGTGTACTGATTGATGCCTGCGGATTTTAGCAAGGGTTCGGCTTCCTGCGGTTTGTTCCTCATGTACTGAATGCCGCCGATCTGGGCATCTATGGTGCTTTTTACCATTAATTGCCACCGCGACCATTTGTAGCCTGATTTCATGGTCTGGATGGCTGCTTCAAGGTGGCGGCGCTTTAGCTGCTCGGTGGCCACCTTGAAAATGGCTTCCAGGCTGTCGCGGACTCTCTTTGCAAGATAGTAGAAAAGGCCCACGCCCACCAGCAGCCCCAAAGGCGCGCCCGCCCAAGGGCTGACGTCAAAGGGCCATTTGAGCAGAAAGGCAAAGAGAATGGCGGCGCCAATGCTGATTGCAAGGTTAAACACTTCAACTCCTGTTGCGCCGAGGCTGCGGCATGAAGCGACAAGTCATTGCCGTTGCATGTGTCCCCAGCGCCTTGATCTGTAAAAAATGGCACCTGCCCCTGTGCAAGGGGAGGCGATAACAGTCTGTGGCCTTTGGTTCTAGGCTATTATGCCAGAGCGTGGCGGAGCCGCTTTTTTCTTGCGCGGCAGGGGTTTGGCGGCTGGCTTGGCCTTGGCGATGGTGGCGGCCTTGCGGGGCCTTCCTGGGCTGCGCTTTGGCTTGACACCGGCTGCTTTTAGTGCAGCGAGCTTGTTTTTTACCTTTGCCTTGTGCTTGGCTTTTGCGGCAGCCCTTGTTTTTTTGGCCTTTGTCTTCTTTATTTTCTTTGTTTTTGTTTTCTTGGCCTTTGCTTTTTTTGCTTTTGGCGCAGGTTTTTCTTTTTCTGCTTTTTCGCGCCGCGCTATCGCTTGGGCGGCTCGGCCTGTGACGACGACCCTTTCGCCGCTCTTAAGCGTCTTGATTTTGCTGCCGGGTTTGCGGCCGCGCTTTTTGGTAAGCGGCAAAGGCTCATTTCCAAGCAGGTCTTTTTCTAGGGAAGCTTGCAGTTCCATCATTTGACCAGAGTCTTTTTCGTGGTCGTGGCCACAAAGATGCAAAAGACCATGAATTATCAGTGTTTCCACTTGCCTCCGGCGGCTGATGCCTATCCGTTTTGCCTTTTTGTCAGCTTCTTCGAGGCATATCACAATGTCGCCGAGGTGCTGAAACTGGCCTTTTTCGAGAGAGGCGGGAAAGCTGAGAACATCCGTAGTTTTATTGATGCCCCTGTGCAGTTTATTAAGTTTTCGCATCCCACGGTCGTCCACGTATGAGATGGAGACGCCTTTTGAGTGCGGGCTAAGTTTTGCGCACAACTTTCTAACTAATTCCCCAACAGATGTTTCCCCGGGGCCTCTCAGTTTGCTTCGGCTAGACCAATCTATTTTGAATTCCATTGTCACCTCTTTTGTAAAAAATTGCGAAACTCCACAAATGATTTTCCACTGCTGTGAAATGGATGTCAATAAGTTTTTGTCTTGTCTGATACCAAATTGCGTTCAAATTGCATTTGAAGGCCAAGGCCAAAGTTTTGAAAAACACTTGGAGCGCCTCTATTGCAGTTCAACCTACAATAGTGTGGAACTGCTATAATTTCACTTTGGGAACTTTTTTCTACCAACAGGCATTTTTGACACGGAGCCATGAATGGAAGCCGCCCCGTCACACATAGATTTTGAAAGCCAAGAGTTTCACGAGCTCTTCGCATCGCTCTACCCGCGTCTGGTCGCCTACGCCAGGCACTATGGGGCGACCTTCCCCGAAGACATCGCGCAGGAGGCTTTTGTAATTTTGATGCAGCGCGGGGGGCCTATTGAACACCCCATCGCCTTCCTCTATGGCACTATCAGGAATCTTTCCCTGACAGAGAGGCGCCCCAAGAAAAACCAAAACATTAGCTTGGACGCCAACCTCATTGACCCTGGCAAAGAACCGGACGCCGAAAACGTTCTATTGAACCGCGAAGTCCGGGAGCGCATGCGCGCACTGTCCCCCCATTTCCGCGAGGCGCTTTGGCTTTTTGTCGTTGATGGGCTTTCAATCAGAGAAATCGCCGAAATCATGAAAATTCCTGAAGCAACAGTAAAAACTAGGATATTTAGGGCAAAAGCCCAACTGCGCGAACAACTGAACCCAAATGGAGGCATCCATGCTATGGCGTGACGACACAAAAATTGACGAACCAGCAGAGGACATAGCCCTCCGCATCGAACTTCAAAACCTTTTAGAGTTCGCCCCAACCGGGCGCCCCCACGCTGCGCCCACCCAAGAATCAACCGCCCTTGCCAAGTCGCTGCACCGCGAGGCGATGCGGCGCCGTAGGACTAGCTCCGCTCCTAGGCCATTTGCCAAGAGTCCGGTGTTCCTATTGGCGGCGGCAACAGTCCCGCTTTTGTTTACCGCCGCGACGCTGGGCACGTGGGGCGTCAATCAGAAAAGGCGCGCGGACGAGGCCAATGCTGCGCTGGCTGCCAAAACGCTGGAGTTGGAATCTAGGCAAAACCGCCTAGACATTTCAAGGGAGGGCACGAGGAACAGGGAAGGGGCACCCATATTGCAGGCCTCTGATTCGTCCTCCACCAGCTCGGCAGAGCCAGCAGCGGACAGGGCAAAACCCAACAATGGCAGCAATGGCAACAATGGCGAGCTGGTAAAGCCCGAAGAGGCACCCGCCCGCCTCAACAGCCGCCCGCCGCAGCATAGGGTGAACGACCCCAGATAGCGCATGAAGACATTTGCAACAATGCGGCTTGTCATTGCGCTCCGCTGCCATGACGCAAAAATATCCGAGCTAGGGGTTGCTGCGAACGGAAATATTTTTTGCAGTGAAGGGCGGGGATAACGTAGGATAGAGTTAGGAGACTGTCAATGATGCCTACCTCAATCGCTGTTATGATCCTCATTGTGGCGACAATATCCGCGATCTTGGCGGGGATAGCCGTGTTCACCAACATCCGCCCAGAAAAACCAGACGACCCAAGGATCGGGCCGCTGGTCGAAGGCGTTGATGACATCAGGATCAAGCTGGACGAGACCCTTAAAACATTGATGCTGCTTGATGCCAAAACAGACAAAGACCACAGAGAAATGGCGGCTGCGGCCACAGACAACTTTGAGAAGACCCTTGTGGCCATAGACAAGATAATCCAAGATAATACAGAGTAGGCAAAGGCATCGGGGGCGCAAGCCAGTAAAGGCAGTTGGGCGCTAACCCCCTACCTCCTCCAGCATCCGCTGCCAAACTGTCGGCTCGCTGAGCTGCCCGGAGGAGTCGAAGTGCCTGCTCTCCACATAGTACCTATAGCCTTGCTCGGTCAGGAACAATTGCCGGTTTTGCGCGAACTCCTGCTCGGACGTCTCCCTAGACACCAAGCTATAAAAAAACGAAATGTTTTTCCCGGCCTTGGGACGCAATATCCTGCCCAGCCTCTGGGCCTCTTCTTGGCGGCTCCCAAAAGTGCCGCTCACCTGTATAGCCACGCCCGCGTCCGGCAGGTCAACCGCAAAATTGGCCACCTTGCTGACTATGAGCGCAGGTATCTCGCCTCGCCTAAAGCTGCCGTACAGCCTCTCCCTCTCTTTTTCAGGGGTCTGCCCCGTGATGATGGGCGCTTTCAGCTTTTCCGCCAAGACCCTTAGCTGCTTTAGGTACTGGCCTATGATTAGCACGCTGTCGTTTTTGTGGGCAGAGAGCAGCTCATCTACGATGGACAGCTTAACGGAATTTTCAGAGGCAATCCTGAACCGCCCCATCCTATTGGCAATGGCGTATTCCATCCGCTCGTCTTGGGGCAGTGGGACGCGGATCTCTAGGCAGCACGCGGACGCAATGTACCCTTCTTTTTCTAGCGTCTTCCACGGCACGTCCACCCTCTTAGGCCCAATGAGGCTGAACACGTCTTCCTCTTTGCCGTCCTCCCTAACCAGAGTGGCAGTTAGCCCCAAACGACGCTTTGCCTGCAGCTCGGCGACTGCGCGAAACACGGGGGCCGGAAGCGTGTGTACTTCGTCATAGATGACAAGCCCCCAGTTGGCAGCTTCAAATAGCTTGAAATGCTCAAAGGGCGCGTCTTTGCTCTTTCTGTATGTGAGTATTTGGTACGTGGCTACCGTGACGGGCCTTATCTCTTTTGTCTCGCCTGTGTACAGCCCTATTTGGCCATCCTCCAGCGTCGTCTTGTCCAACAGTTCCTGCTTCCACTGTTTCACGGCAGTGACGTTGGTGGTCAAAACCAAGGTCTGGGTCTGAAGCCTTGCCATGCACCCAATCCCAATGACAGTTTTTCCGGCCCCGCATGGCAGCACCAAAACCCCCGCGCCGCCCTCGGGCCCGCCGCCTGCATGAAACACGTCTGCGGCCGCCCGCTGGTAGCCCCTCAGCGCGAAGGGACGCCCGCTGGCCAGCATGGTGTCCCTGATGCCAAAACTAAGCGGGCCGCCTTCCTTGAACCCCGCCAAATCCTGCACTGGATGGCCAAGGCGGATCAGCCTCAGCTTAACCTCCCCTCTGGCGCCCTCTCTTATGAAAACGCCACTTTCGTTGGGGTACGGCTCGGCCAGAAATTCCTCTAGGCCCTTTTGGTGCTCGATTTCCCAAAATAGCCCCTTGTCGTCCATTTCTAGGGCCAGCCGCCCATTTTTTTGGACCAGCCTCAGCCTGCCGTACCTGGTTCCATGATCCCTGACCTCCTGGACCAGGTTCTGCGGCACTTGGTATTTAGACCATCTTTCTAGGGTGGCCACTATTTCATCGCAGCCTATACCCGATGCGGAGGCGTTCCAAAGGGAGAGGGGCGATACTCTGAAAGTGTGTATGTGTTCGGGACTCTTCACCAGCTCCGCAAATCGCGCGATCTCGTCCCGCGCACGCTCAAAATCGGGGTGCGCCACTTCCAAGAGAAGCGTCCTGTCGCTTTGGACAATGAGGGGGCCATTTGGCCGGCAATCGTTCACAATAATCTTTTCTTTTTGGCTCTAACCCTTTAGATTATCGCGCAGACGAAAGATAGTCAATGATTATCGCATCATTGCGGTCCGATGTGCGCCATCTTGGTATTACCTTGTATATTGAATCTATGCGCTACGCTTCCCTTGCGTCCAGCTCCAGCGGAAATTGCCACGCCATCAGCGACGGCGAGAGGGCGCTGCTCATTGACGCCGGGATTTCCTTCAAGCAGATCCGCGTCAGGTTGGAGGGCCTTGGCTGGAGCATTGGGCAGGTTAGAGGCGTCGCAATCACGCATGAACACGACGACCACATCAAGGCTCTGCCGATGATACTCAAGCACACCGACTGGGAGATATTGGCCACTTCCGACACTCTGGACGCTATAGAGGCGAGAAAAGGATTGGAAGTGCCTTCTTCGCGCTGGGCGCAAATTGAGGCGGGCCACACAGTCAACTGGAACGGCTGGGAGATACGCCCGTTCAGCGTGCCACACGATGGCCAAGACACCGTTGCGTTCAGGATAGAAGCCGGAGGCAAGAGGCTGGCCGTAGTGACCGACTTGGGATATGTCACTAAGCTGGCCATGGAGTACTGCAAAGACTTGGATTTTTTGGCCATAGAGTCCAACCACGACATAGATATGCTAAGGGAGGGCCCATACGAGCCGTGGCTAAAGGCCCGCATCCTTGGGAAGCACGGGCATTTGAGCAATGATGCCTGCGCCGCGCTGCTGGCAAAAATCATTTCGCCCAATCTAAAAAATATCGTGCTGGCGCACCTGAGCGAAAACAATAACGACCCGGCCTTAGCCAAACTGGCTTCCATAACAGTGATAGACCAATCGGGTATGGGCGCGGCCCTGCACATCGCTGGGCCAAATGAGCCGTTTGAGATAATACTCTAAAAGCTAAAAACCGCTAAGATGTGCAGCGGATTTGGAGCCACGCCCAATGGCATATCCACGCCAGTCCGCGAGCAGATATGGACGAATGTTTTATCTTAACTACGTCCGGCTTTTATTGGCTATACTAAGCAAATGGCAAGACTGATTCGCCTTACCTCAATTGTTCTTTGTTTGTTCGCAGCTCCGCTGGCCGCGCAGTTGCCACCATTCATGGACGGCCCGGCGTTTGGCGGCTCCAAGCTATTCTCAGGCTTGTTGGCCCAGTCGGATCGTCCATTCCAGGCGTCTGCGCACGAGTATTTTTCCCTTGGCTTCGCCAATGGCGACCAAGGGGCTGGCAAATTTTTGTCCAGCCTCGACAGCCTTGCAAGCATCAACCCCAACGCATTCAGCGACCCCAACGCATTCAAGGAATCCATTGACACATTCTTGGACGCCATCGGTGAACTGAAGGAATCCAAATGGGGGATGCGCTCCCGCGCCTACGGGATGGCTCTGCACGACCCAAATTCATCGCTGGAGCTGACTAGGGAGGAAATGACGTCGCTATGGGCGGAAGCGGCAGACACGGACAGCCAAATTTTTGGGTTCGATGTTCGCAGGGCAGTGGTTGACAGGCTTTCGGCTTCATATTTTAGCTCCACCAAGAACAGCGTTTTTTTCTATGGGGGTACGTTTCGCGTCGAGCGCTGGAGCTTTGGCCGCGCATTTCGGGAAATGGGGGCCCTGCTGCCGGACGATTCATACATTGGCCGCGCCAAGCAGCTATTGGATTTCAAAGATGCCAGCGAAAAATGCGTTTCATACGGACTGGACGCCATCATGGAAGTGGAGATAGCTGACAGCATCAGGCTTGTGTTGCAGACCGACCGGCTGACGGCAAAGCGTCTATGGGACGTTGAGGAAAAACCACAATTGAGGGCGGGCGTCCAAGTTGACATTGGGTCGCTGGCAAAGCTGGCCATTGAGTCGGACATCAACGAGGCCATGAGGATGCCCTACCCCGTTTTGCAAAAGACGGCACTGGCGTCCCTCAAGGTCAAAGCCAATTCGACGCTCACTTTTGCACTGGGGGCCGAGAGGAAAACCATGGACGGCCAAAGCACTACACGGTTTGGCTTGAATGCTTGGATAACTGGCAAATCCAACCACTTTGGCGTTGGGTTCCAGATTGGGCAGGACATAGTGCAGGCCCCGTGGGGGGCAGCATGGCACAAAGCCATGTAAACTGTCATGGGCCAAGTTTCAGCCACGACACAAACTAAGGTGAAGGCGGCGGAACTGCAAACCCGCGTCACAGCAACCAAGGGGCAGCAAACTTGAGGAACAATTTGCCATGACCAATTTTTCGACACACCCCTTGCGCCTGCTGGCTATTTTGGCGTGGTGCGCGATGACTTGCGCTACTTGCCCAGCCGGGGATGCACCCAGCATCAAGTCAATCGTTGAAAAATTCGATGCGGCGCAGGCCAAGGTGGAAACATTCCAAGCCCCATTTACGCTGTCAATAACGCGGGCCATGCTCAAGTCGCCTGTTATCTCAAAAGGCACGTTTTATCTGTCGGGCTCTGAATGTGCCAATTTTACTTTTTCGCCGCCAGATAGCCTAGTGATCCACATCGCGCCCAAGACGGTCATTTCGTACAGCCCCACCGAGAAAAGGGCCGAGACGATGAAAATGCGCCTTGTCAAAAGCCCAAACAGGAAGACCCTAGCCCTTGGCCGAAAGCTTTCGTATTTTTCGGATTTTTTTAAGATGGAGGCGTCAGAGCCAAAAGAGCTTCCGGGGACGCTGCTGGTGACGCTAAAGCCCAGGAGCCTGTCGTTCAAAAAACTCATCGAGGTCATACATGTGTGGATTGACCGCGAGACTTATTTGCCCAAAAGGGTCAATTGGATCGAGCGGGGCGGCGACGCTTGGCTGGTCGAGCTTGGCCAGCCCACGATAAACCATGCGATACCGGCGTCGGTGGCCAATTTCTCCGTTCCCGCCGGGACAGCGGTTAAATCGGAATTCAGCTTCTTTAAGACCAGAAAGGAGCAAAGCCGAAAATGACTAGAGGGCAAGGGCGCATAGATAGAGAACTGCCCAGCGCAAAAGACGCGCTGGGTACAGCAAAATCAGGCACAGGCAAGCCGCCGCGCCGCTGTGGGTTCTCCAAGCTGGAGTTTCTATGATCGTCACATGCCCCAGTTGCTCATCCCGCTTCCAATATGACGAGTCGCGCTTCAAGGGCGCGCCGTCCAAACGCTTTCAATGCACCGCGTGCAGCACCGTTTTTGACGTGGACAGCCCTTTCGTAAATCCCGCTGGTGAGGGCGCGGAGAAGGCAACTCCGAGGCCGCTCATCGAAGGGCCCGCCGGCCGCCCTAGGAAAACCAACGATGAAACAGATTTTTTTGGCGGCGCACCGTTTGGCGCAAGCTTCCAAAAAAAGAGGGTGGTCTCTTTGACTTTTCTCACAGGACCCAAGTCTTCATCTGTCATAGCTCTGACAAATTCTCGGACTGTCATAGGAAGGGACGAGGGAGACATAATGACGATGGATCCCGAGACATCCAAAAGGCACGCGATGATAGAGATAACGAACGATGGAACGGTATGGATCACCGATTTGGGCTCGACCAATGGGACGATGATTGATGGACACCCCATAGCTTCAACGGCCCAGCTCTGCGACCGCCAAGAGTTCACATGCGGCAAGAGTACGTTTATGATATTGATAGACAAGGATTAGTCGTGGCCACAGCGGCAAAGAAAACACTAGCCGAACACCTGCAGCATGCGTCGCTTCTATTTGGCGCGGGCGAAGTCGTCAAGGCGGGGCAGATATGGCAGGCTATCCTAAAAATTCACCCATCAAACCAAGAAGCAAGGGCCGGACTGCTAAAGGTCAAAGATGTTTTGTCCAAGGCCGCCACCGAAGAACCTAGGCCCGAAATATCCTTGGTGGAGCCAGAATCCACTACAGCAAACAGCCGGAACCCGGCAGAGCTTTTAATAAAGCAGGGCCGCGCACACTACGACCAAGGCTCGTTGCAAGAAGCGCTGGAAGCATGGGAAAAAGCTTTGGAGATAGATCCAGGCAGCAACTTGGCCCTCAGCTACGCCCGCGGCGTCCGCAAAGAGCTCGGACTGCCCATCCCCGAAACAATGGGGGCCGCGCAAGGCCCGCCCAGCAAAAGGCAGCCCAGCGAACTAGCGGGGGGCGTCATTGGCGAAACAGCGGCGCAGTTCCAAGCGGCCAAGAGACAGGACGAGACTCCGAGCGGCACTGCAGGCAATAAAAGGCAGTCAGAGGGAATTGCCCCCCAAATCGAAAAGGGTTCGCAGCTATACAAAACGGGCAAAATCGTTGAAGCCATCGCCGCTTGGGAATCTGCGCTATCAATGGATCCAAGCAGAACATTGGTCAAGGGCTATTTGGCGATGGCTTGGGAAGATTTGGACGGCAGGCACCAGCCATCGCCCGTGGGAATCACCCCCAAAAAAAGAGAGCCTTCGGGCGGGCCTGCGATGCCTGAATTCGGATGGCAGGACGAAGCGGCTGGGGCGGCGGATGCATCAGGGATCGCCCCGCATAGCACCACTTTAGCAATTGCCGTTGATGCAAACGGTTTGGAGGCAGATGCCCAAGCAGCAGGTGGGCCTGACCTTGACAGCCCCCCGAAACCCGAAACCCCATCAAGAGCGAGACAACCTCAAGGGCCTGCCGCGCCCCCTAGAGAAAGCGCGCCCACCAAAATGCCAGCGATTATAATCGAAGACCAAGCACAAACTAGGCAAGGCCCTGGCCTGCCTCAAAAACTGCACGGGGTGCCTTTTTTGTCTAGGCTGTTCACACCCACGGCGGTCAAGGTTGCCAGTATTCTGATCTTTGTGCTTGCCGGGGCGACGGCGTGGGCCGCGTGGGCAAGAAGAGACGCGCTGTTGAGGGCCACGCAGGCGACCATCGTGGGCGAAGCAATTAAAGCGGCCAGCCGATCCATCAAGGACGTGAGCCTAAGCCAATCCGCCGATGAACTTAAATCAGAGGCAAGATCTGCCATGTCCAGCGACCCCCTGATGGCCTACCTGTTTGTGCAGGAACTGGTCAGCCGCGACCCAAATGACACGAGCCCTGCAAAAATGCTAGAGCAGGCCAAGCAGGCCATGGCCGCTGCTCCAAAGGCCAAGGCGGATGGCGACCTTGGACGCCTTCTCTCCGATGGGGCCATAGACGACGCAGAAGCGCTTTTGAAATCCATGCTGATGCAAAGCCCAAACAACATTAGGGCGCGCGAAAACCTTGCGAGGGTGTGCCTGATGCAAGCTAGGCATCTAGTTGCGAACGGCCAATGGGGGAAAGCCCGCGCTAGGCTGCTGATGGGCGCTGCGCTGTACCCAAGGGATCCTTCATGGCAGGCGAGGATAAAATTTTTGGAGAGCATACAATCCTTGCCAAAAGAAGACCATGCCCGCTGGGCCGAGATGCTGGGGTAGCCTATGTCGGATCGCCACACGCTTTGCCCAAGCTGCCGCCACAAGCTGAGCGCCATGACGACAGAGTGCCCTGTCTGCGGGATTCCCCTCTCACGCGAGCCCCTAAAGAAGCCCCTGTTGTTTCAGACTTCCAAAAACAAAGAGGCGGCTCGACAAAAAACTCCTAAGAGCGCGACCCAGCAAGCACCCGCTCAAAAGGCCGATGGTCGGCAATACGAAGAAACAGGCCCACAGCGCCGCGCAGAGTACCATGATGATTCGCGCTTGGCAGAAAAAATGCCGACTAATCGCCACATCGGCAGCCAAAGCACATTCTGGCAACTCGCCCGCATGGAAATATTGGAAGCATTGATCTTGCTGGCAATCAATGGCCTGATGGCCTTTGTGGCTTCTTGGCAGCTAAAGATGCCGGTGTCGCAAGCATATTCTTCTTTTTGGCACTTTTTGGGCTTGGTGCATTTCTTGGTGTCGTGGGCCTATTTCGCGCTGCCGATTTTGCTGTCCGGCAGCTCTGTGGCGATGCTGATGGTTGGCCTTGGCATCGCGGACGCCCAGCCTGAAAAGCGCCTTTTCTTTAGCGTGTTCATGCTACTGTCCGTCGCCTTGATCCCCCTTTCCTTCCTCTGCATGGTGCTCACCTCGTCTCATGCAACGCTGGCGGAAATCCTCACTGGGCAGGAGGTCAGAGAGCGGGTTCCGGACTTGCTGCGCCACTGAAATTAGGCACAAGTTACAAGATGAAAACCCCGCTACATGCGGCTTTGCGTTTGACATTCGTCACATTGGCAATAGGACACGATATAACGCCATGCAGAAATCAGTACGCTGCAACGATAATTCTCTTGTAACTTGTACCCTGTAACTTGTAACTGATATAATTTGCCAATGAAGCCCGCTTGTACCATCCTCGTTGTGGACGACGAGCCCGGCATTCGCCGCAGCCTCGGCGAATCCCTCGTTGACGAGGGCTTTGCTGTGCTGAAGGCCGAGAGCGGGGAGCGCGCTTTGGAGCTGCTGGAACACGCGGACTCCGATGATGTCAACCTCATGCTCCTCGACGTCTGGCTGCCAGGCATTGACGGACTGGAAGTATTGGGCAGGTGCAAAGCAAAGCTGCCAAACATGCCAATCGTTATGATAAGCGGCCACGGGAACATCAATACAGCCCTCCGGGCGACAAAACTAGGGGCCTTCGATTTCATAGAAAAGCCGATTGATCTGGACAGGTTGCTGCTTGTCATAGGCAACGCCCTGCGCCAGCGCAAACTCGAAGCTGAAAACACTAGGCTGCAAGAGGCCATTGCTGGCGACCACTTCTTCATGGCCGAAAGCCCGGCCATGAAAGCCCTACTTGCCGACATAGCCTTGGTGGCCCCGACCGATGGGAGGGTGCTGCTGACGGGCGAAAATGGAGCAGGCAAAGAGGAAGTCGCAAAGCTGATACACGCACAAAGCAAAAGGCGCGGCGCCGCATTCATCGAAGTGAATTGCGCCGCTATCCCAGAAGACCTAATAGAATCGGAATTGTTTGGCCACACCAAGGGGGCCTTCACTGGTGCCATCAGGGATCAAAAAGGCAAATTCCGCGAGGCGGATGGGGGCACTTTATTCTTGGACGAAGTGGGGGACATGTCTCTCAAAACACAGGCCAAAGTCCTCCGCACGCTGCAAGAGGGCCGCGTGGAGCCAATCGGTGGAGGGCGCGCCATTGAAGCGGACGCAAGAGTTATTGCCGCTACAAACAAAGACCTGACCGAAGAAATCAAGGCAGGCAGATTCAGGGAGGATCTATACTTCAGGCTTGCGGTCGTGCTGCTGAAAGTCCCCCCGCTCAGGGAGCGCAGAGAAGAAATCATCTTGCTGGCAGAAGGCTTCTTGTCTAGGATCGCCAAGCGATACAGGAAGCCGATAAAAAAGCTCTCTGAAGAGGCCAAGCAGGTTCTTCTCGGCCACGACTGGCCTGGAAACGTGCGCGAGCTAAAAAATATGATGGAGAGGGCACTGATCATGGGCAGGGGCGTGGATATTTCGGCCAAAGACCTCGGCCCACTAGCGGCGCATCCCACGTTGGACTACGGCTGGCCAGTGTTTCCAGAATTTTCTAGCCTTAGAGAGGCAAAGGAGTGGTTCGAGAAACTTTATATCCAAAGGGAACTTAGCAACCAGATGGGCAGCGTCGCCAAGGCGGCGGCGAAGCTGGGGCTGGATCGCTCCAGCCTATACAAGCGGCTGCGCGCCATCGGCATGGGCGAAGGGCAGGTGGCCCCAGACCCGCGCCGCGGCCCGTTTGCCGAGCATTAGGACGGCACATGCAAGAGCGCATTTGGTTCAAGATCGGCGAGGCCGCCCAGAGGGCGGGCGTTTCCCCCAAGGAGTTGCGCTATTGGGAAAAAATGATTCCCGAACTCCGCCCAAAACGCAGCGTCGGCAACCAGAGGCACTACCACAGAGACGACCTCCCAAAGCTCAGCTTGATAGCCTTTTGGGTCAAGAGCGGGCTTCCCGTGGCGGACTGCAGGGAGCTGGTGGCAACGAGTGCCCCTGCGGTCGAACCGGGCGAAGCTGGTGCGGAAATTGCGGATGGAGCGGGAAACGTGGTTCACGCCTCCCAAGGCTCAGACACTGTGCATGCCCAGGATCATCCAATTGTAGTTCCAGACCCATCGGCTGTGCCTCTGTTCGACTTCCCCGAAATATACGGCGGGTGCGCCCAAGCCCAACTGCAAGGCATAGCCGACTCCCTGAAAGTGCTTCTGGCCCGCCTGCAAAAACCTATACCTTGACGCAGAAGCGAACATCGCTTATAATGTAACCTTACGGCGCGTGGCGCAGCCTGGTAGCGCACTACCTTGGGGTGGTAGGGGTCGGAAGTTCGAATCTTCTCGCGCCGACCAAGTTTTTGAAAGACAATCCAGCGTTTCCAAGCATTTCAAGGCGCAAATCCTTGGAAGTGCTTGGAATCGCTGGACTTTTTTGGCGGATTTTTGGCAGAAATGTGGCCCGTGGGTAACGCGGTGGGTAACTTTGACAATGAACGCGCCTAATCGTCCATGAGCGTCTATGCCTCAAGCCTGCCCCGCCTCTGCGTCTATGTGCTATCAGGCTCACGCCAGCGTGTAGGCAGTCCGCCGCAATGCCGCGCTGGTGCTTGGAATGCGGGCAAGAAAAAAGGGTATGCGTATTAGGCATACCCCTTACAATGCAGTGTTGGCTTGGAGGTTAGGGCGGCCTATGCCCCCGCGTGGGCGGGCGCGATGAACGCCCTAGCCACCCTCGCCGCCACATCCGGGGCCAGTGGGGGGGCGTCGTTGTTTTCGCCGCCGTCAAGGAACAGGGCGCAAAGGGCCTTCCGATCTATGCCCGTTTCCCTCGTAAGCTGGTTGATGGCCCTAGCCTGGGCTGCCTTGGCAAGGGCGCGGGGCAGGGCGCGGGGGCCGCATTCCGCCAGCGTCGCCTCGATGTGGCCAGCTATTTCTTCTTCGCTGTCGAGATGCTCCAAGATGTTCCACCTGCTCAGCGTCGCCATGATTCCCCCTCCTCCAGTTCACGTTTCATTCTTTGCGCCCGTCCGATGTCGCGCTGCTGCTCTTTTTTCGTTCCACCGACTAACAGCCGGTATTTGTTCGGGCCGTGCTGGTAACAGTATAGCCTGTAGGCAGGGCCATAGTGCAGCTTGATTTCAATGACTCCACCCTCGATTGTCTCGCAGTCACCAAAGTTGCCGTCCTCGGCATCTTCGATGCGGGCCCTGATGCGCCTCTGGCCAATTTTGTCCTTTAGGCTCTCCAGCCAGTCCCTGAATATGTCGGTCTGCTGGAAGTCGTTTTTTTGCCCCTCGTCCACTTTGCGCCCTCTGATCTTCATTCTATCCAGAGTTACGTAAGTTTCGGCACTGCCAGTGTCCGATCCACTTTGGCCATTGTGGCTTTGACGCTACTTAGGCAGCGGAAGGTCGGGGGCAGGCGTAACCTCGGGTCTTGCAATTATAGTCAATTGACTTGAGAATCGTAACACATCGGCATGCTTCGCCTGCGCCTTCCATTCCGCTCCCCGCCTTGTGGAGGTGCAGTTAACCCACCGCAGGGCGGGGG
>Ga0268262_10001480_pt1 | contig 29037 bp, 23 predicted proteins | sample TergutNc150P3_FD_190354 | JGI IMG/M metagenome (GOLD analysis project Ga0268262, IMG submission 190354) | Nasutitermes corniger P3 segment gut microbial community from laboratory colony in Florida, USA - Nc150 P3 (SPAdes) (version 2) | ecosystem: Host-associated > Arthropoda: Insects >... | reverse complement strand
GACTTAATCAAACGATTGTTTAACACTGAAAGGTTGTGCCCAAAGCCGCAAGCCAGCCTTTGACTTGCCGCGCCCTGCGGCACGACCCCACTGCCATGAACACACCGTCACCAGAACATAGCCAAGACACCCGCCAGCGGCTGATGGAGGCCGCCCTGCTGGCCTTTGCCGAAAAAAGCTTCGATGGCGTGGGCGTCCGCGAAATCGCCCAAAACGCCAAAGCGAACCCGGCAATGATTGCGTATCATTTTGGCAGCAAAGAGGGGCTTTACGACGCCGCCATGCGTTGGGTGACGTCCAGCTCTTTTGCTGGCATCAGCAAAATGCCCGACCTTCCAGACCCTGCCGCACCCAACGCGCGCGAGGCCGCGCTGTCCGGCATCCGCCAGCAGCTAGAGAATCTGTTTGAAACCCTGATTGCCTGCGACCGCCCACGCCACCTGCCCAACGAGCACCTCCATGCCGCCGCCAGAAAACTTTGGAGCCTAGAGATGGAGAACCCAAGGCCCAGCCTGCTGGGCTACGCCATAGAGCAGTTGCGGAGTTCCACCGAATTTTTCATCGCCTGCATGAACATACTGCGGCCCGACCTCTCCAGCCTCGAAGTAGAGGCGATGGCACTGTGCATCAGGGGGCCCATCCTCTTTTTGCACAAACATTTCAGCGTAATACAAAAATTGCGCGGAAAGCCTTTTGCCGACGGCGACTTGCAAAAAATAGCCAAGCATTTTGTTGATTTCAGTATCAGGGGGCTCGGCGTCCCCGATTTCATTCCCAGTGGAGGAACGCGAATATGATCTTCTTTTCCCCGCCAGCGGTTGTTGACTATCAGGAAGGCCCCAGCGGCCAACAGGTAAAGCTGAATTTTACTGGAGCCCTCAGCCGGGCAAAGGCAGAAAACCCCCTGTTGAAGGCCGCCAAAGCAGTTGTTGACGAGCGAAAGGGCCTCATCAAGACAGTCAAGGCCGACATCTTCCCCAACTTCACGGTGACAGGCGACTTCAGCCGGGTGAAAGACGTCTCCATGCTAAACAGTAGCTTTGGAGAAAGCTTGACAGGCGGGGATTTCCCTCTCCCAATTAATCCGAGCGCCTTCACCGCACCCCGCACCTATTACTCGACAAACATCGGCGTCACCCAGCCACTATTCTATTTTGGCAAAATAAGCACTGCCATCAAGGTGGCCAAGATGGGGGAGAGCGAATCCGAATCGGCGCTGGTCACATCCGAGCTGAACGTGCTGCACGGCGTCGCAAAGGCGTATCTAGCCGTGCTTTCGGCAAAGGCCGAGGCAGAAGTGATACACTCGCGCAAATTGGCGGCGGAGCAATTTTTGAGGGACGTGACTGCCAAGCTGGAAGTCCAGAGCGCCACCAAACTCGACCGCCTTAGAGCCGAAAGCGAGCTGTACGCGGTGCTGCCGGACGAACTGCAGGCCGACGCCAACCTACTAAGGGCCAAAGAGGCACTCTGCGGCCTGCTGGGCCTAGACCCAAAAACGGACTTAGAGCTTGCGGACATGGGCCTGCCGCCCGTCCACGCCGACATCTCGGACAATGGCGAGCGCAGCGAGATAACCCAACTAAAAATTCAAGAAAACGTACTGCGGGCAAACGACAAAATATTGCGATCCGACCTGCTCCCCAAGATTGACTTGAGTGCCCAGTATGGCTACCAAGCCAGTAAGACAGAGAACATGTTCAAGGCGCCCTACGACCCTTGGCGCCTTACGATTTCAATGCGCTGGCCAGTTTTCGATGGTTTCCGCGTCAGCGGCAGACGGGCCCAGAACATGGCCCAGCTTGAGCAAATCAAGCAGGCTAGGATCAACCAAGAGCGCAATTTTGCCGTTGAGCAGCAGAGTGCCCAAAGGGAGCTTGCCAAGGCCAGGGCGTTTTTTGAAGCCGCCAAAAAAGCCTTTGACACAGGGCAGGAGGCCCTGCGCGTCAGCAAAGAGTCTTTTGACCAAGGACTTATAACCAGCCTAGACCTGCTGCAAGCCGAGCGCACGTCGCACCTGTTGCAGAGCCAGATGAGGCGGGCCGAACTTGGGGTCTGGTCCGCCATTTTCGATTACCGCCGTTCACTTTCCCTAATGCCAAACTGACATCATAATTTAACGAGGACAAACATGGCCAACACAAGAATAATCATCATAGGTGCCGCAATAGTTGCTGTAATCATTGGCTCTATCGCCCACAAACGCTACAAGAGAGGCGTGGAACTAAACAAGCAGCAAAGCACCAAAGAACTTGCCGAAGTTCCCGTGACGCTGGCAAACGTAGAACTGAGGAGCTTCCGCACGGCGGTGCCATTCACGGGCAACCTTTTGGCGGTGAACAGGGCCGACCTAAAGGCCGAGGTCTCGGGGCGCGTCACAAGAGTTTCGGTCTTTGAGGGCGACTACATCAAGGCCGACCAAGTCCTCTCCGTCCAAGACGAAGAGGATTTATTGCTGGCCGTAAAGGCAGCCGAGGCGCAGCTTGTCCAGGCGCGGGCGCAGGCGCAGCAAGCGACGGCCGATTTCGAGAGGGCCACGCAGTTGCTTGAAAAGCAAAGCATAACAAAACAGGCGGCGCAGCAAGCGGAGACCTACTACACCGCAAGCAAGGCCGGGGTAAGCGCGGCCGAAAGCAATTTGGGGATCGCCCAGAGCAGGCTGCACAAAGCCCAGATACGCAGCCCATTTGACGGCCAAGTGGCGCAGTGCATAGTAAAGGCGGGCGAAATACTCAACCCTGGCCAAACCGCGTTCAGCATAGTTGACAACAGAAAAATGGAGATAGAGGCCGACCTGCCCTCCGACAACATCAGCATCATCAAACCTGGCCTGACAGTCCGCTTCACAGTCCCCGGCTTTGACTACCAGTTTGAAGGCCAAGTGGCCCAAGTCGCGCCGGCTGTCAAGCAGGACGGCCGCACCCTGCGCGTCAGGATAGTGGTGCCCAACGACAACGGCCGGCTAAAGAGCGGCCTCTTCGCCGACGGCGAAATCATCTCGAACCAGACCATAGACAAGCCGGCCATACCCTCCAGCATCGTGACAGCCGCTGGAAGGGGGACAGACGTATTTGTTGCCGAAAACAATATCGCCCGGCAAAAGCGTGTGTCCATCGGGACAGAACAGAATGGATGGAGACCCGTGGAAAATGACGGCTTGGCGCCGGGCCAGCTCATCGTAGCCCAAGGGCGCGAGCTAGTGTCCGACGGCACCCGCCTGCGCGTCGTGGCCGCCCCAGAGAGCACCCCTCAAAAACAGCCATAAATTGAATAGTTTCATAGCTTAGGTGGACAAACATGCTAATTTCTAATTTTTCTATAAGGCGCCCAGTAATGACCACATGCGTCATGCTGGCGCTGGTGGTGCTGGGCCTTTTCAGCTTGCGCGCACTTGGGCTGGACAGCATGCCCAAAATTGACTTCCCCATAGTCACAGTCAGCGTCATCTATCCAGGCGCCAGCCCTGACGCCGTTGAGCAGGACGTGGTTAAAAAAATCGAAGAGGCCATCAACCCCTTAGAGCAAGTTAGGGAAATAAGCTCCACCAGCATGGACTCTGTCGGCATAATCATCGCGGAGTTCGAGCTAGAGCGCAATCCCGACATGGCAATGGAAGACGTCAGGTCTGTGGTCTCGCAAATAAGGAGAAACCTGCCCGACACCATTGAAGAGCCTGTCGTGCGGAAAATAGACCCATCCCAGATGCCCGTGCTCAGCCTAGTGCTGCGCCCCATAGAAGAAAACAGCCGCCTGACGAACAGGGACTTGACCAAGGCCGCAGAAGAGTTTCTAAAGCGCCGCATCGAAAATATCGGCGGCGTGGGCAAGGTTGACGTTGTGGGCGACGCAAAAAGGGAAATAGCCATACAGATAGACCCATCCAAAATGGAGGCCCTTGGCATCACCCTGCCCCAAGTGATAGGGGCCCTCAGTTCGGACACCCTTGCAATACCCAGCGGAAACCTGTTGCAGGACACGCGGGAGATTTCCGTGCGCGTGGATGCAAAGGCCAAGCAGGTGGCAGACTTCGAGTACGTGGTTGTAGGGAACCTAAAAGGCAGGCCCATAGAGCTTAGGGAAGTGGCAAAGGTGGTTGACGGCGAAATAGAGCGACGATCCATAGCCAGGCTCAACGGCCAAAACGCGGTTGCCCTAGAGCTGCAAAAACAGACGGGCGGCAACGTGGCCGCAATGGTCAAGTCTGTTTTAACCGCGATGGAAGAGATAAGGCCAGAATTGAACGAGATGGGCATTGATTACTTTGTCGCAAAAGACAATTCCAAGTTCATCAACGACGCCATCCACGACTTGTCAATCACCATCCTTTTGGGCGCGGGCGTGACGATACTGATTGTGTTTTACTTTCTAAAGTCGTGGCGCAGCACCATCATCACCAGCCTCACGCTTCCTGTCTCTATCATCGGCTCGTTCATCATAATGAACATAATGGGCTTCACCCTCAACACCATCACCCTGATGGCGGTGTCCCTGGCAGTAGGCATATTGATAGACGATGCCATCGTGGTGCGCGAAAATATCACCCGCCACGCCGAAATGGGCAAAGACCACGTTGTTGCTGCTATAGAGGGTACGTCTGAAATCGGCCCGGCTGTTATAGCCACCACGCTGTGTATCTTGGCGGTGTTCGTCCCAGTCGCCTTCATGGGCGGCATTGTGGGCCAGTTTTTCTTTTCTTTCGGCATAGTCGTCGCATTCGCCGTGTCAACCTCACTGTTTGTCAGCTTCACGCTTGACCCCATGCTCAGCGCCGTCTGGCCCGACCCCGAACACGACCGCCGCGAGCGCCATGAAGAAGTTAGGCCAAAAAAGCGCGGGTTCATAATGAAGAGCGTTGATGTCTTCAACCACTACATAGGCGAGCTTGAAGCTTTTTACCACACAGCTATCCATTGGGCCTTAGACCACCGCAAAACGGTCATGTCAATAGGCGTGGGCAGCTTTGTTTTGGCGATATACCTAATCGGCTTTTTGGGCGGCGACTTTCAGCCCGAATTCGACCAAGGCGAATTGTCCGTATCTTTCAAAACAGAGCCTGGGGCCAGCCTTGACGCCACGCTCCGCAAGGCCACCGAGCTAGAGGAGATTGTCCGCACCAGGCCCGATGGACAGCCCAACCCAGAAATCCATTTGCTTTATACCACCATAGGCACCGGTATGTTTGGAACGCTTAACGAGGGGCAAGTTTTCGTAAGGCTTTCCGAAGGCAAGCGGCGCAACTACATCGAAATCCGCCGCGAGCTGCGGGACAGGCTGTCCGTAGTCCCAGGCGTCGAGGTCGGCGTCGGCCAAGCGTCTGCCATGGGTGGCGGCCAAAAGCCATTCAACATTGCCATACTCAGCCCCGATAGGAAACAGACCGAAAAAGCAGAACCCATAGTTCGCGGCCTTTTCGAGAAGATCACGGGCGCGGTTGACATCACCAGCAGCAATGACAAGGGCAAACCAGAGATCAGGCTGGTGGTTGACAGAAAGCGGGCCTCCGACTTGGGCGTCTCGCCCATGGCCATAGCCAACGTCGTCCGCCCCATGGTTGACGGAATAGACGTCGCGAAGTACGAAGACATCTCTGGCGAGCAGTACAACGTGCGCCTGCGCCTATCGGACAAAAACCGCTCTACCATAGACCAGCTTGCCGCCCTCACCGTCGCATCTACGAAAAAAGACCAGCAGGGCAACAACATAAACGTAAAAGTGTCCAACGTGGCCACATTCGAAGAGGGCCTATCTGCGGCAAAGTTGCAGAGGCGGCGCCTGCAGTCCCAAATCACGTTGAGCGCAAACAAAGAGGGCAAAACGCTGAACGAAGTGACGGGCGAATTGGCCAAAGGCATTGACCAGCTAAGGGCCCAAGGCGCCTTCCCCCCTGGAGTTACAGTGGGCTTCGAGGGCATGTCCAGATACCAGGCAGAGACGGCCCGCCACATGGCCAACGCCGTCTTGCTCGCCATATTCTTTATTTACTTTGTGCTTGCCAGCCAGTTTGAAAGCTTCAAACTGCCAATAACCATCATGCTCACCATGCCGCTCTCCCTCGTGGGCATGGTGATCATGCTTCTCGCCACGGGCGACTCCATGAGCATGATGGCCCAAATAGGGCTGATAATGCTCATGGGCCTTGTAACCAAGAACGGCATCCTTCTGGTTGACCGCTCCATACACAACATGCGCGACCGCGGCCTGCCCCGCAAAGAGGCACTGGCCCAAGCAGGGATGACTAGGCTTCGGCCGATACTCATGACCAGCCTGGCCATCATAGGCGGCATGATGCCCCTCTTCCTAGCCATAGGCTCCGGCGGCGAAATGCGCGCCCCCATGGCAAGAGCCGTCATCGGCGGCATCATCACCTCCACCCTTTTGACCCTGATAGTCATCCCCGTCTTTTTCGACATACTGGATGAATTCACGCTTAGAAAATTGTGGGACAGGCTCAGAGGCAAAAGGCGCCAACCGAGGGAAGCTGAAAGAAGAACATATTGAACGTTGACTTATGCCAAGTTGCGTTCATCTGGACACGACTTGGCATAAATGTTTTATTTATAGCCCTTCCCGCAGGGAATGGCTATAAGGAATTGGCGTGTTCCAATATTCTGATAGATTTTGTTCCAAACTTTTGTTCAATGAATATCGGGAGGTCCTTGGCTTCCATTATAGCGTTTCCCCTATTGATTGGCACCGACTCTCATAGATTACGGCTGCGCTTTTCGTTCCGCTCCCCGCCTTGTGGAGGTGCGGTTGACCAATCGCGGCGAGCGGGTTTGCGCTTCAATGGTAGCCTCAGCGTTCCACCGGGCGGCTCGCTTCACTCTCGGCGCAGCCTATGCACTCCGTGCCATTCCCTACGGGAAGGGCTATATTGTGTCTGACATTTTTGGCTCCGTTTTGACAGTGACTCATTTATGAGTGTATCACAAGTGCAATGCGGCATTCACGCGCCGCCATTATCCTTTTCCAGCATCCCGTACTTGGCCACTATCCTTTTTTCGCCGCATTCGAATCTGATGGTGTAGGTCAGCATTTCCCCGCTGCCGGAGGCACCGGTGATGACGCCCCTGCCGAACCTTGGGCTAATGACCCGCGCCCCTTTTTCCAGCGCTGGCGAGGGGGCATTTTCGCGTTCAGGGGCCTTGGGGGGCTGCATTTGTTCCATCTGGGCTGCTTGCCCTGTTCCATCGGCTATGGGCGCGGCAGGCTCGTCTAAACCATCGGCATCCTTTCCGGCGTTTCCCATCATGGCCCTTGCGCGGTCAAAAGAGCTTCTGATCCTCATCAGCTCGGCAGCCACGTCAGCGCCGCCCGCGCCCCGCTGCGCCCCTGGCTGGCGCATGGGCTGGCCGCTGGACTGGAACATCTGCGTGCCCCACCTGATTGGGTTTTCCAGAGCTTGCTCTGGTATCTCCGCCAAAAAGCGGCTGGGCATCCCCGTCATCACATATTCCCCCAGCCTTCTCCGCCTGGCCGCGCTGATTCGCAGTTTGCGCTGCGCCCTTGTGATGGCGACATAGAAAAGCCGCCTTTCCTCTTCCAAGTTGTCTTCCTCGATGGCCCTGCGGTTGGGGAAAACGTCTTCTTCCAGCCCGGCCAAATACACTATCGGGAACTCCAGCCCCTTGGCGCAGTGGACTGTCATCAGCGACAACCTAGCTTCGCTGTCCGCTTCGTCTGCGTCGGACGCAAGAGTGATCCTGTCCAAAAACTCCGCCAGCCGCAGCCCCAGAGACTCTGCGTCAAGGGCCGCGGCGATGAACTCTTCCAAGTTGCGAAGCCGCCCATCCGATTCGAGCGATTTTTCATCTTCTAGGCTTTGGACATAGCCCGATTCAGCCAGAACCCAGCGGATCAGCCCGCCAAGGGACTGCGCCTCCAGTTCCTGCGGTGCTTTTTTGAATAGCTCGATGAACTTGGCTATCCCATTTTGTGCCTTGCCCTTAATCTCTCCGGCCCGCAATAGCCTTAACGCGCCCTCTATGGGTGTGCCATCAGGGGGGATGGCGGCCTCTATTTTTTGTAGCGTGGCAATGCCCACGCCCCGCCTTGGCTTGTTGATCGCCCGCCTGAAGCTGATTGTGTCAAAGGGGTTTGAGATCAGTCTGAGGTAAGCCAAGGTGTCCTTCACTTCTTCGCGCTCATAGAACTTGACGCCGCCCACTAGTTTGTACGGGATGTTGAGTGCGCGCAGCGCCTCTTCTATTTGGCGCGACTGCCAGTTGGCCCTGTAAAGAACAGCTATCCGGGCTTCTGGAAAAGCGGCCAGATCCGCCTTTATCTGGCTTGCCGCCCACTCGGCTTCAATGCGACCCTCGTCCAGCAGTTTGAACACGATGCGCTCGCCGTCGCCCAAATTGGTCCACAGCGTTTTGCCAATGCGCTGGGTGTTGTTGGATATCACTTTCGACGCCGCGTCCAGAATTTTTTGCGTTGATCTATAGTTCTGCTCCAGCTTTATTTGCCTAGCGCCTGGGAAGTCCGTCTTGAAGTCGAGTATGTTGTTGATGTCTGCCCCGCGCCACCCATAGATAGATTGGTCTTCATCGCCGACGACGCAGATGTTTTGGTGGCCCTTTGCCAAGTGTTTGATCAAGAGGTACTGGGCGCGGTTCGTGTCTTGGTATTCGTCCACCAACACAAAAGGGAACCTTTTTTCATACGCTTCGCGCAGCGCGTCGCCCCTCAGCAGCCGCTCGGAGTACAGCAGCAGGTCGTCAAAGTCGCAGGCGCGGTTGGCCTCTAGGCCCCTCTGGTATAGCTCGTAAGCCTCTATGGCCTTTTTTGACCATGCGTCCACAGCGTCGTCCTGCGCCTCTTCGGGAAACTGGCAGCGGTTTTTGTAGTAGCTGATGTATTCCAGCACCCTGCGGGGGTGAAACTGTTTTTCTGGCAGCTTTAGTTCGGTCAGCACCTGTTTTATCAGGCTTTTTTGGTCATTCGGGTCAAAAATGACAAAATCCCTGCCCACGGGGCACTTGTCGCCCTCGCGCCTCAACAGCCTCGTGCAAAAGCTGTGGAACGTGCCCATCCACATGTTCTCCACGGGGGTTGATACCAGCGTCTGCACCCTGTCCCGCATCTCCTCGGCGGCCTTGTTTGTGAAAGTCATGGCCAATATTGAGCCTGGGCTGACGCCAATTTTGTCTATCAGCCAAGCGATGCGCGTGGTGATGACCCTAGTCTTGCCCGACCCCGCCCCCGCCAGAATCAGCAGCGGCCCATTGACATGCTGAACCGCCTCCACCTGCGGCCCGTTGAGGCCCTGGAGAAGGTGATGGGCATTTTCTGGCTGTTCTGGCATTGATAGGTTGGTGCGGCCGCAGGCCGCATCCACAATTGTCAATTGTCCATTGTCAATTGTCAATTGCAGATGACTCCGTGATAGGCATTGCAATTGGGAAGAAAGCCAGTTCGATGCCACGCGCTCAACCCGCCAATTAAAAAAACGGCGCGGCGAAGCCGCATCAGTTATCTCTAAAAGCGCGAATGCGCTAAGAGTCGCGAGTGGAATGGAGCGAGCCGCCGCTAGGCGGTGAGCGGATATGGAACGCTGCGACTCAATGGCGTTGCTTTGCTTATCCCTAACCCCTAAAACCTAGCCCCTACAACCTACTCCCCCTACTGGTGCCCCCACCCGGACTTGAACCGGGACGCCGTTGCCGGCAACGGATTTTAAGTCCGCAGCGTCTGCCATTCCGCCATGGGGGCATAGATATTAGGATAGCTAATGAACCTTTGCAAGCCTAGCATCGCGGTTGGGATTCGGAAGATGCTGGGCCCACCTCTCAGGGGTAATCTCTGGGTTGTCCGTGAAGTCAATCTCGGCGTCTGGGATAGCATCCAGCCGATCCGCCAGTTCCCTGACCTCGGCAAGCTGCTCTTCCGAGAGCGGCAGCAACTCCTCCCTAGCGAAACTAACGACCTTCTTCATAGAGCATCCTTTCCGACCTCGTTGGCTTCCTTGCGCATAATCCTTATGGTTTCATTATCGGCATATTTCCGGTGGGTGTAAACAACAACGAGCAACAGGCACCCGCGAATCTCACCTATGGCCTGAAAGCGTTTCTCGCCGTCCACGATTCTGTCAGGATAACGCTCGACCAGCGGATCATCGAACACCGCAACGGCGATCTCGAACCTGATCCCATGCCTGCGGACATTCGCCTCGGCTTTCTCCATGTCCCACTCGAAGCGGCCGCACTCAGATAGATAGTCAGGTGGCATTAGAAGCCTCGCATGGGTACTCGGTATGCAGAGAATACCATGAAATTGGTCTTAGCTCTGCCCACTGCCACCTTATCCCTGAAACCTAATCCATAATCCCTAATCCCTGACTCCTAGTCTTTTCGCCGACAAAACAGCCCCATTCGCCGACAAATATAGCCATTTCGCGTATTCGCGCATTTTTCCAGCATTCAGTGGTATTCTAAGCCATGACTTGAGGGAAGCCACTGGATTTTGCCAGCCCGTGCATTTTTTTGTTTTTTTTGTTTTGGGTACTAAACCATCGTTGGTTTCCTGCGAATCCATAGTGTTGCCATCAACAGGTTCTTGCATTTGGGAGTTGCAGACATGAAGCGAAAAGTGTGGATAATCGGCGGGTCGGCGCTGTTGGCGCTAATCGTGGTGGGGTTGCTCACCCGCAAGGACGAGGGGATGCTGGTAACGGTTTCCAATGTGGGCCGCGAAAGCTTGGTCTCCAAGGTCAGCGCCAACGGGAAAATACAGGCGGTCCGCAAGGCCGACCTCAGCGCCAACCTCAGCGGCCAAGTCACCAGGCTCACAGTCAAGGAGGGCGACCGTGTAAAGGAGGGGCAGTTCCTGCTGGAAATTGACCCATCCAGAACCAAAGCCTACGTTGAAAGCCTTGACGCAGCATTAAAGGGCAGCTTGGCCGACCTTAAATCTACCGAGACTAGGCTGAAACAGGCCCGCGCAGACTTTGTGCGTGCAGAAAACAACAGGAAAAATGGCATAATCTCGGAGGCCGAGTACGAAAAATTCAGAACGGAGTTAGCTACCCTCGAAAGCTCCCATGAAGCGGCCCAGAAGAGAATCGAACAGTCCACGGCCAACCTAGAGCAGGCGCGGGTTGACCACGCAAAGACTGTCATAATTTCCCCCATGGACGGCGTTGTCACGTCTAGGCGTATTGAGCAGGGCGAAACGGCCGTCATTGGCACCATGAACCAGCCAGGCACGGTGCTTCTCACCATCTCCGACATGAGCAAGGTGGAGACAGAGATGGAAGTAGATGAGGCCTCTATTCCAAACGTCAAGAACGGTCTAGAAGCCCAAGTGAGAATAGACGCATATCCAAACCAGACATTCAAGGGCGTCGTCACCGAAGTCGGCGGCAGCCCCCTGCTGCAAAGCGGCCAGCAGGCGGCGGTAAAGTTCAAGGTCAAAGTGCAGATAATTGACCCCCCCGCCACCATCAAGCCAGGCCTCAGCGCCCAAGCCGACATCTTTACCGGCAGCAGCGACAACGCGCTGGCCATACCATTTCAGGCACTGGTGGTCAGGGACATTGAGCTGAAAGAGGGCGAGACTTTTAAGCCCGGCGACAAAAAGGAAGAAGAAGGCGTTTTCTTGGTGGAAGCCGGCGCGGTCAAGTTTGTGCCAATAAAAACTGGCCTGGCCGGCGACATGAGCATCGAAGTGCTTGAGGGCCTCAAGGAGGGCGACGTCATAGCTTCTGGCCCGCTGAGGGCCCTCCGCGAGCTAAAGGATGGCACCAAAGTAAAGGTTGACGCCAAAAAAGCGGGACCTGGAAAAGCCGGGCCTGGAAAAGCAGGAAAAAACTAAAGCGGGTCTAACGCCTTGAGCATCCTTGATCTATTTCACTCGTCCCTGCGCGCGCTCTTCGCGCACAGGCTCCGCAGCTTTTTGACGCTGCTGGGCATCGTCATCAGCGTTGCGTCCATAGTCGCCGTTGTCAGCATCGTTTCTGGCCTGACGGTGATGATCGAAAACCAATTGAATTTTTTGGCGCCTGAAACGTTCTTCGTTACCAAATACGGCATGACAAGGACGATGGCCGAAGCTATAGAGCAATGGAAGCGGCCCAGCATTACGGTGAACGATTTCGTTAGGATCCGCGATGCCGGGCTGCCCTCGGTGGCCGCTGTGGGCGCCGCTTCTTCAGCCAACAGGATAGCCTACTATGGGTCCAAAAAATACGAAGGGGCCGAAATCTTTGGCGCCACGGCAAACTCCAACACAATCCTTAACCTAGACCTCGACGAGGGCTTGGGCAGGTGGTTCACCGAGCCAGAAGAAAACTCCACAAAATATGTGGCCGTCATAGGCTCCGGCATCAAGGAAGAGTTCTTTGGCCTGCAAGACCCCATCGGCAGGACCATCTTGGTGGCGGGCCTTCCATTCAGGGTCATAGGCGCTCTGAAAAAAGAGGGCGAGTCTTTTGGAGGCGGCAACAGCAACGATTCCCGTGTTTATATTCCTTTCTCTGTATTCAGAAGAAATTTCCTGCGCCCTTGGTCTGACATAACGTTAACTTTCAAAGCCAAGAGCCTAGAACTCATGGACGCAGCGCAGGACGAGGTGCGGGCGTACATGAGGGCCATGCGCCACACGCCCTTCCGCGCGCCAGACCCCTTTACTATTTTGTCCAAAGATTTCGTGATGGACTTCATCAACACAATAACAGCCGCAATCTTTTCATTCTTTATACTGATAACTGGGGTAAGCCTCTTTGTGGGCGGCATCGTCGTAATGAACATTATGCTGGTCAGCGTTGCCCAGCGCACACAAGAGATAGGCATCAGAAGGGCCATTGGCGCCAGCAGGGGGGACGTCATGCGGCAATTTTTGCTGGAAGCCACTCTGTTGTCTGTTGTGGGCGGCATAATTGGGTTTTTGCTGGGCGCCGCCATAGCGCTAAGCATAAAGGGCATGACGGGCTTCCCCGCCCAAGTCACTTTGACCATCGTGGCGATGGCCATAGGCGTTTCGGCGGCCGTGGGCCTTCTAGCCGGTTGGGTTCCGGCTAGGAGGGCCGCTGGCCTGCTGGTAATAGACGCGCTGAGGGCGGAGTAGGCAAATGGCTTTCATTCTTCACAAGTTCAGGTTTTTGCGGGCATTCAACACCGAGAACATCCGCTTTGCCGCCAATTCCATCCGCGCACAAAAATTGAGGTCTTTCCTCACGCTGCTGGGCATAGTGGTGGGCGTGGCGTCTGTGATAGCCATGGTCAGCCTTGTAGCGGGCTTCAACAGCTCCATTGATACGGCCTTTTCTCAGTTTGGGTCCAACGTGGTGAGGCTGAGGAAGTTTAGCCCTCTTTATTCTGCGAGAGGGGGCACCGTCCCGCCCGAGCAGCGTTCGCGCCCCAACCTGACCACAGACGACGCGGAAGCACTAAAGCGCTACCTGACGCTTGCACAAGCGGTCAGTTGCCATAGGGGCTTGTGGTGGGGCAGCGGCGTAAACGTAAAGAATACCACTGGCGACGAGGCCTACAACCCCGAAATAACAGGCGTCACCCCAGAATTCGCCGTTGTCCGCAACGTTGAAGTGGAAGATGGCCGATTCTTTGCCCAAGCGGACATGTACCATGCCACCAGAACCTGCCTCATCGGCTACGACATAGTAAAGGCCCTCTTTCCCCAAAAAGATCCACTGGGCAGGCAAGTTTATTTTAACGGCGTGCCGATGCGGGTCGTGGGCGTTCTAAAAAAGAAGGGCTCGGTCTTGGGCGAAAGCATGGACAATGTGATATATATTCCGTTTACCACATTCGACGAAATGTGGCCGTGGATCCGCCTGTCGAGATGGGAAAACCTAAACATCGAAATCCTGCCCCGCAGGGCAGAGGACGTGCCGAGCCTGATAGACGAAATCACAACTGTTATGAGGGCCAGGAGGGGCCTAAAGCCCAGCGAGCCAGACAACTTTGGCGTGGAGTCCAGAGAAAGCCAGCTAGAGAGGCAGCGCACCATCACCAACGGCATAGCCGCTGTTATGATACTAATTGCCAGCATAGCCCTGATAGTGGGCGGCGTGGGCGTGATGAACATAATGCTGGTCAGCGTAACCGAGCGCACCCGCGAGATAGGCGTGAGAAAGGCCCTTGGCGCCACGCGCAAGGACATAGCCGCGCAGTTTTTGGTGGAGGCCGTGACCCTCACGGGCATGGGCGGCATATTTGGCATCGCCTTTGGTCTTGGCTGCGGCCTGTTGGTCAAACTGGTGTCTGGCTTCCCCGCCGCCGCACCGCTTTGGTCTATCATACTTGGCGTTTTGGTCAGCACGGGCACCGGCCTAGCCGCCGGGCTGTGGCCAGCCGTCAAGGCCGCTAGGCAAGACCCCATCGAAGCCCTGCGCTACGAGTGATGCAGTTACAAGTTACGAGATAAAAGAGGCCGCGCTGTTTTTTTGTAGCAGTTCAACTGCTATGATAATTTGTGGAAACAGATGGATAACAAGCTGGACAAAACAGACTATTTCGATGAATGGCTTGACGGCTTGAAAGATATAGTTGGCAAGCAAGCGATAAACGTGAGGATTGAACGTGCAGAGGGCGGGAATTTTGGAGATTGCAAGTGGAATATCAGGGATGGCGTTTCTGAAATGCGAATAGACGTGGGGCCAGGGTATCGCCTGTACTTTTGCCAGCGAGGTAAAAATCTTTACCTTTTGCTAGTTGGCAGCGCCAAGAATCAGCACCAGCGCGCCATTGACCAAGCAATAGATTTCAAGATGGAATTGAAAAGGGGAAACCGATGGTAACTACAAGCCGCTACAGTGCTCTGGACTATTTGGGCAGCGTCGAGGACATGGCAGCGTACTTAAAAGCTGCCTTGGCAGAAAACGACAGCGCCTATTTTCTGCGGGCCGCCTCCAACGTCCTACAAGCCCGCAGCATCTTACAGCTATCCCAGCAGACTGGCATTGAATACAGAGCGCTTTGCAGGTTGTTTTCCGGCGACACATCAGAGCAATCTGCAGAAATGCCCCAAGACGCGATGGAGCGGGTCGCAATGGCATTGGTTTCCGCAGACGCATAGCAGCACGGCCTCTTGTAACTGGTAACTGGTAACTGGTATATTTAGAGTTGGTGCTACTGTTGCCCCGCCCATCTGGGAAAGGGAACTTGTCAATGCCTAGCCGCACTAGCAAAATATGAAGGAATCTCAATGAACCATCTCCGCCGCAGTCCATTCAGTTCATTCAGCCTATTGCCATTGGCTTTGTCTGCCCTTGCGCTGGCCATTCTTGCCACAGGGTGCAAGAAGCCGCAGAGGGCTGCCCCGGTTAGGAGGGCGCCTGCCCCCACAGTATCCGCGCAGCAGTTGATGGAAAAGGGCGAGAACCAGCTTAATCGCGGGAAATGGGACGATGGGCGCGAGACGCTGAAGCTCATCGAAGAATACATGCCAGGCTCGGTGTTTTTCCCAAGGGCCAAGCTGCTTATCGCGGACAGCCTTTTTTACAGCAGAAAAAACAATTTCCCGCTCGCCGAGGTGGAGTACCAAAGCCTGCTGAACTACTTCCCCAGACACGAGCAAAAAGACTATGTTCTGTACCGCATAGCCCTTTGCCGATTTGTCCAGATAGAGGACAGCCAGCGCGATCAATCCGCTACCCACAAAGCGATAGAGGCGTTCAACCGTTTGCTTACCGAATCCCCTGGCACGCCGTACGCCACCGACGCAAAGGCAAAGATCAACACATGCTGGGCGCGCCTGGCCGAACACGAATTGGGCGTGGCCATTTTTTACGTGAACACCAGCCAGTTTCGCGCCGCAGAGACTAGGCTCAAGAACATGCTTGAGGCCTACCCAGAGTTCTCCGACCGCGAGCGCGCCTATTATTACTTGGGCGAGGCCCTGAGGCGCCGCTACCCCACCCGCGACGATTTCACACAAGAGTTTCAGTCTTTTTTGGGTTCCATAGGCAAGACGGATGAAGACCCCCTTACTTCTGCCGAAAGAAGGCAGTGGGATTTGCGCCGCGACTTTTTCACCAAAGACCAAACAGACAAATTCACAGCCGAAGCCAGGGCGTACTACCTGCGCCTAGTCGAGAGCTACCCAAACAGCACCTGGGCGGGCCTAGCCAGAGACCGCCTGCTCGCGCTGGGCCAGACTAGGATAACTGAAGAGCTGGACGGGTAGCCATAAAGGTCAGGGGCTAGGGCGGAACGAGCATACACCATTGAATGGGCCTTGCTCCAGCGTGGAAAGTCTGCCTTGGGGCAATCGTGAAGTTCGCGCTATTTCTGCTCCCGCATTTTTTCAATGCCCTCAACAATGTTCGCAGGGGTCAAGTTCCTGAATATTTCTTTGCGCTCGGCGGTGTAGTCACCGAAACCAAGGCCGGTTTCTGGAGCAGACCTAGCGGGTTGAGTCTTGGCTACTTCTAGCTCTTCTAGTCCAGTGCCACTAGCCATTTTTCATCCCCCCCTTTATCCATGCTTCTGGATTCATGGCTTTGACCTTTAATGCCAACTTGCTTGCCTTCCTGAGAAACCGGTCATCTGTTGTAAGGAAAACATCACTCCCGCCCGCTTCTGCAAGTGCTAGGTGGAAACTGTCAATAGTGTCAATGCCATTTTGTTGAAAGAAAGCTGCGCGGTTTTCAGCCTCCTTGGTAAGCATAACACGCTTGCCGGAAAAGGGGAAAAAATCCATGACTTGCTCTGCTGTCTTGGCGCTGGTGGCATTCGCCATTTCGAAAGCGATCATCTCGCTATCGAGCATTTCCCAGCCGTGCTGCTTGCACAATTCCACAATGGTTGAGACAGCCTCGGCCTCGTTACGTATTCTGTCTTGCGCTCTATTTTCGTCGAATGGTCTAAACAGACAGCAGACATCCATGTAGATTTTCATTTGGCCCCATCCATGGATATTGTGACATTGTTTTTTTCATCAGGGGTAGGATGTCAGACACAAGAGGCACTTGCAAAACTACCTATCGCTGTTCATAATCCACTATCCGATTTCAGAAAGTTGCCATACGGATGGTGTTCCAAAATTAAGAAAAACCGCGCGGGAAACGCTGCACCTCACATGGCTTGCGCCATTGTCAATTATCCATTATCCATTGTCAATTTGTTGATCGGAGCCTTATAGCCCCTGAGAACCAGAGTTTTGCAGGAAGCTCTAATACAACGCAACAAAATTGGGGGCATTTCTGCCCCCATCTTGTAACTTGTAACTTGGAACTGCCTTTTAGAACTTCACAGCCCCGCCAATGGTGAGCCATGACGGGCTGAAGCGGCGGTTGGCCTCGGTGACAGTCCAGAAAGCGTGTACTAGGAAGAGGTCGGCTATCTCGTAGTCAAGGCCCAATCTGGCTCCCAGTTTGACGCCAGTGCCAAGGTCGGAATTGTAGGTGGCGGCGTTGTTGGCAAACCGCACGTCTGTGGCTGCTAAGATGTTCTGGTTCCACTTCATGCCAAAGGGGCCCCCGAACACTGAGAGCTTATCCCACAACTGTTTTTTGACCTCGACCCCAAACATCATGTTGGGGCGCTGGGCAGTCAATCCGCTGCCCTCGACGCCATCGAAGAAGACAGAGCTGAGGTGCAGGCGCAGGGCGGCGCTGTCCGACAGGTTTATCGGCAGGGCCACGCCCAGGGAATAGCCAGTGCCGTCGCGCATGGCTTTCATGTCGTTGCCCGTGTCCATGCCAAGGTAGCCAACGTGCAGCTCGAAGGTCATCGGAGTTTCTTGGGCCTTTATCACCGTGCAGGGTGCCGCGGCCAAGACGGCGGCGGCGGCGAATCGCAAGAATTTTGTCATGTTCTTTCTCCTATATCCAGATGATTACCATTTGAACCCAGCGGAGAAAACAAGGTTTCTCTGCCCGGACATGTTGCCGTAGCCGTAAGTGCCCCAATTGTAATAATTGTAGGTTGCCACGCCGTTAAGGATAGTCCTGACTGGGCTGAGTGAGTTCGGAATAGAGCCGCCCGCCATGGGATTGGGCCCATTGGCCGGAATAGATCCGATGTGAGTTCTTTGGCCGGTCTGGCCACCCGCAGAGCTCTTGTCGTAGCCGGTCAGCATCCACTGGTTGAAGAGCCCGGTTACGGTTGCCTCGATGAAGAAGCGCATCTTCCTGTAAACGGGAATCTCCAAGTTGGCCTGCAAGCTGAAAGCGTAAGTGTCGTTGGTTCTGTAGTAGCCGCGGTCTCCAAAATAACGTGTGTACGAATTGCCCCACATACGGGCCATGGTTGCGTTATAGCCGAGTTTTTGGGCCATTTCCTGGGCCTCAAAGAACAGAGTCGTCGCAGCGCTGGTCGGGCCGGCTGCATTGTATGTGAACATCAGAGATGACCCAAAATTGATGCCCTCTGTCGTGGTGTTGGTGTACGCCAGCCAAGTGTTGATCCTGTAGGGGATGTCGCCGCTGAGGTAGCCGTCCGGGGCGTAGTAGCTGACATCGCGACCATATTCTTGGTGGACGTCCGCCAAGGAGTTCACCGCCGTAGAGACGACCGCAGGGTTGGAACCCTCGCCATCTGCGTTGCCCTGCAAGGTGGAAAAGACCACTGCGCCGCCCAGTGACCACTGGCGCGTGAACTGGTTGTTGAACTCTATTTCTAGGGACTTGTAGCTCCTGTGGATGTTGTCAACGTTCATCCAGTATTCGGCAGTGGATTCTATCTCAATTTCGGGGAAAGATATTGGGTGAACCAAGATATAGTCCCTGACATTGGAAACGCGGTCGAACATGTTGGCCCATGACCTGTTTACAAATGTCGCCCTTATCCAAGAGCCGTTAGGCGAGTTGTAGCGGGCTTCAAGCGTTGTCTCGTCAGTGCCTGTCAGTTTCAGGTTTTCCTGCACGAAGCGCGTCTGGGTGGGGTCGCCGAAGTCCAGCAAACCATCCACGCTCAGGTCGTAGTTGTCCCAGTTGATAACATCCGCGTACGTGGCGCGGAGGTTGGTATGCTTGGGGAAGAACCACTCGGAGGCCGGGTTGCCGGCGCGGGAGAACCGATTGCTGAAGCCATCGGAGAGTATGCCCACGTATCTGGCCCATGAGGCCTTGAACAGCCAGCGCTGGTTGCCAATCGGGTCATAGACCAACTGGAAGCGGGGTGCCAGTGCCGAGGTCTTGATCTTGGGGTTGCCCTCGGTGTCGGCCATGTTAGCTTGGTCATATCGCAGACCCAGCATTACCTGCCAGTTGTCGTTCACTGTCAGCGTGTCGTTGACGTAAAAACTGTAGGTGTTGGTCTGGGCGGGTCCAGATGCGGTGTAGTACTTGCCGGCCGCGCCAGCACCGTAGTAGTCGTCATCGGCGTCCAGCATCACAAAGAACACTTCGCCGGTGACGGGGTCTTTGTAGCGCCCGCAGGTGTCGAAGAACTCGTTGCCTGGGGCCTGTCGGTTCTGGGAGTTGCGCTCGCGCAGGTTCCAATCGAAACCGGCCTCAACGACGTGTGTGCCAATGAAAGTTTTTGGGCTGTACCAAGTCGCGTTGGCAAACATTGTGGTAATGTCCCGCAGGTCGCCGCCGTCGGTGCGGTCAAACATGCCATTGCCAACGTCCCAATATTGGCCGAGGCTGGAAATCGCCCTCACGCGGGGACCGTAAGCTGGGTCGCCGCCAGCTATGTACGATTGGTGCTTCTTGGCGTATCTGGCCTCGAGTGTTATGTTGGCGGGGAGTACGCCTTGATAGGACAAGGAGTTATAGTTGTACTCCTGCACCTGCGTGATGGCGAACTTTGTCGAGAGCATCGCCGACCTCACGTAGTCACCACGAGGATCGTAGAACTCGGCGTTGCGGTTGCCGGTGTATTCCAGCGTGTGGCCCTCGGCTACAGAAAATGTTAGCTTGCCCTCATAGAACTGTTTGCTGTCCTTGCGGAAGAACTGGGCTCCACTGTTGTCACCAGCGTAGAATGGAAGCTTATAGATTTCAGGGAAATCGTCTGCATAGCCACTATAAATCGCATAGGTGTTTGGAGCGACAGTGTCCGCTCTCTGGACAGCGAGTCCGGTGGGCGAAATCTTGGTGGCCAAGGCGAACCACAGCTTATCTTTGATGATGGGCCCGCCCAGCCACAAGGAGAAGTCCTTAGTGAAATTGTCGCTGCCTATGGTGCGCCGATTGTTGGCATCCCCAACTACAAGGTCTTCATTGGGTCTGAATGGGCCCAAGGGAGGATTGGAGCGCCATGATGCGCGAGTTATTTCGGCTGCGCGCAGGACGCCGCTCCACTGGTTGCTGCCCGACTTGGTGACCGCGTTGATGATGCCACCCGTGAAGTTGCCGTAGCGGGCATTGATGGGGCTGGTGATCACCTGCACCTCGGCGATGGCGTCGTCAACGTAGAACGCCCTCGTTGCCAAGTTGGTGCCGAACACGTTGTCGCTGATCTCTGTGCCGTTCAGCGTGACCTTGGTATCGAATGTCTGGCTGCCCCTTATCTGCATGCGGCTGCCTATGCCGGAGACAACGCCTGGGGTCAAGATGGCCGCATTGAAAAGCTCCTTGTTTGGTCTTGGCAGCAAGTCCAGCTTTTCAGCGGTGAAGTTGGTTTGGGTCTTTACTTCGGTCTTGTCCTGCGCGTCAACGCGGCCAACGACTTCTACTGTCTCGGATGCCACGCCCACGGCGGACATGGAGACCTCGACCCTAGTCGAGCCGCCCAAGCTGAGATAGACTGTCTGCCTAGCACCCACGTACCCGTCCTTGGTGGCCCTCAGGGTGTACTCGCCGGGGGGAAGGAGGGGGAAGCGGAAGGTGCCGTCGGCGCCTGTCGTGAAGCTGCGCCCTTGGATCAGGGCCGGGGACGATATGGAGATGGTGACGCCGGCCATAGGCTTCCGGCCATCCCTGTCAACCGCCGTGCCCAGCATCGTGCCAGTCATGTCTTGGGCCACCATCGGCATGGCAATCACGGCCATGGCAAGGGGAGTCAGAAAACGCATAAAGTTACTGTTCATATTTTAGGTCTCCTTATGGCCCTAGAACTTCATCCGGTAGGTGAAGTCAATCATCATGCCGCTCTTCTTGCCAAAGCGGTCCGTTTCCACGCTGCCGTTGCTCACAGACAACTCGACGGCGTAGGACTTGAGGAAGGTGTATCCGACCCCGACGCAGCCGCCTGGGGACATGGTGGTGATTTCGTTGGCCTTGCCAAGGTCGGTTACGCGGACGATGGGCGTAGCCGCATTCGCCGAAGCTGGTTTCGTGCCAGCCACCAGCTCAGACCCAAAGACCATCTCCCTAGTGTTCAGCAGGCAGACGCGCAGTCCGGCGAATGCGTAGATGTCCAGCGGGAGCTGGTGGGAATACAGCAGGCCAAGCTGCCAGCCCTGGGTGCGGATGTTGTACATCTCGTCCCGTAGGATTTCCCCTGTTTCGTACTGCTTGTAAATCGGGGTACCCACTGCGGCGGCTGTCACGTTTTGCTGCTGGTACACAGACGCGACCCTCTCCATGCCGGGCAGGTAGCGCCAGCCGATCTCGCAGGCTACGGAGCCCTGCTCGAACAGCTTGTACTCCAGTTGGAAGGCGGCGTTCAGAAGATAGCCGCGGTTGCTGGTTTCTTGCAGGCCGCCGGTCTGTGAGCCGAAGCCGATCTTAAAGGAGGTCGTTATCGGCCAGTCCTCCATCGGCGCGGCCCCCATCGCGGGGAGCCCCGCAGCCAGCATCGCCAGGCTGCAAGTCTTTATCAGTTGTTTCATGAAAGTTCTCCTTTTTGGGGAAAGAAAGTCGGACAGTGGCCTGTCCGGAACGATTGAAAAAGCAGTGCAAACAAAAGTGCCAAAGGGCCTTGGCCGAAAAGGGCCAAGGGGTCGGCGCCGAACATCGGCGCCATCAGTCGGATCGAAAGACCATTTGCCACCCCCAGAACGTTTTTAGATTTCAAGCTGCAAAAGAGATTTCACGGTTTCACTTGGTTCACTGGCCGATCCGCCCGAAAAATAAGGCGAAGGCACACCAGTACCGTTTCCGCCGTGGGGCGGCGGAAACGGCGCGGCCTTGGATTTGGGCATGGGCTGCAAATATTGAAAATACTAGATGATACGTTTGCATCACTCGCAGCGTTCACGAAAAACTGCCGTGGACATACGTGAACTTCGCCGCCAATTTGTGAACCTATGGAAATCAGCTAGAATCAACAAATTACGAAAGCGAACATTCTATGGCGGGTGGATGGGGCAATGCGGGTTTTGCCTTGACTATTGTTCTCATGCGCCCGATAATGTTTGACAGCGGCACTTTTCCTTTGGGGGTGTGAATGGCTACCGTGTTCGACGTTGCAAAGTACTTCCTTGAAAAGCTCGGACCGATGAGCACGTGGAAGCTGCAAAAGCTCTGCTACTACGCACAGGCCTGGTCGCTGGTGTGGGACGAGAAGCCCCTATTCCAAGAGGATTTCGAGGCATGGTCGAATGGCCCGGTGTGCCCCCAACTATTCCAAAGGCACAAGGGGCTCTTCACGATAGACAGCGGACACCTGTCAATGGGGAACCCAAGCTCGTTCGACAAAGACCAAGTGGAGACCCTTGAGGCCATTTGCAGGGACTACGGCGACATAGATCCATCCACCCTCCGTGAGTGGACCCACTATGAAGACCCTTGGAAGAACGCACGGGGAAACACGCCAATAGGCCTTCCAAGCAGCGTGATCATTACAAAAGACGCGATGGGAGAGTACTACGGAAGCCTATAATGACCAAAAACAAGGCTGGAAAGCACAAAACATCGCCCCAAGGGCCAAAACAAGCGACCCGACCAACTGGAACACCATCTCCAAAATGGGCAAAATTACCACCAGATTCCATAGATTCATATAATCAGATATGGGTATTTGACAGCATTGACCGCGATGGGGAATTTCGCTTCGACCCAGGCAGGGATGACATGAATCATAGAAATATTCTGGATAAAATCCTACATTACAGTGTAAGAACATGGCGAGACATAAAAACGGAAACGCACGACAAAGACAGCAAAACCAAACACCACAGCTTGAGTTACGACCAGCTTAGCGAAAGCGCGAAAGAGCGCATCGCCAAACTTCAATTGGACGATTACATTGATGCCATTTTTTCTATGAGACTTGACAATAAAACTAGAGTCATCGGTTTGCGAGATGGTCAATTTTTTGTAGTAAAGTGGTTCGACCCCAACCACAAGTTCTGCCCATCGAATAAATAAGCGCAAGAACTGGCTGGAATCCGTTATATATTGGATGGAGCGAAAATATTCGCCTGTTTCCCCAGAGGTTATATCGGGAACAAGTTATTCCAATTCTAATTCAAAATTGCCTCCATGCAATTTTGAATTAGTCGGCTGCGGCGAGGCGCGGCTCGCCTTGCCTCACGAAATGCTACGCATTTCGGGCGCGACGTCCTGTCGCGCATTCCAATTCTAAATAGAATCATGGCTGATTCTATTTAGAATTGGAATTACAAAATAAAAACCTTTGCTACATGCAGCTTTGCTTCTGGCATTTATAGCATAAGCAATGGGATTCGGTGTGATTCCCAAAAAAAAGGGCCTTTCGGCCCCCATCTTGTAAAACAACCGCCAGAGCGGCAAGTTGCTCTTCGCTTCTAGAACCTGTACGTGGCGCCCAGCGTCAGCCAGCTTGGGCTGAAGGCTAGGTTGCCTTGAGACACGGTGTACGTGAGGCTGACCGATGCCTCGTTGGTGATGTGGTACTGTGCGCCAACGCGGCCGCCCAATTTGACGTTGTTGAACTTGGTGCCAATGGTAGGGGTGTTGGTAAACTTGGGGTTGGTCACGCCCTCGGGTGCTTGGTTCCACGACATGCCAAGCACACCGCCAAAGAACGAGGTGGTGCCATTGAAAAATGTGGTAGTGCAAACGTCAAGGCCACCATAAAAGTGGGGGCGGGCTTTGTTGAAGCCGGTTCCCTCAAAGCTCTCAAAGCACAGGGCTGTTAGGTAAAGGCGGTACCCAAAAGTTTCCTTGTTGAGCTGGTACCCAAGGCCCAGCGAATAGCCAAGGCCATCCTTCATTTTTTTCATATCCCCGACATCGTTCACCCAGTCCAAGGAAGCCTGCCAGCCGTCTTTTGGCATCTCCTGTGCGCTGAGGGAAGACAAGCCGCCCATCATGAGGCACGCGAGCGAGCCGTTGCGAAAAATTTTGTTCATACATTACTCCTATTCAAATTTACAAGAAAATTCCGAATTACCACTTTATGCCAGCAGAGAGACGCACTGAGCGCCCGGCTGTAAAATTGCCAAAGCCGTAAGTGCCAAAGCCATAGGTATTGTAGCCACCCCCGCCCTCAACGGGATACTTTATTCGGCCTTGGGGAGTGTACCCATTTCGTCGCAAAGTATCAGTATAAGCGGCGGTTCCGCTTGTGATGACTGTGTTATCCAAGCTGGACAACACGCTATGGTTGAACAGGTTTGTGACTGTCAGTTCAGTGAAGAAACTGGTTTTACCTTTGACCGGGACAAACAGGTTGACTTTTGCATCGGCCCTGAATGTGTCATTACCCCTTATTACGCCCTTTGGCCCAAAATAGCGGGTATAGGTCGTGGGATAAGCGCCTGAGTTGGCTAGTCCCAAGCTTGCTGCAGTGCTGCGTGCGGCTAGGGCGTTTGTCACAGCAATGTTCCCTGATGTGCCGCCACTGTAGTTAAGCAACAGTGTTGATTCCAATCTTGGTGTGTTTGACTTTCCAGCCACATGCGTCGCCCAAATGCGGACTTTGTGCCTAACGTCGTTGCCAAGGTATCCATATGGCGCGTACATGTCAACCGTATGGTTCATGGCTGCATGAATGTCAGCATAGTAGTTCAGGTTGCTCGTCGGGAAGAATGAAGAGCTATCATCTGTGCCGCCGTTGCCCTTCAGGATGGCATAGGTGTAGTTGCCGCCGATATAGAAATTGTTTTTGATCTGTCCATTAAAATCAATTTCTAAGCTCTTGTAGTCGCGCTTCAGATCGGGGTTGTTGAAATAGTACTCCATGGGTAGCGGAGTATCGTATCCTGGGAAGAGTTCGGAACCCGATGCAACTTGTGCGTCTTTCGACACGATCATCCTGTCATCAATCAGGTTGTAGCCCGATCTTTCCGAGTATGTGACAGAAACGTATGAACCGCCGGTAGAATTATAGCGCAAATTAAGGCTGAGTTCCTCTGTGGCGGGGGCGTTTAAGTTCGGGGCTGGCACGGAGGCCGCGCTTGAAGCTTGAACATATAACAGCCCCCCTGGGCTGATATCCCAAATAGTTTTGTTGTTGACTACATCATCCCATTTAAGGAAGCGCAATTCGTCCATCGTATAGTCAGGGCGGCCCATGCCATTTTTGAGGGTGTAATATTCCGTTGAAGGGCTGCCCGCCCTGCTGAACCGGTTGGTGGCACCTTCTGTCAGTGTCGCAGTGTATCTAGCCCAATGCGCTTTTGCGATGTATTTTTGATCTCCAAAGAAATCATAGGTCACCGAGATCCTAGGCGACAGATTGGTTGTTTTTATTTTTGAGGTGCCGTAAGTGTCGGCAAAATCCACCCTGTCGTAGCGAAGCCCCAAATACACATTGAATTTATCGCCAAAAGCAATATTGTCGCCGGCATACAGTGCATAGACATTTGTCGTGGTCGGCCTGTCATCAGTAAATTCCATGGTAATCCATGTGTACCAATCAGGATCCTTGTCATCCCACATCAGCCAAGGTATATCACCATCATAAGGGTCAGTAATATCGGCCAGTGGGTCGTGGCGCTCAAGATAGAACCTCTGGGTACCACTGGCGTCCAGATAAGTCCCCTGTGAGCAAATTGTCATCCTCGTTGGCGATTGGGTATTAGCCGCAGCGCGTTCCCTTAGTGTGTATTCGGCACCCAATTCAACATTGTGGCGGCCAAAGATACCTGCATTCAGGTCCATTATGTTCGCATTGGCCGAGTACATCGTTATGTCGCGGTTGTCTGGTGTCTCGCGGTTGAATACGCCGTTGTTGTAGTACCAAAAACTGTGGGCATCATGTACCGAGGCTATTCTGTTGCCCTTGGCAGGGTCTCCGCCGCCGCCGTGGCTTTGTTCTTTTTTAGAATAGCTTAATTCTAGCGTCGTGAACGAGTTTAGAATCCCCCTGTACTGGCCGCTGACGTATTTGAAATTGTCAATCTGGGGTGCCAGAGTATTGGGATCTGCAGATTGCAGGTATTTCCTGTTTGTCGTGGTCTGCTTATTACTGCTGCCAGAAACGGTTATGGTGTGATTGGGAGTGATGGCCCCCGTTAATTTTAAGTCATAAAACTGGGTGGAAGCGACCGACAGGTATTGCAATCCGAGACTTGTACCGAAATAAAAAGGTGACTTGATGCCATACATCGGTCCAAGGCCAAGAGGTTGGTCGGGATAACCAAATTCTTCAGGTCTGTAAGCAGGATGAATGTTATCCTCGATCCAATCGCCTATGCTCGGATTATTGTAGTATGTGTCATAGTACGTCCTGCTCGCGCTGTCCAGTCTTCCAGAACCAACGGTTGGGGGATTCAGCTTAGTAGAGGTGGCGAACCAGAGCCTATCCTTGATGAGGGGGCCGGACACGAACACGCTCCACGACCTGTTTATGCTGTCGGAGGCCGTGGACTGGATGTTGCTTGAATTCCACGTGGGGGTTGCGGTATTCGATCTGTTCTCCCTGAGGCCAAAGGACCTATAGGGGCCGTAGGGCCTGAACCCAGACCAAGCATCAGAGTCCATGTCTAAGCGGATAGAACCAGAGAATTCGTTGCCTCCTGTCTTGGTGATGGCGTTGACAAGACCAGCCGATGTACCGCCGTAGCGGACGCTCACTGGCGAGACAATGACTTGGGCTTCCGCTATCGCATCGTCAACAAAGTAATTGCGGCTGCTCCACATGCCCCTTAGATTGTCGCTGATGTCTGTCCCGTTGAGAAGGTACTTTGTCTCAAGGCCCATGCCTCCGCGGATGGATGGGTAGCCGCTGGAGTTGGTGGAAACGCCTGGGGCCAACTGAGAAATGTTTTCAAGCCCCCTGTTGGCTATCGGAAGCTGTTCCAACTTTGCCGCATCGGTGGTCATCTGCGTTTGGACAACGGTTTTGTCCAAGATCGCGGCATTACCAAAGATTTCGACGGTTTCTTGAGCCACGCCGATTGCCTTCAGCGAAAAATCGTTGCTGACAGTCTGCCCCAAACCCACCTGAACGTTACTGGCTGTTTGGGTAACAAATCCAGACTTGCTTACGATCACCCTGTAGCCGGAGCCGGGCGGAAGCAGCGGTGCGCGAAACTCGCCGCGCTCGTTGGTTCTGATCGTCCTCTTTTGCAAAAGGGCCGAACCTGTAATTTCTACTGTCGCATCGGCTATGGGGTTCCCTTGGGCATCCCTGACAGTCCCGCGGATCTGCCCCGTGCTTTCCTGCGCTGCCATTGGGGCGGCGGCTACCACAGCCACGCACAATGCAGTGAGATTTAGACCAATTTTTTTCATGTGTTTTCTCTCCTGTTTACTCAAAAGTTAGAACCGTATGGAGTAGCCGATTTCAAAGGCGAAGCCCATTTTGGAACCCGTCTCCTCGCCCGCAGCGCTCAGCGAACTCACGTTGAACTCAAAGGCATGCTGGGGTGCCACTCGATAGCCCAAGCCAAGCACCACTGCAGGGGAAATGGTGTTCGTGTCGGCGATGTAGGAGATGGTTTTGATTGCAGTGTTTGTTCCATTCATGGCCCCGTTTTGGTCTGTGGTTATTTCCGCGCCGTAGTTGTTCGTTAACAACTTGTAGCTGCCCACCCTCAGGCCGCCTTGGACATACAGTTCCGGGACGAGGACGCTCATGCGGTACATGCAGCTTAGTTCGAAGCCGCCACCATCATGTTTCTGGTTGAGGGCCTCGTAAGTGGTGTTCGGCTTGTAGCCCGTGTACGGGCTGGCATTGTTTACGATCTCGTAGCTCTTGGCCAAGTACTGGTCGCCGGACAGCACGCGATAGCCAACGCTGCCCACCAACGTGGCGTTGGGAAAAAGCGCGTACTCAACGCCAGCGCTGATGACAAAGCCGATGTGCTTTCTCAGCACGTCGGTGGCCAGTTCGCCATTGTTGTACGCGGCGGAAAACTTAAATTCTGGCTGGAACTTAGACTGTCCAGCGTCTTGCGCCGCAACCGTGACTGACAGCATGGCGGCGGCTATCAGAAAGTTTGCTAGTTTGGGGAGTTTCACGTTATTGCCTCCATAAGAGAAGAAAGTCGGACAGTGGCCTGTCCAGAGTGTTTGAAAAAGCTAATGCGAACAAAAAAGCCAAAGGGGCCATAATCAATGCCCCACCGCCGAACCCCGGCGCCATCAGTCGGATCGAAAGACCATTTGCCACCCCCAGAACGTTTTTAGATTTCAAGCTGCAAAAGAGATTTCACGGTTTCACTTGGTTCACTGGCCGATCCGCCAGAAAAATAAGGCGAAGGCACACCAGTACCGTTTCCGCCGTGGGGCGGCGGAAAAACCGGGTGGCGGGGCCGCTGGGTCTCAGACGCAAAACCAGTAAACGCAAGGCTTTGCACCGATACCAGCGCTGTGAGGCGATTCAGAGAACAGGCATTTTTTGTGGACATGCGTGGACATGCAGCCCTGCCCGCAACTCAACGCCAGCACTGTGCATTGTGGAAATGAATAGGTTTTACGCGCCGTGGCGGGTGTCACAACCCAAGCAGAGGTTTACCATGAATCGTTCATTTTTATCGTTTTTTGTAACTTACTGAAAAACAACAAGTTGTGTAAATGTTTGCTAGGTTCCGTCTATTTTGAAAATTTTTTGTAAAAAGGATGTGGAAAGGGAGGTTTCTATGCAACAATGGACACACAGGCATTTGGGGACGTGTCCCCAAAAGTTGAACGAAAGCAATATCTTGAGGGCATGAATGGCAGCTATGCACAAACAATCCGGCACCATGTTTCCGCCGCCCCACGGCGGAAACGGTACTGGTGTGCCTTCGCCTTATTTTTCGGGCGGATCGGCCAGTGAACCAAGTGAAACCGTGAAATCTCTTTTGCAGCTTGAAATCTAAAAACGTTCT
>Ga0268262_10001479_pt1 | contig 29051 bp, 26 predicted proteins | sample TergutNc150P3_FD_190354 | JGI IMG/M metagenome (GOLD analysis project Ga0268262, IMG submission 190354) | Nasutitermes corniger P3 segment gut microbial community from laboratory colony in Florida, USA - Nc150 P3 (SPAdes) (version 2) | ecosystem: Host-associated > Arthropoda: Insects >... | reverse complement strand
ATAAAGAAGCGCCCAACAGCGAAGAGAATTTCATTCTCGGCTGACTTTCAATTGGCTTTAGCCAAAAATCAGCCGAATTATATTCGTTGTTTTTAACCTATGGACTTTCAGTCCATAGGTTGTTAAGCATCAGTCAATTACATATAAATAGGGAATATGAAAAATCTGTAGCACATTATACAAAAAAAATAATTGCACAAAAAATGTTATTTTATAACTCGAAATTTAGGTTAAATGCCATAAATTATTCCAACGACCCCACAGAAGGAAAAACATTACTTGATTACTTATTCCCATCTAGCAAAGAAAATTTTTCTGAAAAAAGAATGTTTGATACAGAATACCGTGCTTTCGCCGGTTGTTTTACTTTTCAGCACGATAGCCTAAATCAATTCAGGCTTTATGGCAAGGACAACGATAAAGAAGGTACAGGGCTATCACTTGTTTTTCGCGAAGATTTTTTCAGTAGAGAATTAAAATTAGCTACAGAAGAAGATGCGAATAGAAAATATCCGCTTTTCCGTTGCATTTATATTGATCCAAAAGAACAACAAGTGAAGACAGTAGGACATAAAGAAATAACAGATGGAAAGTACAAAAAATATATAGATGATGTTTTTGATATTGTAAATGAAAAAATGAAAGAATTAAGGAATTTAATAGATCAAAATCCAAATCTAGACCGAAATGTAATTGAACTATTACTTATTAACCTACGTTATCTCTCTAAACATATTGCTTTTAAAGAAGAACAGGAATGTAGAATTGTCAGAATATGTAGTATTAATGGAAAAGATAAAATTCATTTTGAGGAAGAAAAAATGTATATTGAATATGAATCTGATATTTTATATACGTTTGATGTTTCATCTAAGCCTGACGTTATTCCTCGCATAGAGAAAATCTATTTTGGACCTAAAGCTACAAATATAGAATCATTTCAAGATCGTTTGAAGATTAACAAGTTAGATGGAAAAATAAAGTGTGATAGGTCAGAAAATCCTCTGGCGTAAAGAATCCACCCACCAAACCCTATATTCCTAGACAATTCTGAAAATCCTGTAAATTCTGAGAATTTTGGTTCAGACAAAAAGCAAATAAATCAGCAATCCTGTAAGATAGGTATAACAGACACTTGGTAAAGCATCTGTAGATGGGCATTTTTTACTGCTCTGGTAAATCCCAAAAATCGGGGGCATCGGGGTTCAGACAAAAGGGAATTTTACTCACCCTGCCAATTTCACTTCGTGAGCAGGGTTCGCCCTTCGGGCTGTCCTACGGACATTAAAAAATTCCTAACGATGCCTATTTACAGGCGCGGAATTTTTTTCTATATTCCTTACCATTAGGGAATATTTTTTACCTACATTCCAGTCGCCCTAACATAAAACCTCAAAATTTGGAGATTGTGTTATGGGCAAAAAAGAAAACAAAGGCGAACTCGTAATGTACCAGCCAGATGGTACATTGAAATTAGATGTATACTTGGAAGATGAAACTGTTTGGCTTACACAGGCGCAAATGGGGCAATTATTTGAAAAAAGCAGAACCACTATAACCGAGCATATTCAACATATATTTAAAGAAGGTGAATTACAGGAAAAAGTGGTATGTCGGAATTTCCGACATACCACCCAGCATGGAGCAATAGAAGGTAAAACACAAACAACAACAACAACATATTACAATTTAGATGTTATTATTTCGGTAGGTTATCGCGTCAAGTCAAAAAAAGGCACTCAATTTAGAATTTGGGCTACAAATGTATTAAAGAATTATCTATTAAAAGGTTATGCAGTTCATCAGCAAATTGAAGATATTAAGAAATTGTCTGCCAATCACGAAAATCGCTTAATTGAAGTAGAAAAGAAAGTTGATTTTTTTGTTAAATCGTCTTTACCACCATTAGAAGGTATCTTTTATGACGGTCAGATTTTTGATGCTTACGCTTTTGTCTGCAATTTGGTAAAGAAAGCGAAAAAGAGCATTGTTCTAATTGACAATTACATAGATGAAAGCGTTTTGACACTACTTTCCAAGAGAAATAGCGGAGTGTCAGCAACTATTTACACTCACCAAATTTCAAAGCAATTGCAACTAGACCTTCAAAAGCATAATTCGCAATATCCACAAATCATAGCAAAAACATACACAAAAGCACACGATAGGTTTATGCTGATTGACGATGATACATATCACATAGGGGCATCGCTAAAAGACTTGGGGAAGAAACTGTTTGCCTTTTCAAAAATGCAGATAAAAGCAAGCGAATTGCTGAAAAATATTTGTTGAAATAGTCAGCTACCCTTCGGCTGTTCGCCAGCGAGTAAGTAGTGCATGGGCGTGGGGTTCAGACAAAAGGAAGGCTTGGCGGACAAATTTCTATATTAATTATTATGGAAAGAAAACTTTCAAAACAGAAAATAGCCTTAAACTATTTCATAAAGCACCAAAAGGAGCTTTGCAAGCGGTTCTTTGGCAAAGAGCTGTTGCTTTCTGGCAGAAAAATAATAGATGCTTTTGATTCGCTTGGAGAGGCAGTTGAAACTGGTGAACAAAAATTCGGGGCTGGAAATTACTCTGTTTACAAATGCTTGCCAGATGATTCCGCATATAGCATAAACATACCCTATTCTCTGCGTTTGGATAATGCCTAAAAATTCATTTGCCATAGATTATGATTCTGAAATTGGCGAAATCATTGTAAATGTTTCTGCTTTTAATCAAAAAACTGGCACGGGAGTGAACCTAAAAGCACTTTGGGATACAGGTGCAAATTGTTGCGTTATATCGGAAGTTCAAATGAAACACGCTAATGGAATAGCTATTGTTAATACTCATATGTTGTCTTTGATGTTACCTAACAATATTCTGTTCAAAGATATTAGAGCAATGTCTTGCAAGCCCATTCATAGCTTTGATATGATTATAGGAATGAATGTGATAAACAAAGGCGATATGTCTATTGTTCACAATAAAGCTGGTATTAGATTTTCGTTTAAATACCCGCCAATATGCACAAAATAATTCACATCGGGAAAATCCTGCAAATTCTGAGAATGACCAGCCTTCGGCTGTTCGCCAGCGAGTAAATAGCGCATGGGCGTGGGTTCAGACAAAAGGCATAAAATTTTCTATTTTAATGGCTGTTAACTTAATGGCGGTTAAAATGCCCCCAAAACCCATTCTCATATTTTTATGCGTAATAGCCCTTTTCTTTATTTCGCTGCTTGTACCTGTAAAAAATTACGAGGATTGCAGCAAAATTCTATTCTCTTCGCAAGGCGAGCTTTTGCGGGTTTGGCTGAATAAAGATGAGCAATATCAATTTCCCAAAAATGAAAAAATTTCGGAGAAATATAAAACAGCGGTTCTGCATTTTGAGGACAAAAGATTTAACTGGCATTTTGGAATAGACCCCGTTGCAGTAATCCGCGCCATCAAGCAGAATATAAAGGCTGGGAAAGTTGAAAGCGGTGCAAGCACCATAACCATGCAGGTAGCGAGGTTGAAGAAACCCAAAAAGCGAACGTTTTTCGCAAAGCTCATGGAAGCTCATTTTGCCTTTAGAATGGAACTCTGGAAAAGCAAAAACGAAATTTTTGCAGAATACGCGAGTTTGGCCCCTATGGGCGGGAATATAGTTGGGGCAGAGACGGCTTGCTGGAGATTTTTTGGGCACGGAGCGGAGGAAATCACTTGGGCGGAAGCCGCTCTTTTGGCTCTGCTTCCCAATCGCCCCTCTGCGTTGAATTTGGAAAAGGAAAGGGAAAAACTTTTGCTACGCAGAAATAACCTGCTTAAATCACTCGCAAAAGCAGGTTACATAGATACGGAAATTTTAAATTCCGCTTTGCAAGAATCTTTGCCAAAGGTGAACGCAGACTGGAGATTCAAAACGCCGCATTATGCAGAGGCCGTTCTTTCGCTATTCCCCAATCAAAACGTTTTTTACGGAACAATAGACAGCAAAATTCAGGCTCGGTTGGAAGGGCTTGCAAGAAAATACGGGCATAGAATAAGGGAGTACGCAAATGTAAATATATCTGTTTTAATAACAGAAACCAAAACTGGAAAAATCAGAGGTTACCTCGGCTCGCTCGATTATTACGACTCGCTCTCCAAAGGAATGATAGACGGAGTGCGCGCTAACCGCAGCACTGGAAGCATTATGAAGCCGTTTTTGTACGCACTCGCTATGGAACGCGGGCCATACACGCCGGAAAGTTTAATTGAAGATGTTCCAACTTGGTTTAAAGGTTTCTCTCCCATGAACGCAGACAAAAGTTTCAGCGGGATTTTGCCTTATAAAGAAGCCCTTGTTCGCTCCCTCAATGTTCCTGCGGTTAAAATTTTATCGGATTACGGGGTTGAGGATTTTCATTCTTGGCTTAAAAACGCAGGGGTTGCTGGTTTATCCCGTTCATCGGAGAGCTATGGGCTTTCTTTGATTTTAGGCGGCGGAGAGGCATCTTTGCAAGAACTTGTTCCGCTTTATTCAATGCTGATGAACGAAGGCAAAAGAACCGATTTGAAATGGGTGGAGGAAGGAGTTGAGAGTGGAGAGTTGAGAGTTGAAAATAAAGAATTGTTGCAGAGCATTACGGCTTATCATGTTAAGGAGATTTTGACTTCGGTTAAGAGACCGGATTTTGAGCAGTATCATTTGCAGTTCAACAACCATATTCCCGTTGCTTGGAAAACAGGTACTAGTTATGGTTCAAGAGATGCTTGGGCAATAGGGGTAAATGAGCAATGGACTATTGGCGTTTGGGTGGGGAATTTTGCGGGCGGTTCGGTGGCGAATTTGAGCGGCAGTTCTACGGCGGCTCCGTTGCTGTTTTCCCTGTTCAACAATTTAAGCGACAATAGAAGAAAAATGTGGAGTGAATTCCCAAGCGGTGCAAAATATGAAAATGTTGAAATTTGCTCCCTCAGCGGCTACAAGGCAAAACCCATTTGCCCCCATAAAAAAGATATGCCGCTTCCTATAAACAGAATGCAAAACAGAACTTGCTCATTTCACAAAGAGATAATAATTTCAAAAAGCACAGGTTTTGAGGTTTGCAGTTTGTGCTGGAATGTGGAAGACACTTTGCACATAATTGAAGAGCATTATTCGCCCTCTGTCCGCAACGAGCTTAGAAAAACAGGCAGAGAACCAAAAGCGGAAACTCTGCATAATCCGCGTTGCCTCGCTAAAAAAGAGGCTATTCAATTTTCCTTTGTTTATCCAGAAAACGGCGCAAGGCTTTTTTTGCCCAGCAGCGATGCTTTGAGCGAGATGGGTTTTATTGCCATTGCTGCGCATAAGCAACGTGATGCTGAATTGCAATGGTTTTTAGACGGCTCATTTTTGGGCGTAACAAAATCCGAGCATAAAATGGCGGTGACGGTTGGCAGCGGCGTTCATCGCATTGGGGTTCAAGATACGCTTGGAAATTATTTGGAAACGCGGTTTAGGGTAAGGGCTGTGAATAATTAATACGGGGGAAAAGAGTTGTGAACATAATATAGAAAATTTTTTATGGAAATTTAAATTTTTGTGAAAAAAATGATTAAATTGCAAAAAATATAGTTTTTTTGTGCAAAAAGGCAGAATTTTTACTATATTATTTAAGTTAAGGATCTTAAGTTAAGGAGGTGCAAAATGCAGCTTAAACATAAAATTCCGTTGATTTTATTTTCAGCTTATTCCATAATTGTAGGCACACTTATAGCAGTCACCCTTATCAATTCATCTGAAGTGCATAGAAATTCTCAATACGAGATAGTGACAGAATCCGCAAAAAGCTACTCTGAGATTATAGATGGTTTTATGAGTGCCAGAATTGTGGAGCTGAAAAGTTTGGAACGCTTGGTAACCCTTGAACAGCATTTAAGCGATAAGGAAAAACTTGAAATGCTCCATAGGCACATGTATAGCCTTCTCAACGATTCCACCTCAAAATTGATTTCAGATATTTATGTAGCTCTTGAAAAAGGAGTTTTTTTCAGTGCGGAAGCGACAGAGGAAGGGCATTATTTTAACATTGATTGCTTTCGCTCAGAAACGGGTGGCTTAAAATTATCGACTGAGCCTTCTGAAACCGTTGCAGATGACGATGATTGGTATCTTGTGCCAAAAAAAACGGGCAAGCTGCATTTAACGGAACCTTACAAATGGAAATATTCAGAAGAAGAAAGTGAACGCCAAATGATAACTCTAAGCTCACCTATTTTTCTCAATGGAAAATTTGCGGGCGTTATAGGAATGGATATGGAATTGGCTGTGCTGCAAAGAGATTTTTTTGACCATTTGATTGACAAAAAAACAGGTGCTTACTCAATTCTCGTTTCGCACGAAGGTTTGAGAGTTACGCATCCAAATGCAGAAATGTGGCTTACGGAAATAGGCGATGACTTGCCTAAAGAAAAACAGGATGAATTGCGAGGATCTATACGAGACGGAGAGGAATACACGATAGTCAAAAATAGTAAGCTAACGGGGGAAACCTCCATTGAATCCTTTGTTCCGATGAAACCTCAATGGCTTGAATTGCCTTGGTCGGTAAATAGGGTTGTTCCTCTGGCATTTATGAAAAAGGATGAAATAAAAGTTAGGGATATAAGCATAGCCATAGGCCTTATAAGCACTGTTTTTTGGGGAATTTTTCTCGTATGGCTGATGCGCAACGTTTTCAGCGGCTTGACCAAGGTTCTTGGCACTTTGGGCAAAATGACCGCAGGTGATGGCGATTTAACCATACGGCTAGACGAAAAGAGCAAAGACGAAATAGGTCAGATGTCAAAAGGGTTAAACCATCTGATAGAGAAACTGCACCTAACATTGAAAACAACTCAAAAAGAGGCAAAGAAATTGCTCGATTCATCTAAAGCGTTGTTCGATCTTTCGCATAATCTATATGAATCTTCCGATGCCATGCTCAAACGAACCTCAAATGTATCCGAGTCCACAACTCACGCAAGTGACCACGCCAAGTCAATAGCGAGCAAAGCCGAGCAAGCGAGCAGCAGCGTGAGCGATCTTGTGAGTGCCGCTGAACAGATGAGCGTGAATATGAATTCCGTGGCCAGCGCTGTGGAAGAACTGAGCGTGAGCTTTGGGCAAATAACCGATAGCTCGCACGAGTCGCATTTAATTGCAGCTAATGCCAAGGAAAAAGCATCGCAGGCAACAAAGGCTATGAACGCTCTTGGAACAGCCGCAAAAGAGATAGGGCATGTAACCGATGTTATAAAGACAATCGCAGACAAAACAAACTTGCTCGCACTCAATGCCACCATAGAAGCCGCAAGCGCAGGCGATGCTGGCAAAGGCTTTTCGGTTGTGGCAGGCGAAATAAAAGAACTGGCAAACCAGAGCGCAAAAAGCGCAGACGACATCTCCAACCGCATAGAGCACATACAAGACGAAACGGTTAATGCTATTGAAGTTATAAACAGCGTTGCCGAAATTATAAGCAAAATAAACTCGTCCGTAGATTTGATAGAAAGCAGCGTTGGGGAGCAAACCAAGGCAGGGAACGAGATAGCGAACAATGCCGAGCAAGCGAGTATAGGCGCAAGGCAAGTGGTTCGCTCAATAAGCGAAATAGCCAATTCCGTAAGGGATTCGGCTCAAAACGCCAGAGAGGTTGCCAACGACATCAGGGGCGCTTCCAATAACGTTGAGTCCATACATAAAGATGCCGAGTTATCCAGCGCAAGCTCTGCCCAGTTGGAACATACGGCGGACGAGCTAAAGAGCATGGCGAATAATCTGGACTCTATAGTGAGCAAGTTTAAGACTTGATATGCCATTGACCTACAACTTGCAAGATTACGATTTTGATTTTCCGAGCGAGCTTATCGCTCAGAAAACTGCGGGCAAAGGGAAAACCAAAATTTTGCATTGCCCTAAAAACGGAGGGGAGCCACGGGTTTTAGAGAGCAACGAAATAACGGCTTTGTTCAAAGCGGGTGATTGCATAGTTGTGAACAATACTCAGGTTATCCCAGCAAGGCTTTTGGGAAAAACAAAGCACGGCGGCAAAGCGGAAATTCTTTTGCTAAAGCAATTGGAGCCAGCGGCGGACAATTCCGCAAGGTGGGCAGCTTGGGTTAAACCGGGCAAGGCGTTTGAAAACGGAAAGGAAATTTCTATCTCAAAAATAAAGTGCAAAAGCGAAGGCTTTGCGGAACAGGGTGATTCCAAAACTCGCATAATAAATTTTTCTATCCCAAATGCGGAGTTCAATTCCTTTTTAGCGGCAAATGGCCATGTCCCTTTGCCTCCTTATATAAACAGAGGCGATAACGCAAGCGATAAAGATGATTATCAAACGGTTTTTGCGAAGTATGCTGGAGCCGTGGCAGCGCCAACGGCGAGCTTGCATTTTAGCGAGGATATGGTTGCTGAATTAAAAAATAAAGGAGTTCGCTTTGCGGAAGTAACATTGCACGTGGGTCCGGGCACTTTTGAAAACATAAAAGAAACCGAGGATTTTCGCAAGCACAAAATGCACAGCGAAGAATATCAAATAACGGAAGAAGCGGCGAATACCATAAACGAGGCAAAAAAAAATGGCGGCAGGATAATTTGCGTGGGCACAACAACCGCACGTGTTTTGGAAACAGTTTTTTGTGGGGGCTGTAGGGGCAGGCCTACGTGCCTGCCCCAGCCCCCACAAAAAACGGATATTTTCATTTACCCAGGTTTTGAATTTAAAATGACGGACGCTTTACTGACAAATTTTCATTGGCCTAAATCTTCGCTGATTTTGCTGGTGTCTGCGTTTTATGGCAGGGAAAATACACTGAACGCTTATAGATATGCAATTCAAAATCAGATGAAGTTGTTCAGCTATGGAGACGGAATGCTGATTATCTGATAACCCCTTTGCTTTTCCACTTGCCCCTTTGCCAGCGGGTGTAGTTTGCTATGGAGCGGTAAAATTCATCGGCTGCCATTCCAAGCCATAAACCGACTGCGCCCAATTCTATTCCATAGCACAAAAGCAGAGCCGTGCCAAGCCCTAAAGTCCACATAGATATTGTCCCGAACACGGCGGGGAATGCGGAATCTCCCGAAGCCCTTAGAGCATTTGTTATGACTATGTTCGCCGCTTTGAACGGTTGCAGCACCACGTCGCACCAAAGGAGCAAACCCGCTAAATGCAGAGTTTGCGGGCTTATTTTCGGGTAAAAAAACAGGAGCAAATGCTGCGAAAAAAATGCTACTGCCACCGCAATCAAAAAAGCGCTGGTACAACTCCACGCAAGGCTCTGATGCATTCTCTTATTAGCCTTGTCAAATTCCTTGTTGCCAACCAAATGAGCTACCAATATTTGGCTTCCGCTCCCAAACCCAACGCTCAAAACCACGGCGAACATAGCAAATATGCCCGCAAAAACCCTGGACTCCATAGAGACATCGCCAAGCCTCACAAATAAAGCTACCATAAAAACTTGAAACAACTGAAAACTTACCGGCTCAATAGCCGCAGGAATTCCTATTCGCAACCATTCCGGCAAAAGCACGTAATATCCTCTTTTGATATCCATTGCTTTTGTCTTATGCTCTAGCAGATGAACTACCACAATCCATAAAACCACGGCAGAGATAGCCCAAGATAAACCTGTTGCTATAGCCACGCCATAAACGCTTTGCATAAATTCTGGGACGCCAAAATAACCTTCCAGAAATATGTAGTTCAAAATTGTGTTCACAATCAATGTTATGATATTGGCAAACAAATTCCATAGAGTGTAGCCATGTGTTGCCACAAGGCTGGTGAGCGTTCCCTGCAAAGCCCTGAATATTACCGCTGGCGAGATTGTGCGCAGAAATTTAATAGCGGCATCCGCAGGTTCCCCGCTAAGTCCCATCAGAGACACTATCGCAGGGGTTGAAAACCACAGTATAATGCCCATCGCAAGCCCTAAGGTTGCGCTGCCCGTTATTACAATTGTTTGAGTTACCTGAGCATATCTGGGTTTATCTCCGCCTAAAAATTGCGATGCTATGCTTGCCCCTGCTTGCGCAAAGGCTTGTATGGCCATAAACAGAGTACCTATAACGGGCATCAACGCGCCAACGCCTGCTGCCGCTGCTACCGAGCGGTGCGATAAAAACCAGCTATCCAGCATGGGGAGCGACATGCCTATGCCAAAAGTGACAACTAATGGCCAAGACAGCGAAAACAGGGATTTATCTTTTACAGCCATATTAAAATCTAAAGTCCCTTTTCCCTTCGCTTATTTGCTGCAAATACTCGCGGGTTTTTTCGCTTATTTTTGGGTTTGGGATATGCTTCAACTGTTCGTTTATCACCGCTTCTCCGTTTGCCTTGGTTTTTGTGCTTGCGTAATCAACTAAATATTCCTTTAATGTAAGCAGAGAATTTGCCTCGCAGGTATTTGCTATTTGCCCGCTTTTTAGGAGTTTCATAAAGCGGTCTCCGGTGCGCCCTTGGCGATAGCAGGCGGTGCAAAAACTCGGAACATATCCGAGTTCGAGCAGCCAATTTATAACTTCATCCAGAGGGCGGTTATCGTTCACATCAAACTGAGCTGTGTTGTCCTCTGCTTTTTCCTTTTCCGCATAGCCGCCTACGCTTGTGGAAGAGCCACCGCTTATCTGCGACACGCCAAGTGCTAAAACTCTCGCCCGCGCTTGCTCGCTTTCCCTTGTGGAAATAATCATTCCCGTATATGGAACGGAAATGCGAATTATCGCTACAATTTTAGCAAAGACATCATCGCTTATTGCGTTTTCAAAATTTTTTGGATTAACACCGTCTGCTGCGCGAATGCGAGGAACGCTTATGGTGTGCGGGCCAACTCCAAAAGCCGCTTCCAGATGTTCTGCGTGCATTAGCAAACCTGCAAAATCATATTTATATGTGGAAAGCCCAAACAGCACCCCAATTCCAACATCGCCAATGCCCGCTTCCATTGCCCTGTCCATCGCTTCTGTGTGGTAGTCGTAATTGTGCTTTGGACCTCCGGGATGCAGCTTTAAATAGTTTTCCCTATTGTATGTTTCCTGAAACAGGATATAAGTGCCTATGCCAGCATCTTTTAATTTTATGTAATTCTCAACGCTTGTGGCTGCTATATTCACATTGACTCGGCGGATTGCTCCATTTTTGTGCTTAATGCCATAAATGGTTTTTATGCTTTCCAAAACATATTCAATGGGGCTATGAATAGGGTCTTCGCCCGTTTCCAGAGCGAGACGCTTATGCCCCATATCTTGCAGGGCAACCACCTCTCGTTGAATTTCTTCTTGCGATAATTTTTTTCTTCTGATGTTGCGATTGTTGAGATGGTATGGGCAATAGACGCACTCATTCACGCAGTAATTGGACAGGTAAAGCGGTGCGAACATCACAATTCTTTTGCCGTAAAATTTTTCCTTTATTTGCTTTGCCAGCTCTTCAATTTCCTTATTGTGTTCCTCAGAAGAACATTCCAGCAGAACAGCAGCCTCCTTATGAGACAGCCCTTTGCATTCCCTGGCCTTGTTTATTATCTGTGAGAGCAATTCGCGGTTATCTTTATTTTCCTCAGCATATTTCAAAGTATCTAAAATTTCCTGATTATCTATAAATTCAGCAGCTTTTGCGGATTTTAGGTTATACATTTTTTAAACTCCGGTGGTAATATACATAATTTACTATAATACCACTATTAAATTGTAAACTAAGGGGGCATATTATGAGAGATTTCAGAGGCTTTAAGGTATGGATGGCGGTGTTGCTTGCGGCAGCGGCATCATGGGCGCAAGTTTTCAATATGGATGGCTTAAAATCTCAGATTGATGCGTTTAATGCCGGCAATGCGAATGTAACCATAAACATTGGAGCAGATTTTAGCATCACTTCGCCTTTGGAGATAAACAATAATGGCTATACATTAACTCTGCAAAGTTCAACTGCTCAGCCACGCCAGCTAACCCGCGCAACAACGGGTAACTTGTTTACAATAAAAAAAGGTTCTTTCACTTTGCAAAACATCACTATTGATGGGAGCAACACCGTTTCTCCGTATCTAACCAACGCTCGCGGTTCGCTTGTTTTTGTTGGCGATGGCGGTACCCTCAATATGAAAGACGGCGCAACACTACAGAATAACACAATCCGAGACGATAACGGCAGCGGGGTATATGTTGACAGCAGAGGCACGTTCAATATGAGCGGCGGAAAAATCACAGGGAACAAAACAAACCTCTCCGGTGGCGGCGTGTATATCTATGCGCTTAGAGCCACTTTCAATATGAGCGGCGGCATTATCTCTGGGAACTCTTGCGGCACAAGCGCAACGAGCTATAGCGGCGGGGTGCATTTTGCAAACACTCCGCTCACCACAGACACAGACCCTAACAAAACACCAAGCGTATTTAGGCTTGGCGGGACAGCGGTGATTAAGGATAATGCCAAAGGCAATGGCAGCCCGAGCAATGTATATATGGCAGGAAGCAGGTACATAACGCTTGGCGATGGCACCGGCGGAGTTCCTCCGCCTACAGACGGCATGGAAGTTTGGATAACAAAAGTTGCGGAACACGGTCTTTTTGTGGATAAAGGCGCAAGAGCGCCAAACCCTCCTGATGACCCTTTAGGCGATACCAAGTATTTTGAAGCAGATGCGGGAAGCCAGGTGTATTATCTGGAAACCGGCAAATTGGCGATGGAAGCCGGCTACGACATATCGCTGAGTACATATTCTTTATCACTTGAGGCGGTGTTCGATTACACCACGCAACCGGAGCGCGAGATAACGGTGACAAACATAGGAGGTAGAATTGGCAAACTGACAATTTACCTTTCAGGGGTAAATGCGGATAATTTTGAGCTTGATTTAACGAGAATTTCCGATGCCGGCATGAACCAAAACGAAACCCAAAAGTTTACCGTAAGGCCAAAACTGGGGCTTAATGTGGGGACATACAGCGCATTTGTTTTGGTGGTGGCTCCCCAAGATATTGATGGCGGGCCTGTTATAATGAGGCGTTTGGACGTGGATTTTACGGTAAAAGAATATGTGGAAGACCGTACGCTTTACTTTAACCAAAGCGATGGCAATTTTTATGCGAGCAATATATATACCGATATAGGTTCGCTCCCTGCCCATGAAATTTTTTCCACGGATAACGAGATTCCCATACCAACATCATGGGATCCCGAAACGAACACATTGAAAATATACGGCTTTGCTTGGACTACAACCGCGCCGTACGCTCTTTACTTTAGCCAGCCAACGCCAGTGACTTTGGAGCTTGTTGGCGAGAATACTTTTGTCTCTAATAGAACCACAGACCTTAAGGATTACAGCGCGGGCATTGTTTCAAGGAGTAGCCTAACTATAACAGGCGATGGGAACTTAAAAGCGCAAGGCGGAAATGCCAACACAGGAAGCTACGGCGTATTCTCCCAAGCCTTGACAATTAACAGCGGTACTTTCACCGCTTCTGGCGACACAACAGCGATAAAAATCGAAAAGGATGTGATTTTACGGATACCAAATGACCATGCCAACCAATATCAATGGTGGTACACAAACGAATCAACTAGAGGTTCAGGAGCATTTAGCTACAATGCCAGTTACAAATGGATAAGGATCAAAATTCCTCCACCTGACTATGAAGTGGGGGCCTCTGCGGATAATAACGGGCCATTGGTTAACACAGAGATTGAGATAACTTTGACCGTTAAGGATATAACCACTGGGAACGTTTACAATTCTTTCGGCGGTTTGCACTTAATTGATTTAACTGGTGTTGCGCCTGAGGACTTTGGGGTAACAAGCCCTTGTTCGGTACAATTTGACAGTGGGGTAGGGAAGTTCAAATTGACCCCAAAAAACCCAGGGTCGCAGATTCTGTGGTTTAGCATGGAAAGCCCAAACTACCCCGCAATCAATCCAGTTGTCATAACCCCTATATCGCCTATCGAAATACCTCCCGTCACGCCTCCGGTTACGCCGCCCGTTCCGCCACCTGTCACGCCTCCGGTTACACCGCCCGTCACGCCTCCGGTTACGCCACCCGTAATACCTCCCGAACTGCTTCCCAGCATATCGATTCACCCTGGCAGCCCATACACTTTCAATGCAACTTATGGCTACTCGCAAACTTCAATGAACGTTATAGTAGGGAACGATGGCGACAGGCCAACTGGGGAAATAACAGTCAAGATCAGCGGCAAAGATTCAGCCTATTTCACTCTTTCAAGCGATAAAGTTGCGACAATCGCGGTGGGTGGTTCAGCTGCTTTTAGGCTTACGCCTGATTTGGGTTTGAAGGCAAAAACATATACCGTAACTGTAACAATCAGTGGCAACGGCATCGCGGGAAAAAAGGAACTTGTTGTGAACTTCAAAGTTGATCCGCAACGTTGCATTCCCTTTAAAGATGTAGCAATTGCCCTCTGGGACAACAACACTCTGACGGTTATCAACAATCCCGCCAATAACAGCACGCATTTGAAATTCTACGAATTTGCCTGGTTCCGAGATGGGCAGGAAATAGGAATTGGGCAATCGCTGTCGCAATACCAAGACGGCAGGCCTCTACAACCTGGCAAATACTATGTGGAAATGACAAACGAAGAGGATGGCAGGTTTGTCAGTTGCGAATACGAAGTTCCTGAACCGCCCATCGCCAGAAAAGTCCCCACCATCGATTTTAGCGATGTTGAAACAGTAGATGTTTACAGCGTATCTGGCAAGCACCTAGCTCACTTAAATGCGCAAGGAAATTTACTCGCAGAGATAAAAAATATCAAAACCGCTTATGTACTGGTGCTGAAAAACAGAGCTGGTGCCAAAAGAGCAGTTAGAGCAGCGGAGGTGTTGAGATGAAAAAATTCCTGCCAATCTTTTTAGCCTTGTTAATAGGAGCAAACACTTTTGCCAACGAAGTTTCCGTTTATATCGGAGGTGGCTTGTCCACATTGATGTATGACATGAAAGGAAGCGATAAAAGCAACGGGTTCGGCGGCCTTTTTGGGCTTGGCTACTCTTACTTTTTCACTCCGAACTGGGGCGTTGGGAGCGGGTTGGAAATTGCGTTTTACAATGCGAAATCTGAATTTAAAGAATACAAACAGCCGCCATATATGTTTGTTGACTTTGAAGGCAATGAAATGGAATTTCGCAGTACGTTAAACGGCTACAGAGAAAAGCAAAGCGTTATGCTCTTGCAAATTCCGCTTATGCTTCAATACCAACGCGATTATAGCTGCGACAAGTTCCCCAAGCTCTATGCGCTCTATGCGGCGGCAGGCACAAAAGTAGGCATTCCGTTGACTGGAGAGAATAAAATAACCGCCAATTCCATAAAAAATTCGGGTTATCGCAGGTTTGAGGATTACGAATATACAACTCAGGAATTTCTGGGATTCGGCACTTTTGCCAACCAAAAAGCTGAAAACAAATTGCCTTTGCAGACGGCAGTTTTGCTCTCGGCAGAAGCAGGCGCGAAATGGAAACTAAAGGAAAAGTACCAGCTTTACACAGGTGCCTATATTGATTACGGGCTAAATTCAGTTACAAAAAGAAGGCACCATCCAGGTAGAGCTATAGAGTATAACAGCCAGGAGAAAACCTTTGCCATCGAAAATTTAGTTGATGAAACTGCGCCGTTAGCCATAGGTTTAAAGGTGAAACTGTCATTCAATGCTGGTCCCGCCGTTGCAGAGCCGGAGGCACTCGACAAGGCTCTGCTTGAGGCTAACGCAAGAGCCGCCCAAGAAGAAGCCACACGTTTGGCTGCCCAAGAAGAAGCCACGCGTTTGGCGGCGGAAAGAGAAGCTGCTCGCCTGGCTTCCATTCAAGAAGGCAAGGCCGCGCACTTGCAAGCCAGGATAGATTCCATACAGAATCAGGTTCTAAACGATTTCCACATAACTCAAACAAAGCCTAACGAAAGGCAAATACCAGCATTGGATGCGATAATAGCCCTGTTGAAAGAACACCCCGAACTGCGTTTCTATATAAACGGGCATACCTGCGACCAAGGCGATAAGGAAACAAACAGGATAGTTGGATATGAACGCGCCAAAGCGGTGAAAGACTATGTTATTTCCAAGGGCATTGATGAAAATCGCATACTTGGCATAGGTTCCAAGCTGTATTACGAGCCTTTGGTTCCAAATACCAGCGAAGAAAACCGCAGAAAGAACAGGAGGGTGGAATTTGTTATTGAAAAGTGGTTGCCACCTGATGGTAATTAATTTTTCTATATTAATACAACCAAAGCCGGAGTGGTGAAATTGGTAGACGCGCTGGACTCAAAATCCAGTAGGGGCAACCCTGTGGGGGTTCAATTCCCCCCTCCGGCAGAGTTAACCGCTTATCCTGAGAGGTCTTATGAAAAAGCTTCTGTTCCTTGCAATAGCCATGTGCTTCTCCATTTCTTTTGCTCAGTTTGATGATGACGATGATGATGATGCAGTAAAAGGAAATGAGTGGGCAGATTTTGATTACCAACATGCAGGTTTAGCCCAAGCCGAATTCCAAAAGGTGAAGGAATCCGGGATGAGCAAGGAGAAGCTTTTGCACCTGCTGGAGATAGGTGTTCGTCCGTCAGAGTATTTAAAAGAACCTTGGAAAAAGCTGGGAGTAACCGAAAAACAGTGGCTGGCAGAGCGCGCTGGCGGAATGGACGACAATGATATAGACCGTACCTATAGCAGGAGAACCGACAATCAAGGGCTTGCGTATTTATCTTTTTTGGTTCCGTCTCTGTATCAATGGAGTACCGATCAATATGCAAAAGCCATAGCGATAGACGTTGCATGGCTCGCATCATTGGGTTTAACCATATATTTAGCTGTTACTAATGAAGATAAAGAGTCAACAGTACCGTGGGCTATTGGGTTAGGCTTGATGGGTGCTGTTCATCTGTATTCAGGTATAGACGCTGTTATTTCAACCATGTGGGATAATAATCCAGAGGCTCGCAACTTCTCCTTTGGCATTGTGCCAACGGGCAAAGGTTCCTTTGCCGCCGCTGCTAAGTTAAGGTTTTAGTGGAGTGATGGGGCTGAGTTTCATAGCATCGGTTCCCTTGGAATTTTAACTATAAATTGCTCGCTGCTTTCATCATTGATAAGTTCAATGTTTGGTTGTTCATTTATTGCCCTAACTATTCCCGAACCAAGCCCTCTGTATTTTATCAGTTTAGAAGCATAACTTGCCAATAAATTATTTCTTACCACTGCTGTTCCGAGTTTAATGTTCTCAACAGTCAAGCTATTCGGCAAGCAGCCTGGGCTTATAATTTCAACCCTATTATCAAAAATCATTAGGCGAATAGGCGAATTTCTGGTATAATCACGATGAATTAACGCATTTTGTACCAATTCTTCCAATGCAATTTCAGATATTTCTAGGATGCCTACGGAGTTGAAATTTTGTCCTCTCTGCTCATGCCTTAAATTCATTTTGAGAAATGATATGCTTTCTCTAAACATTTCCGGTATAGTGCCAGCCATATCACGGCTATCTCTGTAATTTAAGCCTCCAATGCTATTGCCATAAAATGAAACTGCCTTAACGCAAAAAGCAGGTTTATATTTTTGCGGTTCATTTGAAAAGAAAAGCAAGCCACCTAGTGTTAAATTATTTTTTTTGATAATATGTAAATTTTGGTACAGCACATTGTCAGAAATTTTCATATATTCATCTGGATTTTTAGTAACTCGTTTTATATAATCTTCTACTTTTTTTCTGTCTATGTCTTCAATGTTTGTATCGGTTACAACCATTTCATCAACAAAAACCTTTCCGCTTTGCTGGAACAATCTCATTATTTGGTCATTGTCCGTTAGCTTTCTTTTATCTGTGCCTTGTTTAATCCAAATGGTTCCATTTTTGTCTTTGTAAGGTTTGGCTATGCCTTCATCTATGGAAACAAGCAATATATATTTTTGTTCAGCATCGGTTTCAATGGAGACAATTTCTGTAAATACGTATATTTGCGGTTTTATCAAGTCATTGGCAATAGTTGATATTTTGTTATTTGCGCTTTGCAAATTTGCATAATCCAAGCCAACAATACTGCCCGTTTTATCTTCTATGCCAAAAATAATCATACCGCCTTTGGCGTTAGCCATTGCTATCATTTCGGCAGCGATTTTATCTTGATTATCAAATTCAAGTTTGAATTGTACACTACTAGTTTCGCCGCGTTTGATAATATCTAATAATTCTGTCTCATTCATATAACCTCACACCACCCTCAACTCCACCTCTGCATCCCTCATCTGCAAGGCGGTATTCGTTTTCAACTCGTTATTAATATAGTAAAAATCACTATTATCTCATAAAAATTTTCTACCTTTCATAAATGCCCTCTTTGAGCGAAACTATACGCAACATCGCGATTATCGCGCACGTTGACCACGGGAAAACAACTCTGGTCGACCAGATATTGAAGCAATGCGGGGCGTTCCGCGAAACGGAAGAGTTTACCGAGCGGATTATGGATTCCAACGATTTGGAACGCGAGCGGGGTATAACCATTTTGTCTAAGAACGCGAGCGTGTTTTACAACGGGCATCGCATAAACGTTGTGGACACTCCGGGGCACGCGGATTTTGGCGGGCAGGTGGAGAGAGTGCTTGGCACGGTGGATGGAGTGCTTTTGGTGGTGGATGCTTTTGAAGGGCCAATGGCACAGACTCGCTTTGTGACTCAAAAAGCCATTGAACTCGGGTTAATCCCTATAGTTGTTATAAATAAAATAGACAGAGACGGTTGCAACCCAACTGGCGCTCTTAACAAAGTTTTTGACCTTTTCTGCGATTTAGATGCAAATGAACATCAGCTGGAGTTCGGGGTTGTTTTTGCGAGCGGCAGAAAGGGAACTTGCCGCCTGAGCATGGACGATGAAGACACAGATTTGCGACCCTTGATGGATATGATTTTAAAACGGATTCCTGCTCCCACAGGTGACCCAAAAGGAACTCCGCTCCTGCAAATATCATCGCTTGAATACTCATCGTTTTTAGGTAGGCTCGCGGTGGGCAGAATACGCAGGGGAACTTGGAAAACTGGAATGACCGTTTCTCAATCATTGCCCAACGGAAGATTCAAAATCATTCGCATTCAAAAAGTTCTTCGCTACGAAGGCATTGCTCCAATGCCCGTGGAAAATGCAATCCCAGGTGATATTGTTCTGCTTTCTGGTTTGGACAATTTTGACATAGGCGATACGCTTTCTTCCGTTGATGCTCCAGAATCGATACCACGCATCCAAATTGACCCGCCAACCATTTCAATGCTGTTCACCGTAAATACCTCGCCGCTTGCGGGCAAGGGCGGCGGAAAATTCTTGACGGGCAATCATCTTTTGGAGCGTTTGGAAAGAGCGCGCATGGCAGACCCTGCATTGCTCGTTGAAAAAACAGATGGCGCAAGCGCATTCAAAGTGAGCGGGCGCGGCGTTATGCACTTAACCATACTCATCGAAAATATGCGGCGCGAGGGTTATGAATTTACAATAGGCAGCCCGCAGGTGATTTTTCATAAAGACGAAAACGGCAAGGTTTTGGAGCCTATTGAACTGTTCAAGGTGGAGGTTCCCGCCGAGTTCAGCGGCGCGGTGATTGAGGAATTGGGGAAGCGCAGGGGCGAAATGGTGAACATGCTCCAAGACGACAACAATCGTGTTTTTTTGGAATACAATGTGCCGAGCAGAGGTTTGATAGGCATAAGGAGTTTGCTACTCTCGCTCTCAAAAGGCTATGCGATATCCCAATCCATTTTCCTTGAATACCAACCCCACAAAGGAGAAATCCCAAGCAGGACAAATGGTGTTTTAATAGCAAAAGACCCAGGCGTTGCAAGTGCCTACGCATTGTGGAAACTGGAAGACCGCGGCTATATGATTATTCCGCCAGGCTCGGAGGTTTATGCGGGAATGATTATAGGCGAGCACAACAGGGACGTGGATATAATAGTGAATGTGATAAAATCAAAACATTTAACGAATATGCGCGCCGCAGGCAGCGATGAAAATATTTTGCTCACCCCATATCGCAAAATGAGCCTTGAAGAATGCGTGACTTTCATAAACGAAGACGAGTGCGTAGAGATAACGCCTAATGTGTTGCGTATTCGCAAAATAGAGTTGAGCGAGCATAAGAGAAAAGCAGCGGCTAAAGAGGATTAACAAATCCTCAAAAACGCTGCCCCTAATTCAATGGCTCTGGGCAAAGCCAAATCGTTTGTTTCATTAGGTGGCAGTTTTTGGCAAAAATTCTCCAACGCTTCTTTTAAATTTTGAGCGTGATTTTCCCGAATAAAATTGTGCAAAATTTCAGCAATGCCTCTTTGAAGTTCCTGATGGCAAAAAGTTGGGAATTTTCGCAAATCGGTTTTCAACTGCCCTATAGATATTTGCCCAGCAACAGCTCTTATCTTAACGCTTTTTTCCACAGCGGAACTAGGCCGCAACCCTTCTCTAAAAATCTCAACATTAACCGCCCTGTTCTGCTTTTTCAACCCAATATTCTCAACTCTCAATTCTTCAACTCTCAATTCTTTTGCCTTTTCCGTCAAACATTCCGCTCTGTATTCCGCGAATGCGATTACCGTGTCTGCCAGGGATAGATAATCTCCGCAAGCTCCAACAACTATTATGAAATTTATTCCGTTGTTTGCAATTTCTCTTATGCGGTCGGAGAGAGGAATCAACGGCTCTCTTTTGCTATTTATAAGTTTTCTCATTCTCAAATCGCGAATTAAAAAATTCACAGCGGAAGCGTCTTCGTCTATTAAAATTGTGCTTGCTCCCAGCTCCAACGCTTCCAGCAAATTTGCCGCTTGGCTTGTTGAGCCGCTTGCGTTTTTGGTCGCAAAATTTTCCGTGCTTCCCTGCAAAGGGAGTTCCCTGACAAACGGCGAAATATCAGTGCCGTTCACAACCCTGCCCTCTTCTGTTCTAACGGGAAATGCGCTCTCGTCTATTACAATAAGCTCTCTGCCATCGCCTGGTATATGCGGATAAACGGCTTCTTCCAAAGCGTGCAAAAGCGTGGATTTGCCGTGAAAGCCACCGCCTGCTATAACCGTTATGCCTTTTGGAATTCCCATACCTGCAATTTGCTGTCCGTTTGGCAAATTCAAATTCACCTGCAATTCCGGTGGCGAAGTAAATAGAACTGCGTTTTGCAAAGGCTGTTCCGAAGTACCGGATTCCCTCGGCAAAATAGCCCCATTGGGAACAAATGCCGCAAGATTTTTTTCCTTGATTTGCCCAAGCAAAAAATTTCTGTTCGCATAACATTCCAAATGGGCATTGCATTTTTCTTTGGCTAAATTGTTCCAATACATCGCTGCGGTTATCCAGTCGGAAAGTGTCCCTATCAATAGCTCGGACGCCTTTTCTCCCTCAATGCGCCTGGATTCCCCAGGCAAATTCACGCTTGCCAAAATGCGGACAATCCCGTTCTCTATATAAAGGGAGTTTCGCTGCATAATTTGGCAATGCGCTTTTACAATGCTTATATTTTCCGCATTTCTCGTGAATTGCCTCAGCAAAAAATCCGCTAGGGCAATTTCCTTTTCTTTGGTGTTGTGCAATTCCTCCGCAAAGCCCAGCTCGTTCATTTTTGCACTGAGCATTATCCTTGATGGTTGCGCGTGAGGGTCGCCTTGGATATGGGTGAATTTTAATGTGAAGTCTCCAAAGCCAAAAAATTGACCCTGCAAACTTTTATACACGCCATAAGGCTTGCCGTGCATTTTCAGTAAACGCTGGTGCAGTTCTCTCATTCTTTCACAGCTTTTTTTATTGAAGGCTCTATTTCGGCTATCATTTTGTCTATGCAGTAAATTTGCTTAAATACGGTTCGCTTTCTATATACCTCGGCATTTTTCTCTATCCATTGATTTAAAGCGACACGCCGCTCGTCTGGATTAAAATCTTTGCCTTGCGATTGGACATATCCCTCAGCAAGCCCGCTTTGGTTTTTCATATATTCTGCCATATTAAAAACCTTGTTATTGTTCAGCACAAACATCTTTAGCGTAAAGATCAAATCGTCATGCCCAAAATCTTCTTCCATTTTTTTAACGAATTGTTTTAACGCCTCAATATTTTTCAAAAAGAAATTCATAGCAGAGGTTTTCATCTCATCTAAATCTTGTTTGGACAGCTCGCTTTCAAATTGTTCAAAAATATCAAGCTGTTTTTTTGCTTTGGGGGGCATAGCCGTAAGATAGAAAATCAGATTATTGCCGCTTGAGCGTCTTATACTTAATCGGCTTTGGGTTATCTGCATCTATCCCTATGCGTTTGTGATAATCGGCTTCGTAATCTGTCCAGTTGCCCTCAAACCACACCGCTTTGGAATCCCCCTCAAACGCTAAAATATGCGTTGCAATGCGGTCTAAAAACCACCTATCGTGAGAGATTACAACGGCACAGCCAGCAAAATTCAAAATAGCCTGCTCTAGAGCCTGTAAGGTTTCTATATCCAAATCGTTGGTTGGTTCGTCCAGCAAAAGCAGATTGCCTGCATTTTGCAAATTTTTTGCCATCAAAACGCGGTTTCGCATTCCGCCGGAAAGCTGGGATAATTTTTTTTGCTGGTCGCTGCCCGTAAAGTTGAAAAGCCCGCAATAAGCCCTGGCGTTTAATTTTCTTTCGCCTATTATAATTTCTTCCTTGCCGCCGGAAATTTCTTGGAAAACGGTGTTGTTATCGTTCAAGGAATCCCTGCCCTGTTCCATCGAAATTATCTCTACGGTTTCGCCTAGTTTAAATGAGCCGGAGTCGGGTTTTTCCTGCCCTAAAATCATTCTGAACAAGGTTGTTTTTCCCGCGCCGTTTGGGCCTATTATGCCAACTATGCCGGAGCGGGGCAGCTTGAAGTTCAAATTTTCGTAGAGCAGTTTTTCGCCATAAGCCTTTGAAATCCCGTTTGCATCTATTACTATATCGCCAAGGCGTTTGCCATTCGCAATCGATATTTGCGCAACCTTGTATTGCTCTTTTTTATCCTGGCTCAAAAGTTCTTCGTAGGCTTTTAAACGCGCTTTGGATTTTGCCTGCCGCGCTTTGGGGCTGGATTTTACCCATTCCTGTTCCCTTGCGAGCCGTTTTTGCCTGTCGCTTTCTCCCTTTTCATCGCTGCGCATTCTTTCCAGTTTTTGGTCTAGCCACTGTGCGTAGTTGCCCTGCCACGGAATGCCGTGCCCGTGGTCAAGCTCTAAAATCCAACCAGTCACATTATCCAAGAAATAGCGGTCGTGGGTTACCAAAATCACCGAGCCTTTGTATTCTTTTAAATGCCTTTCCAGCCAAGCAACGGACTCCGCGTCCAAGTGGTTTGTGGGTTCGTCCAGCAGGAGCAAATCCGGTTCTTCCAAAAGCAAGCGGCAAAGAGCAACGCGGCGTTTTTCTCCGCCGGAGAGATTTGTGACCTTCCAATCGCCGGGTGGGCAACGCAGGGCGTCCATTGCAATCTCAACGGAGCGTTCCAAATCCCAAAGATTTTCCGCATCTATTTTGTTTTGCAGCTTCTCCATTTCTTCGGAGAGTTTTTCCAATTTATCGCCTTCGGCTTCTCCCATCAGCACTGCAACTTCGTTATAGCGGTCTAAAATTTTCTGCTTTGCAGAAACCGCCACCATAACGTTTTCCTTGACGGATAGCTCTTGGTTGAGCTGCGGCTCTTGTGGCAAGTAGCCAGCCGTACGGCCATTTTCTATCCAAGCCTCGCCCTGAAAATCCTTGTCTATGCCAGCCATTATGCGCAGGAGCGTTGACTTTCCGCTGCCATTCGTGCCGATTATTCCTATTTTCGCGCCGTAGTAAAAACTCAAAGAGATATCTTTGAGCACTTCTTTATCGGGTGGATATTTTTTGCACACCTTGTGCATATAAAAAATAAACTTTTCGGGTGTTTTATTCTCTGCCATGGGGGTAATGTAGAAAATACTTATTGGCATTTACTATATTGTAACATATGACCACGCTATCCATAAATGAAGATTTGCTTGAGCAGATAAATGCCGAGGCTCAGAGTGAGGCTAGGTCTGTTACGGAAATAATATCCGATGCAATTCATTCATATATTCAGAAAAAACAGAAGATAGGGGAAGTAGCGATGTTAGGTAGCTCTTTTATGGATTTCTACGGAGTATTTAAAGATAATCCAATTCCAGATAAATTAGAGCTTCGCAAGGAATTTTATGAAAAAAATTCTCGTTGATATAAACGTAATTTTAGATTTTTTGAACAAACGAAATTTTTACGAATTGGCAAAACAAATTATACAACTTTGTTGTGATAAAAAAATTCAAGGCTATGTTTGTGCTCACGAAATTACAACATTGTCATATTTTTTGGAAAAAACCAAAGAAAGCGAAATTGTCAACAAAATTTTGGTTTCAATTATGGATATGTTTACAATTATTTCTACAGATGAAAATATTTTAAGGAATGCTTTAAAATCTCAAATAAAAGATTTTGAAGATGCTGTAATAGAGGTGAGTTCTTTGCAAAATAATGTTGATTACATAGTTTCTAGAAATAAAGAAGATTTTGCGAAATCAAAAATTCTTTGTTTAGAACCAGCAGATTTTTTAGCTATGGTTAATACTTAGCCAAACCTCAAAAGCCCTATTTGGCAGGCTTTCCACAAAACAACGTCTATATATCCCTTGTTCAGCCCTGTGGCTTTTTCTATCTGCGCAAACATTTTATCGCAGAGTTTTTTCACATCTTCGTTCAAAGGGAAGCCTTCTTTCAAATTGGATTTTCCAAGCGCAATTCCAAGCCTTTGAATCCAAACATCGTATTTTACATTGCTTATGCCCAAATTACGTGCCAAATGATTTTTGGTTATCTCGCCTATATGCGGCAGCTTTGCCAGATAGCTCAATTTTTCGCTCTCCGTTTTCTGCTCGTAAAATCCATCTCTGAATTTTTTTCGCTCGTTCCAGATTTTTATTATCGCTCTTATTTTATTCACATTTCTAAAAATGAGGAGCAGATTCCGCTCGCAAACCTCGCCGCCGCCGTTTATAAAACTCATTATTTCACCAAACTTTCTCTTAGCTATCTTTTGCCTAAACCCCCCAGCCAAGATTACATAGATACATTCCTCCGCAAATTCCTTTGCATTCAAAACAGGCGGTTCAATCAATCGTTTTTTTATAGCCTCAAAGCTATCTTTATCCTCGCCCAAACCGGAATCTATTATGTGCTTTTCAAGGGCAAAGAAAGTCTTGGCGGTTAAGTGGAAATGCTCGTTTACATTGAATTCGCACATTATGGGGAAAATGTCCAACCTTGGGGAGTGAAAGATGCGTTATTCATAGTGTATAATATAGAAATACCTTGCCAAAAGCTTTATTTTTTTCTATATTTTACGCTGATAAATTTAAACTTCGGAGTTGATCTGTGGCTGCAAAAAAAATGGTTCCGCCAAACAAGTCTTGTGTAAAGAGATTGCGTCAAGCTGAGAAGGCAAACGCTGCAAATCGTTCTGTGCGTTCTGCTATTCGCACCAGCCTTGGCAAAGTGCGCAGCGCCAAAACCAAAGAAGAAGCCCTGAAAGAAGTCCCAAGGCTTTACAGCATGATGGACAAAGCTGCTGCCAAAAGCCGCGCCGGTTTTAGCAAAAACCGCGCCTCTAACTATAAGGCTAAGGTGGGGCACCTGCTAAACAAGCTATCAGCCGTTAAGGCCTAAGGAAATGCCTTTGCCACCGTTGAGCAATCTCCGCAAAGGTGTTGTTTTTTTTGCTTTTTTCCTCTTCTGTTTTATCCTGTATAGGTTGTTTTTTTATGAAACAGCCACCGATTCCCATGAACCTCAAGAAGAGGCTCCAGACGTCTATACCGATATGTGCCTTTTGGTTGTGTCTGGAACGCCGATGAATGTCGATACCGTTTTTAGCCTGAAAAACGGCACGAATAAAATTTTTGCCTATTCCTATTTGGAAGCTGGTTTTAAAGCGACAGATACCTTATGGCATATATGGTATTACGAAAATGAAGAGGTGAAAAAAATTGAATGTCAGTTGCAGGCTTCCGCTTGCTTCAGCTCTCTTTCCGCAGATAGCCTAAAGAGCGGGGAATGGAGCGTTGATACTAGGCAAGGCAATATTTTGTTGAACGTAAAGCAATTCAGCATTGAAGAGTAGCCGCTTTTAACGCCCACCTACCAAAATTGAGTCCACCTTTATTGAAGGCTGCCCAACAGTTACCGGAACGTGCCCTGAGCTTGCACCGCACATGCCAGCTGCTAGTTCAAGGTCGTTGCCCACCATGCTTATCTTTGGCAAAATTTCGTGACCCAGCCCTATAAGGGTTGCGCCGCGAACCGCCTCGCCCAATTTGCCGTTTTTTATCTCGTAGCCTTCTTCAATCGCAAAGTTAAATTCTCCGGTTGCAGGATTAACAGAGCCTCCGGCCATTTTTGCTGCGTAAAGCCCGTTATCAACTGTGGCTAACATATCTTGCAAAGTGGAATTGCCAGCCGCTATGAATGTGTTTCTCATTCTGCTAACGGGTGCATATTTATAGGATTCTCTGCGCGCGCTGCCTGTGAGGGGCAAATCCAATTCCTTTGAGCCAACAATGTCGCTAAGAAAATTTTTTAAAATTCCGTTTTCAATTAAAACGGTTTTCTGCGTTGGAGTTCCCTCATCGTCCACCGCCAAACTTCCCCAAACTCCGCTCATGGTGCCGTCATCTATGGCTGTCAAAATAGGCTGTGCAACCTGCTCGCCTAGCTTTCCGCAAAAAGGGCTTGCCTGCCTGCGTATAGCTTCTGTCTCCAACGGATGCCCGCACGCTTCGTGAAAGATTACCCCGCCAAAAGCGTTCCCCATAACAACAGGCATTTGCCCGCCTTTTATATATGGAGCCGAGAGCATTCTCAAAGCCCTTTCCGCACAAGATGCTGATAATTCCTTTACTGCCAAGTTGTCCAAAAACTCAAAGCCTCCGAGCGAACCCGGTGCTTCGTGTGCAGATGTGCGCTCCGAATTTTCCGCAGCGGTTACATTTACCGAAAATCTTGTCCTCGCTCTGTTGTCGGAAATTTGCAATCCATCGCTGTTCCATATATTTATGTTCTGAACGCTATCCACAATGGAGGCTTCCACCTGCACGATTTTTGAATTTGTTCTAGCTGCTGAGTTTGCTGCAAACAAAAAATCCTTCTTGTAATTTTGCCCTAAAATACGCGGGTCTTTGAAATTATCTCTGTTGAAAGATATGTAATTTTGTTCTTTGCCAAATTGCGTTTTTTGGTCGCCTTTTTTGTTTTTTGCCAAGGACAGATTTTTTGCGACGTTAACCAGCGATTCTTCTGAGGAGTCGCTTGTGAAGCCATAGAGAACTTCCGTTCCGTATAACATTCTTATCCCTATTCCGTAAATTATGGAAGCAGACGCCCCTTCCATGCTGTTGTCTTTTAGCGATAGATATGATTTTCTTGTCTCTTCTTCATAAATTTCGGCAAAATTTGCCCCAGCACCAAGGCAAAGGTCCAAAATTTTTTTAGCTAAATCTGAGTGCATAATAGGGAATGTAGAAATTTATATATTTATTCTATTACATATTAGCAAAAATATGGCAAAGGATTTATGAGTAAAATTAAACTTGTTTCATTGGTAGCGGTGCTGTTGGTAGCGGGCGTTTTGCTAGCCTTTATGTTTTTCAGCGGTTTTAGCCCTGCCGAGTATATGGGCGGTTCTTGCGATATAAAAGATTACAAAATTATAAAGATAGGCGAGCAGATATGGATGGCGCAAAATTTGAACTGCTATGTTATAGGCAGCAAATGTTACAACGATGACCCAGCCAACTGCGCCAAATATGGCCGTCTCTACGACTGGTCAATGGCTTTGGCATTGCCTTCTAAATGCAATAGCGCATCTTGCGCCAACCAGGTAAATGCGCATCACAGGGGTGTTTGCCCTGCGGATTGGCATATTCCCAGCAGTGCGGAGTGGGAAGCATTGTACAGTTTTGCAGGCGATACCATTGCAGATGGCATCATCAACACCTCCGATTTTCAAGAGAACCCAACTGCTGGCAAGCGTTTGAAAGCCAAGGATAGTTGGTCTGATTGCGGCCCTCCTGGTGATGGCAAAACTTATCTATGCGAAGACGATTTTGGTTTTTGTGCCTTGCCCGGTGGCATAGGCAATGCCGAGGGCTTTTTCAGCAATATGGGTGGTTACAGTTTTTGGTGGAGCATTGACGAGCACGACCATGTAATGGCTTACGGGCGTGGCTTAACTTACAACAGCGACCACGCCAACTGGTTCAACCACAATAAAAACCACTTGCTCAGCGTACGCTGTTTGAGGGATTGATTTTCTATATTTGTTATTATGGAATGTTTAAAGCAAACCGTAAAAAGCAAGAAAGTGCAAGATTTCTTTCACTTGCCAAATTCTTTTCTTGATTACGATGAATTGGAAGTAATTATCACGCCTATATCCAGCGATTTATTAGAGAGAAAAAAACGTGCGAAACACGATATTGACATAATTAACTCAAATGCCGCTCGCTTAAATAAAGAGTCGGAAGAGAATCTTTTATTTCAGGATATTTTATGAAAAGAGGCGAGCTTTACCTTGTCTCACTAGCTTCAAAAAACGATGTTAAAAAGCAAAGGGTTTATGTTATTGTAAGCAGACAAGTTGCAATAGATTCCACATATTCAACGGTTATTTGTGCTCCTATATATACGAGTTTTGAGGGATTAAGTACGCAAATAGAGATAGGTTTTGAAGAAGGGTTAAAACATACTTCTGCAATTCGTTGCGATGAACTTATTAGCATTAAAAAAACTCAGCTTACAGATTATATTGGAGTATTATCAAAGGAAAAAATAGACGAATTAAATAATGCTTTGTCCGTAGCTCTTGAAATAGAAACTTAGGGTCCTTACGGGTGAGGCTTAATATCTCTTACTGGGGGAAAATCCCTCGCCTTTAGGCGAAGACTTTAGTTTAATATATTATCTTCCATGCAGAATTATCGCAGGACAAGCCACACTACTTATGACTGCAAGTATCACATAGTGT
>Ga0268262_10001478_pt1 | contig 29054 bp, 29 predicted proteins | sample TergutNc150P3_FD_190354 | JGI IMG/M metagenome (GOLD analysis project Ga0268262, IMG submission 190354) | Nasutitermes corniger P3 segment gut microbial community from laboratory colony in Florida, USA - Nc150 P3 (SPAdes) (version 2) | ecosystem: Host-associated > Arthropoda: Insects >... | reverse complement strand
CCCCGGCTCAGAATAATCGTCGGCGAATGAATGGGAATGAGCGCGGTCCACTGGCCCAGACTCTTGGCGTTCCAGATGGTAGGCTGGCCCATGAGGTAGAGGACGATGAACTGATAAAAACCGTCCATGAAAAAGCCCAGCACATAGCCGGTAACCATCTCCCTGCCCCGGGCGCGGTTGAGAATTTGCCCCGCGATCCAGCCCAGGCCGGCGGCAATCGGCACGGCGATGAGGCTCGCGAAGATGAGACCAGGCACGCCCACAATGTTCCAGTCCACCGCGAAAATCAGCCCGATTTGTCCTGCCATGGCACCTAACACCATGCCGAAGTTGATCCCCATACCGGCCATAATTGGCAGCAGCAGACTAAACACCAGGAAGCAGTTCCGCCCGATCCGGGTGAGTATCTCCTGAATTATCGACTTTAACGGAAGGCCCGAAATAGGTATCGCTGCCAAGGTAATGACTACGAAGATCAACACGACGGCGTTATCCGCAAGCAACCCCGCGTTGAAGTGACCGTGTTTTTCGCTTATGTTTTTTTGTTTCATTTGGTCACCTTTGTTTTCCTGGTCAGAGCGTAGATGATCATCCCGTTGGAGATGAGAATCCTGATTACCTCGGACATGTCAGTCTGAAGTATATTGTTAATCACCGAAGGGGTCATGGTGAGTATACTCTGGAAAAGGAAGGTTCCCACCACCACGTTAAGAATGCTCGCCTTATTCACCGAAGCGCCACCCAGGAGTATGGCCGCCACAGCCGGAAAGGCCATGTACAAGGGCGCCTGGTAGAGCTGAATAAAACCAAAGCCCTGCTGATAAGTAAGTATGCCGATGGCGCCGTACACCGAAGAAATGACAACCCCGATAATCCGGCACCTGTTAACCGAAACGCCGCCCGCGCGGGCAAAGTCCGGATTGGAACCTACCGCAGTAAGGGCGGTACCGGTGCGGCTGCGCATAAAGAGCCACATGATAACAGCCATCAGCGCAAAGAACAGAATCGCGCCCGTCGGAAATTCAAAGAATGGTCCGATTTTTATCACCAAAAAATTATTAAGCACCCGCGACCAGTAACCGTCAAGGGTGATGGTCGTCCTAAGCCCTTTACCGGTGTAACCCCAGACCATGGTGGGATTTGTATAGGGCAGTATAAGCCACATGATCGCCATGAAGGTGACAATGGAAAAACCAACGTACATGGCGATGGTCATTTCCTCGCCCTTGACCCTGTTGAGGAGCAAGCCGTAAAGCCAGCCGAAGAGCAGCGCAAAAGGCATGCTGAACACAACTGCCATGAAAAAGCCCATACCGCCGGTAAACTCGCACTGCATGGAAAGTGTGGAACCCAGAAGTCCTGCCACAATCCCTACCGGCAGGCCGAAGTTCAGCCCGGAACCGGACTGCATCATGGGAACCAGGGCAAGCACCATCACTCCGTTCTGGCCAAAGCGAACCAGCACGTCTTTAAAGGAGCTGTCAACTTTGATCCCCACAAAGGGGGCAACCATAAAAAGGATCACCACAAAGAAGAAAATGATGAGCCGGGGCCAGCCGAAATCAGTAACAAATGATTCGATCCTGTCCCTAAAGGTGGTTTCTTGCGAAATACGAATACTTGCGTCACTCATGCAATTTTCTCCCCGGACATTAACAGACCGAATTCTGCGGCAGGCGATTCTGGGGGCAGGATGCCTGCGATTTTCCCTTCGTCCACAATGGCGACCCTGTCGCAGATTGAGCGGAGTTCCTCAAGCTCGCTGGAGATCATCACAATAGTTGTTCCTTTGCTCTGGTTGTAGAAACGCAAGGTATCCAGCACTATTTTTTTTGCCCCTACGTCTATGCCCCGGGTTGGCTCGGAAACAAAAAGCAGCTTCGGTTCCAGGGCAAAGGCCTTGGAAAGGCAGACCTTCTGCTGGTTGCCGCCGGAGAGCTCTTTGGCGGGCTGCTTCGAACTGGTACACCTGATATTCAACTTGGCGATGTATTCCTCGGCCAAAAGTCGCATGGCCTTTTCGTCCCGCAGGCTGAAAAGCCCGCCCAGGAATTTCTTTAGGTATAGGCCCCGGATCTGCATGACGGTGAAGGCGATGTTCCACTCGAGGCTTTCGTCCAAGAGGAGACCCACTCCCCGGCGGTCCTCCGAAACAAAAGCCACGCCCGCGTCAAGTATTTTCCGGGGGTCGCCCAAGGGCAGGCTCTTTCCTTCTATACGGACACGGCCGCCCGAGGCAAAGAGGCCCATGATGCCGTTGGGAATTCCCAGCTTACCCTGCCCCGCAAGGCCGCCGATGCCGAAAATTTCGCCTTTTCTTACCGAAAAGGAAACATCGCGTACGGTTTCGCCGGGCATGTCTACCCAGAGATTATCAACCCGAAAAGATTCGCCCTCAAATTTGCGTTCGTCCGCATGCGTTGCACCATGCACCACTTCCCGGCCAACCATCCAGGTGGTAATATCCTGTACGGAAACATCCTTGTTCGCCACATCCCGGATAAGCTGACCGTCGCGGAGTACCAAAACCCGACTGGCAATTTCGATAACTTCGTGCAGACGGTGCGAAATAAAGATTATGGCAATGCCCTCGGCCGCCAGGCGCTTTAAACTGGCGAGAAGGATAGCGGCTTCGCTTTCGGTAAGCACCGCCGTGGGTTCGTCCAGTACCAGAAGTTTCACCTGATCCCGGCTTATCTCCCGGGCGATTTCGGTAAACTGCTTGTGAGCAACCGGCATCTCCTTTACCAGCGTATCGGAGTCAATGTTTACACCCAGTTTGGCAATGGTTTTTACCGAATGTTCCCGCATCTCGTCCTTTTTCAGGGTAGCAAGCCGTTCGCCGAAAAGTTCCACCGCCAAGTTGTAGGCTGTAGGCTCCCTGTTCAGCATGATGTTTTCATCAGCGGCAAAACCGGGTATCAGGGAAAATTCCTGATGAACCATGCCGATGCCCGCGTCCAGGGCCGCAAAGGGCGACTTGAAGGAGACGGGGCTACCCTCAATAAAAATACTGCCGCCGTAGCCGCCGGTCTCGATAATATCCGACATCCCGAAGAGAATATGCATCATGGTTGTTTTGCCAGCACCGTTCTCGCCTACCAGCCCCAGAATCTCTCCCCTGTTCAGGGAAAAATTAACCCCGGAAAGAACGGTAGTGCCGTAAAAATCCTTCGTGATATTTTCTAATCGCAATAAGGGAACATCGTTCATGTCTTGCCTTTGATAGTTTCGCTTTTAACTCGGCTAATATGCCCAGACCGCCTGACCACTTTAAAGTGGTCAGGCAATCGGGCAATGCCGCACTAATTCTGCCGCTGGAACGTGATGTTGTAGTATTTTTCCGGAACCACTACGTCGGTGGCTTTCATGTAGCCTTTGCCGAACATATAGGTGTCCATATACACCAGAATCTGGTTACGCGCTTTCACACCGGTGGCGGGATCCTGGTAGTAGTTGCCTTTCCACTGCGCTCCGGGAGTCGCTTCGCCCAGTGCGGCGAAGAGGTCATCCCTGCTGTCCACCTTGGCCTTGCCGTCGAGGATGCGCTTGGCGAATTCGCCGAAACCGACGCTGACCGAAAAGCCGTAGGAGTAGGCCCAGGTACCAAAACGACCGGCACCACCTTTGTCAATTATCGCCTGCTCAACCTTCTTTAGGATGGCTGGAAAATCGCCCTTTTCGGCGGAGAGGTCAATGCCCAGCGCGCCGGGATAACCCATGATAGGCGCGGGCAGCGAAGCCTCGGGAAAATAGCCGCCGTATTGCATGAGCTGGCGGATGAGGGGCTCGGTGTGGGCGTCGTTGGTGCAGAAGAAAGCGGAATTTTTGCCGTACTGCGCCACCCATTGGGGTGTTTGCTCCATTATGTACTGCTGGGCACCGGCAACACCAACGTCGGAAGTCGGATCAGGCGCGGTTACAAACACCCACTTGAGGCCCAGGTCCTTGCAGGCTTCCTCAAAAATCTGACGGCGCAGCCCCAGGGTCTGGGAGCTCATGTGCCGGGGGAAACTGATATGCACAAACGTATCGCAGCCGAGCTGCTTGGCGATCCATGGGATGGTATAGCCCCGACTTACAAAGTCGGCGTTAATGGCGACATCAACCACTTTCTGAATAACCAGCGGGTCTTCCTGGGGCTGACCGGCAAAGAGCAGAATGTCGGGCCGCTTCTCCCTTATCCGGCGGAATCCCTCGGCGGTGCCGGGAACGGCCTGGTTCATGATGATCGCCTTCATCAGGGGATCGTCAGCCAGGGTGGTAAGCTGGGTGATCATGGTTTCCTGCTGGGCCATGAAGTTGTCGGGATAGGTAACATGCTGAATGATACCACCCTTGTCCACCGATCCGTAACGGGCGATGAGCTCTTCCGCGCCGCGCAAATCATCTTCCGACTGGGAGACCGTGCCGGTCATAATCCCAATGTGGTACGTGGGCGCCGCGGGAGCGGCAACGGCGGTTTCCTTTTTACTGCACCCCGCCAAAACCAGGGCACCGCAAACCAAAAGAACCATAACTAATCTCTTCATAAAACTCTCCTCCGAAATTTTTTTACCCCGGAAAACAGATTTCCGGGTAAGATCCCATACACACAATGCTAATTCTGCTTCTGGAATTTGATCTGGTAATACTTGTCCGGAACCGTCTGCGCGGTAGTGGGAAGGAAGCCCTTACCCATGATGTAGGTATCCATGTAAATAAGCAACTGATTCCTGGCGCGCACACCGGTCGCGGCATCAATATAAAAACCGCCATTCCATTTCGCGCCGGGGGTAAATTCGCCCAAGGCCGCATAAAGATCCGCGGTATTTTCTAACTTGGCTTTGCCGTCCAGGATGCGTTTTGCAAATTCACCAAGACCAGCGGAAGCGGTAAACCCGTAAGAGAAAGCCCAGGTACCGAACTTACCAGCGCCGCCCTTGGCGATAACCGCATTCTCAACTTTTTTTAGAATCGCGGGGAAGTCTCCCGCCTCGGCGGAAAGGTCAATGCCCAAAGCGCCGGGATAGCCCATGAGCGGGCTGGGAAGGTCGGCCTCTACAAACATTCCACCATACGCGAAAAGCTGCTTGAGCAGGGGTTCTGTATGGGCGTCGTTGGTGCAGAAGAAAACCGCGTTTTTGCCGTACTGATTAATCCACTGGGGAGTCTGTTCCAGAATGTACTGCTGAGCGCCCGCAACGCCAACATCGGATGTTGGATCCGGGGCGGTAACAAACACAAACTTTATTCCCAGGTCATTGCAGGCAGCCTCAAAAATCTGGCGGCGAAGCCCAAGGCTTTCATAGCTCATGTGCCGGGGAAAGCTGATGTGTACAAAGGTATCCGCGCCGAGCTGTTTTACCGCCCAGGGGATCGTATAGCCACGGGAAATAAAATCGCAGCTTATGGCCAGGGACGCGGACTGCTGGATCACCAGCGGGTCCTCATGAGGCTCGCCGACCAGGAGTATTATGTCCGGCCGCCTTTCCTTGATGCGCTTAAAGGCCTCGGCAGTACCTGGAATGCCCTGGTTCACAATGACAGCCTTCATCAGTGGATCGGAAGCCAGAGTGGTAATCTGAGAGATGGTAACCTCCATCTGAGCCATGAAGTTATCAGGGTAGGTAACATGCTGAATGATCCCGCCTTGAGCCACAGCGCCGTAACGCTTGATAAGCTCTTCAGCGCCACGAAGGTCATCCTCTGACTGGGAAACCGTGCCGGTTACAATACCGATATGGTACTGAGCCGCTGCCGCGCCGGATTGTGCCGCCTGCTGGGCAGTTTCTTTTTTCTGGCAACCAACCAAAACCATTGCCCCACAGAGCAAAAGCGCCAATACAACTAAACCAATTCTCTTCATAAAGAATCTCCTTATCTTCCTCTGTTTGTTTTTATAGAGGATAGAATAGTGTACCTTAATACAAAAATATGATCAATAAGTCTCAATGCTTAATTTATTGCATAAGAGGTGTCGGATGTTGGACCGTATTCCATGTTTATAAATTATTATATTCGGATAACTCTTTAAAGCTTATTCCAGGATTTGTATATCTTCCCCTGTTTTGAGTTACATTTTTATAGTTTATTGCTTTTTGAGGACAAAATTGAATACATGCAACACATTGTTCACAATGGTGCTTATATTCCGGCCGATTATTTACCATTTCAATGTTTTTTACCGGACAAACTTTTTTACATGTACTACAGCCCGTACAATTATCATTAACTGTAAAATCTTTATCCATATTTGATACTTCTCTTATGAATTTTTCATTCATAGATTTGAATATTCCTGTTAATTTATTTATTCTATTACTCTTTCTTTTCTTTATTGAATTTATTATTTGAGCAAGTTTTTCATTTGATTTTTTTGTTATTTTATCTACCTTCACACTCATGTCGTATGCAACAACATAATTTGAGAACATTTTTAATGCTTTCCCGTAATTCAGTTTTATACCATGTCTGTTAAACAATAATTCATACATTTGATAAACAGCGTTTCCGGCAAGTCCTCCGTAAGTTGTGATTGAATAGTAATATGCATTTTTATTATCGTTTAGCTTTATATTTTCAACAAATTCAACAACTTTTTTGGGCATCCCCCAATAATAGGTCGGATAAATAAAGCCAACACTATCATATTGTTTAATTGGGTTGAATGGTTTTGCCATTGAAACAATTTCACAATTCTCAAGTTCTTTGGAAATACTCTTTGCAACGTATAAACTGTTTCCTGTTCCGGAAAAATAAAATACAATATTTTCCACAATACCTTCTTTTACTTATTAAAATACGGTACCGCAATATGTGCAGGATTTGCCACCGGCTACCGGCGCGCCGCAGTTGGGACAAGATCTCGGCATCTTTAACGCGGCAGGCGCGCCCCCCTGCGTCGTCTGGCGTATTTTTAGCGCCTCTTGCAGATCATACGCCTGGCGCTCAAATTCCCTGTATTCAGGCGATCCCCTGTATCCGGTGCGATTTTTGTTGAGCTTCGCCTCTATTTCGCTGAAATACGGCGAATTGACACTAATGACAACATAGAAATTGTAGTAGTATTCATAGCGGGGCGGGCTGTAGCTGACCGAGTTTCCGTCACTGTCCTGGGTTTTCATCTCTTCTCTGGTTTCACGGATATCAATCATGAAGTTTGTTATCTGGGAGATATCTATTACGTCCGGGTTTTCACTCTTCCAGCGGTCAGAAGACGCGACGATGAATTTGCCGGCACTGTCGTCAATTAACACTTTGGTATATTGCCCGAATTGACGGCTCACACTGAACTGCGCCACTTCCTTCTTGTTTGCCTCGCGGTAGGCGAGCTGCCGTTTTATATCGGCCAGCGTTGTTTTGCGCCGTCCGGTAAAAAAGGGGGAAAGTTTTTTAGCGCAGTTACCGCATAAATTCCCGTCTTCCAGCTTACGGTTGCCTAAAAGGCCGATTTTATCACCGCAAACGCCGCAAAACTTTTTATCAAAAATTCCCATGACATTCCTCCTGCTGGATTCGATTGAAAGGCATATATACCGTACCCATATAAATTCTTTTTTATATTATAGCGATTTTTCTGATTGAGGTATATAGTTCCAATGCATAGCAGAGCGGGTCTTAATCCATTAAATTATCTTGCTAAGAGATTTGTTTTAGGAAATAATAAGCCTCGTATTGTTTTTCAACATGTATTGCAGGGCCTGTTGATGATCTGGTTTAAAATCTTAATACCCGCCCTAAGCCGTTCCTTGAGCGCATTCACCCGCTCATCGTTCCAGTATTCCTGCGGCGTACTGTATCCTAACGTTTCTTTTGATGTCTCAAAATCATGAACTATTAGCCTACCCCAGTTTATATCGGTCTCTATATCATAAAAATATCGAATTGTATTATTGGGATAAATTATAGCCAAATCAATCCTATTCGCTCAAGAAATCCGACAAATGGTAATTTAGTTTCAGCCAAATAGTTTATGGCATTGATAAGTTTTGTTTTATCAAAAGCGTATGTTAATTGACAATCCGGTTTCTATATTCCTTGTTCAAAGAAATTTATTGTGTCTTTTATATCATTTTCATTAAAAATATTATGTATTTCTTTATGTAACTCAAGTATAGGAGATGAAACTGCAATATCTATACAAGGTGACTACCTTCGGTTCTGTAGGACATCTTTTAGTTATCTTTCTTAAAACTTTAGTGATACTATTCCTCCATTTCCAGTAAAATGGAAAGAAATTCCATTATCAATATTAGATCTTTTATGTAAAAATGGTATTAACCAGCCGTAAAATGTCCCTATTGCTGCTCCTGCCAATACATCTGTTAAAAAATGCATACCGGATATTATACCAAGTACTCCAATGCTTGTAGCTAATGAGTATGAGCCGACAATGACAGGAATTTTCAAAAGGAAGTCCGGATATTCTGTGTAAAAAGTAACGCTAAAAAGAGTAGACGCTAAAAAAGAAAAAGCAGTTGTATCCGAAGGAAAGCAATCATTACTGGTTAGTTTACCAACGCTATTATCAAAATACGAACGCGGCCTATATCGATCAACTGTTTTTTTTAATATTTCTACTGTTCCAAATGTAAGAGTTGCTGCCTGCATATACATAATACCGTATGTCAACCATGTATCAAAATCTTTCTTTTCAAATCCCCAGCCTCCAAGCCCCCACACGGACAGAGGGGTTATTATTGTTAAGACGGGCATCCAACTCCTCATATTATCGCGAATATGATGATGTGTATCGTCTTCAGGAAACATTAATCCCCTGTCAATAAAATTAACATCATTTCTATTTAGTTCGTTTGGTATACCATTTATATTACCGGGTGCTAAATACGAAACGCCAATCGCCCCTACAGATAAAGTAGAAATAATGAGGTCTTTTTTTAAGTCGTAAGTATATACACTTTCTGAATACAGATTAAATTTTACTAGAAAGAAGCAAAATAAAAATATAAATCTTTTCAAGGTTTCCTACCTTCTGTAATAGATTTCATCTAAACAAAATGTGTTGCCGCTTATCGAATATCTGGTTGTTTCGGGTGAAAAGCAATTATCTAGCTCGTATTCAGAAACCCCTAATGCCCTTGAATCGGCCCTGGAATACCATTTTCCAGAAACCACGTTATATTCTCTAACTAAATCATAGTCTCCGCTTATATGGGTTACCGTTAGGGTAAAGCTGTTGCCGTTTGTGCTATATGTCCCTTTAATAATTGGCTCACCTCTAAATGTTATTTCCAAGTTTCCATTGTTAAAAATTGTACTCGAATTCCCATATTTTTCAAACCATGTGCCGTTAAGGAGGGGATCCGTACCGCCACCATCACCGAAGCCAGAATCTCAAGCCGCCATTGAGAAGGTGATTAGCGCAAGCAAGGTGATAGCGCAGAGTACTCTGCTTTGCGTCCCGAAAAGTTTGATTATGTTTTTCACTTTGAAAGCTCCTTCGGACTAAAGTCCGCTGCGGCAACCGTGCCGCTAATTGTTTGTTAAAACCCTTCCAGAGGCCCTTCAAGAAAATCCAGAATGATGTAAACCTGCGAACCGTTACTGCGGGTTCGGAGTTCTGCATAACCCTTTGCTACAAAATCATCAAGGTTCTTTTTAGCTTCTTCAATAGAAAGCCCTGTTTCAAGGGCTATTCCGCTGACAGTAAGAATGCCTTTATTTTCTTTGGCTAGTCTGAGGATCATCTGTTCAGAACTATCACCGCCAGGGCAGGCATTATTTGCTGCACTACTGTTTCTTTGTTGTACAGAACTGCTTGTGGCACGTTGATCTCCCTTATTGCCACCGAATTTTAAGGCCGCGCCTGCTTTCAAAGCAAAGGGATAGCCGGATTCAAGAACGATGCCGATGTTATCTTTAAAATAAAAATGGGCTCCAGCCTGAATACCAAAACCAATGCCACCGTAACTGGGGGCAGTGTAACCAGAACCGGAGCCAACCCAGTCCGCCGAAAAAACGTTATACCCAATCCACATACCGCTGTACAAATCCAGCCAGTTTACGTCAAAGCCCCAGTGCCAGTCTGCTCGGCCGCCAAAGGTGAAAAACGTATATTGCCAGCCTGAATCGCCAACAACTCTATAGTTATATTGGTAAAAAGCCGCAAAACCTCCTACGGAAATTGGCACGTTTGCGGAAAGCACGTATTCCACATTCAAAAATATTGGGGGGATTGATACCGTGCCGTAAGTACTGCCATTAGCGGTTAGCCCGATACCGACGTCAACCAATACATTCCCGCCCGCAATAGGAGGAGGGTAACTTAGGATGTCGAAGGCGAAAGCAGAGCTGCCAATAACAAGAAAAATTAATAAGGCTAAGAAAAATTTCTTCATAAAGGTCTCCAATACTCGTTAAGTTTGTTATTGCTTCGTCCACACCGAGTCTCTGCCTACCGGTGCTGTCGTGGTGTATCTCCCTGGCGTGCCGTTGTATTCGCTCGTTGCGTAAAATTTGTCGTACAAATCGCCATTGAATGCGTAATAATGTAACCCGTTCAAACCCATCGTGCCTTGAAAGGTCACGCTGGTAAGGCTGACACAGCCGACAAAAGCGCTCTCCTGAATGCTGGTAACGTTGTTAGGTATGGTTACGCTGGCAAGGCAGACGCGGTACTGAAAAGCACTCTCCCCAATGCTGGTAAAAGTGCTACCGGAAAGGTCAAGGTTTATATATTTTTCATTACCAAAATAATAGAAACCATTAGCATTGCTTACATTTACCTTGACTAAATATGGGTTGATTTTAGTGTTGTTTGGTTGGGCAAATAGCCAAGCCGTAAGGGCTTCCCAACTGGTGAAAGGTTGGTCGCCGCCGCCGACAGGAGGGGTAGACCCGGTCAAAGAAACAGTAACACTGCAAGTGGCTGTTTTGCCGCCGTCTGCGGTGGTAACGGTGATGGTTGCGGTTCCGGCGGTCTTAGCGATAACCATACCATTTACTACCGTGGCAACACTACTGTTGCTGCTACTCCATGTTACGTTCCGGTTTGTTGCGTTGGAGGGCAAGATCGTCGGTGTAAGGGTTTCCGTACTGTTAACGGCAAGGGCGGTGGATGTTTTGTTCAGGCTTACACCGATAACCGCCACGGCGGTGGCGCTGACGGTAACGGTACAGAACGCTGTTTTGCCGCCGTCTACTGTGGTAACGATGATAATCGCCGATCCGGCGGCCTTGGCGGTAACCAAGCCATTCGCTATCGTAGCAACACCACTGTTACTGCTGCTCCATGTAACATTCTGGTTACTTGCGTTGGATGGCGTTATTACGGCTGTGAGGGTTTCCGTGCCACCAATAACAAGATTTGTGGATGCTTTAATGGATACGCTGGTTACAGCGATATTACCAGGTACACTTGGCGTGTTGGGTGTGTCGCCGCCACTACCAAACCCCGAGTCGCAAGACGCCATTGAGAAAGCGATTACCGCAATCAGGGCTATAACGCAAAGTATTCTGCTTTGCTTCCCAAAAGTTTAAATGTGTTTTTCACTTTGAAAGCTTCTTCGGACTTTAGTCCGCTGCGGCTATGCCGCCATACATCTGTGATTTTATAAAGAACTAAAAATGATGTTTTAAATGTTGGAATTATTCCATATTCTAGCGCTACTAGGGCGTGTTCACACTAAATAAAACTGACAAAACAACAGATATTGTAGTATGAAGCTAAAAGAAAACCAATTCCGAAGGATAGAAAAACTCCTGCCCAAGCAAAGAGGGAATGTAAAAATAGACAACAGGGCATTTCTGGATGCGATTATATATCGGTGTAAAAACGGGTGTTCCTGGCGCGATCTGCCCAAGGACTTTGGAAATTGGCATGTCATATATATGAGGTTTTCCCGTTGGACGCAAAACGGAGTGCTTGATCGGGTATATGCGGCGATCTCTGAAGAGAGGTTGCAGGATGTAACGGAATGCGGGCTTGACTCAACATCGGTAAAAGTACATCCTGACGCCTCGGCTGTTTAAAAAAAACGGCAAGCAGGCAATAGGGAAGTCGCGCGGGGGCTGGAATACCAAGATTCACGTGCTTGGGGTAAGAGATACGCACATAAAAGGCTTTATCCTGTCCGGCGGTGAGGAAAATGACGCTCCTGCAGGGCGCCTTTTGCTTGAAACGGTTGGCAAGCAGGAAAACAGCATTCCGGTTCTTATAGACAGAGCCTATGCGGATTTCAAGACGCGTTTTACGGCGTGGGACCTGTGCTTTAAGGCTGTTGTTCCGCCTAAATCAAACGCAACGTATCAATGGGACTACGATAAGGAATTATACAAAAAACGCAATGAGATAGAACGTTTCTTCCGCAGGTTAAAAGCTTTCAGGGCCGTTTTCACTCGTTATGACAAACTTGATACCATTTTTGCGTCTTTTGTTCTATTCGCTGCTATTATTATACTTTTACGTTGTGTGAACACGCCCTAGAGTGGTATTGTCTAGTATATTTACACCTCTAAACGCTAGTTGTATTGATAAAATACAGGCTATTAGCATAAGAAATGGGCTTAAAACATATTTTTATCAGGAACATGAAGGAATTCCGCAAGAAAGAAGGTTTATCCCAAATGAAATTGGCAGAATACTGTAATACTTCACCCACTTGCATTGGAGAAATAGAGGTTGGGAAAAAATTCCCTTCTATTGATATGATTGAAAAAATAGCCGTTATCTTGAGGATTAAGCCTTATCATTTTTTTATTGACCGTACAGAACAAAACACCGATATAAATTCAGAAAATACATACCCCAAACTGCCAAAATCTATGCAAAATGAAATAAGAAGTGAATTAAACTTTTCAATTAATGAATTAATCAGAGATACTCTTGAGAAATACTGAATTATAGGCGATAGCCTATATATAGCGAAACCTGCCTTATTGCGTTTATCAAAGCTGATAAATTAGCTCAACTCCAGACATTGATTTACGAAATTCGCGGGCAAAAGTCATGGTGGACAGTGATCTTGGGGCGTTATATGGGGTAAAGGTAAAGCGTCTGAATGAAAGTGCAAAACGTAATACTAAGCATTTCCCGCCAGAATTTATGTTCCAATTGACTGCTGAAGAATGGAAAAATCTAAGATCACAAATTGTGATCTTTAAAGATAGATGTAAATATACAAATAATGAAAATATTTGTACATATGCGGCACTATGTGATTTCTCAAAGTACAACAAACAATCAAATTGATGAATTGCGTAAGCTTCTCCTGCTCCACATCGAAAAGAACGATAAGCGGGTAAATGAAATTATTATTGCCTTGAATAACCTAATTGAGCAACCGCCAAAAACCAAAAAGATTGGTTTTAATGCATAAAACTAATAGACGGCTCTTCCCTTCTACTTATAATTCCCCTTCGGCAAGCGCGCAGATAGCTTTTGCCCAATTAATGTATGGCAACTTTGCACGGTCTGAAATGGAACAATAAATTAAGGTATAATTGCCGCCCACTTCTTCTGCACCGCACCTGCTGTCTCGCTCGCCGAAGCCTTCCCCGCAAAAAGGGCTAACAGCTCTTCCTTAAAACTCTCTTCCAGTTCCACCCAATTGAGACCTGAAAAATCCTGCGCCATTTCACCTGCGATTTCTATGTCCCAGACCTTGGAATAAAACGCGTCATATGCCGGAGGAGTGCCGTTTCCGGGTATTGCGTTCATTTTATCCGAAAGATAGGCGACATTCTCCGAAAGGAACGCCGCAAAGAGCTTTGCTTCCTCTTTATGGGCAGAGGCGGAAAACACGCCGACAGTCCAGGCGGAGACGGCGAAAAAGGATTTACCGGCGTAATTGTCCGGTGTAGGAATTGAGGTAACGCCAAAGGCCTCGTCCCCCATTTGTTCCCTTACAAACGCAATTTCGCTTGCCGGGGCAATTACAAAAGCGGCTTTTCCGGAAATAAAGTCTTCCAGTTTTTCGGCGAAATCAGCCGTTAGAAAATGTGGGGTAAGTAAACCATCGCTGTATAATGAGGCCAAAAAAGAAAGGCTATCGACAACCTGACGGGAATTAATTTGGGGCTTTCCGTCCTTTATAAGCTGTACGCCGGCCGCCCAAATCCACGTAAGAACGTCATCGTAAACTCCCCTTGAACTGTTTATTCCAAGGGCAAGTCCAGCAGGACTTCCTTTGCCGCCGGCAAGTCGCCTGGCGTATGCAAGGAATTCGCCTCTGGTTTTCGGGGGACGCGAAAATCCAGCTTCTTTTAAGATATTTATGTTATAATAGAGAATATTGATAAACGAAACAGAACTGGCATTTACGTTTTCCATGATTTCTTTTTTTTCCAATTCGCTTACCCAAAGCGGATCGAGGGCAATTACATCCCCTGGGTATATACTCTCCCCTAAGGGCGTGCCCTGGAAAAGAGCCAGACGTAAATCTTCATAGGAGCAAGTGTTAAGGATGATCTTAAAATCGCCGTGGAAGTTTTCAAATTCGGATATGACTTTCAGCAGAAGTTCTTTATCCGAATCTTTTTCCCACCACTGCGTAAACACAATACTGGGTATCTCTACACTTTTGCCTTTATTGGTTAATTTGATCCCCATAAAAATCAAAAGCGCTATAAAAAACGACAATAACAGAAGAAACAGCTTGTTGTGGTATTTCTTGATAAATTCATTCGCCATTATAAAGCCTCGACTTTTATGCTGCTTTGGAGTACATAAATAGTATGCCTTCAGTATTCCGAAAACTGCTTAAATTACGCAATACTCTGAGCCGACAAAGGCCTGAGTTCGACGAAACAGAAGAAATAGTAGAAGAAAAATGGATCGCCGATTTTTCCAGGCCCAAACACGCCCGCTTTGATATTAAATCAGAATCTTCCTATGATGCCAATCTACGAAAAAATCTTTTTTCCTCTGGGTATTCCATTGCGCTGGGCCTGAAAAAAACCGGCTGCATTGCCTGGACAGAAGCCCCCGAACGGCGCTACAGGGATTTGACCATTTCCGGTTCCATCCGAATTGACGCGATGGGCGGTTACGGGGCCGGGGGAATATTTTTTAGGATGGTGGATGACGAAACCTACTATTCTTTCTTAATCTCCAGCAAAGGTTATTTCCGGTTGGACGCCGTCAGGAACGGAATGCCCTTCCCGCTAGTGGGCTGGACGGAGCTGCCCCTTTCAACGGGGGCGGAGCTGGCCCCGGATCATTCCGTAGATTTCTCCCTTATTGTCTACGGAAGCCACATCATCGTCCTTTTAAAAGGACGATGGGCTGCGGAGGTTGACGACTCTTCCATTCTGGAAGGAACCATAGGCTTTGCGGCCGCGTCTTACGAATCAGGAGATCCGACTTACAGGGTCATCCGGGATTCAGAAAACGGTTTTTATTCAACCGAAGTTTTTCTGGAATCGTTTAGTTTGGATTCCAGAATTAACGAGGTTTCTTCTCTTTATGAGAAGTGGCGCGAAAGCTCCGTCATTGATTCCAAAGCAAGGCTTAACCTGGCTGAGACATTTGCCGCTATGGAACAGTACAGCGCCGCCATGACCCAGATTCGCAAGGCCTGGGATACGAGCGGGCACGAAAAAACCCAGAGCGAATATCTTTTTGCGGGAAGGCTTGCCCAGCATTTGGGTCTTCTGGCCGAAGCGGAAAGCTTTATCAGCGAGTGTTTTCAGGCGGACATTAACAGCCGCGAGGGAAAAGAAGCTCTGGTTGAAATGGCCAAAATCCTTTATGAAGGAGAGCGCTTTAAAGAACTAAAAAAATTCTGCGCCGACTCGATCAAGATAAAGCCAAACGATCCGGTGCTATTAAATTTACTGGGACATGCTTACTGGAACCTTGGAAATAACAAAAAGGCCGCCAAAGCCTATAGCGATGCTTTTAAACTTGACAGGAGAAACGGAATCATCGCGAAAAACGCCGCCAATGTTTACGACGTGATGGGCCTCAAAGAAGAAGCGATAGAAAAATATATTGAAGCGGGCAAGGCTTTTTTGCAAGCCGGAAATTACAACGATCTGGGGCTTTTGGTTCCTAAGCTCCTTTCACTGGATAAGGACAATTGGGAGGCGCGAAGCCTGGCGGGCAAGTGGGCTTTTGCCGTGGAAGACTGGAAAATGGCCAGAAAAGAATTTGCTCTGGCTGAAAAGCTGCGAAAGGCCAAACAGCCAAAATCCAGGAAAGACGGGGCTCAGGTTTTTCTTGAGGCCCTGCTGCTCATTATGGAGGGAAAACGAAAAGAAGCTCTGCCTTTGCTTGAAGAAGCCGCCGCTTTGGAGAAGGATTACGCCCTCTTCCACTTCCGCCTTGCGGAAAACATTTTCCTTTTAAAAGACGACTGCGACGATCCCCAAATGCTAAAAGAAATGGAAATTGCCCTGGCCCTTACCCAAAAAGAAAATCCTGATGAGGAAAAAAACGCCGCTAAAGAGAACGAAGGCCTTTCCGGCTGGGTAAACAATTTCGCCGCCCAGGTCGCTTTAAAAAAGGGAAATTTGAATTCAGCGGCCAAGCATCTTGAAAAGGCCCGTTTAGTCCTGGGAGATCTGCCGGCGGTGCGCGTAAACCAGGGCGTTTTGTTTTACCTTCAAGGCTCGCTTGATAAAGCCCTTGAGACCTTGTCAGCCGACAAAAAGGACGATCCGGATGGAATCATGGCAAACTGCGCCGGGAACCTTCTGGTTCGCTCGCGCCGTTTTGAAGAAGCGGACGAAAAGTACCGCCAAGCCCTGAGCTGTCAAAGCGACAACATTGAGTATCTCTGCAACCGGGCATCTTGCCTTATGGAAATAAACCTTTACGGAGAAGCTGATAATCTTTTATCCCTTGCTCACCAAAAAGCTCCAAGCCCGGCACTGCTTGAAATGATAAGTTATGTGGCGGCAAAAAAAGGCGAATACCCGCGCGCGGAACAGGCCTGCAAATCCGCCCTTGAAATCGATCCCAACCATGCGCCGTCGCTTATTTCGCTTGGATGGATCTTCATTGACCAGGGCAAAAACAGAGAAGCCATTGATGTGCTACGGCGTTTGGATAAAATGATAGTTGACGACAATTCCGCCAAAAAAATAGAAGAGCTCCGTTCCCGTCTACAAAAGCTTTTTTATATGACTATTGAATGCGCTTCATGCACAAGGAACTGGAAGGTTCCCAGAGAAAGTAAGTCCGCCCCGTCCATTCGGCTTGAAGCCATGCCCCCGGACGAACTGCCGGCCGGTTCTTGTCTGGACTGCAGGAAAACCTACTGCATAGGCTGTGCCAAGGAACATCTCGATTCCTCAGGCAGGTTTGTCTGCCCAACTTGCGGACAGACGCTTAAGTTGGTTAACGAGGGGCTAAAAAAAATGGTTCACGATTGGACTGTAAAAAACGGCCTTGCCAATAAAAAATAAACGCTATTATATTCTTGAAAGCTGTTCGGCGATTTCTCCGGCTATTTCTTCCGGGCTCTTGTTCTCCGTAGGGACAGTGATGCCGGCTACCGCCTTATAGGCTTTTGCCCTGCGGTTATGCAAAGCAAGATGGGTTTCTTTTGGATTATTTGTATTGATTAAAGGAGGAAGTTCCCCATCGCCAGAAGTTTGCATTATGCGCTGCCATTCGGTTTCAGCGGATATTTCCAGATAAACGGCGATTAATTCCCTGTCTGCGGACTGAACCTTGGCTTCAGAAATCAGCGCCATGGCTTCATCATTGTCGATTATGCCGCCGCCTAAGGCGATAATAAGGGTCTCCCCTTCTGCTTGGGACACGGGCCTACGAATCACGGATGATAAAGCGCTGGCTTCGGCTTTTTTAAAAAGAATATGCCCTTCAACAAAAAGCTCTCTCGGTGTTTTACCGGTTTGCTTTTCTAAAAGCTCATCCAGGTCAACAATCTCGCCGCCAATAATTTCACTTAAGGCCCTGGCACACAGACTTTTTCCTGAATGTTTGGAGCCAATGATAAGGATGATACGATTTTTCACTTCGCTCTCCGCTGTCTTTACATTATTAAGAATGCTGATATTATTCTACCGTATATATAACAATAATCATGAAAGGAATTTGGGTTTTACTGCTTTTATTATTAACCGCAACCCTTCCGGCCATTATAGTTTTCTTTTGGCTCAAATCCAGAAAGTCCCTCATCACTCTGCTGTGGTTTCTGATCTCTTTTCTGGCGGGAATTATCTCTTTTATTGTCGCCGCCATGATCCAGGCACTGTTCGCCCCGTACAAAAGAGAAGCATTATGGCCGGTGATTTTTAACATCTTTATCAGTATAGCCCTGGTAGAAGAAGCGAGCCGCATTATTGTTCTTGTCCCACTTATGAAAACAGGCAAAAACCGTTGGAATGACATAGCCTCAAGCGCCGCCATTGGCTTAATAATTGGCCTGGGGTTTGCGGCAATTGAAAACGCTTACTATGGGATGGCAAACATAAACATCACCCTGCTTCGCCTTTTCACAGCAGCCCCCCTTCATGCGACCTGTGGCATCAGAGCCGGAACAGCGGTTTTTATTGTTCCCCAACACCCGTTTAAAGCTTTTTTTCTTTTTATTTCATCAGTTTTTATTCACGGAGCCTACAACTTAATTATAGTCAGCCCCGCTATTCCCTCATTTCTGGCCATCCTTATCGCATTAATCGCACTTTTCGCTTCATTTTCCTATTTATCTGATACCGACAACGGGCCATTATAAACGCTTGACTATTTTCGGTAAAAGTAGCATATTTTCATTACAGCGCAGGATAGAGCAGTTGGCAGCTCGTCGGGCTCATAACCCGGAGGTCGTAGGTTCGAGTCCTACTCCTGCTAAAACTTAATCTGCTGTTCCGTCCATTTCATCAACATTTTGGCCAGTTGCGGAACCGGCATAGCCATGTTTTCTTTCAGCCAGTGCTGAATCAAACCAATAGCGCCATGTACCAGAAAAACGGAATAATAGGGCTTTGTTTCGTTGTTCTGGTTTTCTGAAAAGTACTTTGTTATCTGATTGTGCATGATGAAGTGATACAGCAGTTTCTTTTGAAAACCTATGTCGCCGTTTTCGCTTAGCAATACCTGAATAGTATCGCCGTTATTGGCGATGTAGGTCAGCATTTCTTCAAGCATCTGGTTGGTCTCTTTTTTGGTCTGCTTGTCTTTATACCTCATCAGCATATCTTCAAAATAGGCAAGGGTTTCATCTTCTATCTGCGTTAATAAATCATATTGGTCCTTGTAATGATCATAAAAAGTAGAGCGGCTTATATCAGCAAGATCGCATATATCTTTAACGGAAATGCTTAAAATCGCCTTTGACTTCATAAGCTCCATTAAGCTTTCGCGTATTACCATTTTTGAATATCGGGTCTTGCGGTTTTCTTTTTTCTCCATTTTTTCCCTACATTTTAGCAATAAATGTAGCGTATCCAACAGGCACATAGTGTTGTGTAGGATACACTTCAGATTTAGTCAAACTATATGTTGTTTTCTGTTTACATTGTACGAGATTTGGGATTAAGAGTCAAACATGGAAAAACTGTTTAAGCATCCGGCTTGGGTGATCGGTATAATTGCGGCAATCACGGTGTTTTTGGGTCTATGGGTTCCCCATGCGGAACTGGACAACAACAACATCCGCTTTTTGCCCGACAAAAATCCGGCCAAGCTTATCTCGGAATATATTGATGAAACTTTCGGTGGGCAGGTAATGATTCTGGTCGGGCTTGAGCGCCCCTACCGGACGGTTTTTGAAAAAAACTTTCTCAGCCGAATTCGGGATTTCTCTCAGGCAGTTGAAAATACCGAATACGTCAAATCCGTCAATTCGATAATGTCAACGCAGTATATTACAGGCGACAGCGACAGTATCGTTGTCTCGGATTTGGTGCCGGAAGATTTTTCAGGAACCGATGAGGAGATCACCGAGCTTAAGCGGCGTATCGCGTCATGGGATTTGTTCAGCAATTCCCTAGTTTCCGATGATCTTTCGGCCACGCAAATTCTGATTACCTTGAATGCTGTTACCGCTGATTTTACCCGTCCCGAAGTAACGCGGAGCATCGAAAAAATCCGGAAAATAGCGGGGGAAATTTTTTCAGGCGTTGCGGAAGTGTATTTTACCGGACAGCCGATTATCAATACGACTATCAATAAATCAATAATTGCGGATAACTTATTGCTGATACCCCTTGTGGTTATTGTGGTGTTGGCGATGTTGTTCTTCTCGTTCAGGCGCTTTACCTTCGTTGTCCTGCCGTTTTTGACCGTTATCATCGCGGTTATATGGACTGTCGGAATAGCGGCGCTGCTCGGGATAAAACTCTCGGTAATTACCACTATACTGCCTGTGATTCTTGTCGCGGTAGGCAGTGCTTACGGTATTCATATCGTTACTCACTACATGGAAGATACGCAGAATAAACCGCTTGCTGATGACGAACATCGCGCATTGGTTTTGGCTCTTGTGAAAAAACTGATTAAACCGGTATTTCTTGCGGCGCTTACCACCATCGCGGGCTTTATATCGTTTTGTTTTACGCCTATTGTCCCAATGCGCGAATTCGGATTTTGCGCGGGCGTGGGGGTTACCGCCGCCTTTGCTGTGGCGGTACTGCTTATTCCGTCAGTGTTTCTGCTCCGAAGAGCCCGTGTCCTGAAAGAGCGGAGGAAAGAACAAACCGATAGTAGTCGTTTTAATAATGCTTTCGCCGGAATTTTTACCAGCATCGCAGAAAAAAAGTTACTGGTACTTTCCCTTGCTGTACTGACTGTTTTAATTTCGTTATACGGGCTTTCAAAAGTTATCATCGATAACGCAGTGGTTGAATTCTTTCAAAATGAAACCGACATAAGCCGCTCGGATCGTTTTATCCGCGAGCATTTCGGCGGCTCAAAAGATCTAAATCTTGTGATTCAGGCTGACACGACGGAAGAACTGCTGCACCCCGACGTGTTACAGGCGGTTGACAATCTTTCTGTTTACCTGACCGAACAGGTTCCGGCTGCCGGTAAAGTTGTCGGCTTCACGGACATTATCAAGCGGATCAATCAGGTGTTTAATGTCGGCGAGAACCCTGAAGGTTTGCAACCTGCTAATTCTTATGCCGGAGCCGATGGCTTTGGTTTTGGCGATTTCGGTTTTGGTTTTAGCGATTTTAGTGATGACTATATTGAAACGCCGACACCGGACAGCAGTTATAGTTTGGCCCAATACAACACGGCGGATCTGATCAGGTTTCTCGACAATGCCGCCGGAAAATCGCCCAATTTAAGCGGCAACGATTTGGTGCAGGAACTTAAGCGCCTTACCAATTATGAAGGCATGGCCTATTACGAAATCCCCACTGATCCCAAACGCTATGGCAAAGAATCCAAGGAGGAACTCCAGCGCCTGATTGCAAATTACCTCGTTCTGCTTGCCGGGGATGATGATTCGGGCTATGCCAACGATCCCCTTGAACCCACGGCGATCAGGACGATGGTTCAACTGCGCACGGTCGGAAACAAAGATTCCCAGGCGGTTATAGACACGATTAGGGAATACATCGCGGTGAACTTTCCCAAAAACGCGGAAGTGATAATAGGCGGCGGCATAACGTATGAAATGGCCGTTACCGATCTGATCTTTAATTCACAACTCATATCAATTTTTGTTTCCGTGCTTATAGTGTTCCTTATCGTAGCGTTTTCCAACAAATCGCTGATTGCTGGTTTTATCGGTGCCGTTCCGCTGACGCTGGCGATTTTGTGCAATTTCGCGGTGATGGGTTTTCTGGGAATCAAGCTCAGCCTCGGAACCGCCCTCATTTCAAGCCTTGCGGTCGGCATTGGCATTGATTATACCATCCACTTTATCGAGTTCTTCAAGCACGAATACCAATCAGGAGAGCCCGCTTTTCTTCGCCGGACTTTCATCGGCTGCGGAAAAGCCATTATGATTAACGCCCTGTCTGTGGGCGCGGGCTTCGGGGTGCTTGCCTTTTCACAATTTAGAATTATAGCGCAACTCGGCGCGCTTATCGCCTTAAGTATGCTGATAACCGCTTTTGTCAGTCTTACCGTGATACCGGCCCTGCTTATGACAATTAAGCCACGGTTTATTTACAAGGAAAACAAATAGGATGCGCCATCATATTCGCAAACTTAAAAAGAATATAACCACAGAGTACTGCTGTTCGTCTTCGCCGAACAGCTTAGAGTTTCACAGAGGAAAATACCAAAATCGTTATAAAACTCTGTGTTCCTCCGTGACCTCCGTGGTTGTTTTTTTATTTATCGAATTAATCAGTGATTTCTTAGAAAACAAGGAGAATTATCTATGAAAAAAATTTCGTTAATGATGCTGTTATTAGTCAGCGCAGGTTCCCTTTACGCCCAGGATGCGGTTTCCATAATGAACTCCGCAAAGAACCGTGTTAAAATGGATACGATTTCTTCCCGTTCCCGCATGGTAATTACCGCGAAGAACGGAAACACATCGGAGCGGGTAATCGACCAGTATTCAAAGGACGGCCCCAATGGGGCGCGTACCATGATAGTGTTCCAGAGCCCCGCCAATGTTGCGGGGACGCGGTTCCTCACCATGGACACTGTCGGGGGCGGTCAAGACCAGTGGATATATTTGCCTAGCCTTGGCAGGGTGCGGCGGATTGCGGCCTCGGAAAGCGGCGGCAGTTTTATGGGTACGGATTTCTCGTATGACGACATCTCTTCTATGGACAGGGAGCTTTCCCTCGATACCCATACGCTATTGCGCGAAGAAACGCTCAACGGAAAATCCTGTTATGTGATTCAATCTGTCCCGAAGGACACTTCTTATCAGTATTCCAAAACCATAACGTGGATAGACAAGACTGGCTTCTTGATCTATAAAAGTGAAATGTATAACCGCCGTGGAGAACTGGTGAAAGTAATGGAAATGTCCGATTTTAAAGATGTGCAGGGGCGCTTAACGCCAATGCAAACCAAAGTATCCACTGTTGGAGCGGGAACCTCAACGACAATATATATGGAGATTATCAAATATGATGATCCGATTCCCGAAGCGGTTTTTACTACAGCTTATATTGAAACAGGGAGGACTAGATAATGCGTTACATTAGTTGCATAGGATTGACAGTCCTGCTCGCTCTGTCCCCGTTAGCGGCGCAGGATTTTGGCTTTGGATTCGGCGATTATGAAACCGCTGGCATTTCGAATAACGCAATAGCCGTCACCATCGGAGGCGAAGCTTCCGCAACGCTCCTGGGATACGTCGATGATTTTTCCAATGGAGCGGATCACACGCACCTGGGGGATATATTTTCCGGAAAACTTAATTTTTCGGCCGGTACTTCTTTTGCCGACGGAGTAATCAATCTTAAATTACAGCCCTCAACGCAGCCGATGTCTATTGACGAAGCGTATGTCCGCGCTTTTTTCGGCGGCCTGGAAATTGAAGGCGGGTTGCGGAAACTCACCTGGGGCAAGGCCGACAGTTTTGGCCCTCTGGACGTGATCAATCCACTTAATTACTCGGAATTGACCGATTTAAGCGACTCGATGAATTTAAAAATCGCGCGCCCTCTCATTCACGCATCGTACCGCGTTGGCTCTTTCTCCAAAATCGAAGGCGTGTTTGTGCCGGCGTTTGAACCGCTGCGTTATGCCACAGAAGGACGCTGGGTTCCGACGCAGATGGCGCGGTTAAACCAGCTTCAGGCGATAGGGGTTCCGGTGGCTAAGGATGATACATCGACGCTTGAATACGCGCAGGCAGGAGCAAGGTTTACAACGACCATCGGCCCAGCCGACTTTGGCTTGCAGTACTACCACGGGCGTTTAACCAGACCCGCCGTTACCATGACGTTTGCGCCGCCCTCGCCTGTACCCACGGCAATACGTTTTGCCTACAATCCCTATCACCAGATCGGCGCTGACTGGGCGCAGGTGCTTTTTGGCTTTAATGTCCGTGCCGAGCTTGCGGCAAATATCACCGAAGATTTTGCCGGCGATGACGGCTCGGTTTACAACCCCGCGCTTTTGTGGTCCCTTGGGTTTGACCGCGATCTTGGCTTGGGCATTAACCTAAACTTCCAGTGCAACGAATCGATCCGCCTTATGGATAACAAGATTGCAAATAACCCGCTGCTTGATATAGAGGCTAATGCCGATATGACTTCAACGCAAATCATAGCCGCCCTTTCCAAAAAATTTCTTCGCGATGAACTGGAAACACGAGTTGCCGTTTTGTACGGAATTGAAGACGGCGATTTCCTTTTAATACCTTCGCTTATCTGGACAAAAGACGCGGTATCGCTGGAGTTTTCAGGCGGCATTTTTGGCGGCAATAAAGACGGGCAATTCGGGCAGTACCGGGACAATAGTTTTGTGAAGGTGGCACTAACTTATAGTTTTTAAAAAAATTGCCGCTGCCGAAAGGAGGAAACGGCAACGGCAAAGCAGAAAATGGAAGAGGTATGAAAAGAAAACTCTCTGTAGGTGTTGATCACCATGCGTGCGCTTATTTATATAACAACCTTTCTTTAAAACAGTTACAACTGAGGAGCTATAATTTACATGGAATTTGATTCGACAAAAAATTTGAAAGTGTCAGTTTCTATAATTAAATTGTAGGCCGTTTTGCGAGAATTTTTTTCAGTACGTTCATGTCTGCGCCGTTCGCTATGCCGTTTGGGGCAAGCTCTTCCATGCAGGTTTCCAATTCAAAAGGACGCCTGGCCACATGCTCGGGGTAATGAGCGTCAGAAGAAGTGATCAACGGGTAATTCAGTGTATCCAGAGGCTGTCCGTTCAGCATTGGCGGCAGTCTTGTACACTCCAGGGCTGTCCATTGTCCCTTGACAACTACCCCGAGCTGGCTGGTCATGGAAAAAGCCGGCCTATCCACATGGGCGGGAATGGCTATGCCCCCATATTCGGCTGCTTTTGCTTCTATTGAGTCAATGCTTAATTCCAGGGGGTTCACAAGGTAATATTCCACTTCACCTTCGATATTGTCATCTTCGTCAACAAATACCTGATCCCCGGTTTTGTCGGGATTGTTTAAAAAGGGCATTAGCAGGCTATAAACGTATTCGCTGAAATCCAAGCTGGCTTGAAGGCTGGTAAAAAGGCAGAGGACGTGGATTTCCTCCTGGGTGGTAGCTTCCATGCCAAAGATGGGAAGAATGCCGCGGGGGGGACAGACCTTCGCGAAAGCCGGGCAATTAAGGCTGGAATTATGATCCGTTAAGGCCAGTACCTTGACCCCGCGATGAGCCGCCAGATCCGCCAGTGTCTGGGGAGAAAGATCCAAAGACCCGCATGGAGACAGGCAGGAATGGTTATGAAAGTCTGCCAGCAGGGACATAAACAGGAACTGCGGTTAGTTCCATTCCATGTGGGGAGATTCTTTTGACGCCAATAAATCCATGCGCCTGAGCCTGCGGGAAATATCCCTGGCGAGATTCATCAATAGAAAAGAGTATGTTTTCAAATCCGTCTCGTAAATTTCACCAAGGGCGTCAATGGAAAGAGTCATTACACTTGTTTTGGCTAAAGCCTTAACTGTTGCCTCCGCAGGCAAAATATCCACGACTTCCATTTCGCCGAAAACAGCTCCTTCATCAAGTTCCGTCAGAATGATCCCATTCTTTACCACCGCAACCCGACCTTCAAGGATAAAACGGATCTTGCCTACGTGAGTCCCCTCAACAATTATATCTGTACCGGCTATATAAACCTCTTGTTCCATAAGCGGCAGAATACTTTGTATCTGATCCTCTTCCAGACCGTCAAAAAGAGAATAATTGCCTAAAACCGATGAATCTATCATTATCTTTATTATCACTGTCCTTTTAACAATCGTCAAGCATCATATTTATCATACATTAAATTTAAAGAAAATAACATCCCCGTCCTGGACTACGTATTCTCTGCCTTCCAGACGGAATTTTCCGGCTTCTTTTATCTTTGCCTCGGTTCCGTATTTGACAATATCTTCATAAGTATAAACCTCGGCTTTTATAAAACCCCTTTCAAAATCCGTGTGAATAACCCCTGCAGCTTTGGGCGCTGTATCTCCCGCGTGTATGGTCCAGGCTCGGCATTCGTCACTGCCGGAAGTAAAAAAAGTACGCAAACCCAGCAATTTGTAAGCCGAATGGATAAGGGCAGAAAGGCCCGATTCTTCCAGGCCCAATTCTTTTAAAAATTCAAGTTTTTCCTGGGGATCTTTAATGTCCGCAAGTTCCGCTTCAAATTTGCCGCAGATACAGACTGCCTCGGAGCTTTCGGCTGCCGCCCGTTTTTGTACAGCTTGCACATAAGCGCCAGGCACCCCGGAAGCGGCGGCCTTCATCCCTTCTTCGTCCACATTGCAGACGTAAAGCTGGGGCTTTGCGCTTATAAAGTGGCAGTCGTAAATCGCCGCTTTTTCATCATCGCTTAGGGGAACCGAACGCACCGGCATACCGTTTTCCAAAACAGGGCCAATCTTGTCTAATACTGCCAACACAGCCTCCGCGGCTTTTTGTTCGGCTTTAGCCTGTACCCTAATGGCCTTTTCCGCCCGTTCTCGCCTCTTGGCAAGGGTATCAAGATCAGCCAGGGCCAGCTCAATGTTTATGGTCTCCATGTCAGATTCAGGATCGACGCGGTCGTTCACATGGAAAATATCCGGGTCGTCAAAACAGCGAACAACCTGGGCAATCACCCCCACATCGCGTATATGACCAAGAAACTGGTTCCCCAGCCCTTCTCCCTTTGACGCTCCCTTTACAAGGCCTGCAACGTCCACAAACTCCACGGTCGCGGGGATCGTGCGCTCCGGCTTGAAGATTTCGCTCAGCCTGGCAAGCCTGACATCGGGAACATCCACAATGCCCACATTCGGGTTTTTTGTAGAAAAAAGATAGTTTGCCGCTTCCGCCGGCGCGGAACTTAAAGCCGAAAAAATAATGGACTTTCCAACATTGGGAAGCCCAACAATACCGCAATTTAAAGCCATAACGAACTCCTTTTGTCACTCACATTTTATCATTAAAATAAGCTGTATTAATGGCAATGTAGGTGTACCTTCGGTACGATCACGAAAAAACTACCATTCTTTCGGTTGACCGTTTGGAGGAATAACATTGAAAGTTTCCCCGGAAGGCTCTATAATATATAATTCCTTTCCCAGCGCATATTCTTTCACGTTGGCTGTTACTACCGCCCCAGCAACAGAACCCAAAAAAGTACGCCCGGACTTTAGTCCGCTGTCCCCGTGCAAATCAGCATATACACGCATTTTTTTTAGGCGTTTAATATGATCCTGTACATCTTTGGTGGTGGGTTTGGTTTTTACTTCGACAAGCATGACTTTATCGCCGTTTTCCAGTTTAACGTCAATTTCAAGGAATATGTTGTTATCATAATCAGCAACATCGGAATTCTGATTGGCTTGGGGAAAGTTAAGACCCAACTCTATGAATTTTTGACGCAGATTGGGTGCAACCATATGTTCAACAATTTCGCCCATACGGTTGCCTAGTTTCCCCAACTGTTTGTCGAGACGTGCGGCGCTTTCCTTCATTTGACGGTCAGTTTCTTTTTGGCTTTCAGCAAGTTCTTCTTGCTTTTTGCCTACTTCCTGCAAAATCGCCCACACGGACTCAAAACTAGGTGGATTGGCCGTCTGTGTTGCTTCCATGCTCTATCTCCAAATTAATTATACCACTTTTCACGGCTTTTGAAACCGCCTCATTCTATACACTGCACGGGGATGCAGTTTGCCTTGGTTTAAAAAGAAAAAAGCTGAAAATTGTCATGAAGAGGGAACCGCGAACCCCTGGTTCGACGCCCTTTGGGTTCGGTTGAGTATACCATACCGCCTGAAGCCTACGATTTGTTAAGTAACACTATGAAAATTCGCTACTTCGTTCTTAGGTCTGCCTTCGGTTTTTTAGACACTGTGTGTAGCTATTGTATGCTTTATTGATTATAGTATTTTTTCAATTCAGATATTCTTTCAAAAATAGTATGCGTTACAGCGTCTAAATCGGCATTTACACATTCTTGTACTCTATTGATTGCATCATCTCTGAATGTTTTGGAGGCAAATAGTTCAGGGCTGTCTATATCAAGGGCAGTCGCTATCCGTTCAAGCATTTCAGAAGAAGGGAATTTCTTTTTTTGCTCTATTTGGGCGATATAATGGGTTGAGGTTTCAGCCTTTTCAGCCAATATTGCCTGTGAGATCCCCAAAAATTTACGTCGTTTCTTTATATTTTTAGCGAGTAAGCCTCTTAAATTGGTCATGACATGGTATAAATGTAACCCCTAAAGCTCTATTGACAAGTGCTTTTAAGAATGAGTAATCTGCTAATTAGAAGGTATAAAATGACGCTTTGGGAATTATCTAACAAAAAAAACATAAAAGATCAGGTATTACTGGCAGTTTTTAATGAAAAAAGGCAGTTTTTTAGGTTTATGTTCGCTGTCCTAAAAAAACTTAATTATCCCTTATGGGATGATAGCTTATTTCGTGGTCTCTCTGTGTATCGGGGGGATCGGACTAAAAAGGAAAAGGAGTTTTTATCATGAGCAACAAATCCAAAGCAATTATTTTCACCCTTGCGGCGGTAACCGCCTTTACAATGATCGCCTGCAATAAAAGCGGCAGCGGCGGCAAAAGTTTCAACAGCGCCGAAGAGTTAAAGGCGTATCTTGATAAACAGCCTGCCAATGGTCCTGATAAACCAATAAACGTAACTATGGCTGCCAATGCCCCAATGTTGCCAAATATCGCGGCAACCTTAAACTCTGCGGGTAAATATGTAAGCCTTAACCTTTCCGGCAGCGCTTTAACAAGCATTCCTGATGTTGCTATCTTTGATGTATTCACATATAAAGGATGTGCCTCACTTGTTGCAATAACCATACCGGACAAAAGGAAAATGACACATTTTACCCAATTACAGGGTTAACAGTTTCCGTAAATGCTTATCCCATAAAGAATTAGCGTTGCTAGTCAAGTATGCTAAAATTATGGGAATTCGGTGCTATCAATAATGACATCATATTCCCAAAAAGAGGGCGTTATGAAGGTTCATAATGATTTTACCTTGTATTTTCGGGTTATCCCTTCGGGGAAAAAGGT
>Ga0268262_10001477_pt1 | contig 29055 bp, 26 predicted proteins | sample TergutNc150P3_FD_190354 | JGI IMG/M metagenome (GOLD analysis project Ga0268262, IMG submission 190354) | Nasutitermes corniger P3 segment gut microbial community from laboratory colony in Florida, USA - Nc150 P3 (SPAdes) (version 2) | ecosystem: Host-associated > Arthropoda: Insects >... | reverse complement strand
GCTATCGCAAGCATATAGAGGTTGACATTGGCGCAGGCAGCCATAAGCCGCTCCGCATTCTTGGCAATGCCTTTGTATGGCAGTTTCCTGAACCTGAAGATATCCTTCAAGTGCCACTACTACTACTGTCGTCACTAGAACTGCTGCTGTCACCATCACTAGAACTGCTACTCGAAGCAGAGCTGGAAGAACTTTGCATTGAACCTGAGCTTGAGCTTAAACTTGAGCTCGAAGCTAACGCAGAACTACTACTCGAAGCAAGGCTGGAAGAACTTTGCATTGAGCTTGAACTTAAACTTGAACTTGAACTTGAAACTAACTCAGAACTGCTACTCGAAGCAAGGCTGGAAGAACTTTGCATTGAGCTTGAGCTTGATATATCGGACGAGGAACTGCTCTGATCGCTAGAAGAACTGCTACGGGCGCTAGAAGAGCTGAGTACAGAAGATGAACTGCTACGGGCACTAGAAGAGCTGGCTACAAAAGACGATGACGAGCTTTTTGATACAACTTTGTTATCCACGCATTCCTCAGTTGCAACGTTATACTCTTCTATACCACCGCACAAATCGTAAAGTCTGCCATTGTAGCAAAACTTCGTACCATCATTTAAGGTTCCCGAACCGCATGGCTCGTCTTGTATGCAACGAACGGACAAGAGACTACTAGTTGAGGCTCTGTAGAAGGGATTATCATCATCCGTTGTACAAATTAAATATGCATCACCATCATCTGCTTCAAGAGCAATCCACCAACAACCATTTTCACCTAAAACAATCTCATCTAATCCACTACCGCTAGGAAGAGCAGTAAATCCGTAAAAATCTATACCCTCCTGATCTTTCGGCCAACCTTGTTTTGACTTTAAGTATGTCCAAGAATATGCATAACTCCATAATCTATACCATTCAGCAGCACCAGGCAAATGCCATCCACTGGGACAAGCTTTCTTTGCCGCTTTCCAATTGTAAAACCTGCCGTAAATATCGCAATAGCCGCCATCGTCAACAAGATTAGCGTTATCCATGCATTTACTGCCAGATACCTTATAGTTCAAATTCTCCGCCATCCAAGTTTGCGTACCTATAACAACAATTCTATAAGATTTACCATCCCTATCATCGGTAAAATTCGAATATGAAATATCGCTGGGAGGCGAAACATTGCGCGGGTCTGTGGGATTGTCAAATGAAGGCTCTCCGCAGCCCAATAACAACAAAAAGGCGATAAAAATAAACCTTAAAACCATATAAACACTCCTACTGCTGAAACGCCCAAAACTCCACCAGAAATCAAAAAGGGAAGCACTTTATCATTAGCTTCCTTTGACTTTTTTCTAAGCCTGTCATATTCCATAGGCTTTCCGCTGTTCAATTTCTTATAGTCATCCAAATAATCATTTGATTCTGCTTTTTTTGCATAAGCATTATAAAGAAGCACAACGCTTCCAACTGCCAAAACCGAGCCTAGCACATAACCCAAAACCGGACTTTTTTCTACGCTTGCTGGTTTTGAATTATCGGGCGTGTTTGCAGGAATGGACTGGGGAACAGTCGCAGTACTTGCTGGAGGAACAACAATGGGTTCTGGCGGTGGAACAACAATAGGGGCTGGCGGTGGCTCAACAACAGCAGGAGTGGGGTGAGGCTCAACAGCAGGAGCCGGCTGGGGTTCAGCAACAGGAGCTAGCTGGGGCTCAACAACTGGAGCTGGCGGAGGAACAACAACTGGGGCTGGAGGTGGCTCAACAGCAGGGGCTGGCGGAGGAACAACAACTGGGGCTGGCGGAGGAACAATAACTGGGGCTGGCAGAGGTTCGGCAGCAGGAGCTTGCGGACTTTTCAAGCAACGGACAGAGAAACCATTTGATTTATTTACCTCTATCATTCCAATGTCATCGGATTGGTTACTTATAATAGAAACGAATGCATTATTATTATCAGCCTCAGTGGAATTCCACCAAAGACCGTTAGTACCCATATCTTCAAAAGTATTTTTGTTTGCAACATAGCCTCCGCCAAACAAAGCCAAAAAGCCATAATTGTTAGAGCCATTCACCGCTTTTAATTTTAAACCAGCAGTATTAGCGCCGCCTACGCTATTTATCAAACTCTCCCATTCCGCCTTGCTCGGCAAATGCCAACCGGCGGGGCAGGCTTTTTGCGCGCCTGCAAAGTCATAAAGCCTGCCGTATTTTTGGCAGTTGGCTTGGTCGCCATTGAAACATGCGCTACCATCGGCTACATTGTAGTCGAGGTTTTCTGCCGTCCAAGTTTGAGCGCCTATTTCAACAATCCGGTATTCTCTGCCATCTCTGGTATCTTTTAAAGTGAGGTTATCTTTTTTAGGAATGTTAGGGGTACTAGGAGTTTTATGGGTTATTTTGCCATCTCCAAATGGTTTACCGTTTTTAAATTCACCTTCAAAAATATCGCCATTGGCATATATAAGCTTGCCTTTTCCATTGTAAAGATGGTTTCTAAATTCTCCCTCATAAACATCGCCATTTGCGCTTACCAGTTTGCCTTTTCCATTAAAACTGTGCTTTTTAAACTCTCCCTCGTAAACGCTGCCATTTGCTACCAGTTTGCCTTTTCCCTCCGCAAAGCCCTCTTTGAATCCGCCTTCATAAACATCGCCATTTGCGCCGGTAAGCTTGCCTTTTCCCTCATAAAAATCATTTTTAAATTCACCTTCATAAACATCACCATCTGGAGATGTGAACTTGCCCTTTCCATCTGCTTTGCCATTTTTAAATTCACCCTCATAAACATTGCCATTTGCAAATACAACTTTGCCTTTCCCGTGAAACTTGTCTGCTTTATAGTCACCCTCATAAACAAAATTATTTGGAGATATGAACTTGCCTTTTCCATCTGCTAAACCGTCTTTCAATTCACCTTCATAACTATTTCCATTTGCAAAGCTAATTTTGCCTTTTCCGTGATATTTATCCGCTTTCCAATCGCCTTCGTAAGCATCGCCATTTGCATAGGTGAGCTTGCCTTTTCCGTCTGCTAGGCCGTTTTTCAATTCACCTTCATAAACACCGCCATTTGCAAAGGTAAACTTTCCTTTTCCGTTATACTTATCTGCTTTCCAGTCCCCTTCATAAACATTGCCACTTGCATAAGTGAGTTTGCCTTTTCCCTCGCGCACACCATTTTTGCAGTCCCCATCATAAACATCGCCCATATTCATAGCTCCGCAACGGCTTAGAAGTTTGTTTACAAGTTCCATGCTCGCTCTTTTATGCTCATCTTTGTTTTTGAGGCTGCTTTCCACATTTGCCATGCGGTTTTTCACTATTTTTCCGGTGCTGATATTTACAATTTTTGCGGTTAGAATATAACTGGAATAATTTTCTGTTATTTCCACCAAGCACTCAAATTTTGCAGCCCTTCCTTTTTCTGCCGCAGAATACAGAGAGCTATTTACCAAATATTCTTCCACATATTTGCCTAAATTTTCCAAAGCATTGCTATTTTTAGGTTCCTTGCCCTTTGTGCTAACCAATATTGTTTCTGTTTTTTTTATCTCATCGCACCCATTTTTTATTTTTCCATTGGCAGTTTCATATTTCATTTGCAGGGCTTTATCCATTTGATTCAAAACTTCCAAAATCCTTTGCCAGCCCAGCATTTTATATTTAATTTTGCTAGCGTTTACGCAAATATCTTCGTCAATTTCATGCTTTAAAGAAGCTTCCAAATCTTCTAAATTTCTGCTCAAAGAATCTAAATAAGGTTTTGCAGCAATTGAGTTGCACACATAGCCTTTGAATTCATACAAGCCGTTTTCAAGCCTTTTTGGGGAACTTATTTCTTGAAAGCCAAGGAGAATCAAATCGCTTTTTATTTGGCTTTTAGCCGAAAAACTGTTAGATTCCTCCAGAAGGCCACCAGATTCTTTGCTAGAGCTGCCCATATTGGTTTGGGATTCCACCTGAGAAATTATATTGCTCACTAATTCGGCTTTTGCATTGCTGCTGGCCTGGCTTTGGTTTTCCACATAAACAGTGACTCCTGTGAATGTGCCACCTCGGCAATATATTTTAGCTTTTGAGGAATCTTGTTGCGTGAAACTGGCCAGCGCTGGCGCAGCAAGTGCAAAAATGCAAAAAAACAGCGGTTTTATCAGGGCTTCTCTCATATTCTTATATCTTCTTTATTAGGGTTTTCACAATCTCTGCAACGCCTTTTTTAGATTCTTTGATTATCTGCTGGCTCAGAGGTTTTTCTTTTGCCACTTCTTCAAGGGCTCTTACAAAAAGTTCTTTGTTCATAACCATAACCACCGTAGTTACATAAACAGATTTGCCTTTGTTCAGTTCCGTGCCAGCTTCGTCTATATATGTGTAGCTCATATATTGCTGCGCACCAGAGACAAATTGCTCGGTTTTAAGTTCTGCTTTTGCAAGGTAAGTCGCGGTCTCTTTAAATATGCCATCTTCCTCATCTGATTGAGCACCTACCCCTGTATTGTTTGATACAAATGTTCCCATAGTATTAGCCATTTCAATGCGAGCTTTGGCAAGGGCTTTGTCGCGAGCCATCTCAATGGAAAGACCTCTGCCTATCCCTATGCTGCACGGAACGCTTTTGCCTATCTCTTGGCATACTTTGTCCAATTTGCTCAAGGCATCCCAAATATCTTCTGGTTTTGGCTGAGCACTAGATTGGGGAGCCTCAGTAACAGGCTTGTCTGCTACAGAGGTTGTGATATTTTTGGGCATCATTATGGTTTTTATTCCACCGGTCACAAATTCCTTAACAATATCCAACCAGAACGCATTGGCATTAACGGGAAGCATCATCATTGAACAGATTATGACTACAGGCGTTAAAATGGACTTTTTCATCGTTCTTTCCTATGTTGAGGGGAAAATATAAAATATAATAAAAATTAAGAATTTTGTCAATAGCTTTAATTTATTCCTCTATTTTAGAAGCCTCTTTCCGCTCAAATTTTCCGGCTTTAAATTCTCCTTCATAAACTCCACCTTTTACATCGACCAGCCTACCTTTTCCTTCACGCAAACCGTTTTTAAATTCACCTTCATAAACGCCGCCATCCGCATAAATTAGCTTGCCTTTTCCTTCAAATCTCCCATCTTTAAATTCTCCTTCATAAACTCCACCTTTTGCATAGGTCTGCTTACCTTTCCCATCACGCAAGTTGTTTTTCCATTCACCTTCATAGACATCACCATTTGCATAGGTAAACTTGCCTTTTCCTTCAAGTTTTCCATTTTTAAATTCACCTTCATAAACACCACCTTTTGCATAGGTCTGCTTGCCTTTTCCTTCACGCAAGCCGTTTTTCCATTCTCCTTCATAAACGCCGCTATCCGCATAAGCCAGTTTGCCTCTTCCTTCACGTGAACCGCCATTCCATTCCCCTTCATAAACATTGCCATTTGCATAGGTAAACTTGCCTTTTCCTTCAAGTTTACCATTTTTAAATTCACCTTCATAGACATCACCATTCTCAAAGATAAGCTTGCCTTTCCCATCAAATTTACTGTTTTTAAATTCTCCTTCATAAACACCGCCTGCCTCGGTCAGTTTACCGTTTCCGTGATATTCGCCGTTTTTCCATTCACCATCATAAATATTGCCATTTGCATAGGTCTGCTTGCCTCTTCCTTCACGTGAACTGCCCTTCCATTCCCCTTCATAAACACCGCCATCTGGAAAGGTATACTTGCCTCTTCCATCTCGCTTATTATTTTTCCATTCACCTTCATAAACATCGCCACTTGGCCAGGTAAATTTGCCTTTTCCCTCTCTAACTCCATTTTTAAATTCCCCTTCATAAACATTGCTATTTGCAAAGGTATGCCTGCCTTTCCCATGGCGTTTGTTTGCTTTCCATTCTCCCTCATAAATGTCGCCATCTGTAGAGGCAAGTTTTCCGTTTCCGTGATATTCGCCGTTTTTCCATTCGCCTTCATAAATATCGCCATTTGGCTTGAGAACTTTGCCTTTTCCTTCTTGACTATTTTTCCATTCACCTTCATAAACACTGCCATTTGCAAAGGTATATTTGCCTTTTCCGTAAAATTGGTCTGATTTCCATTCACCTTCATAAACATTGCCTGTTAAATAATAGGTCAATTTGCCTTTTCCATCACGCAAGTTATTTTTGCATTCCCCTTCATAAACATCACCCGCATCCATAGTTCCGCAACGTTTTAGAAGTTTGCTTATAAGTTCCATGCTCGCTTTTTTAAGTTCGTCTTTGGTTTTGAGATCGCTATCCACATTTGCCATGCGGTTTTTTACCGTTTTTCCAGTATTTACATTTACAATTTTTGCACTCAGAGTATAACTGGAATAATTTTCAGCGATTTCTGCTTCGCACTTAAATTTTGCTTCGCTTCCTTTTTCTGCCGTAGAATACAGGGAACTATTTACCAAATATTCTTCAACATACTTGCCAAGATTTTTCAAAGCATTGCTATTTTTAGGTTCTTTGCCCGTTGTGTGAACCACTATTGTCTCTGTTTTTTTTATTTCATCGCACACCTTTTTTATTTTCAAATTGGCAATTTCATACCTATCTTGCAAAGTTTTGTCCACTTGCTTTAAAACCTCCAAAATCCTTTGCCAACCCAGCATCTTATATTTGGCTTTGCTTGCGTCTAAGCAAATATCTTCGTCAATCTCATTTTTCAAAGAGGTTTCCAAATCTGCTAGATATTTGCCCAAAGAATCTAAATAAGGTTTCGCAGCATTGGAGTTGCACACATAGCCCTTGAATTCATACTGGTCGTTTTCAAGCCGCTTGGGAGATTCTATTGCTTGAAATCCAAGAATGAGAATCAAATCACTCTTTATTTGGCTTGTCGTTGAAAAATTGCTGGACTCCTCCAGAAGCCCGTCAACTTGCTTGCTAGAGCCACTCATATCTATTTGGGATTTCACTTGGGAAGCTATATTGCTCACTATTTCGTCTTTTGCCTTGCTGCTGGCTTGGTTTGGGTTTTCCACATAAACAGTGACTCCTGTGAATGGGCCTCGGCAATAGGCTTTGGCTTTTGCAGAATCTGCCTGCGTGAAATTGGCTAGTGCTGGCGCGGCAAGGGCAAAAATGTAAAAAATTAGTCCACCTATTCTGGCAAAAAACATTTTTAAACCCCCACCATGCAATCAAAAATCCGCTTGCCCTTATGCTCCACCCATTTGGCCTGCGGCTTGCCTATATTGTCTTCTTTTCTAAAATCAAAAGTCAGCAAATAACCTGTGTCTTTGTTTTTGCTATCTAAATAACCCGCAAGCTGTTCCAAAGCCTTTTCGTGCGATGCTTCGCCATACCACAATTTCAGCTCCACTATAAATTGCTCGGAGTTGTAATCTATTATAACATCCATCCTTTTCGCATTGCGAGTTTCACTTTCAACGTGGCAAAATCCTCCTCCGTTGAGCAAAGGCTTTATGTATGTTAAAAATAGCATTCTGCATTCTTCTTCTAAAAACTTTTTTCCACTTTCCCTATAAAGTTCGTAATAATGTTGCGCAAATTTCTCCACGCAAAGCTCCATATTGAATTTGCTATTCTCTATTATTTCATTCGGCAACACTCTGTCTATGCGAATGCCTTTTATTTTGTTTCGCGTTATGAAATGATTGTATATAACTGTTTCAAAAATTAAATTATCTACAGCAACGCATTCAACTTGCTTTCTTAAAAAACCGAATATAAAACCCAATTCCATTGCAGGATTCGTCATATTGTATTCATAAGACTGTCCGTTGACTACTATGTCGTAAAGCAAGTTTGAAAGTTCTTCATTATTCTCCATATTTTTCCCTAAATCGTCAAATAACAAATTTGGCTCGTTCAGTATTATTTTTACCGCATTTTGAACTCCTTTTATTGTCCAATCCCTGTTAAGATCTCTTTCTATTTTTTGGCAAATTCTAGAAACTAGGTAAGGATAGCCACTTGTATAAGCTCTAATTTCCTTTGATATTGCTCCTATATCCATTCCAGTTTTATGGTCATTTTCATATTCCGCAAGCATAGAAGCAATTTCGGTTTCATTAAACGACATATCAACATTAAAATCAGCTGCGATATTCCAAGGGGAATTTATCCGTTTTTCCCCATCTTGCAATTGATATGCGCCAGATTGGATTATCTTCAATTTCAGGTTTTTTATATCATAAACACCGCAGAGAATAGCAGATTGAAATGTTGCTCCAGATTTTTCTCTGAGCAAATACTTATCCCTTAGCATTCCAACAAAACGCAAAAATACAAGATTGTTGGAGGTCTTATCCGTCTCGTCTATTATTAAAACGATTTTTTTATCTTTGCATACTTTATTTAAAAATTTATCTAGTTTTTTAAAAGTTGTTACAGAATTATTTCTCCACAAAGTAGAGCCTTTTATTTTACGCCTTTTTAACTCATAATAAATTTGTTCAATTATGCTTTGGCAAAAATTTTCCTCGTTTTCAAACGGAGTATCTCCTACTCCCTCAAAACTTATGTGCGCAACAGCATAGCCTAATCTCACAAGTTCGTCATCTAAAAGCCAAAGCGTTGTGGTTTTTCCATATTGCCTCGCTCTGTTTATGGTGAAATACTGCCCTTTTTCAACCATTGCGACAATTTGGCTGACTTTATTTGAAATATCAACCATATAATGCTTACCTGGAATGCAAATACCAGTTACATTAAACTCGCGCATGGAAAAAATATAGTAATTTTCTATATTCCACCTATGAAACAATTTCTCACACTTATTTTTATGGTAACACTTGTGAATGCGCAAACTCATGGATTCGGGGCTAGAATAAACCAAATTGGTTATGGAGAACAAGCTAAAAAAATTTTGATTCTAAAAGATATGGGAGCTGCATCTGTTGAATTTAAAGATTTGGCAAATGGCAAAACTGTATTAAATGTGCCATTATCTGCTCCGGCAACTTGGGAATATAGCGGAGAGTCGGTGCGCAAGGCAGATTTTTCTGGGATTGCAAAAAAAGGTGCTTATGCCGCATATATAAACGGAGCAAGAATTTCTGATAACATAATTGTGCAAAACAATATTTACGAAAATGTGTTCAAAGCCTCTATGAAATGGTTTTACTATCAAAGAGCAAGCACTCCCCTACTGCCCGAATTTGCCGGCAAATGGTCGCGAGCGGCTGGGCACCCAGACACCAGCGTTAGCTTTTACCCAGAAGCAGAAAAACCAGCAGGCTGGAAAATCAACAGCCCAAAAGGTTGGTACGATGCAGGCGATTATGGCAAATATATTGTGAACAGCGGAATTTCCGTTTTCACGCTTTTGGAACTCTATGAGCATTTTGAAAAAGAACTCAAAAAAGTTTCCCTGAACATTCCCGAAAGCAAAAGCAATACGCCAGATATTCTAGAAGAAGTGCGCTGGAACTTAGACTGGATGCTAACCATGCAAGACCAAGAAGACGGCGGCGTTTATCACAAACTAACCACAGCGAGATTCAGCGGGCACGAATTGCCAGAAGCTGATATTGCAAAAAGATATATTGTTATGAAAACAAGCACCGCAGCTTTGAACTTTGCCGCTGTTATGGCGCAGGCTAACCGCATTTACAAACCCTTTGATGCAAAATTTTCTGCAAAAGCTCTTGCCGCCGCAGAAAAAGCCTTTGAATGGGCAATAAAAAATCCCTCGGTTCTATTCAAACAACCCGAAGGCATGAACACAGGGCCTTATGCCCCTGGCGATGAAACTGCCAAAGATGAAAAATTATGGGCAGCAACAGAGCTTTATATAAGCACAAAGAAAAAATCTTATGCAAATATAGTTGATAGCGTTCCCTTTAATGGAAACACCCCTTGGTGGGGCGATGTGAATTTTTTGGCGGTGTATAGAATTTCCGATGTCAAAAATGATTTTAAAAAAGATTTAAACAAAAAAGCTCTAGATACCCTTATAAACGTTGCAAATACGCTTAAAGATATAGCAGAAAATTCCGCTTATGGAATACCTGTGGCTACTTGGAATTTTGTTTGGGGCTCAAATTCTGCTGTTGCAAATAATGGGATTTTGCTTTTGCACGCATATTATTTAACAAAAAACAAAAGCTATTTAGATGCCGCTCAAAGGGCTTTGGATTATCTTTTGGGAGCAAACCCCATTGATATAAGTTATGTGACCGGATACGGCAACAGAACTCCAATGTTTCCGCACCACAGGCCCTCTGAGGGAGATGGCATTATAGAACCGGTGCCGGGAATGCTTGTTGGCGGGCCGCACGAGGGTGGGCAAGACGTTAAACCAAATGGGCGTTGCGAAAACTATGTTCAAAAAGGCAAACCCGCCCTTTCCTATTTGGACAATGATTGCAGCTATGCCACAAATGAAGTTGCCATAAATTGGAATAGCCCCTTAGTTTACCTTTCCGGTGCATTGCACTTTTTGAACGCAAAATGAAAAAAGTTTTTGTTGATGGACAAGAAGGCACAACGGGTTTGCAGATAAGGGAAAAACTGCTAGCCCGCAAAGATATAGAGCTTTTGGAAATTGAACCGGAGCTTCGCAAAGATATAAAGCGCAAAACAGAACTCCTAAACGCAGCCGACATCGCTTTTTTATGCTTGCCAGATGATGCAGCAAAAGAATCGGTGGCACTTGTTCAAAATCCAAACACCATTGTTATAGATACAAGCACCGCCCACCGCACAAATGCGCAGTGGGCTTACGGCTTGCCGGAACTTTCGCTGGGTCACAAAGAAGCGGTGCAAAAATCAAAGCGAATAGCAAACCCAGGCTGCCACGCCACAGGATTTTTGCTGGCTGTTTATCCGCTTGTGGCAAAAAGCATAATCAAAGCAGACGAGAATTTGAGCTGCTACAGCATAACTGGCTATAGCGGCGGCGGCAAAAAAATGATTGCGGAATACAGAGAAAATTTTGACCCATCTGTGAAACCTTATGCCCTTGCTCTTTGCCACAAGCACTTGCCCGAAATGCAAAAAATAGCCGGACTAAAAAATCCGCCTTTGTTTAATCCCATTCTTGGGCCATATTACCAAGGCATGGCAGTGACGGTGAGCTTGTTTCCAAATATGCTGAAGGGCATAAATTCTTTTGATGAGTTGAGGGAATTTTTGTCAAATTACTACAAAGGTTGCGAATATGTAAGCCTTGTTCCCGCAGGCGAAAATCCCTCTATTTTAGACCCAACAATATGCAACAACACAAACAATGCAAAAATTTTTGTGTTCGGGCGCGAAGAACACGGGCAGGTAACCGTTGTTTTGGACAATTTGGGCAAGGGAGCCAGCGGGGCGGCTATTCAGAATATGGAGATTAAAATATGGGAATAGCCGATATGCCTGGTACTCTATTTGTGTTCAGCGCGGCGAGCGGCGCGGGCAAAACAACGCTCATCAATAAGGTTATGCCTTTTTTCCCAAATGTAGTTTATTCCGTTTCGGCAACAACAAGAAAGCCCCGTACCGGAGAAGTTGATGGCATTCACTATTTTTTCAAAACAGAAGAAGAATTCAAAAAAATGATTGAGCAAAATGAACTTGTTGAATGGAACAAAGTTCATAACAACTATTATGGAACACCTAAATTTTTTGTGGAAGAAAAACTCTCGGAAGGCAAGGATGTTGCCTTTGACTTGGATGTTTTTGGGAAACTCAATTTTGACAAAGTTTATCCGCAAGCAATAGGTATTCTAATTTTGCCGCCTAGTTTGGAAGAGCTGGAAAAACGCTTGCGCGACCGCAAAACAGAAACAGAAGAAGTGATAAGAATTAGAATGGAAAATGCTAAAAAAGAAATTGAATTTGCAACCACAAAAGGCAAATATCAATACACCATTTACAATGGAGATTTAGAAATGGCCATCGTTGAACTCAAAGGCATAATGGAAAAATACAGCTCTTTTAAGTCTTCTATCCAAAGCGGGTCTTGAGAATAAATTAACCGCAAGGCCTCGCAAAAAATTTTTTCGTTGTTGTATGGGCCAGCTTCGGTACCGCTTTCAGGAACAAATGCAATTTCTTTGCTTCTATTTGCGCGATTTATTTTCACCAGCCTCTCTATATAGGCAATTCGCAGCGGCTCAAGCTCCTTTAAGGTTTGGGCTTTGCCGAGATTCTCTAAAATATATTGCTTTTCTAAATCTGGAATGTAGCGCGTTTCTGCTTTGAGTTTTGCGCTTAAACTTTCGCTAAGTTTTTTTGCAACTAAATCTTCTGCCTTAATTTCCACAGATGCTTCAATGTTTTTTTCAACTGGTTTTTCTTTAAGCGAATTCAACCTAGCTTGCAATAATTCTGCTTCTTTGCAAAGCCCAGAATCATTGAAATATGCAATTCTCTTTTGCATATTTTTTACAAAATATTCATTATATTCACTAGCCATTGCCGCGCTCTTTATTCAAAAATTCAGCTAAAATTTCTTGGAGGCGAAGAGAGTTATCCTTCATAGCTTCGGTGGCTTGCTCTTGAATTTTTGCAAAGGCGGCTTCAAATTTTTGCATAAATTCCTTTTGTGTATCCAATTCTTTTTCACCAGATGGAATTTGAACCAGCAGTTTGTCTATGGCTTTGTGGAAGGCATCTAAACCGCTTTGGAATTCGGCTTGGTTCACACGCATTAAGGTGATTATTTCTTGCAAAGTTTCTGTGTTTATATTAACATCTTTTGCCTGCGGGATTTCAATTTTAGGAATTTCGATTTTTGGGATTTCAATTTTTGGGATTTCAATTTTTGGAACTTCCATTTTTGGAATTTCAATCTTTGGGATTTCAATCTTTGGAATTTCGATTTTAGGAAACTCTATTTTTGGAAGCTCTATTTTTGGGAACTCTATTTTCTGCGGTTCTGGTATGTGTATGTTTTTTAATGCCTCCAAAATTTTCTTTTGAGTGTTAAAAATTGCCGCAAGCGCAACAAGCGCAAGGACTGCCAAAACTATAATAGCTATTTCCATATTTATCCCAAAGGTAAAAGGTTTTGCCGGCAGCCAAAACCTCTTGCATACAAAGCCCATTTTTTTGAATAGAACTTGAATATGTTAGCAGAAATTCTAGATACTTGGCGAAATATTTTTGAAAAGTAGAAATTTAAAATCAAATTGCAATTATCATTTGCCATTATTGCCTCCAAAAATTCTTGCTTGGCAATGCTCTGTACATAGTCTCTTTGGTCTTCAAAAAACAAATTTCTTATATTGCTAAAAAATGTCTCCTCGTAATTCTGAAAAGAAGTTTCAAGGCTCGGCAGAATTTTTGAATAAGAATCGCTGGGGCAGTTTTTGTGCCAGATTTTGCGGATGTTTTCTTGAAATAGTTCTGCGCGGCTATTTACGGTTACTAGGTATTTTTGCGCATCGCCAATCATCAAATGCACAGTGTTGAGGTAAAGAATTTTTGCAAGTCTCTCCCTTTCCTTTGCGATTTTTGCTTTTTTTATTTCATCTGCCCCTGCAGCCACTACCTGAGCCACGCCTTCTATTTCAAACCTCTGCTGCCATTTTTCTCGCCATTCATCCAGTTTTGCCGCAAATTTTTGCTCCATCTCCGCAAAGCCACTAAGAGCAGAAAGCCAGGCAGTGCGGCTTTGCGAAATATTTTCGCTGTGCGGAAAATTTTCGGGATGCTTGGCTACCCACCCCAAATGCTCAGAAAGGATAATGACCAAAGCAGGGTCCATATTGCGGGCCAATTCTGCGTAGGAATGATTTTGAGATAAATTCACTATAGTTTATTTGCCAAGCCCCAGCAATTTCTCTATATCGCCTTTAATTTCTTTGAGATTTTCGTTTTCCAAGGAGCTATAGCGAACAACTTTGCCATCCGAAGAAACCAAATAGAGCCTCGGTACATAGCCATCGCCATATTTTTTGCCATAATCTTGCTCTGCATCTTGAAAGAAGGGAATAGTGGCCTTTTGCTGTTCCATGAACATTAAAATATCCCTTTTTCCAATGCCGCTGCCGCCAGTAGAAACGGCAATGCTAGCCAAGCCTTTTTGCTCATATTCCTTTGCAACCTGCTGAATGCCACCATAGCTTCTTTGGCAATGCGGACAAAAAGGGCTAAAGTAATAAATCATAAGCGGCCTGGAGCTAAACACCGAAAAAGGCATATTGGCATCTTTTATGCCAGCTAGCTTAATGTTGAAATCCATTAAAAGCGGCTTGCCCGTAGAGTCTGTCATGTGGGTTTGCACAGGCTTTGAGCCTGGCAATAATTGCGCATTAACCGCCGTAAAAGCGCAAAAAACAAGGAATAAAAACATTCGTTGCATAAAAACCTCTTTTAAATATATGTGTGTAATATACAAAATCTAAAATAGAGCTTGGTGTGCTAAGTCTATATGGATCTAAGCAACCAAGACCTATCCAGCGCCATAGCTACATAAGAACATAAATTGCCTGAATCGGGAAAACGCTTTGCATGTAGCCTCATAATGAAAATTGTCCTGGGTTTTCTGGTGCCGTGCATGAGAACCTCAAGATTATCCCTTGAAGTCCATATAGCGCTATTCCATCTTTCGCCAAAACATTCTCTAGTTTCCACAGTAGCACCCTCACCCAGGGTTTCGGTTTCTTTTTTCAAAAAATGCCCGAATAAATCTTGAATGTAATTAAAGGAACCTGCTTCGGAGGAATCTGTTATAATGGAGCGGACTGCGTAGAATGCTTTTTTTGAATCAAAAAAAATTGTGTTTTCGTATATAAAAGACTCTATGTTGTATCTTTCAATAAATGTTTTTTCATCTATTTTTTTAAATCTGGTTATAGAATATTTTGAAAAAAATTCCTTGAGCGTTGAACCATAATGCACCAAATAGTGGCCTAGATAGTCATTATCCAGTTTTTCGCTTTTGCGCAGCAAAGCAAAGGTTTTTGCAAGCGAATCTGTTAAAACTTTGTTGTAGAGAGCAGGTGATAGAGATATGGATTTATATTGCTCCTCAGAAGATTCTTCCAAAAGTTTTTTTATGCTTGGATATTCAAAATCTTGCGAATAAATTTCAGAAAACTGGGCGCGAGCTTCTTTCATTAGCCTTGCTTTGAGATAAATTCTCCCAAGGGCTTCGCGGAGCGGCAGGTTTTCTGGATATTCATCTATCAAAGGCAAAATTATTTTTGCAGCTTCTCTTGCATGGTCTTTCAAAGATATGCCGCCTTGGTAAGCTGTGCTGGCATCTGTTTTGGGCGGAAGTTTCTCGCCAAGGGTAGCTATGGCATTTATGGCATTTATATCCCCTGGTTTTAATACCAAAATTTTCCTGTAATCGCTCAGCGCAACATCAAAATTTCTGGAATATTCGTTCAAATAACCGTGCAAAAGCAAGAGACCTGGTTGCGAGGGAAATCTGGGCAAAGCATAGCTAACAAGCTCATAACATTCTTCAATATTTCCCATTTTGTGCAAGGCAAAGGCCAAATTTGCATAAGCTCTTGCATCTAAACCCCCAGATATTGAAATTGCCGCTCTGGCCTCATTTGCCGCTTTTGCCGGCTGCTCGGTTTTCAAAAGCAGCTCCGAATATCTAAGCCTCGCTTCGGAAAAAGCAGGAGAGGCAAGAGCAAGCTCAGATGCCATATCCAGTGCATAACTCAAATTGCCTTCACGTTCTCTGGAGAATGTCAAAAGCAGCCTCACCCACACGGAACCGGGCATTTGCTGCGCAAGGCTTTCAATTAAACTTTTGGTTTTTGCAATTCTTTCGGCAGAAATGGTATCTTGCGCTATAATGGAATATGCTGCGCCAAAAAGCGCTATGGGCAAATTAGGGTATTTGAGCAATATGGTTTCGTAATAATCTTGGGCGGCATCAAAGGCTCCGGCCATTCGCAAATCGTTTGCGCGTTGCAAATCTATTTCTGCCGCAGCTGGCGTTTGCGGAAATTTTGCCCTTTCGCCAATGGGTATTTTTGTTTTTGCAGGTAGCCCAAAAGGAACAGCAGAAACTTTTATTGAATTGCCGGCGATAGCAAACAAAATGGCTGTAACTGTTAAAACTGCAATTGCAATGATTAAATATTTTTTCATTGTTTAATCAAAGGAAAAAATCTTTTAGGTCTTCGTGCAATTCTTTATTTTTCTGCATTCTGCGAATAGCCTTGTTTTTTATTTGCCTAACTTTTTCTCGAGAAAGCCGCATATCTTCGCCAATATTGCGCAAGGTATTGTCTTCTGCCGAATCTATGCCATAGAACATGCGGAGAATTTCGCTTTCTTTAGTTGGTAATTTAGATAGCACATCTTTTACCATATTATTCAACTCGGCTTCCCTCATAAAATCGTCTTGGTTGTCTGCACCGCCTTCCAAAACGTCTAAAAGCGTTCCAACATTATCGGAGCTGGGGTCATCGTTTGATGGGGAATCTAGTGAAATTTCCCTCATTTTTTCCATTATGTCTATTATATCTTTTTCGCTATCTCTGAATTCTGGAATGCTGAGTGTTTTTTCGTAATCGCCAAGGTTGCTGGATAAAGCTTTTTTAAAACGGTTCACAAGTATTAGTTTGTTGGGCGGTATTCTCATCACGCCAATTCGCTCAAAAATTGCTTTTTGTATGGCTTGCCTTATCCACCACACCGCATAACTTATAAAGCGAATGTCTTTTCCGCAGTCAAAGCGAAGCGCAGCTTTGAAAAGCCCCAAATTGCCTTCGTTTATTAAATCTAGCAGGCTAAGCCCGCGGCCTTGATATTTGCGGGCTACGCTCACCACAAATCGCAGGTTGCCGCATATAAGTTTGCGAAGAGCGGCATTATGTATATTTTTTTTGTTGACATCACGAAGTATCTGTATAAGAGCTTGCTCTTGCTCAGTAGAAAGGGTTTGATATTGGCTCAAATCCTTAAAATAGAGGTTTTCTACAGATAGTGTCACTAGCGAACCCCACTGAATTTTGCCAGCACCGTACTTGTACAATGCTCCAAAACAACAAAAGCTTCAAAAAGCCTGGCTTCGTGCCATTTGGCTGCGTATTCCGCTTGCCATTCTTCGGCTATGTCTTTTGGGTTTTGGCTATGGCTTCCCGTTTCGCCTCTATACCAAATTTCTTTGTTTATCTCTCTTATTATATCTGCAAGCTCGGCTGCCGGTTGTATAGAACCTCTTGCGAGAATTTCGCCTTTCACGGCATCCAAAATATCTTCATCGGTTGCATTCCCGCTATCGCTTGCTATATCCATAATTTCTTCCAAATGCCTTTCAACGAAAGCCAGCAGGTAATTCTCTGTGTGTTTCAAAGCACCTTCTGTGTATTTCTTTTCTGCCTCTTCAAGCGGGTAGTATATATGAATTGGGTAAAAATCAAGCATCTATAATAATATAGTAACTACTAATCCCCAAATACGCACCTGAACCCCACATGGGTTCCCCAGTAACGGGCATCTTCCTCTTCTGAATTTTCAACATTTAGGCTTGTTTCGCTAGATTTATAGCTGCCGCCTTTTAAGAATTTGTATTTGCCATACCAAAAACCATCGTCTTTAACCCATTCGGCAACATTGCCAAACATATCGTAAAGCCCCCAGCCATTGGGTTTTTTGCTACGCGCAGCCACAGGCTTGTTTTCGCCAACCACGGCATAATCTTTTGTACTTGCGCTATTAGCCCAATAATGCGGAAATGGAGAACCTGCCCTTGCAGCATATTCCCATTGTGCCTCCGATGGAAGCTCGCCGCCGAGTAAAGCGCAGCATTTGTTTGCTTCTTTCCAATTAACGCTATGGGCAGGGAGCGAATCTCCCTTGTATTTTCCAAAATCCTTTTCACCGCATTTGGTTCTGTACAGTTCCTGATTTATGGTGCTAGTGTTAATCATAAAAGGCTTAACATCTGTATCTTTGCCTTTGTATTTAAATGTGCCGCCGGGGATTTTAGCAAACTCCGCATTCGCTGTTTGCTCTGGAACAACTTCCACCTGCTGCTTCGCTTTTTCTGCCAGCCAGCGCGCAACCTCTGGCTGGGTGCGAATATAATCGGGCAAAATAAATTCGCCTTTCATGGGAATCAACAAGCCGTTCCAAGATATATTAAGCTCGGAATATTTATAATAGCGCCTTGCATAGATATTTCCAATAGGAATCCAAACAACATGGTTTTGCGTTGTTAAAAAAGCAAGGGCAGCAGGAGCACTTGCAGTCAAGGCTCTAACCAAATCGTCTCCGGTTAAAAAATCATGTTCCCACACCCCTTTCCATGCAACTTCGGCACGAGAGTCTGGGGAATAAAAATAAAGCTCCAAATTGCCTTTTAAGCCATTGGGCGCAGTGGATTCAAAACTTGCCGCAACAACAGGAACAAAGCCGGTCAACTGATTTTTACCAAGTTCCACCATGCGGGCAAAAATCATATCCATATCGTGCCGCTTGGAACCGGAACAATTTTCATACCATTCGTTAAAAGAGAGCTGCCTTTCGTTGAGATAAACTTCAAAATAGCGGCGATATTCGGAAGAAGTGTCGCTTAGCGGATGCGGCGCAGAAATGGGCAAGTGGTAAGCTGCAACAAAATGCGCTATGCAAAGAGAATCAGGTATAAGCTCATTTTCTGGATTAACTAGGCTATCGTATATGCTTTCCAATGAGCGCAAATCGGTTATATTAGATACATCTGGAATTTCAATTGTTGGTATCCCATGTTTTTTCATTTCAATATTATGTGAAACTTTCACTCCCTTGCTGAAGTTTGCAAGATATACCTCTGACCAGTGGCCCGGAGAACGCAGGGAATAAACTACCCAGCCATCAGGCACTGTCATTGTAAATGGAGTTTTGCCAACAGCTTGCTCGTTAATCCACACCCCAGCCGGCACTGAACTTTGCAGTTCCAAAATCCCATCATTGTGATTAGAAAGAGTATTATGGCTAGAAAGAGAACTAAAAGTACTGTCTTGAGCAAAGCTCAAAGTGCAGAAGAGCAAAGCGAAAAGTATGAAAATTGCTTTTTGTTGCATAGAGAAAAGAATATAGCAATTATTTTAAACTGGCCTCTATTTTATCCCGAACTTCAATCAGCTTTCCATAGCTCTCATCCGAAATTATGGGGCCCATAACCTGAACAACTTCCGCTGCAGCCGCAGAAGCAAGCTCTCCGCATTTTTCAAGGGGCCAGCTGTTCAAATATCCATATAAAAAACCCGATGCCCAAAGGTCGCCAGCTCCTGTTGTATCTATGGCTTTTGTCTCTACGGCATTTATTCTGGTTATTTCATCTTTCACGCCTATAATGGAGCCTTTTTTGCCAATTTTAACAACGGCTATTTTAGCCATTTTAGCCATCTCCATGCAGGCAAGGTCTTCTTCCACGCTCGTCAATATGCGAGCTTCGTCTTCATTTGCTATTAAAATATCTATGCTGCGCTCTTCTATTAGCTTGTCTATTATAAAGCGGCAATCTTGCACAACTCCAAAAGAGCCACAGTCAAAGACCACCTCCAAACCCTTGGCTCTGGCTATATGAACGCAATGCAAAAGTATAGAGGGGTTATATGCCAAATACCCTTCCAAATAGAGAAAATGCGCGTCTTGAAAAGGTGACTCACTAACCTCAGTGGGAAGAAGCTCAGAAGAAGCTCCCAAATAGGTGAACATTGTTCGCTGGGCATCTGGGGTAACGGCAGAAAGAACCCGCCCGGTTGGGCTTGCGCTTTTGCGCACATAGCCCTCAACCCCGTTGTGGTAGAGGTTCAGGGTATATGTATCGCCCAAATCGTCGTTGCCAACTTTGCACACAAAACGAGCCTTGCCACCAAGCCTTGCCAAACCAATCATCGTGTTGCTAGCGGAACCACCAGGTATAATTGAAATATCTTCAACATTGCCCAAAATGCGCCCCATTTCTCCCCAATTCACAGGGTTCATGCCGCCTTTTTGCTTTTTTTGCCTAACAACCCATTCTTCGCTAACCGAAGCTACCAAATCTATCAATGCCGCGCCAATACCTACTACTTGCTTCATCTTTATTCCTCTGAATTTCATGTAAATATAGTAAATGCAATGAACTCAGCAATCCCTGTCCACGCGAATTTCCACGCCTTTTGCCATTTTTATGAAATCTGGGTTTGAAAGGGCACTTTTAATTGTGGTTTTCATATCTGCAGCACTTGCGGTTTTTATTGTTAGCCCCATGCGGTGATTTTTTTGGACACGGGAGATGAATGGTTCTGTGGGGCCTAGGATTATGGTTTTTTGGGGGTTGTTGTTTTTTGGGCAGCCACGGAGAGCTGCCCCTACGGTGGTGGCGGCGGTTTCTACCTTGGTTTTATTTTTTCCCTGTATTTTTATTTGCGATATTTTGCAGAATGGGGGGTAAAAGGCTTCTTGCCTGTCGGCAAGTTCGCGGGCGGCAAAGCCTTTGTAGTCGTGGTTTATGGCGAATTGCATCACTGGGTTTTCGGGGCAGAATGTTTGGATTATCACTTTGGAATCTTTTAAAAAGCGGCCTGCTCTGCCGGCTACCTGCGTTAAAAGCTGAAAATATCTCTCGCTCGCGCGAAAATCTGGTACTGAGCTTCCTATGTCTGCGCATAGCACGCCAACTAGGGAAACGCTTGGAAAATCGTGACCTTTTGCCACCATTTGAGTTCCCAAAAGAATATTGCCTTCCTTGTTTCTGAATTTTTGCAAAAGTTTTTCTGTTGCCCCAAGCTTGCCTGTGGTATCGGAATCCATGCGGATTATTTTTGCGTTTGGCAGCCATTCCATAATTTCTTCCTCGGCTTTTTCTATTCCGCTGCCCCAGAAGGTGAATTTTTTTGAGCCGCACTTGCAGGGAAGGTCTGGTGGGTAAAGCTTTCCGCAATAGTGGCACATAAGTTTGCCATATTGCTTGTGATAAACAAGAGTCACATTGCAATCTTTGCATTCAAGAGATTCCCCGCACTCCTCGCAAATTCTGTTTGCGCTATATCCCCTGCGGTTGAGCAAGATTATCGCCTGATTGCCTTCGGAAATGGTTTGGGAAAGGGCATCGCGCAAAACTGGGGAAAGCATCAAATCTTTGTCTTGCTTTTTTCTCTGCTCCTTCATATCGGTTATCTGCACTTGCGGTAGTGGCAAGGAGCCAGGGCGTTCTTTCATCTCTATAAGTTTAAGATTGCCGTTTTTTGCATTGCTATAAGTTTCCAATGAAGGCGTTGCAGAACCCAAGACCACAAGAGCACCGTATTTGTGAGCAATGTGAAAAGCCATCTCCTTAACATTGTAGCGCGGCGCAGGGTCTTGCTGCTTGTAAGAGGAATCGTGTTCCTCGTCTATTATTATTAGCTGAGGTTCAAAGGGAGCTAGAATCGCAGAACGGGTGCCCATCAAAACATTTGTGCTAAGGTTCAATAATTTTCTCCAAGCCTCACGCTTTTCACGCGCTCCCAACGCGGAATGCAGAATTGGGATTTCGCAGCCTAAAAATTCCTCAAATCGCTTTTTTGTTTGGTGTGTCAAATTTATCTCCGGGACAAGTATAAGGGTTTTCATCCCAATGCACAGCGCCTTGCGCGCAAGTTCCAAATAAACGCGAGTTTTGCCAGACCCTGTTACTCCATGCAGTAGAGCACCTCTAAACCCATTTGCCTGCAACATATCACTCAACACATCAAGGGCATTTTGCTGTTCAAGCGTTAAGGGAGGGTGCATAAATATTTCTCCAAATCTTTTGGCAAAAATGCTGTTAAGGCCTCACCTGCGGAACACATATAATAATTTGCACACCAGAGAAGAGTTTCTATATAACGCTCAGAAAACACATAGCCAGATTCATGAGCCATTGCAGGCTTGAGTTTAAAGTTTGGGAAATTTTTGTGGACATTTAGCACAAGAGCGAGCAAGGGTTTTTTGCGCCCTTTTAAAGATACCCAAACAACCGAGCCTTTTTTAATATCCTCATTTATGCCATAAGACAAACTATCCAGAGTTGTGTTCGGTATGCAAACTTCGGCAATGGCCGCATAGCTAGACACTATCCCTCGCTATTTTCAAGTGGCTCTTCGGATTTTACCCTTTTCACCTCTTCTAAAAATCTCTCCAAAAGAACCTTCTGGCGATATTTTTTTTCTGTAGCCTTGCTGCGAGGGTGCAAGTTTTCTTTGTCGCTTACCTCTCTTAGCGTGAATTTAAACCAAGAGGCACCATTCTTCAAGAATTCGGCTTTTATAACCTGAGTTGGAATTCCCGTGAATTTTCCTCTTTCTTCGCTATAATCCAAGCGAACCTCAACTGGATTTTCCAGTTGCTTTTCAGAAAATTCTTCCAGAACAAAATTATAATAACCGGCTCTTTGCATGGCAATAGCATATTCGCGCCGCATATCGTAGCTTGTGTTGCCTTCGCCAAAAAATGCAATAGTTGCATTTGGATTAGGCAAAGGTATGCTTTGCTGCTCAGAGGGCTGCCTAAAGCAAGCCCCGAAAAGCGATACAATAGCAAGTACCGCAAGCAATAAAGATATTTTGCACTTTAACATATAAATAATATAGTAAAATTATTCTATTTTTCATTCAGTGCCTTTAATTTTTATTCCAGCCCTTATTCTTTTGGCTTTTGCATTTGCAAATGCAGAGCGAGTTGCAGGCGCAAATAATTCCCTAGAAACTCCGCAAGGGGCGCGTTCGGCAGCTGTTGGCACAGCGGCTTTGCCGGTGCAGGGAGATTTGCCATCTCTTGCTCAAAACCCCTTGCAACTCAGTGCGCTAGAAAAATTATCCATAGCTCTCACGCATGTATCTTATTTTGAGGAGACTTCTTATAACGGTGTTGCTATGGCAGTGCCGCTGATAAATGCCGGTGCCCTAGGCTTTGCGGCATCTCGCTTTGGGGCAAGCGATATACCCTATATAAAAGAAAATGAACCTTTGCCAGAGGGCAACAACTACAACACCATGAATATCTCCGATTGGATTTTCACAAGTGCCTGGGGAAAGGATTTTGGCAAATGGAATTTGGCTTTTGCCCTGCATTTGCTAAAAAGAGAATTAGACCAAAGCGGCTGGGGTTTTCGCTCCGATATTGCCGCAGGCTATGAATTTTCAAAAAAATTTATGCTGTCTGGCATTGTGAAGGGCTGGACTTCGTCTGCGGTGAAATGGGAGAGCGGCTATTTTGAATATACATCTCCAGATGCTTATGCAGCATTTAAATTCAGAGAACCATTCCCTTACTTTTACGGAAACTTAAATCTTTACTGGCAAAGCACGGGAATTTTACATTCTGAATCTGAAAAAGAAACAAGGGTTTTGAAAAATCCCCCAAACTGGTTTTTAGCCAGCAGTAGCGGATTGGAATTTGAGACAAATTTTTATTTAGCTTTAAGGGCAGGCCTAGCAAAAATTAAGGATGCAGGCAGCCTAACCTTAGGAGCAGGCATTAGACCCCTTTCTTATCTCTTTGCAGATTACGCCTTCCAAATGCACAATGAGCTTTCAAATGCCCACCGAATTTCAATAACCGCCACTTTCTAAGAAAAACAGAGCCTTAGACACACTCCGCACATAAAAACTCACAAGTCCGTTGCTGCTTTCGCCCTGGCGATTTGCCTGCAAACAATCATTGCAAAGGGTCTAAGGCCAATGGTAATATAGTAATTTTCTATCTTCTCAAAATATGCTCACTTACCATGGAACAAACGCCCTTCTCATCCTCCTCTCCATTCTCATCCTCTCTTGCGAAAAGCAAAATTCCGCAAAACAAACTGCAGCCTGCCCCGAAGCTCCGCCCAGCTACGAAAATGCAACCGGAGAATTTGACCCCATAGCCGTCCCAGGTGAGGCTATTCCTTGCGGAGAAGTAACGCTTTGGGGCTCGGCTTCGCCCTTCTCTTTAAATATGTGGCAAGATTACAATTCATTTTCCGTTTCAATAATGTCCATGCTCTTTGAGCCACTTGCGGAACTCCATTCCACAGAAAACAGGCCAACCGGAGTTCTTGCTAGCAAATGGGAAATTTCAGAAGACAATATGAGCTATTTCTTTGAAATAGATAACCGCGCAAAATGGAGCGATGGAAAATCCGTTACGGCTTATGATGTGCAGTTCTATTACGATGTTATAATGGATCCAAAAAATTTAACTCCTATTTTCAAGGTTGGGCTTTCTCGCCTTGAACGCCCAGAGGTTGTTGATAGTTTGCATTTAACCATAAAAGCCAAAGACCCGCATTGGGCTAATTTCTGGGAAGCGGCAGGGATGGTTGCTTTTCCAAAACATATTTGGGAAAATACAGATTTCAATTCCATTCGCTTTGAATTCCCTGTTGTTAGCGGGCCTTATTCCATAAAGCAAATGAAAATAGACCAGAAATTGGAACTTGTGCGCCGCTCGGATTGGTGGGGGCGGCAAAAAAAATATAATGCAGGTAAATATAATTTTGAAAAAATAACATACCGTTTTATGGAAGACCGCAACAAAGCCCTTGAAGCCTTGAAAAAAGGCGATTTTGATGCTTATCCTATTTACACTTCGTCTATATGGATGATGCAAACCGATTTTGATGCGATAAAAAAAGGCTATGTGCTGAAAAACAGAGTGTTCAACGAAGAGCCCACTGGCTTTCAGGGTTTTGCGTTGAACTTGCGCAGGGAAAAATTTAAAGATGTTCGTGTTCGCAAAGCTCTTTCCCTTTTGCTCAACAGAGAGCTTATGAGCGAGAAATTTATGTTCAATCAATATTTTCTGCTCAATACCTATTTCCCAAGCCTTTGGAGCGGGCACAAAAATCCTTATGCGCCACTATACCCTTATGCCCCAGATTCCGCTCGCAAACTTTTTGAAGAGGCAGGCTACACCGTAAATGCCGGAGGTAAGCTCGTGGACAAAACTGGCAAGCCATTTGAACTCACTTTTTTAAACCACGCCGAAGATATTCGCCACACAACAAAATTCCAAGAAGACCTTAAAGCAGTTGGCATAGAATCCAACATAGAAACGGTTTCCCTTTCCACATTCCGCCAGCGCATTGACGATGCAAATTTTGACTTGTGCTGGCTCGCTTGGGGCGCAGGTCGCTTGAGCGACCCGGAGGCAAGCTGGCACTCCAAAACCGCAAACGACAAAGGCACAAATAATGTGCCTGGTTTGCAAGATGGCCTTATAGACAGCCTTATAGAAGCCCAAAAAACTGAACCGAACCTGGATGCTCGCAATGAGATATTGAGGAAGCTGGACACTCGCCTAACTGAAATAGTTCCATATATTTTGCTTTGGCAATCAGAAAATTCCAAAATTCTGCATTGGAGGCGTTTTGGCTATCCTGGGTCACTATATGGCAAATTCAATAGGGAAGATGCTATACCTGTGTATTGGTGGTATAGCCCTGAAAGAGCTGGGGAGCTTCAAAATGCGCAAAAGAGCAATGAGGCTTTGCCTATTGTGGATGTGGATGTGCGTTTTCAAAGTAGCTGTCATTAATTTACTATATTTTTCGCATGGCTGTAAAAACAAATAATAGGATATTGATAATGGACGATTCTCAGGCTCTGCTGAAGGTTATGAGTCAAACGCTCACTCAGCACGGCTATGAAGTTGAAACAGCCTTAAATGGCGCGATAGGTTTACAAAAAATGGAAACCTTCCACCCTGGGCTTGCCATAATAGATATAATGATGCCGGAAATGGATGGTTATGTGGCTACCAGAAAAATCAGAACTGCCTACCCAGAAGTGAGCATTGTGATGTTTTCTGCCCAACCAGCCGCAGTTGTTGAAAAACAAGCTTATTCCGCTGGGGCAGATTTATTTTTGCAAAAACCCATCAGAGAGCCTATACTGCTAGGCATAGCAAAAAAATACACATCCACAGAAATTGCACCAGAAGAAGAAGAACACGAAACCATTTTGCACTACGATTCAGACCAACCTTATACCATACACATTAGAACCTGCTATTTCTGCGGTTGCGACCATGTAAACTTTTTTGTGCCTCGCCCGGAGGCTTACGAAGAACTATGGGATCGTGGTTTGTTCCCAAGATATGTTCCCAAAGAAGGATTTCCCAAATGGGACTTTATGCGCACAATGGTTGCAGTTTGCCCAAGCTGCTTGTTTGCCTCTTACGATATAAACGATTTTGCAGTGGACCCCAAGCACACAAATTTCCCTTATAGCGGTGATGCCAAGCGAATTCTTTCAAGAGGAATAGCGGCTCGTAAAAAAATGATTGGCGCAGAAAACACAGAAACTATATTTTCTAACCCAAACAGAACTATACAAAGGGTCAAGGAATCTTTTCTCTTAGCCGAAAAAGGCGGAAACGGACTTGTGATTGGCGACAAAGAAGGAGTTTATTGCGATGTAGGTTTTTATTCAACTATGTCTGCAGTGATTGAATATTCCCTGAACCAAGACAAAATTGAATTTCAAAACAGCCTGAGAAAATCTCTAGATTTGTTTTTGAATCAATTGAAAGTTCACAACACCTCAAGAGTTACAAGAGCAAAAACATACTATTTCATAATAACCCTCAACATGGCAACTGGAGCCTCTATTCGTGCAAACGAAATGAAGCAGGAATTGGAGAATTATTACCGTAAAATAGGCGGTGCAGACGATGCCACTCAAGATGAGAGAATGTGGAACGAAAGGTTGCTGTATATCTGGAAAGAAGGTGTTAACGCAGATGTTATCAGAGAGATGGTTTGGTAAGCTCAAAAACTTGGCATACCTGGAATTTTTAAGCCTTTGGTTATGGCTCCCACGCTCTCTTGATAAGCATCGTCTTTTTTTGCAATAGCCTCATTGAATGCCGCCATAATAAGGTCTTCCAAAGCTTCCACATCGTTTGGATCCACGGCAGCTGGAGCAATTTTCAGTTCGGTCACCGCACCGTTTCCATTTACGGTGATTTTAACCGCGCCGCCGCCTGCTTCGGCATTAAAGTTCTGGTTCTGCAAGCTCTCCTGGGTTTTCTTCATTTGAGTTTGCATTTTCTGCATTGAGCGAATCATTTGCTGCATGTCCATTTTTAATCTCCTTTATCCCTACAAGTTTCAATTCCATATATTTTACAAAATCTGCAAAATGAGAATTTTCCTTTAAGTCTTTTTCAAATATTGAGCCTGATGGAGCTGGTGGTGGCGGTGCTGGTATTGGTGCCGCCGCTGGTGCCGGTACCGGTGCCGATACCACCGATTTTTTTTTGGTTTTCCTTGTTCAAGGGAATATTTGAAATATTTTTCAGCGCCTCATTTATATTCACCACTCTATCTAGCCAAGCAATTTTTGAAAATTCAGCCTCTGCAATCAAACGCGGATTTAAGCCGTGCTTTGAGGAGCATTTTTCGCTTAGTTCCATTATAATTTTTGAAATTCGCAAAATATCGCCTTGGTCAAATTCGGGCGCGAGTTTTTTCAAATCGCCTAAACTCTCTGGCGATATTTCAAGCTGCTCTGCGGAAATACCTAGACGCGCATAGAGAAAATTTCTCAAAAACCTTATAAAACCCTCCAAAAACACCTGTATTTCCGCGCCGGCAAGGGTTGCCTTTTCCAAAACGGCAAAGCTGCCTTTTGCATCGTGGGCTTCAAATGCCTTGATGAGTTCAACATAGAGAGCATCTGGCGGTATTCCAAGTGCTTTTTGAGAGGATTCCGCTGTTATGGAGTTTCCGCTGTAGGCAAAAACTTCGTCAAAAATTGTTAAAGCATCACGCATTGAGCCATCTGCTTTTTCAGATATTATGGAAAGAGCTTCCGGTGCAACCTTTATGCCTTCTTGCTCGCATATAAAAGCCAGTCGCTTTGAAATTTGCAAGGAAGAAAGTCTTTTAAAATCAAAACTGAGCACTCTGGATAAAATTGTGGCAGGAATTTTGTTTGGGTCTGTGGTGGCAAATATAAAAACCAAATACGAAGGCGGCTCTTCCAATGTTTTTAACATGGAATACCAAGCTGGTTTAGAAAGAGCGTGAACTTCGTCTATTATTAAAACCCTGTACTTGCTATTCATTGGTGGATACTGAGTACCTTCAAGAACTTCGCGCATATCATCCACGCCATTGTTGCTTGCTGCATCCATTTCTATAACGTCCATAGACAAGCCTGCTGTTATGGCTTTGCAGCTTTCGCACTGCCCGCAGGGTTTTTGTTCGCTTTCCGCTGTGCAATTCAGCATAGCAGCCAAAATGCGCGCCGAAGTTGTTTTGCCAACTCCCCTTGTTCCAGAAAACAAAAAAGCGTGGTGAATATTGCCCGTTGTTATGGCGTTTTTAAGTGTTTGCGCAATATGCTCTTGCCCCACCATCTCGCTAAAGGAGCGTGGCCGCCATTTTCTTGCCATTGCTATGTAGGGCATAATGGACGATACAAGATTTGAACTTGTGACCCCTACCATGTCAAGGTAATACTCTAACCAACTGAGCTAATCGTCCGGGCTTTGTGGTTAATATAGAAATTGTACATATTTTCTAAATTATTCCACGGAGAATGAGCCATGACCGGACCAATGAAGTCATTAGCGTCTATTATTAGAAGTTCGTTAAAAGCGGGCATGAAAGTTTCTTTTGCCAAAAAAGAATTAAAGATGATGGGAATTAAAGTAAAATGATAAAAGTTGCCATTCCCAATAAGGGTATGCTTGCAGAGCCAGCAATGGATTTGCTAAAGGCCTGTGGATACAAGGTTAGCAAAGCCGTAAAAACACTTAGCTCAATAGATATCGCAAATGGAATTGAGTTTTATTTTCTTAGGCCAAGCGATATTCCCATGTATGTTGGCAAAGGCATAATAGATGCAGGCATAACAGGCATAGATTTTTGCGCAGAGGCACAAAGCCCCGCAATAAAAATACTCGATTTGCCATTTGGAGCTAGCAAACACTGCGCTGCCGTTCCAGAGCATAGCAGCTATCAAAAGTTGAACGATATTGAAAATTTGCGAATAGCTACCAGCTTTCCGGGCATAGTTAGCAATTACTTCAAAAATCCTAAAATGGAAATTGTTGTTTTGGAAGGCGCAGTTGAAATTTCTGTGGGCTTAGATGTTGCAGATGCTGTTGTTGATGTTGTGGATACGGGAACAACCTTAAAACAAGCCGGGCTTCGCATTTTGGGCGAACCTTTGTTCTTGAGCAATGCAGCTT
>Ga0268262_10001476_pt1 | contig 29059 bp, 27 predicted proteins | sample TergutNc150P3_FD_190354 | JGI IMG/M metagenome (GOLD analysis project Ga0268262, IMG submission 190354) | Nasutitermes corniger P3 segment gut microbial community from laboratory colony in Florida, USA - Nc150 P3 (SPAdes) (version 2) | ecosystem: Host-associated > Arthropoda: Insects >... | reverse complement strand
AAAATCAAAAAAGCGGTTTAACTCTTGAAAATTCGTTTAAGAATGCGATAGAATACTGTATAGAAAACAACATACTGAAGAAGTTCTTGGAAGAGCACAGTTCGGAGGCTTTTAATATGATTTTTACTGAATGGAATTGGGATGACGCATTGGAAGTAGCCCGTGAGGAAGGGCGTGAAGACGGACGTGAAGAAGGTTTGGAGAAAGGCCGAGAAGAAGGGCGTGAAGAAGGTGCGGAAAAAAGCCGTCAATTTTTTCTTGATATGATAAATCAAGGTTTACCAATAGAGGAAATAAAACAACGTCTTAACCAAACGGAGCGTGATGATATTCACTGATATTCGGCGTGGATTTAGCTGAATAAAATTTTTACCGGAAAACTGAGTTTCAGCCTGCCTACTCTTCTCTCGTTGTAATAATTCCGAAATGCGGCGCCGTCATGTCCAGCTTTGCCTCCCTGAAACCGTTTTGTATGTTTTGATAAAGCAGGGAGTAGATAAGCGGGACCTTGCTTACTTCTTTCGTGTAACAGTTTATCTGGTAACGGGTGTAAAAATCATCCAGCTTTGTCTGAAGCACAAAGGGCTTCGGCTTCTTCTGAACATAGTCCGTCTCAAGGGCGGCGTTAATTAAGATTTCATGTATCTGCTCCCAAGGGACGGAATAGGCGTAGGTAACCTCGGTATAAAGAATTAAGCCTTCTTCGTCTTCGTCCGACGACGTGTTGTAATTGATTATATTAGAACCTAAAATTATAACATTGGGAAATGTAACATATTCGTTTTTATGCGTCTTAATGCGCACAACCATAAGATTTTTTTCCACGACAAAGCCCGTTATTTCTTTTATCTGCACGCGGTCGCCTATCTTAAACGGGCGCATGTAAGTAATGACCAAACCAGCGACAAGGTTGCCGATTGCGCTTGTAGAACCAATCGATAAAATAATACCGATAAAGACCGAAACTCCCTGAAAGGCTTTTGAGTCGGAGCCGGGCAGGTAGGGGTACATTAACACAAATGAAAAAGCCCACAGTAATATTCTGACAATTTTATAGGTAGGCTGGGCCCAATCGGGATAAAAACTAGGAATCCTGACTTTTTCTTTTTCTATCTGAGAAGCGACATATTTAATACCGCGCAGAAGATAACGAGTTAAAAATACGATAATAATTATCATTAGTAAGTTGGGAATATATTTTCCTATACTTATGGCGACAAATAATAACTTATTCAATAAATAGTCAAAAATTTTCATCGCGTATTTTCTTGTGGCGGAGAATAAGCTGAAAATAATCGGCAGTGTTATAAGAATTTGGACAAGGGTAACCACATATTTTAATATTCGAATAAAAAATTCTATTATTGACAATATCTGTCTGGTAGAAAGAATTCTTAGTTTTTTTATTACAAGCGGCTTAATTTTTTCGTCGGATGTTTCCTCGATTTTTTGATTTAATTTATTAAACAAATACCAAACAAGCCTGATCAACAGCGCAAGTATGATAATTATCGCAATTACAATTACAAGCCTGATAAAGAAATTTATGTTTAAAACAAAATGTTCTTGTTCAGATTCGTTTACTTCACCGGAATCTTTTTCATTGGCTGAAACTTTATCTTCGGAATGTTTTTCCTCGGAAGATATTTTCGGCGGTTGTTCCGGAACGCTCTCTTTGGAAGGCTTTTCAACAGAAAGTGTCTCTGCGGATTCTACATCTGCGGATTTTATATCCGATGTTTCGGTTTTTTCCTGGGCATGGATAAAAGCGGCAGATAAAAGTAAAATTATTAATGCGATTAATACTTGTAATTTTTTCATATTATTCCTTGAATAATCTCCTTAAAAACAACTCGCTATAGCGCTTTCCACAGCGTCCAACTGAGGCTGAATAATCGCGATAGGATCGCATTTTTTTTGAAGCGCCAGTATCGATTCGGGAACTTTAATGTTTTTTCCGACAATTTCTCCTGCAAGGCTCGCCTCTCTTGCAGGATGACCTGTAGCAAGAATAACCGTATGAGCGTGTCCGCATAAATTATATTCACTTGAAATTTCCTGAGCGGCGGCAAAAGCGACGGCGGTATTTGAATCTACATGTATACTGTAGTTTTTATAAATCTGCTCGATTAGCTGCAAGGTAAGCTCGTCGTTAATTGAGGCCGGATAAACAATATTGCGCATAATGGCGGGGGCTTCCTCGTAAAAAGACGCGAGGCGCTCGTAATTTAACGGAACGCTTACATCCAAAGAAGGGGATTTAGTCGTAATAAGAGGCTTGGGCCTGAATTTGTTTCCGCGTATATAATCGCCGAACGCGTTGTTAATATTCATCGCCGCGATAAACCCGTTTACCGGCATTCCGAATTTCCATGCGTAAAGCCCGGCTATAAGGTTGCCGAAGTTTCCGCAGGGGACGCTGAAAAACAAGTCTTTGCTGTACTTGTTCTTGATTTTAATAAAAGCATACAGATAATAAAAAACCTGAGGTAAAAGCCTGCCGGGATTTATCGTATTCGCGCTTGTTACATTGTAACGACCGGAAAATTCCCTGTCTTTAACCGTCTCGACAACAAGACGCTGACAGTCGTCAAATGTCCCCTTAACTTGAATTGGAATAATATTCCCGCCGTTCTGTACAAAGGACGAAGGGTCAAGCCCGCGTATCTGCCCGGAAGGGTAAAGTAAAACAAGCGATATACCTTTTCTGCCGTTAAAAGCATGGGCCATACTGACGGCGGTATCCGCTCTCGCGGCGGAAACAATCATCGACTGTTCGCGTCCTTTAAAAAATTCTTCAAGAATCGCGGATAAAAAAGCAATACCGTAATCTTTAAAAATCCCCGTCGGGCCGTTGTAGAGCTTTAAGATAGAAAAGTTTTCATCAAGATTAATCAGTTCAGGTTCATAATTATATGCGCTTGCGGCGATTTTTGACGCGGCGGCGGGACTTATTCCGCCTTCAAGAATACTCGGGGCTACAGCCGAAAGCATATCATTAAATGTAGTTTTTTCATTCATACTGAACAAAAGTTCGCGAATATCCGCCGTTTGATCCGGAACATAAAGACCGTCGTCGTCCGGCAGGCAGTTTAATACCGCATCTTTATAGGAAACAAGAGGAAATTTAGACTTTGTCGAACGAAACTGCATAAAAACATTATACCCTTTTAACGCTTATTTGTCAGGGTGACAATTAATAAATTTTGAGCTATAATCAAATCATGTATGTTGAATTTTATTCACTCGGCGCAGCCGAAGAAGTAACCGGTTCCAAGCATGTTTTGGAAGTTGACGGACAGAGTTATCTTATCGATTGCGGCGCATTTCAAGGGTCAAGAGCGGAAGCGGAAGATAAAAACAAGAAATTCGGCATTGCAGCAGACCGTATTGAAAGCGTCATTTTAACGCACGGCCACCACGACCACTGCGGTCTTCTGCCCCTTTTGGTAAAACAGGGTTACAAGGGAAATATATACGCGACTCCCGCATCAAGAGATATCGCAAGCCTTATAATGATGGATTCCGCCAATATTCAGGCGCGCGACGCTATTTATTTGAAAAGCCAGGCCCAAAAGAAAGGCGAAAAATTTGATTGGACGCCTCTTTACACGGAACATGACGCGATAGCTGCGGTAGGGCAGACAATCGGAGTTTCGTATAACAGACCGATGCATATAAACGAAAACGTCAGTTTTGAATTCTATGACGCGGGGCATATACTTGGCTCCGCCATCGCAGATATAAAGATAAAAAAAGGCGGTGAAGAACTAAATATTCTCGCCACGGGAGACCTTGGGCGAAAAGGCAAACCTATTATCCGTAACCCTGATATTCCGAAATCCGCCCCTGAATACATTATCCTTGAAAGCACCTACGGCGACCGCAGGCACGATTCTACGGACGATGCCCTTAAAAAACTCGCCGAAATTGCAAAGCGGACTGTGGAAAAAAAGGGAAAAATATTAATACCGTCTTTCGCGATTGAACGCACGCAGGAACTTGTTTATTATTTTCACATTCTGGTAGACGAAGGCATAATTCCCGAAGTGCCGATTTTCGTAGATTCTCCGATGGCAACTAACGCGACAACGATTTTTCAGGTTCACCCGGAATGTTACAGCGAAGAAATAAAACAAGCGTTTATAAAACACCATAAAAATCCGTTTGGTTTTAACAGTTTGCACTTTACGACAAGCGTAGATGAATCAAAGTCGTTAAATGAACAAAAGGGACCGCTTATCATAATATCGGCGGACGGAATGTGCGAAGCCGGGCGCATACAGCACCACCTGATTCACAACATACAGGATCCTAACACAACGATTATGACCGTAGGCTACATGGCAGAAAACACGCTTGGGCGGCGTATCCGCAACCGCGAAGGCGAAGTAAAAATACACGGCGAATGGTTTAAGCTAAAAGCGCAAGTCGAAGAAATTAACGCGTTCAGCGCCCATGCCGATTACTTTGAAATGCTTGAATGGCTTAAAGCGCTGGATACTTCGCGTTTGAAGACGATTTTTCTGGTTCACGGCGAAAAGAAATCTCAAGCCTTTTTACAGAAATACCTTAAAGAGAACGGCTTCCCGAATGTGGAAATTGTGAAATACGGGAAAACTTACGAATTAACTTCATCTTAAATGAGAGAATATTTTAAATCATCCGGTGATGTTTTTAATTGGTTATCGGGATTTATCAATCTTGAGCGGGGGCAGACGCCCAAGAGTTTCAGGATTGACAGGATGGAATTCCTGACGGAGTTTGCGGGGAATCCGCATATGCGTGTGCCGTCCATTCATATAGCGGGGTCTAAGGGCAAGGGTTCCGTGACGGGGATGTCGGCGGCTATGCTGGCGGCGGCAGGTTACCGCGTTGCGCGTTATATGTCGCCGCATGTTATCGATATACGCGAAAGGATCTGCCTTAACAATTCTTATTTCAGCGAAGATGTTTACCGCGAAGCCGGCAATGAACTGCGGGATATTACGGAAAGACTGCCTTCCTCGGCAAATCCTCTTTTTGATCCTGCAACTCCCGACGGATGCGAACCGACTTATTTTGAACTTTTAACCCTCTTTTTTTTCCTGTGCGCAAAACACGGAAACTGCGATGTAATGACAGTGGAGACCGGAATGGGCGGACGGCTGGACTCGACCAATGTGCTCGATCCGTTGTTAAGCGTAATAACACTAATCGAATTGGAACACACAGGCTTTTTGGGCGATACAATCGCAAAGATAGCGGCGGAGAAAGCGGGCATAGTTAAACAGGGCAAGCCTCTTGTTCTTGCAAAGCAAAGCAATGAAGCTCTGGAAATTTTCAAGAAAACCGCAAAAGAAAAAAACAGCCCGTTGATTTATTTTCCCGATACTGCGGAAATAAAAAACTTAAAAATCTCTCCCGAAGGTACGGACTTTACTCTTTCTTTCAAAACGGAGAACCGCTTTGCCCCGCTTTCTCTCTTTATCCCGGTGCCCGGCAAAGTGCAGGCGGAAAACGCCGCTCTTGCCGTTGCCGCGGTAAAAACCGCCTTCCCGCAAATCGGCGAAGAGGCTATCCGCGCAGGGCTGAAGAGTTTAAAAATCCCCGCCCGCTTTGAAAAAATAACGCCGCTGCTTGCTGCGCCGCCGCTTGCTGCGCCGCCGCCCGGTACGCCGCAAGACACGCCGTGGGACGAAAGTGCGCCGCCTTTCATCATTGACGGCGCTCACACCCCTGAAAGCCTTGCCCTTACAATAGAAACTTTTTGTCATCTCTACGGCGAAGGCGGCGTTTTGATTTTCGGCTGCGCCGCCGACAAAGACGCCGCGGCTATGGCAAAAATAGCCTGCCCTCATTTCGCAAAAATCTTTATCACCACCCCCGGAACTTTCAAAGCAAGCAACCCGCCGCAAGTTTACGAAGCTTTTGCGGCGCAAGCGTCGCAGCAAGCAGCGTCGCAGCAAGCAACATCGCAGGAGAAAACAGCGCGGGAGAAAACACAGCTAATCGCTGATACGCGGGAAGCTGTGAGAGAAGCGAGGGAATTCGCGGCGAAGAATAAATTGCCGGTTTTGGGAACGGGGTCTTTTTATCTGGTTTCAGAGATACGCAAAATCATTTTACCTTAATTAAACCTTAACAACATCTTTAAAGCGCCAGTGGTTTTCGGTTCTTTCGAATTGGGACGAGGAGGCGGTCATGAAGCGGCCGTCGTCGGAACTCATTTTAATTTGCCCCGTAACGGGATTTACTTCGGTAATTTTCCACGATTCGTTGTTGTGGCTGACCCTTACGCCTTCTTGCGGAAGGGCGCGCTGTTGTTCGCTGTAAAAGTTGTATTCATAAAATAAACAGCACATAAGCCTGCCGCAGGGGCCGGAAATTTTTACCGAATTAAGCGAGAGCTTTTGATCTTTCGCCATTTTAATCGAAACGGGTTTTAATTTGTCGGAAACACAGTGGCAGCAATAACCGCGCCCGCAGACGCCAAGGCCGCCAAGCACGCGCGCTTCATCGCGCACGCCGATTTGACGAAGTTCAATCCTCATCTTAAAAACGCTTACAAGGTCTTTAACAAGCTCGCGGAAATCCACCCTGTTGTCGGCGGTAAAGAAAAACAGTATTTTAGGCTCTTCCAAAAGATAGTGGACAAGAACAAGCTTCATTTCCAGTTTATGATGTTCAATCTTCTTAAAACAAATGTCAAAGGTTTCTTTTTCCTGTTTGTGGTTCTTGCAGGCTTTATCCAAATCTTCCTGGGTCGCGGTGCGCACAATCCACGCTATTTCGGAAACAGGCGGAAGTTTACCGCGCACGGAACCGATTACCTGAGCGAGATCGCGGCCGTAACGGGTAGGCACAATTACCATCGTATTCGGGGCAAGGCTGTCTTCCCTGTATACGGCGAGGAATGTTTCATGAGAATACAGAAGCCTTAGCCTGTAGATGGGAGTATCAGGGGCGATGGACTCAATGCCCGCATCGGCGCCCGTTATAACATTGTTTACCTTCGGCTCGTCCTCAAGAACAACGTCGTCTTCTATATCTTCATATTCACTATCGTCACTCATAAAAAACCTACTGCAATAAGTCTACCAGAAGGCCGCGTATTTCCTCAAGCCGTGAAACCAACTCCATTTGCTGTTTCTGGCCGGAAAGAAGCATTGCCGCCAAGTCCTCAAGCTTTTTATCTACAACCTGAATTTTGGTGTACAATTTACCTTTCATCGCTTCGGGAGTTCCGCGCCTGCCCGAGAAACCGGGTTTTAAGAAATTCGGTATCCCTTCCTCGTGTTCCACAGTATAACTGTTTTTCACGACATAGTTCATAAAATTACGCACCGCCTGTTTATAACGCATGATTTCTTCCGGGAAAGGGCGGTTACGGAGGACATCGCCTGAATTACGGACTTCGTCCATCAATTTATTTACCGAATCTTCTGAAACGGGAAGATCGCTTAAAGGGCCGATTTCGTCCGCCGTCTTGCCGCGAAGATCGTCAAATAATCTGGAAAATTCCGTTTTTCCTGTTCCGGATGTTTTTGATTTTTTTTCTTCTTTAACCTGCGTATAAGCGGCAGGATTCATGTAAAAAGAAGCGTCTGTGCCTTCAACCTTAGCCATAAGATTTAATGAGATTTATGGAAAACAGGCAGGGCCGATCTTATTCCCTGCGCGTCCTTGTATTCGGACATTGTCTTAACCCAGCTTTCTTCATTGGGGCATACTTTGATCGCCCCGTTGATAAAGCAGCCGTCGTCCGCCTGTATACGGCGCGTAATAATATCGCCTAAAACAACAGCGGAAGAAAGGATAACAAGATGACCGTCCGCAAATATATTGCCGCACACCACTCCGCCAATCGTAATATTCGTTCCCGACACATTGCCTTTCATACGCGCGCGCTCGCCGAGCACTACTCTGCCTCTTGCTCTTACGTCTCCGTTTATACTGCCGTCTATGCGCGTAAAACCGCCGGCATGAATGTCGCCTGAAAAATTTGTGTTGGGACCTATTATGGTATTAATTGAATAGTCGCCGCTTTCCTGAGCCACGGTTTTAATGTCCTTGTCTGGCAACTCTGGAACGGAGGGTGATATAGCGATATGGATCTACAACATCGGAACCGATATGAACTTCGTAATGCAGGTGAGGACCTGTTGAAATACCGGTATTCCCGATATATCCGATAACTTCACCCTGTTGAACGCTCTGCCCAAGCCTTGCTTTAATACTCTGTAAATGCGCATAACGTGTATAATAACCGTGCTTGTGCCTGATGATTACAAAATTGCCGAAATCGTTGGTATATTCGGTAGCCACTACCTGTCCGTCCGCAGTCGCTAAAACCATGTCGCCGGCGCGGTGGGTGGAAATATCGATTCCCTTGTGAATATAGTACTGTCCGCTTATCGGGTTAATATTCTGACCGAAGAACATCGAAATGTTCCCTATGCCGCCTTTGACAGGCCAAATACTCGGAATTTCGGTAAGAAGAGCGCTTTGTGAATCCAGAAGAACGCCCATTTCTTTAATCGGCTCCACGGCCTGTTGAAGATACACGGAAAGTTTGCGCACATCGTCCACTTCGCGAAGAGTCCCGTCCGTTGTTTCTTTAATACCGAGGAACTGACTTAAATCGCCCAATGTTTTTTGTGACGCGTCATTATTTACATTTTTACCTAACGCCGAAAGAACGCCTGTAAGAGCGCCTTCAAAGTTACGCGCTTCCCTTAAAAGCAGGGCTGTTTCATCGCGAAGCTGATCCAGAGATGCTTGCACGTCTTTAAGACGGACATCTTTGCTTGCCATCGCGTACATTGTACTGCTGTACGAAGCGCCGTACCAAAAAAACGAGCCTAAAAGGCCGAAAACGACAAATAAAAAGCAGATCATCGACAATATGGTAACGTGAAGATTATAAACTTTTTTTTCGGAATGGGGGACAAATACAAGCGTATATCTTCTGGAGAGGAACCTTCCTATGGCCTTAAAAACATCTCCAATAAAGTCTGCGGCGGAAATAGCCGCATTTCTAAATTTATGGATAAGTTTATTTTCCAGACGCTTATAATCGTGTACTGAGGCCATTTACGCTCCTATAAGTTTATCATTCATTATAACCTATATTGAAAATATTGTCAAATGCCATTGTATAATGACTATACGGCTTTATATCCCGCTTGAATAGCCTGAACGTTCAAAGGAACAAATTGATGCTTTTCAGGCGGAAAATATTTCTTCAATACACCTTCAATATCGGCTAAATTCATGGCTCCGGTTAGCTTTACCATGGCTCCAAGCGCCACCATATTGGCAAAAACTAGGTTTCCAAGCCCTTCTGCGATACCCGTAGCCTCAACTTTGGCTATTTTTAGGCCTTTTCGGGTAGGCTCTTCCTTAACAAGGCTGGAATTCAGTAAAATTAAGCCGTTTTCCTTGACAATTTTCTCGCAAACAGGGAGAGAATCCATGTTCATAACCAAAGTTGAGTCGGGAGTTGTCACCAAAGGGCTTGCAATCTCCTCATCCGACACTATTACGCCCGCTCTGGCGATGCCGCCGCGCTTTTCCGCGCCGTAAAACGGGAAAAATGTTACGTTCTTCCCTTCCTGCATGGCAAAATAAACCCAAAGCTGACCCATGGAGATTATCCCCTGACCGCCGAATCCTGCAAAAAGTGATTTTTCCGTCATTTGGAGCCTCCGGGCAGTGTGTTTTTAATCTCTCCAAGCGGGAATGCCGGGATCATGTTCTTTTCAAGCCATTCTACTGCTTGAATGGGGTCCATCGTCCAATTTGTCGGGCAAGGAGAAAGGATTTCTATTATTGTGCTTCCAAAGCCCGCCATCTGCGCCTCAAACGCCTTTTTTATGAACTGCTTTGTCTTGCGGATATTGGCGGCGTTGTTTACCGCTCCCCTGGCGATATAGCGCGTCCCTTCCAGCGAAGAAAGAAGCTCCGCTACCTTGATAGGATAACCCATCCCGGCGGTTTCCGCGTCTCTTCCTTTCGGAGCGGTAGTCGCCTTCTGGCCGATCAAAGTCGTGGGGGCCATTTGCCCGCCCGTCATGCCGTAAATCGCGTTATTAACAAATATCGTTGTAAATTTTTCCGCGCGGTTCGCGGCGTGGATCATTTCCGCCGTTCCGATAGCCGCCATGTCCCCGTCTCCCTGATAGCATATAACAAGGTGATCGGGATGAACGCGCTTAATCCCCGTTGCCGCCGCGGGAGTTCTTCCGTGAGCGGGCTGAACGGAATCGAAATCAAAATACAAATCCGCCCAAACAGCGCAGCCTACCGGGTTTGTGATTATCGCCTTTTCCCTGATCCCCATTTCGTCTATTACGCTTGTAATAATCCTGTGGATTACCCCGTGCCCGCAGCCGCCGCAGTACTTTGTTTGAACCTTACTTAAACTTTCAGGATGTCCGTATAATTTTTTCATTTCTTTAATATTTCCTTTACCTTTGCGAACACTTCTTCTTCTGTGGGAATAACGCCGCAAGCGTGGCTTAAAAGGCGAATATCGGCTTTGGCGCCGCCCGCCCCCGTTTTAATCGAAGCTTCGTAAGCCGAAAGTTTTACGTCTTCTACCAACTGTCCTAACGACATTTCCACCGTCAAAACAGTTTTGCCTTCCAAAATGTATTTTCCCAAAGCGTCGTAGGGGAAAGGCCACAATGTAATCGGTCTGAAAATGCCGAGTTTTATGCCCTCTTTTTTTGCGAGCATCTGAGCGCCCAGGCATACCCTGGCGCAAGTTCCGTAGGCGACCATTACAAGATCGGCGCCGGCGCATCCGTTTTCTTCAAAACGAATTTCCGCTTCTTTAATTTTCTCGTAACGGACAAAACGATTTTTTACTATCGCTTCCAGTTTTTCGGGAACAAGCTCAATCGACGTTATGTGACGAGCCGCTTTGTCCGCCCCGGTTCTATCCTTCATGTTGCCGACAGACCAGTCTCTTTTAGGCGGCTTGGTTTCATCCGGCAGAACAACGCCTTCGATCATCTGCCCGATAAGCCCGTCCGCAAGCACAATGACGGGCATTCGGTACTTGTCCGCCAGATCAAAGGCAAGGTAGGTATGATCGGCGCATTCCTGCACGCTCTTTGGGGCAAGCACTATACAGCGGTAATCACCGTGACCGCCGCCGCGCGTAGACTGAATGTAATCGCTCTGCGCAGGCGAAATGTTGCCGAGCCCCGGCCCTCCGCGGTTTACGTTTATCATGACAAGAGGAACGTCGGCGCCGGCGGCGTAGGACACGCCTTCCTGCTTAAGACTTATGCCGGGGCTTGAAGAGCTTGTCATCGCCCTCATTCCCGCGCACGAAGCGCCGAATACCATGTTGATAGCCGCGACTTCGCTTTCGGCCTGAATAAAAATTCGTCCCCGGTCTAACATGTGCTTTGCCATGTACGCGATAAGCTCGTTCTGCGGGGTGATCGGGTAACCAAAGTACGCGCCGCATCCCGCCCTGATAGCGGCTTCGGCAATGGCGTCGTTTCCTTTCATTAAAACTTTTTCGCCCATTACGCCGCCCCCTCGATCTCATAAACCTCGATACAGACATCGGGGCAGACTTCAAAACAATTGCCGCAGGCTATACATTTATCGACATGTACAGCTTTGGAAGGATGACAGCCCGACGAATTCAATTCGGCGTCCTCCTCCAACACTTTTACCGGGCACGCGCGCAGGCACAAGAGACACCCTTTGCACAGTTCGCGGTCGATTTCAACCTTACCTTTCTTAGCCATGAAAATTCCTTATAAAATCAGATAACTAATTATAGAAAAAAATAACTTTTTAGCCAATAGCGCAATAACGGCGAAAAAACGCAAATTTTCTTGACTTCCGGAACGGCAATTCGTAATTTTTATTTAATGTGGGAATAACTACAAGCATTCTCGTTACCTCAAATGAGGATGAGGATTATCAATTTATTATCGACTCGCTTAACAGGCAAAACGGCTTAAATATAATCGGTGTTGAAAATGATGAAACAGGCGCGATAATAAATACCGAACGGTTAAAACCGGATGTATTAATTTTGGATTTATTGAAACCGGCAATGGACGGGACGGAACTTGCGCCGATTATCCGAAGGAAATCTCCGTCTACCGCAATAATAATGATATGCGACAAAGATGATAATGAATATGCCGGAAAAGCGTTAAGAGCGGGAATATCAGGGTTTTTACTGAGAAAATCGGATATGAACAAATTATTTTACGTTGTAAGAATTGTGAATCTGGGCGGCTATTATATCAGTACTTCCATAATAAAAAGAACATTGAATTCTAACCGGATTAATAATAAAAAGGAAAACTCTCATTTTTTCTCTCCTATAGAACGATGTATCATTAATAAAATCGCACAGGGGGTTCCCGATGCTGAAATAGCCGTTCATCTAAATTACAGCGCGGGTACGGTAAAAAACCGTTTAACCGCCATAAAACGCAAAACAAAACTGAAAAACCGCCTTGAAATTGTCGTTTTTTCGCTTGTCCGAGGGCTTATTGATCTTGAGCAGTTGGATCTTCGGTTAAAAAAAGAGTGATGGACATATTTTAAACAATACAATACAATGGAAAAAACGGAGGGAGTATGCAGACAATATGCGGAATTGACCTTGGAACCCAGAGTTGTAAAATTGTGGTTTATGACTATGAAAAAAAAGCCATAGTTGCCCAATCTCAGGCTCCGGTTGATATAATAGCCCAAAATGACGGCACAAGAGAACAAAAAACAGAGTGGTACGATGCTGTCGTAAAAACCTGTTTTGATAAAATAGAGAGTGAAGTAAAGAAAACCATCGCCGCAATAGGCGTTTCGGGACAACAGCACGGGTTTGTGCCTTTGGACGGCAAGGGAAAGCCCGTCTACAATATCAAACTTTGGTGCGATACCTCCACAACAAAAGAATGCGAAGAACTTACCAAGGCCGCAGGCGGCGAAAAGAAGCTTATCGCCAAAGCCGGCCTTCCGATGCGGGACGGTTACACCGCTCCCAAAATCCTATGGCTTAAAAAACACAAACCCGCCGCTTTCGCGAAACTGCGGCATATTCTTCTACCGCATAATTACATCAACTTTTTATTGACAGGCGAATATTGGGCGGAATACGGCGACGCTTCCGGAACCGCTCTTTTTAATATTAAGGAACGCAAATGGTCTTCCGCCGTCAGCAAGTACATTTCCCCCGATTTGGAAAAATATCTTCCGCCTCTTACTGCTTCCGACAAAACAGCCGGAAAGGTAAGCAAAGCCGCGGCGGAATTATACGGCATTAACGAAGGAGTCTTGGTCTCTTCGGGCGGCGGCGACAACATGATGAGTGCGATCGGCACGGGAGCCGTCCGCGACGGTTTCCTTACCATGAGCCTTGGCACTTCGGGAACGCTTTTCGGTTTTTCAAAAAAACCCGTTATCGATCCTACGGGAAACCTCGCCGCTTTTTGTTCTTCCTCGGGCGGGTGGCTTCCGCTTTTGTGCACAATGAACTGTACCGTGGCGAGCGAAGAATTCCGCAAGCTTATGCACTTGGACGTAAAAGCGTTTGACGCGGAAGCGAACAACGCCCCAATCGGCGCAGACGGCATTGTCGTCCTGCCCTTCTTTAACGGAGAGCGAACTCCCAATCTGCCGAACGGCAGGGCGAGTATCTGCGGTATTACCGCCGCAAACTTTAAGCGCGAGAATCTCGCCCGCGCCGCGCTTGAGTCCGCCATTTTCGGAATGAGGATAGGTCTTGACGGGTTTAAGGCGCTTGGATTCAAGCCTAAAGAAATCAGATTGACAGGCGGCGGCTCAAAAAGCAAACTTTGGCAGAACATAGCGGCTAACGTAACGAATCTGCCCGTCCGTATCCCGATAGGCTCCGAGGCCGCGGCGATGGGAAGCGCGATTCAAGCTCTCTGGTGTCTGCAAAGAAATACGCACTGGGAGGGAAAGAAAAATTCAATAGAGGAATTGGCGGACGAACATGTCGCGTTAGGCGATACAATCAAACCGGACAAGAAGAGCGCGAGCCTGTATAACGACGCTTACGCGGTATATTCACAGTATCTTGGGGCTTTAAGCCCTTTGTATAAGTAATTTTAGGAGGCTAAAATGGCGGATTATTTCGTTGGGGCAAAAGAATATTTCCCCGGAATCAAAAAAATCAAATTTGAGGGAGCAAAGAGCAAGAACCCTCTGGCGTTCAAATTTTATGACGCGGAAAAAGTTGTCGGCAAGAAGAAGATGAAGGATCATCTGCGCTTCGCGATTGCCTACTGGCACAGCTTTTGCGGCGACGGCGGGGACCCGTTCGGACCCGGCACGCACATCTTCCCGTGGAACACGGAAGCGAAAGATGCGATGGACGCTGCGGACAGGAAAATGGATGCCGCTTTTGAATTCTTTACAAAGATCGGCGCGGAATACTACGCGTTCCACGACAGGGACGTGGCTCCCGAGGGCGCAAACCCTGCGGAGAGCGAAAGAAACCTTATGACATTAGTCGCTAAGGCGAAAAAACTTCAGGGCGATACCGGCGTAAAACTTCTTTGGGGAACCGCGAATGTTTTCGGCAACCCGCGCTTTATGAACGGCGCCGCTACCAACCCCGAATTCGGCGTTGTAGCCCTTGCCGCGACGCAGGTAAAAGCCGCGATTGATGCGACGATTGAGCTTGGCGGCGCAGGCTATACTTTCTGGGGCGGACGCGAAGGTTACATGAGCCTTCTTAACACGGATCTTAAGAGAGAAAAAGAAAACCTTGCCCGTTTCCTTACAATGGCAAGGGACTATGCCCGCAAGCAGGGCTTTAAGGGCGTGTTCTACATTGAACCCAAGCCGATGGAGCCGACAAAGCACCAGTACGATTTTGACACGGAAACCGTTATCGGCTTCCTGCGCCAGTGGGGTCTTGATAAAGACTTCCGCATGAATATCGAAGCCAACCACGCGGAACTCGCCGGCCACGAATTCGCCCACGAGCTTGAAACAGCGGCCGTTTCCGGCTTCTTCGGCTCGGTAGACGCGAACCGCGGCGACGCACAAAACGGCTGGGACACAGATCAGTTCCCGATAAGTTATTACGAGACCGCTATGGCAATGTACACAATTCTTAAAATCGGCGGCTTTACAACCGGCGGACTGAACTTTGACTCGAAGGTCCGCAGAAACTCCACAGACCCGGCCGACCTCTTTATCGCCCACATCGGCGGTATGGATGCGTTTGCGGTAGGTTTGGAAGTCGCCCAGAGGATGATTGACGACGGAGTTATCCCGAACTTTGTGAAAGAGCGTTATGCGTCATTCACCACAGGGGATGGGGCGAAATTCAGCAAAGGAGAACTTACGCTGGATCAACTTGCGAAGATTGGAACGGACGCCGGTTACGGCAAGACGGGACTTACAAGCGGCAAACAGGAATATCTTGAGAGTGTTCTTAACGGATATTTGCTGGGGCTTTAAGCCGCGAAAGAAAACAGATAAAAAAACCCTCGCGTCTGCGAGGGTTTTTTATTTCTCAATATCACCAACTACTAGAAGCTGCTGGCGTAGACGCTGCCTGTAAAGGTTACCAACAGCATTACGCTAAACGGCCTGTTTTGCGGGTCGGCGTTATGCCTGTAATAGTAACCTTCTTTTCTGCCTAGCGCCATAGGGACTGCGCAATAAACCTCAATATTGTCAAATGGTGTAAACTTAAAACCGGGAACAACTTGATATGATTTTTCGGCGGTAGAGAAATTTATGCTTGAAAAAATTCTCGGGTCTCCTCTTCCTTCTACTCTGTACAGAAAACTAAACCCTATATGAAATTGATCCAGAAATTGCACCGTCTCGGCGTCTGTAAAGCTGGTTTTAGGTTTGAAAAAATAAGTGTTTCCCTCTCCGTTATAAAAAAAACTTCCGCCAAGCGACAGTTTATCGCCAAAGAAATCCCTTGCAAGCCCGATACTGGAAGCAAAACTTACGGCGTTATCCGTGTGGGTATTTACAGCAACCAACCATTCGTTGTATATTTCTGTTTTTCCCAATGTGGTTTTTATCGAAAAGAAACTGCGTGTGGGCATCGCATAACGTTGGAAAAACACTCCCATATCCAGATCGACCCAACGTAAGGCGACATTATATTTTCCTCCTATTGCTATATCTTCCCATTGTCCGGGAACAGCTCCTCCGGCAATATCAACTCTTGTTAACATCAAAGCCTGAAAACCGCCGACGCCTATGGGAATATCGGCCTTTATAATATAAGAAGGACCTGAAGGACCTTTATCAGGCACACGCGCGAGTAAATTTGTAAAACCGGAATGCCCCCAAGTATGTTCATATTTTCCGGCGCGAACAAAAACCTTGTTAAAAAAATTATAGTCAAAGAAAAAATCTCCCAATGTAAAATGAAAACCTGGAATATAAAAACCAAGAGACGAATATACTTTAAATACTTCGGAAAGTTGGGCGTTTATGCTTAAATTTGAAACCATTTTAACACCCTGCCCCCATGTTCTTTTTTCTGTTCCGTCAAAATGCCAAGGAGCAAGAGTCCAACCGGGAGCTAACCCGCCTTGAAACTCATAAGATGCGCCGAAGATTATGCCGGTTTTATTTACATTTACAGGCGTTATTTCCGCCGGCGGCTTTGATGTATCATCTTTACCTTTAAATGAGTCGTCAAAAAGAGAATCGATATCTATATTTAAAAGATCATCTGTACTCTGCGCCGTTACATGAAAAGAGAGAAGAAAAATCAGAATAAATAAAACGGCAAACTTTTTCAATGGTTTACGTTTTCCAGAAATGTTTTAGAAAAGACCGAATCCGCAATCTTTCCGAAGGAAGGTTTTGTTATCGTTATCTGCGTCTTCTCGTTCACAAAAGTTCCGTTAATTACGGCGCCTTTCAGAGTTTCAATAAAAAGAATCTGTTTAGGAACAAAACGACCGTTATTATTGTAATAATCGGGAATTGCAGATGTGCGCAGTAACTGCCCGGAAAGGCTGTAATCTTCCGTTTTTCGCAGTAAGTTATCTTCACTTATCCAAACTTTCATTTTTGGGTATGTAACATCGTTTGTTACAGCTTCCAACGTTAAAAGACGGCATTTAAAACGCCCAAGATCGGCGTTAATACCTTCGACCACCTTGTAATCTATAGCCAGAGTGGAGCGGGTAAAGTCCGAATTACGCGCGTTTGTATTTTGAAAACGATCCGCGCTTGAAGTAGTGTTAAACCTGCGGCTTTGAGGATCATAAAACCACAAGGTTTTCCCTTCTTTAAGATAACCCTGCCCCTTGCTAATCGGAGGCTGCATGATAACGATTACATACTGTTCTTTTGAATCGCGGCGGAAAACCCCTGCAACGGTTGTCGTGCGCGACTGACCGGGTTTATCCTGAACAATGGTGTATTCGGCCTGAAAATCGGTATCAAAATAACTTACAAGAGAATCAACTTTTGCCAGAAGTTCTTGATCCGATGCGTATAATCCGCAGGCGGCACAGAAAAAAATCGCCAAAACAGACACATTTTTCTTATTTATCATAAAGCCTCTCCTGATAATAACGCGGGTAAATTTCTTTTTGAAGCCTTTAACGACGGAAAAAACGCGGCGCAGATAAGGACGATAAAAACAAGAGCCACGTTAATTAATACCGTTTTCGGAAGATACAGAACGGATAATTTTCCGTTTTTCTGGAATATCTCAAAACTGGGGAACCACGAAAAAGAAACAAACGAAGCCGCGCCGCTTATTAATACTGCAACCAAAAAACCTGCGCAAAGGGAGATTATTCCCAAGGCAATAATCTCTGTCCATAAAACAAACCGTAAATCGCCTCCGTAAAAACCGATAGCCCTCATAATGCCCATCTCCCTTGCCCTCTCGTGAAGTATCAAACGGTATGTTACAGCCGCGCTGACGAATATTATTAACAGCATCATTCCGTATAAAAAATAAGTCAGCAAATTCATTGCATCCAGCAAATCGGATATTTCAGACAGATACACGGGCATTGTAAATAAAAATACTTTTATCCCCGTCCAAGGATTCCATCGTACCCTTGAAAACTCATCCCTGTTATAAACCAACGGTTCGCATTGCAGGCGATCTTTCAAAACCGCCTGAAGTTTTTTTCGATCCTTTTCAGCGTCGGCAGTGTTATCAAGGAAGAATCCAATAACAGAACAATCGGTATCATCAAAAAGTAACAAACGATTAAGGCTTAATCTGGAAACATATACTTTAAAATAACCAAAAATTGATGTATCCTTTACAATACCTTTTACAATGAAAACGCCTGTATTTTTTTGCCCCCATCGTGTATCTACTTCCATTATGATACTGTCTTCTATTTCGGCGCCAAGCTGACGCGCTACAGGTTCAGAAAGAATAATACCGTCTTCTCCGTAAGAATATTCAGGTTTCCCGTCAAATTTCATTTTGGATAATAAATGTTCTTCTTGTTCCCAATCGCAGCCGACAACATATTTTAATCTTACTGCATTACCGTTAAAATATACGACGCCGTTTTCGCCAAAAAGAGTACGTAATACTGTATGTTCTGGTTTTAAATTTATAGAATTTGCAGTATTAATAATTATCGAAATTTCATCCTCTTGCATATGCTGTATATCGGTAGAAATATCATAACCCACCGCCGTTATATCGCCGGCATAATGCGACTGCGCCGAATAGTACACATTGTTATACATTCCGTCTTTTGTCGAAGTAATAAATGTTACAACGGCAAAACAAAAAACAAGAGCGGTAAATAAAAAGCCGTAACGGCGTTTATAACGGTTAAGGTATTTAAAAGCCAGTTTAAAGAGCGCAAAGAGTTTATCCCAAAAATCATTATAATTAAAATAAACAACTTTGTTGTTAGCCATGCCGCACCGCTTCTATAGGTTCTACTCTGACTGTAACATATATCGGGTAAACGGAAACCGCAATCCCCAAGGCAACAGCCAAAATAAACGATAAAATTGCCACAAAAGGAATAAAACCAAGGTTTAGGATGCTTCCGCCAAGCAATGAGGCAATCAATTCATTCGGAATTATAATAGAAAGCGAGTTTATCCTGTTAATAAACAAAACGCCGCCGAGAATTCCCGCCGCTCCGGCAACGGCTGTAAGCAAAAGGTTTTCCAGAAAAACAAGAGACGCAATGTAAGTATCGGACGCGCCGATTGCGCGAAGCGTCCCGATTTCGCGGGTTCGGCGGAAAACTCCGATCAAAATAATATTAATAATCGTTATAACGCCCGCAACACAAACAAGAAATATTCCCATATTGAATAAAGTTTGAATTAACAGCAATAATATTGCGGAAGTCCCTGCCGCGATACGCCAGTCTACTGCTGTAACGCCGTATGGTTCGATTTTTTTATTTAAATCTGATATAAATGATTTTACATTCTTGCCGTTTTCCAGCGTAAGAATAATGAAATTCCAATCGCCGCCTGTAAGAATAACAGTTTCTTCCGGTTCGTTTTCCGTCAAGAATGATTTAAGTTTATCGATTGAAAATTCCTCTGTAGCCGCCTTTTTATCATGTGACGTAAAAACATCGCTAAAAATGTCATCGGGATTTGCGTTTAACAGAGCAAGTGCATCTTCGTTCAATTCGACATCTTGATTACCTGCCACCTGTATTGAATTAAGAACACGGACAGTTTGCGCGTCTATGATAACAATCTCATTCATAAATTGTCCCGGGTTAGCGTAAGAATAAATCCCTACGAGAGGAACTTCGCGTATTTTAAAACCGATAGCGCTCCCTGATGTTAACAATAAAGGCATACCCGGTCGTGGAGCTTCTCCGCTTAGGGCTTCGATTCTTTCGGCGCGCTCCTTCGTAATCATAGCGCCGTACTCGCCGGAAGCCAAAAAACGCCCTTCTTCCAAGGTAATCCCAGGGAAAAGCGGAAAATAACTGTCCGCTTCTATGCCGCATAACAAAACAGGTTCGCGAACATCCAACAAATCCATATATGCCTTTCCGGATACTTGGCCGGTTATTTTTTCAACTCCGCTCTCGGTGCGGACTATTTCCATAACCGCATCGTAAGCCGGAATAGGGGGGATTGTAAAAAAATTGTCGATAACGGGAGTGTTTGCGCCGAAGAGGTTCATGGTTACATCGGCTTTTGTTTCAAGTACAACATCTCCCGTAAGACTTTGTACAAAAGCCCTACGAAGCCCTAGATTGGATCTTCCGATGACGCTGTTTCCTATAAAAAAAAGAAAAGTAATAACCGCTATTAGCAGGATAATAATCGCGCTGTTTTTTTTATTTCCCGATATATTTCTAAGCACCGGGACAAAAGCATACGCTTTGCAAGTGATCATTACTGTCTCTGCTCCGATTTAATAAGACCGTCCTGCAGAAAAACAACATGATCCGCCATTTTCCAAATTTCAGGATCATGCGTAGAAAAAATAAAAGTTGTTTTTTCATCGCGGTTTATTTTTTTCATAAGGCTTAATACTTTTTCTCCGGTTTTTGAGTCTAGGTTTGCGGTTGGTTCATCTGCGATAACGATTCTGGGACTTGTAACAAGTGCGCGGGCAATAGCGACGCGCTGCTGCTGTCCGCCCGAAAGTTCTGTAGGAATATGGCGGCTCCTTTCAGAAAGCCCTACTTCTTCCAAAAGATAATTTACTCTTTCTTTTCTATGCGCCTTTGTTCCGCCTTTCCCGGATATAATCAACGGAAGCTCAACATTTTCAAAAACATTTAACACAGGTAAAAGGTTAAAAGATTGAAAAATAAATCCTAAAAGATCACGGCGAAGACGTGCAAGTTCTCTTCTGTTCTGATTATTTATTTCCAGATTGTTAATTAAAAGGCTTCCTCGGCTGAAACTGTCGATTAAGCCTATTATGTTCATTAACGTAGTCTTTCCCGAGCCGGAAGGGCCTGCCACGGCGACAAAATCCCCTTCTTGAATTTCAAGGTTTACTCCTTTTAAGGCGTGAACTTCAAGATTTCCCATAGGGTAAATTTTCCAGAGATCTTTTACTGTAACAATCATTTTTCGCCGGAATTCTCCAATGCTTCGGTAATTTTCTTCATTGAATCTTCGTCATTCTTAATATTGCGAATGGTGTTAAGTAAAAAAGCGAGCATAAAAGCCAAAATGATTCCGGCAAAGGCAATAAATACTCCTTTTCTTGGATATTGTTTTTGAAAAATAATTATCGAAGTAGGAGTCTCGGCAAAAACAGGTTTGCTTGCAAGTTTTACAACATCTTCTTTTCCTTCAAGAAAATTACTTAAATACACATAAGTGTCAAAATCTCTTTCCAGCATCATTTGCACAGATTCGGATTTCTTGGGCGAGTTTAACAGACGTTCATAGTTACTTACCATCATAATAGCACTATTACGCATATTATTTTCCACGTTTTGTTTACATGAAATAAATATGTTTTCCATAAACTTTTTTATCATTTCGGTATCTATATCCTTAAGTGTTACTTCTACAATTTGATCTCTTCTTTTTACATTAAAAATTCTATTACTTTCCTTTTGAACCAGTATATTACCGTTAAAATCCAAGTTTTGAATCCAAAACAAGTTAATTAAATACATTACAGTTGTTTTGTTTTTATCGTCCAATGGCACAGAACCGCCGCCATATAAAAAATATTTTTTTCCGGCGCTATACAACGAGTTATAAATTACTTCAGGATGAAGTATAAAATTATCCATGCTTTGCGATACATAGCCTTGCGCTTTTTTCGCTATTTCCAACTGCATTATTCCCTGCGTCTGTAAATTTTTTTTCGCCTTATTATATTGATATAAAGGAATTATATAATATCCTGCGATACTAAGAATAATAGAAAATACGATGATACCGATTATAAGTTTTCGGTAACGCAGTACCACGGTAAATAAGTCTAAAAGGCTTATTTCTTCTTCATTTTGGTTTCTTGGATTGTCACTCATTTCTTTCTCCTTGTATATTTTCTAGAAATATTTCCATGCCGGAATCACTATAATTTTTTTTCCGGCAGTTTGAATAATATCTTCGGTATTAAATGTAAGTATTGTTCCGTTATCAAGCTTAAAAAAATCCATAGCTTCAAGTAATCCGTTTATTTCTCTATCTTGATTATCATGCGTTAATTCCCAACAAACTTGTATACAGGAAGGTTTTCCGCGAGGATCGACAATAAAATCACACTCTCTGTTTTCTTTACCGGTAAAATAATATATATCCATCCCGGCGGTTGAACCGATAACACCGGTTTTTATACGCAAGCTGTTAAATACAAAATTCTCCAGTAACGCTCCATTATTACCGCTAAATGAAACAGAGCCGGTTTTTATCAACCCTGTATCGGCTATATATACCTTTTTTGGCGAAAGGCTTTGCGCTTTAACCGACCACGCAAAAGAAGGCAATAGATAAATTAGATAAGCCGCTTCAAAATAAGAAATATATTCCAGTACCGTAGTAGGCGATTTTACTCCTACAACACCGGTCATTTTACCTGAAGAAAAAAGTTGGGAAGGATTCGACACAAGATACACAAACAACTGACGTAAAGACACTGCGTCACGGATCCCGTATCGTACCGCAATATCCCGGTATAATATATCAGATTGAAGCTGAACAAGAATATCCGTGTTACCGGTTTTTACATATTCCGGAAAACCGCCTTTTTCAAGGTAATCCGTTAAAGATTCCGGACCGGCATTAAGCCCAAAAAAACTGCAAAATTCACTATAAGAAAAAGGAAAAAGTTCTTTGGAAATATGCCGGCCTGTCAAACAGGTTCCAAGTTCGCGGCTAAGCAGGGAAGCATTAGAACCGGTAATTGCAAGTTGAAAACCTTCATCAAGTTTCTGTCTTACATAAAGTTCCCAGCGCTGTGCGGCTTGAATCTCATCAAAAAAAATCAAACGCGCGCCTGATTCCTCAATAACTTTATCAAGTAAAACAAAATCAGTATGAGAAAAGGAAGCAAAACGGATATCATCAAAATTCAAGAAAAAGAAAGGCTTTCCCAATTTATGCATAAATTGGCGAAGCAATGTGCTTTTCCCGCAACGCCGTATTCCGCTTACCACAAGCGCATGGCTTTGAATATCAGGTAAATCGGGCAAAAGTCGGCGTTCAAGCCCTTTCTCTTGCTTGTCCAAGGCCGAATTCTGACTTTCCGCAATATCTTGTATTTCCGATAACTTCATGCTACCAGTATATACCGATTATTGGTATTATTCCAGTAGTAATGAAGTAATTATTCCAGTAGTAATGGAATATAATATAAGTAATTTTATTCTAAATTTGAAAGAAAATCCTTGTATGCAAGCTGTATCCCCTTATTTAACCCTATTTTCGGCGAAAAACCCAAATTGGTTATTCGGGATATATCAAGCAATTTCTGAGGCGTACCGTTTGGTTTTGTGCTGTCCCATTCAATTTGACATTTCCGCACTGATATGCCTTCGTATACAATATCCCGTATCTTCTCCGCCAATTCTTTAATTGTTAAATCCTTGCCGCTGCCGATATTGACAAAATCACCGGCAGGATTCGATAAATCCTTTGCATCATGTTTTTGCATAAGCATGACCAGTGCGTCCGCCAAATCATCGCTGAATAGAAATTCGCGCTTTGGAGAACCATCGCCCCAAAGAATAACTTTGTCAGAGCCTGAAGTTTTCGCCTCATGGAATTTGCGGATAAGCGCCGGTAAGACATGAGAACCGGCCGGATCATAATTATCCCCCGGCCCATACAAATTTGTAGGCATTACGGAAAGATAATTAGTTCCGTATTGTTGGTTGTAAAAAGTACATAGTTTTATCACATTGATTTTTGCAATCGCGTATGCCTCGTTGGTCGGTTCCAGAAAGTCCGATAAAAGGTATTCTTCTTTCATGGGTTGAGGAGCAAGTTTCGGGTAAATACAGGACGACCCAAGGTTAATAAGTTTTTTTACATTATTTTTATATGCCGCGTGAACCGCGTTAAAACCAATCATCGTATTTTGATAAATAAAATCTGCAGGATAGGTTGAGTTCGCCCCGATACCGCCAACCTTTGCCGCCGCAAGAAAAACATATTCGGGCTTTTCTTTTTCAAAGAAATGATTAACCGCCGTTTGATCGAGAAGATCCAATTCGGCATGAGAACGGAGCAAAAGATTCGTATAACCTTCGGTTTTCAGTTTTCTTAAGATAGCTCCGCCAACAAGACCTCTGTGCCCTGCGACATATATCTTTGCGTTCTTATTCATAATAATTCTCTGTCTTGTATCCGCCTTCTTTTAAATGGACTTCCCGTTTTGCCAGTTCAATATCGAAGTCTACCATCATTTTGACCAGTTCAGGCAGTTTTACCTTCGGTTCCCAACCGAGTTTTGCTTTTGCTTTACTCGGATCGCCTATAAGCAATTCAACTTCGGCAGGACGGAAATATCTTGGATCAATTTCAACCAATACTTTGCCGTCCGCCTTATTTTTGCCTTTTTCTTCTATACTGGCGCCTTCCCATTTTAATTCAATTCCCGCTTCCTTAAAAGCCATCGTAATAAATTCACGAACCGTGGTGGTAACCCCTGTCGCCATTACATAATCATCCGGCTCATTCTGTTGAAGCATAAGCCACATAAGCTCTACATAATCTCCGGCATAACCCCAATCACGCTTGGAGTCTATATTGCCCATGTATAATTTATCCTGCAAGCCAAGGCTGATACGGGCGGCGGCGCGTGTTACTTTGCGGGTAACAAAGGTTTCTCCGCGAAGCGGGCTTTCGTGGTTAAACAGGATTCCGTTACAAGCGTACATTCCGTAACTTTCGCGGTAATTCACGGTAATCCAATAGGCATACAGTTTTGCCGCGGCGTAAGGACTGCGGGGATAAAAAGGAGTGGTTTCCTTCTGAGGAATCTCCTGTACCTTGCCGAATAGTTCCGAAGTTGACGCCTGATAAAAACGCACCTTTTTTTCCATACCAAGGATACGAAGCGCTTCCAATAGACGCAGGGTTCCTATACCGTCGCTGTCCGCGGTATATTCCGGAACCTCAAAAGAAACTTGCACATGGCTTTGTGCGCCGAGATTATAAATCTCATCCGGTTTTACCTGCTGGATAATGCGGATAAGATTTGATGTATCGGTTAAATCGCCGTAGTGCAGGATAAACCGTTTGTTTTCCACATGAGGGTCTTGATACAGATGATCGATTCTTTGGGTGTTAAAACTGGAAGAACGGCGTTTAATACCGTGGACTTCATAACCTTTCTTCAAGAGGAATTCCGACAAGTATGCTCCGTCTTGTCCCGTTATTCCTGTAATAAGCGCTTTTTTCATTTTTGCTCCTTAAATATTTATATAATATTATTCTTATCTTATATCCCAACCGTATATTAACGCATCGCCGGGAGTAATAGTTTGATTGCCGTTTTCGGAAGAAGCGGGAACTGCCGAACCGTCCTTTTTAATAAGCTGTAAGCCCGCACCGCCTGTAACAGTAAAAACTGCATTTTCGCCGCCTTCTAAATTACGATTAACTATTACCATGTAACATCTTTTCCCTTTTTTCAAGAAAGATACAACCGCGTTTGTACCATTTGCGGGCTCGACTTTTGTGATAATTTGCGCTTCAGCAGGCCGATTTGCAAAATTAAAACGTGCTGTTCCGATTGGGATATTCTCATTTTTACCTGAAGTATTTATTGAAATATGTTCCACCTTTAAAACTTTTGCGCCAAAGAATACGCCTGATAAGCCTTTGATCTCTGTATTCATCTGTTGAACTGTATACCATGTTGCCGTTTTCTTCCCATTAATATCTATTGGACCGTCAATAAAAACTAATCCTCCGTTTGGAGGTCCTGTCCAATATGTAAAATACTGTATTCCCTGCGCACCGTAAGCAAGGCTGCTATAAACCTGAAGTCTAAGATCAGCAATTGTAGGTATGGGAAAATATTCATGCGGTGTAGTAAGCGCAAATGCCCAAAAAGGCATACCCGCTTTACGCGCTTCATCAGAAATAATTTCAAGATTCTCATAAAACCCTTCAAGTAAAATTCGTTCTTTTCCATTGTGTCTAATCGGATACACATCGAATGAAAGGAATGACACAGGAACTTCATCAATAAATTTTTGCACATATTCCCTGTAATTAGCTGTTCCATAAATTGTTTGATCAGGATCTGAATGAATACTAGGTATTAGATTTACATAACAAAAATGTTCATTATCAACGACCTGTATTCTTTTGACTAATTCTCCCCAATGAGGGAATTGATCCCTGCTTGGTTCATCTATAATATGATAGCCTGCAAGGGCAGGATGGTTCATAAAACGTTTGACAATCATTTCTGCAGCGCCTTTTTCTCCCCAAGAAATTTCAGGACAAGAAGCTAATATCTTAACTCTCGCTCTCCTTGCCGCTCTCAATGCTTTCGCCAATTCATCAGCATTTTGGCAGAATGTTAAGTTATAGTTTATTCCTGCTTCTTTTAATTCACGGTATCGTTTTACTGTATGTTTCTGTACTCCATACCATGCCAGAATGGGCATACCTTCTCCTGATACAGGCACAGGCGTATTTATGTTTTGATTTTCTCCAAATCTGGCAGATTCCAATCTCTCCGAGGACACCTCGGGATTTGTTGTTTTACATGAATGTAAGAAAACACAAATAACTACAATAATCAAATAACTATTTTTTTTAATTATAATATTCCTTCTTCATAACCATTTAATACTTTATCCCAAGAATATTCAGAATATACCATATCATATCCTTCTTTTCCAATGTTATTACGCATTTTTGTATTCTGCATCAAGGAAATAACAGCTTGAGCAAAATCGTTTTTTCCATCGGTAATAATACAATTTTTATTTGATATAAGTTCCGGAATACCTGCCGATATAAGCGATGTTAATACAACCGGAACTCCGCAAGCCATAGAAATTAATACTTTGTTTTGAATACCTGCGGCTATGCGTACCGGCGCAACAGCTACTGCGGCATCTTTAATTTCATCTTCTACTGAATTAACAAACCCGCTTACAATAATTTCTTTATTTTTTTCCATTTTTTTTATATTTAAAGGAGGTTCATCTCCAATTATGTGGAAAACAATATCCGGTATAATTTTCTTTATTAATGGTAATATATCATAAACAAAATAATATACCGCATCCTGATTTTGCAAGGTTCTCATATTACCTACGAATACTATTTTATTTTTTTTATATTCAGATAGAATTTGTTTTAAACATTCTACTCCCATTGGATATATATATAATGTTTTATAATTATTTAAATATTCTTTATCAGCTTGTGCATTAAGCACACATTTCTTATATGATTTTATAGTTTGTATTTCATGCTTTTTGATACGGCTTTTTTCAACTTTATATATCCATTTCTTAAATGAAATTTTTGTTGGTTTATTTACAAGACCATATGTTTTTGAAAGAGCATCCGCCATATCTACAATAGTTTTATTCTGTAGATGTAAGAAATTCGTATATGCAACCATTCTTAGTAATTGTACGATATATAAATCCGGTTTTTCAGTCTTTATAACTTTTTTGAATACCGACAAATAATCAAAGGAAAAATAATATCCAACTTGTATTGGTTTATTTATAAATAAAGCCAAGAAAGAATAGATATAAGAGATAATATTTCTGCGCTTTATATAATAAACCTTATCATAAAGTTTACTAGCATATATTTTATTTTTCTCTTCATTTGTTATATCAAAAAATGTTACCAAAATAACTGTATGTCCTTTTCTTTTAAGGTAACGACTTATATTATTAATTCTTAATACATCACCGCCATTCTCAGGAAAAGGAAATCTTGGAGTTAAAATACAAATTTTCATTTTTTATAAAAATATTTAAGGTTTTAACGGGAAAATATTTTCATTAAGTATCTTTTTATGAATAATTGTTAAATTATCCATATTATAAAAACTTAAATCAACTGATTTTTGCTTTATAGATTTATTTTTAAGGTTTATCATCGCACTTAATAATGATTCTTCATTGTTTGGGTCAAAAAAAATAAAATTACCATTATGTCTATTATTTAGTTCTCTGTTAGTTGGGATATCTGAAGCTATTATTGGAAGTTCATATTTCATTGCTTCTATAACAGGAATACCGAAACCCTCATATAATGAAGGAAAAATAAAAGCGCAGCTTTTTGTGTATTCTTCAATTAATTTTTCTTTTGTTACATAATTTAAATAGCTGATATTTGGACAATTATAAATTAAATATGATATTTCTTTAAAACCATATCCCGGTTTTCCTATTAATACTAATTTATATTCAGGATATAAATCAATATATTTCTTAAAAGTTTTACAAAGCAAACTTATATTTTTACGTTTTTCCATTACACCAACAAATAAAAATTGTTTGTTTTTATATTCACTTTTTTTAAGAAATATTTCGTTTCTTATTAAATAATATACAACATATATTTTTGATTCTTTAATTCTAAAATAATCAATTATTTCCTTTTTAACTGAATCCGAATCTGTAAAAAAATAATTTGAATATTTAATTGAATTTTTTATTCCCCATAAAAAATAACATCTATATATAAATGGAAATGTTTCCGGAAAATAAAATACTGCTAAATCAAATATTGTAACTATTACTTTTGCTTTATGTCTGAATGGCGGCATTACAAAATTTATATATATAATTAAATCATATTTTCTGGTAAAAGCAAGCTTGTTAAACAATATTAAATAAACTAATCTTTGTATTATTACAGGTAATTTGCAAAAATATTTCGAAAATTTCCAAGTAAAAACATCGTGACCAAGATTTTTGTATATATCAATAATATATTGACTAAAATTTCCTATTCCTGTCTTTTTTTTAATTAACGATAAACCATCATCAATAAATATTTTCATTTGTTACTAATTATATTATTTTGTATATCATTTTGCATTTCCAATAATAGGTCATGCCAATTAAATTTTTTTGCATAATTTATTGTATCTTCTTTATTTTGCATTATATCATCAACACTATTTAACAATGTAATTAATGTG
>Ga0268262_10001475_pt1 | contig 29066 bp, 32 predicted proteins | sample TergutNc150P3_FD_190354 | JGI IMG/M metagenome (GOLD analysis project Ga0268262, IMG submission 190354) | Nasutitermes corniger P3 segment gut microbial community from laboratory colony in Florida, USA - Nc150 P3 (SPAdes) (version 2) | ecosystem: Host-associated > Arthropoda: Insects >... | reverse complement strand
TTTTCCGGAATACGGACAGACCGCGCGCCGTTTAGCCAAGTCCGTCCCGACAACTTAATAACCGGCTAAATCTGTAGACGTTTATGTTTCGCGTATTGGGACGCGGGTTCAACTCCCGCCACCTCCAAAAAGTATTAAAATTTATGCGTAAAACGCAAGTTTTCCGCATAAATTTAACAAAAAATCTGGTCTTTTGTTTCAATTTGGAACAAATAGACCCATTTTTTTAGACCCAAAAAATACCTTTTTCTCATTTACTCAAATCTTCTGTGGTATTTACCACAGGTAATAAGAGGCGTAAAATGATGAATCGGGTAATGTTTGAAGGTTTAGAACAAACACGATATCTGTTATTAAATCAACAGATTGAACTTGCCAAGCAATTAAGAGAGATTGAAAGGTTAATGCCGAAAAAACAAACAACAAAAGACTACACCATTATTAAACAAAAAAGAAAAAAAGAAGGATTTGTTTATTGTGTCAAGTATTATGTTAATGGCAAATTATTGCCTACAAAATTTAGTCTAAAAACTACCGACCCAGTAATAGCGGAAAAAAGGGCAAAGTCTTTAAAAGATTCTTTCCTTAATTCTTATGGCAAAAAAGAAAATAGAAGTATTGCCTTTTATAATATGTTATCTGGTTATTACGCCGAAGGTTCAAAATTATTGAATGAATCATTAAGAACTAAAAGACAGATAAGTCAAAAACTTATTAAGACTTATCATAGTTTCATAAATAAGTCTTTTATACCTTTTCTAAAACAAGAAGGCATAACAAATATAGAAAACTTAAAACCTGAAAAAATCTTAAAATTCGGCGGTTGGTTAAGAGATACTAAAAATTTAACGGCAAAAACCATAAATGACAGAATAAACGGTGCGTTAAAGCAAGCGTTAGATTTTTTGTATCTTAATAATAAAATACATTACAACCCCTTTAGAGATATAGAAAAAGGCGGTATTACTATAAAGGCGAAAAAAGGCGAAGTTAAAAGACGGCATATTTTTCCCGTTAATCGTCTTTTTGATGTGTTATTTGATTATCATATTTGGACTCTTGCCAAGTCAAAAGAAGAATTAGAAAACGCACCTGAAAAATATATTAAAATGAAAAAATATTTATTATGCCTTATTGCCACTACAACGGGATTAAGAGCAGGTGAAATTTTTATGCTTAAAAGAACCAACATTGAAAAGATAGGCGGTATTTATTTTCTTAAAATTGACAACAGCAGAATAGATTTAAATAATCCGGGGGTTAAAACAGATAACGCTTTTCGGCGTGTGCCACTTCATAAATTTGTGTTTAACGCCATAAATGAGTATGTTAAGTTTATGAATATAACTGGCGATTATCTTTTCTTTTCTGGCAAAAGGAAAACGCAAAACGGAACTATTTTTATTGAAGCGTATAATGAATGTGGAATTCATTGCGGATTTTCTGAAAATGAAATAAAAAATAATAATGTTGATTTTCATAGTTTTCGCCATTTTTACAGAACCATTTTAACTCAAGGCGGATTATCAAAAGAACTAATAAATTTCTTTATGGGGCACGCGAAAAATATGCACGATATGGGCGAGCGTTATACCAACATTGAAGAAATAGGAAACGACATCGGCGACATTGGCTTACTTGTAGATAATGGTAAAAAAGTTATTAACATATTGGATTCACATTTCAACAACGCATATACAAGGCATAACAACGAAAATGAAAAGCAGATAGTTTATATTGAACCAAAAGAAGTTGAAATAATAAATAATCATAAATCAAAAATTAAATACTGGACTTATGCGGTTGTTGGGTATGATAACTTTATTGAATATGAAGAATAGTAGAAACAAATATTTTTTTTAAGAAAATATTTGTTTCTTGCCCCGTAATATTTTTTATTATTGTAAAGTTAAATATATGAAACTTGAAAATCTATTAAAATTATTTGATGATACAACAATAAAAAGTAAATCACCTGTTGATAAACAAAAACTAATAAATAATAAAATTTTTGATATTACAAAAACCAAAATTAAAAAGAGGCAAAATAATGGATAAGAAAATATTTATGAAGAACTTAAAAAGAGAATCATATAATAATATAAAATTATTTTTTGAAAATATGAGTCGGTTATACGATGTTTTTAATGATAACAACATTCCATATAATGAATATGAAATCTGGCAATACATTAAAGAAATGGAATTAACTGAAATTAGCGATATGTTTATTTCTATCTTATCAAAACTTGAAAGATTAAACTTAAAAGAAAATTATTTTAACCCTGTAATATTTAAGTTTCTTATTTGTGAATACATACAAGATATAAGAACTATAAATGAATTACAATAAATTCATTATATTTAAGTTATTTTCTTTCAATTATTGACTATTTATTTAACATTTTCGGCTTAAATTGAGATGTTTTCCATTTTAGATAATCTACGAAAGACTTATGAATATTATTAGTTTCTAATATTTTTATCATCAATAAATCGCCTTCATATTCATTTTGTGAATATTCACATATTCTATCTAAAAATTCTTCAAATGTTTCTTCTTTATTCATTTTATATTTACCTCTATTTTTATCTTTGTTAATTGTTGTCTTTTTGATAATTTGTAAAGATAAACTATGAATAGATTAAAATGATAATCTATTTCATAAGACTATGAATAGTCAATTTTTAAACAAGGCAAGCCGAGTTTGAAAATGATTTCCATACCTAATTTAGCCAATGAGCAAGGTATTAAGAAGGGTCAAAGCGAGTTAATAAGTTGTGTTATGGTTTTCCTTACCTCAATGAAATGGAAAATCCTATTGCGTTAAAGCAGAGCAGAGACATAAGGCGACAATGTTATGTAGCGAAACAGATAAATGGCAAAGCCCTTAGATAATAACAATGTTTCAATGTTTTAATGAAACATTGTTATTAAAATGGAAAGCGGTTTATCAAAGTTCCTTCTATCCGTTAGGTAATGAATATGTATTCTTAATATACAATTATGAAAATATATTATGAATACAAAAAATCGTAAGATTTTTTGTAAGAGAATATACGCTCAAAATTTATTTTAGAAAATATATTTTAGAATAAAAATGATTTAACATTCATTCAATAAAAAATATTGAATTCAAATATGTAATAAACGGAAAAGAGAATATACTTTGTAAGGCAATATTTTGTCTCAATAATCAAATAGAAATAAATGTATGTCAATAAAAAAGGCGGTTGTAATAACCGCCTTTTCAAATTTCTATTCAAATAAGCCAGCAAGATACAAAATTTCTTTTTTTAGATTTTTCTTTATTTCTGGTTCTTCAATTTTGCTAAAATCTAAAGTTATTGTTTCAATATTTTGTTTATCTTTTACAGCCTCAGGATTAAGAACTTTTACGAACCTCATAATACCTTCTTTAATTTTATTCATAATAACCTCCTAAAATTTTTCTTAAACAGAAAATATATCTTTTTCTTGTTTCTGTTTGTTATTCAATTTTTTGTTTTTTATTACATCTATAATAGTGGGAAAAGAAACAATAACTATTATACCAATCACTAATACTATAATATTCCATTTATTTGAAAATACAGTTGTTATCGCTAATACGATTAAACCAATAAAAAGGAAAAAAGCCATTATAGTTCCGCAGCCGGCAGTATTTATTCTATGTATAAAAAAGAACCTCATTATTTTTTCCCTTTATTATTTGGAATTTATTTTCTTGTCAAAACAGAAAATAAATTCCAATTTTATTTATTCTGGTTTTCCATTTTGCCAAGATGAAACAATGCCGTTATCCGTATAAACATAATGATATTCTGTTTCATACTTGTAGATATGTTGTATAAATTCTTTACCTGCCGTTTGTGTCTTGTTTTGTTGCCCCTCACCCAGAACAGCATACAAGGCATCTATGGGCATACCGATCCAAAGTTTTTTACTTAAAAACTTTTCTTTTTGTTCTGGCGTAAAATTATATTTTGCCAAAATATTTTCTTTTTCCTTTTTGTTTGACCTGCTAACAAATACAATGATAGCAACGATAACAAGAATAACACCAACCCAAGCCATATTTTTCTCCTCAAAATTTATTTATACAGAGCATACGCCCCATATTACCCAAAATAAAATTATGCCAACCTTTTTTCACATTCATTTTGTGATAAATTGACATCGGCAAGTAAAGCAATATTTTCCTTTTCGTAAGCAAAATCCAAAGTATTAACAATGCTGATTATTTGCTCTTGTTCTCTATCTTCTAATAGAGATAGTCCGTCAAGCAATTTAACCAGATTATCCGCCTTTTCATTATAGATACTCATAGCGAAATAATACTACGCGAAGAATAATATGTCAATACTAAAAATGTGAAAATTCGCCTTGCTATGCGTATATTTTGCCGATAAACTATAACTAAATGACTACAAACCAGCGTATAAGAGAAGCAAGAAAAACGCTAAAAATGTCTCAAAAAGACTTTGCCAACGCTATTTGTATCTCAAATACATATCTTGCCGATGTAGAAAACGAATCCCGAAAAGCAAATAATAGAATAATAAAGCTATGCTCTATGGTTTTCGGCATTAGTGAAACTTGGTTAAAAGACGGCAAAGACGATATGTTCTATAAATCGCCAGATGAAAAAATAACAAGGTTAGTAAGTATTTTCAATAAACTACCCATTGACTACCAGAATTACGCATTAGAGCAGTTGGAAGGGTTATTAAAATTAAAAAGTAAGAAAACCACATAAACGCCCTGTAAATAAAATAATAACGCATATTATTATTTTTTTGTCGGACTTGAAAAGTAAAAATAATAATAGAGATTGACAGACGGCAATAAAAATTCACCGACGGCAATGTTATTTGAATAATAATAAAGACATTATCACTATATGTATTTTCTATATTAAATTAAGTCTATATTATCGTACCTCTTGACAGATTGTAAAAAACCATTTTAAAATATTACCAGTGTAAAGGGCAAAAGGTAGAGACCCATTTTTTTGAGACCTACTTTTTGGGGTGTCGTAAGTATAGACAGGGTAAAGACTTATGATATAGGGGCAAGGTTCGACTCCCGCCACCTCCATTAAAACTTTATTTTCACTGTAAAAAATTCTTCACAGAAAAGAAATTCTTAAGTACTCCATAATTGCGGGAGTTGAACCGTAGCGCTCCTGTAACCATCCCAACGCGCAAGCGTTGCCTTAAAAAAAGTCGGCGCATGGACGCGCCGGGAGCGCGCAGGCGGGTCTGGAAGGAGCTGACAGGAGTCAGCGACTGGAAGACCAACTCCCGCCACCTCCATCAGTACTCCTACGATCTTCTGCCATTATTGTTATGCAATATTTCAGCGACTTCCGCAGGGGAAGAGGAATTAATCAGTTTTTGGCGTATTGTTTCATCTCGCAGTACGGCGCCTAACGCGGAAAGGAATTGTAAATGAGGACCGTCTTTTCGGGGGGAAATTTCCATTACAAAAATACGAGCCGGTTGGTTATCGGAAGGATCAAGAATAATACCTTCTTTTTTTATACCTACCGCGACAACGGTTTCTTCTACTCCGTCGCTCTTCGCGTGGGGTAATACTATTCCATAGCCCATATTGGTACTCATTATTTTTTCACGTTCAAATACATCAGTTAAAACAAGTTCCTTATTCAGCAGTTTTTTCTGCTTGTTAAGCGTTTCAACAAGTTCTCTGATTACTTCTTCTATGTTTTTACCTTTAACATCAAGGACAATTGAGTTAGCTTCAATTACGGAAAGCAGACTGTTAGTTGTCCTTCCTCTGCGGTCAAACAATTCTTTCTTCATAGCCGTTGTGTTCATTGATTCTTTTAATTTTTGCATGGCTTCCGAAAGATTAATTATATCCTCATAAACAACATTATTTACAAACGGCAAATCCGAGCTTGATGTTTCTATGATAACAGATCTTCCCTCGCGGCTTATCGAAACGGAAATATCATCTTTACGCGCCAGAGCGACGTTATTATCAAGGTTCATTACCTGAACATAAAAACCCTCGGCTCGAATATCAATTAACAATCTGTCCAGCATAAGCCTTGCGACATCATGAGAACCAAAGTCCCATTTTAAATACGTGATATTTTCATCATTGACAAATTTTCTTGTTCCCTGCCCTTTAATTTTTAACGACGCGTTTAAAAGCGGCGGAGCCACGACAGTGGAAATTAGGGTCAGTAAAATTACAATTGAAAAAAGCTGGTTGTCAAGAATGCCCATTGCCAATCCAATACCGGCAATGATGAGCGCAACCTCGCCGCGCGGAACCATGCCTACCCCGATTCGCAGCGCTCCTTTAACATTAAAACCAAGCAAAAGCGCGGGACCGCCGCATCCGACTATCTTCGCGAAAATCGCCGCCAATGTGTATATTCCGCCGAAAATTAAAACAGGCGGCGAAATTATTTCGCGTACATTCACCATCATTCCCATAACGGCAAAAAACACGGGTACAAAAAAATCATAAAGTCCTTGAAGCCTTCCTTGTATTACCGCGGCGATATCGGTTTTGGAAAGCGAAAGCCCCGCGATATAAGCGCCGATTATCATCGCAAGTCCGCCGTGTTCAAAGAAACCGGCAAGAATAAGAGCGATACCAAGCGCAAGTATTGAAAAATCAGAACTGTTTCTAAATATTTTTAAGAACGAAGCAAGCTGGCGCGAAAAAAACAAACCTAACGCCGTAAAACCAAGCCAGATACCGAACGCCTTCCCCGCAATACCAAGAATTGCCCTAGCGGAAATATTGCCCTCCGCTTCCGCGTGTCCGGCAAACATGGCGACCATTCCGAGTACTACGGCAAGAATGATAATTCCCAATACGTCGTCGAATACCGCGGCGGCAAGAATGGTAACACCCTCTGGCGAATCCATCTTTTTTCTGTCGCTTAGAATTCTTGCGGTAATGCCTACGGAAGTCGCCGTTGAAAGCACGCCTAAAAATAAACATCGCGTATCAAAGAATGAAGTATGAAGAAGCAAAACACCGCAAAGATCTCCAATCACAAAAGAGAATAACACTCCGCCTAAACCGATTATTACGCCGGCGACAGAATATTTTAAGAATAAACCGATATCTGTTTCCAAACCTGAGAAAAAAAGCAGAATAATAGAAGCGACTGTGGCAAACGAATACAACTCCGTACTAACCGCGATAGAACCGCCGCCGCTTAAAGGAAAAAGTCCCTGCGGGAAACCGGGAAAGGCAATCCCGCCTAAAGCATAAGGACCGATTACCACGCCTATAAGCAGCTCGCCCAGTACGGAAGGAATACCTATTTTCTTCGCCAAACGTCCGCCAATACGAACGGCGAATAAAATTATTCCTACTTGAAAAACCAATTCTGTCATTAATTCTGTAATGTTCATTTTTTAATACTTCCGTTTTATTGATACGTTCGCGATATTTCCTGAAATTCATCTTGGATATGTACAATTGCTTCCGCAACGATTGGATCAAACTGGGTTCCTTTTCCCTGCGCGATAATTTCAAGCGCTTCTTCGTACGGCATGGCGACTTTGTAGACGCGGGCGCATACTAACGCGTCATATACGTCAGCTAACGCCGCAAGGCGCGCGGAAAGCGGTATTTCATTCCCCTTTAACTGCCGGGGATACCCTTTTCCGTCCCAGCGTTCATGATGTCCGTAACAAATGTCTTCGCAATGCTTCAAGTATATAGATGAATTTATATCGCCAAGTTCATGAATAATATCCTTGCCGCGCGTAGTGTGAGTTTTCATTATTTCATATTCTTCCGGGTCAAGCTTGCCGGGTTTAAGAAGAATTTTATCCGGTATGGCGATTTTTCCGACATCATGGAGAGCCATAGATCTTACAATCATCTCCGGCTGGAGTCTCTTTATATCTTCCGCATAAACAGAATTGGAAGCTACTAAATATTCTATCAACGCTTTTACAAATAACTGCGTCCTCTTAACATGTTCGCCCGATTCCAAATCCCTGTGTTCAATAACATTCGCGAGTCCCTGCAGGGCGTTATCCAGAGTTCTGGTCGCTTCCTCGGTTTTTTCCGCAACCATTTCTTCCAGATTGTCGCTGTAATTTTTTAACGCTATTTGGTTTCTTACGCGAAGTTTGACAATCTCCGGCAAAAACGGCTTATTAATAAAATCAACGGCTCCCGCGGCAAGAAGTTCGCTTTCCGAATCGTTTTCCGCAGTAATAAAAATAATGGGTATTCGTTGATACGTTTTATCTTCTTTTATCTTATTAAATAACTCGCGCCCGTCCATGTGAGGCATAACAACATCTAACAGTATTATCTTTGGAATGACGGGGGCGTTTTTTAATTTATCAAGAGCTTCCATTCCATTGTAAGCCGTTATAACGTCATAATCATCTTTTAATATTTCTTCGAGGATCATGACATTTGCTTCGATGTCATCAACGACTAAAACTGCCGGTTTCTTTTCATGCATATTGCGCTATTACCTTATCAATTTCTGTAATGCTTTGGTCATAAACAGACTTAACTGTTTCATATTGACCTGGCTTTACAGAGCCGGCTTTTATCTGAGCTTCAAGTTCTACAACATGCTTATTTAATTCTGTAAGGGAAAGATTAGCGGAAAGCCCCTTAAGCGTATGCGTGGCAATTTGCGCGCCAGGCAAATTGCTATCCGCTAAGGATGTTTCAATTGTCTTAATGTTTTGATCATCCTTGAATTTTGTAAGTAATTTGGCATAAAGCTTTGTATTATTCATTACTCTTTTTAAACCATCTTCAACATTAATATACACCACATCAGCCATAATTTACCTCACTAATTAAAAATTGCAGTTTTTATCTTTCTCGATAAATAATCCTGCCTCTGCTTAAATCATACGGAGAAAGAGCAACCCTAACCTTGTCGCCCGGAACAATACGGATATAATGTTTTCGCATTTTACCCGAAAGATGAGCCAGTATAAGATGCCCGTTTTGGTTATCCAATTCTACCCTAAACATCGTATTTGGAAGGGCTTCCCTGACTACACCCTCTACCTCTATTGCCTCTTCTTTTGCCACTTTTGCTCCTTATATTAATATAGCAATCAAACCCCTTTGTGTCAATTATATCTATATGGTAATATAGGGTATGCATTATTATAGTACCAGAAATAACAGCGAAAAGGTGAGTTTTGCACAAGCCGCTCTTACAGGTCTTGCTCCGGACGGGGGGCTCTTTGTACCGCAGGAAATTCCCCAATATTCGGCGCAGGTACGCTCTTCGCTGGGAACTATGGCATTTACGGACATTGCCTTTGAAACGATAAAACCCTATGTAAACGGTGAAATTCCCGACAATGTGTTATCCGACATAGTACACTCGGCTTTCACTTTTTCAGCGCCCCTTGTGCCCGTTGCTGACCGCTATGCCTTAGAGCTTTTTCACGGACCGACGGCGGCATTCAAGGATTTTGGCGCCCGTTTTATGGCGCGCGCTTTTTCGTATTTACGCAGGGGCGAAGACAAATCATTAAGGATACTTGTCGCTACTTCAGGCGATACGGGCGGCGCTGTGGCGGACGGCTTTTTCGAAGTGCCCGGCATTTTTGTTACGGTTCTGTACCCCAAGGGGCGCGTATCGCCGCTTCAAGAGCGGCAGATTGCCGGTCTTGGAAAGAACATTACAGCCCTTGCCGTAGAAGGCAGTTTTGACGATTGCCAGCGTCTTGTAAAAGCCGCTCTTGCGGATGAAGGGCTTAAGAAACGCACGGCTCTTTCTTCGGCAAACTCAATTAATATCAGCCGTCTTATTCCGCAGGCGGTTTACTATTCAGCCGCGGCGGGCAGAGCTTTTGCGGGGCTTGTCGATCCCGACGGAGAAGCGACGCCGAGAGCCGCGGGGGCGAAAAAAACGCACGCGGCAAAAAGCGGAACGCCGGTTACCCTATGCGTTCCGTCGGGTAACTTCGGCAATTTAACGGCAGGGCTTTACGCGATGAAGATGGGCGCGCCTGTTAAGCAATTTATCGCGGCGACAAATATAAACAAGACTGTTCCAGATTATCTTGATTCAGGCGAATACCTTGCCAGAGTTTCGCAGGCGACAATTTCCAACGCGATGGACGTAGGCGCGCCGAGTAACTTTGAGAGAATGAGCGCGCATTTTTCTTTGGAACAGATGCGCCAAATAATTTTGGGCGTTTCAGTCGGCGACGATGAAACGAAGGAAACAATCGCGCGCGTACATGAACAGACGGGATATTTTCTTGATCCTCACAGCGCGGTCGGCTGGAAGGGAGCGGATAAACTTATCGCGAAAAATAAAATAGAACAAGGAGCGGTTGGCATTCTCTGCACGGCGCACCCCGCCAAATTCGCGGAAACAGTGGAACCGTTAATCGGACTTCCGCCCATGCCGGCTTCCCTGTCCCGCACAATGGAAAGAACGGTAGACGCCAAGGTAATTCAGGCGGAAACTCCTGAGTTAATTGATTTCTTAAATTCAATATCATGAAAAATATTTATCGTATTGGTTCTTTTGTTTTATTCTTCTTTCTCTTATTCACGGCATATTCTTTTGCCTGTGATTTGGAAGGGCATTTTGATTTTACCGTATACAACAGCGAGGAAGAACTTCTCTATTCGGGATGTTATGACGCTATTCATTTAGGACCGCATATTATTGAATATACCCTGACAAGAGAAAGAGCGTACTCAAACGGAGTAAAGCGTCCGTCGGCGACATTTACGCAGGACAGGGACAAGGGCGTGTTAAAGCAAAAATTAGCCGAACACGGTTATTTTCTTCCCAGCCACAAGGACTATACCTATTCCGGTTATGACAGGGGGCACATGGCTCCTAATGCTGATTTTGACGACACTGCCGAGAACGCGCTGATGACTTTTTTTATCGCGAATATTTGGCCTCAAACGCCGAATATAAACAGGGTTGTTTGGCTTAAAACGGAAAACGAGACAAGAATGCTCGCAATAAGAAATTCCGGCGTAAAGGTAGTTATTATTGTCGATGAATTTAAAACCGAAAAAATCGCAAACATCAGTATTCCGTCTTGTTTTAAAAGACGGGTCTACAATTTAAACACCGGCAACCTGATCTATGAAATTGACGTTTATCAATGATTCCTGCTGAGACAAAACAAACAAATAATCCGACAGCCTGTTTAAATACGCTCCCGCTTCCGGGCGCAGAGGCTGCTCTTCCCTGACGGCGAAAAATAATCTTTCCGCCTTTCTTGCTATTGTCCGTCCTATTTGTATCTGCGCTTCAATGATATTTCTGCCCGGTATAACCAGCTTTTCCTGTTTTGGAAGATAGGCGTATAATCTGTCTATTTCTTTTTCCAGATCGACAACTTCGTCCTCCGGCAAAAAAAAGTTGCTGTTTTTTATATCGGAAACATGAGCCATGATTGATCCGATATTTTTTTGGACTCTTTCAAAAAAAACAATTGTAGACTTACCGGAGAATTGCCACGCGTCTTCATTGGCAATCATGGCTTTAATCAGTCCCAAGTGGCAGTTAAGTTCGTCAGCCGCTCCGATAAAATGAATTGCCGCGCTGTTTTTTGACACTTCGCGCCCGCTTAGATCGGAAGTTTTTCCTTTGTCGCCTTTTTTTGTATAAATACTCATATTACAACGTATCGGGGGAATCAAGCCAGGCGGGAAGCTGCATGGGTGTTTCCAGATAACCCATTCGGCGTTTTTTTACGATAATTTCCATTACCGCGACGCCTTCATCTTCCAGCAAGCGGAAACGCGAAATAGAGACGGGATCATCTTCCGAGATTCCCGCTTCATCGGCAATGGAACCGCGTACGACGCGATTGACTCTGAAACTGGAAGAAAAAACACTGCTCTGTAACGGAGAAAGAACCATACCAAACAATGGAGCGGCAATTCGATCCTTCTTGTCAACTTTTGCAGCGTCAAGGAGCGGCAGATCGGGGCGCGGAACGGTCATTATAACTTTCTTTTTTACTTCTTTGGTTTCTTTATCAAAGATTTCCAACGCTACAAGTTCCCCCGGACCGCACATAAAAACCGCGTTTTGCAAAGCGGGAATAAGCCCCCCTTCGTCCGCGGTTATTTTTTTTCCGTTAATTGTTTTGATAAAAAAACCTTCGTCGACTTTATGTAAATAAGCGGGAGTATTCGGAGCGGTATAAATTATTTCCGCTTCCGAATTTATTTCGCTTAATGTCATTCCAAGCCACGGACGCTGGGATCTTCCTCCTTTTAACATCGCCGGCAAAGCGGAGGTAAGCGTTTCGGCGGGAACGGCAAAATTAAGTCCTTGATACTGATCTATACCGGCAAAAACTATTCCAACAAGCCGTCCCTCATTATCCACTACAGGACCGCCTGAATTGCCGTGATTGACTGCGGCGTCTATTTGAATAACGTCCCCAATCTGCAGGAAACGTCTTCCAAGGGCGGAAACAATTCCCGATGTTACAGTCTTTTGCAATCCTACGGGAGAACCAATCGCGAGCACCGTGTCGCCTATTCGCGGAATTACGCGATCTACAAGCGAAAAAACATATTCGGTTTCTATTCCTGTTTTAATCAGCGCAAGATCCAGAGCTTTATCCCAGCCAACAACCTTGGCGGGAACGCGCGCGCTTGATGAATCGCCCATGCGGACATACATACGCGAATAACCTTTGCGTTTGGGATCAACTTCGCTCGCAATAACATGGTAATTTGTAATTAATAAACCTGACGCATCAACAAAAAAAGCGGAACCTAAAACCCTGTCCGGTATGCCCATTCCGCGCTCAATTCTGTACCCTTTGTCGACAATAACAGTGGCAACTCCTTTTATCATATCCGAAGCGGTATCCCTGCCTTGAGCGTATTCAAGTAAATTGGCGGGAATATTTTTGCCGCCTGCCGCCTGAGTCGCGGCTAGAAAAAATGCCGAGGAGCGGCGTTGCCGTCCTTCCACCGCTTTTTCAAGAAATAAAAGAGCGCTTTGATAATCCAGCGGCTTTATTTCATGAGCTTTTACCGCCGATAAAAACGCGCCGAGATTATTGCCGTCCTTCAATTTTTTCTTTGCGCCCGCAAGTATAAATTCCGCTTCTTTTCCCGTATGCGCGTTTTTTATTCCAAGACTGGCGATAGATCTGCCCAAGGATACGGCGTCGTCCCATTGTTCTTCCTCAATTGCTTTCTCCTGCATGGCGCATAAATTTTCCGTCGCTATTTTTTCATATTGGGCAAGCTGCCGCCAGTCCTCATCTTCAGTCTCATTTTTATTTTTTTTATCATTGTTAACTGAATAAACTTCTTTATACATATATATTTGGTTTAATGCGATAACCGGACTTTCATGTACTTTCTTTTCAATGTCGCTTAACCTGAAAGAACTTGTGGTTTTGGACGGACCGTCATTTTTCTTGTCATTCACGCTTTTACATGAAAAAATCAAAAGTATAATAATAAATAATAGATAAATCCTTTTTTTCATCGTTATTTCCCGATTTCCGAGTAATTCATTTCTCCGCCGCCGTCTATATCAAAAGAATAAACAACCGAACCGTCCTGCAGATACACTTCTTTTGTCTTATAAACTCCGTCTCCCGACCAATCACTTTCCGAAGAAGCTATTAAACGGCGGTAATCAAGAACATTTTCCATTTCATAACCCGGGGGCGGACGGCGGAAACGGCGTATTGTTTCCATTCTGCCGTCAAGATCGATGTCAATGTATTGAACTACAGGCATTCCTTTTTCAAATTCCGTAACGGAAACCTGCCGCCCTTTGAATGTTTCAATTACCCGCAGTATAACTCCCCTGTCCATATAAACTGTTTCTGTCGCGCCGTCAATTTCCAAACTCGGGCGGGAATAACTTGAACAAAATGAAAGAAGGGCGTTATAAGTAATGGGGATATATTGATATACCGGCGCGGGATACAGAATACCTGTAAGTTTATCGCTCCCTCCAAGTTCTATAAATTTGATTGGCGCGTAACTAAAAAAGACGGGACCGAATTTAAACGTTTCATTTTCCAATTCCGCCTGTTTTACGGAAGGATAACGCTCCCATTGCAGATCAATACGTCGCGATAAATTTCGTTCGCGCGAAGAATCATTTTTTGAAATAAAAACGGAAACTTTTTCCGGGTCATTGTCCAATCCAAAATCAACTTTAAAGCTGAGAATATTATTGCTAAGATTATCAATTAAATAATCTATAAATCCAGTTTTGTAATGCACAGTGTTTTCTATATAGCCGTCGTTATCGTCGTCGGTAATTATAAAGCCTGAAAAAACAAGAAGTTTGCGGGTAAATGTATCGCGTCCTTCCTCGCTTCGAAGCAATTTGTAAGTATCGATTATTAAATCTTTTTTGATAGCAGGTTCATTTTCCGTAACCGCCGGAAACACTTCTTCTATTGCCGTTTTATCGTCAATTAATCCAAGATTGAGAGCCACGGGAATAGAAGCAGTATTAGGCTTAAAATTTACATTATTTGATAAACTTCCGGAGCGATACGAGGCGGCGCTTCTTCGCGCGTCATTAATATTTCTCATAAACGGAGCCGCCATCCACGCAAGTTCCGGATCAGCTTCCTGTAAAAACGGAAGCCGCTTAAGCGCAAGCTCAAGAAGGTTAATGTCACTCTCCGGCAATTCAGAGAACTGCGGTTTTCTGTTATGCGCATATTCAAAAAATATCCGTAAGGGGCGCGGATCGCGGGGAAACTTGTCCATAGCGAGCAGAGTTTGACTTCTAAACTGCGCCAGCGCGTAAGCGTAATCATAGCCGGGCTCTTTCCCTTCCGCCATTCCGCGCAACGCAAGAAGACGCAGCATTACAGAATCGGCGCTAGAGCCCACTGCGTCCGCTTTGTCCAAACAGGCGATAGCGTCCTGATATTCGCGCATGGAAATAAGCATCCGCGCTTTTAACAACTGCGCGTTGTATTCGCTGTACTTTACCCAACGGTTAGCGTCAATAGCCTTATTTAAACTGTCGACTACCGCCTTTTGCCTTATGCTGTTTTTAAAGTGAGATTGAACAACAGCCAAAAGATAGGGAATATCGGAAGAAACACTGTAAAAATCCATTGCACGAGCGGCGCCGGCAAGCGCTTCATCCCATCGTTGTTCATCAACCGCCTGTTGTATCCATTGAACATACTGCAATGCCGCCTGCGAATCGTCTTTCGGGTTTGTTACAGGTTGAGCGTGAATATTAAAACAAACGAAAGCAAACAGCGATATTAAACACAAACCATGCAATCTGTTAAATTTCATTCGGACTCCCCTTTTGACGGAAGACCGAGAATTTCCCTCACTTCATCATCAATAAGCGTCTCGCGCGCAAGAAGGGCGTCGGCAAGTTTTTCAAGCTGAGCTTTATGTTCCTCAATAATTTTTAACGCGTTGTTTCTGGCGTGATCAAGTATTTCCTTGACTGCCTTGTCTATCCTCTGCGCGGTATCCTCCGAATAATCCTTGTGGCGCGCTATTTCTTTGCCTAGGAAAATAGGTTCGTCCTCCTGACCATAAGCAATGGGACCAAGCTCTTTCGCCATGCCCCATTCGCAAACCATGTTACGCGCCATTTCAGTCGCCTGCTGAATGTCGTTCTTTGTTCCTGTAGTTGTCTCATTATAAAAAAGATTTTCAGCTAACCAGCCGCCGTAACAAATGCCAATACGATCCTCTATCCAGCCCTTGGAGCGGCTGTAACTGTCTTCTTCGGGGAGGGAAAGCGCCGCGCCGAGCGCTCGTCCGTGGGGAACAATCGTAACCTTATGCAATGGGTCTGCGTTTTTAAGAAAATAGTGCAGTATCGCGTGACCCGCCTCGTGAATGGCGGTCATACGTCGCTCTTTATCGGAAACTACCAGCGTTGTCCGCGCGACGCCCATAAGCACCTTGTCTCTGGCTTCTTCAAAGTCGGACATAATAACTTCGGGTCTGTCTTTCCGCGCGGCGAACAAAGCCGCTTCGTTTACAAGGTTTGCGATATCCGCGCCGCTCATTCCCGGTGTCGCTCTCGCTATTCGCGCAAGATCAATTTCCTTATCCAAAGGAATTTTTGCGGCGTGGATTTGTAAAATAGCCTCGCGTTCCTTTATATCCGGCATCGCGACAATTACCTGGCGGTCAAAGCGACCGGGACGAAGAAGGGCTGGGTCTAAAACATCGGGACGGTTTGTCGCGGCAAGGATAATAACTCCGTCTTTTGAATCAAAGCCGTCCATTTCCACAAGGAGCTGGTTCAATGTCTGCTCGCGCTCGTCATGACCGCCGCCGTAGCCCGCGCCGCGGGTGCGCCCTACCGCGTCTAACTCATCGATAAAAATTATACAAGGAGCGCTTTTGCGTCCCTGATCAAAAAGGTCTCTTACGCGGCTTGCGCCGACGCCGACAAACATTTCCACAAAGTCGGAACCGGACATGTGAAAGAACGCGACGCCCGCCTCTCCGGCGACAGAACGCGCCATCAATGTTTTACCTGTTCCGGGCATTCCGACAAGAAGCACGCCCTTAGGGATACGCGCTCCCATCTTGGTAAACTTCTGCGGATTTTTTAAAAATTCAACTACTTCCTCAAGCTCGTATTTCGCGTCCTTCTGCCCCGCTACATCGGCGAAACTTACTTTTTTCCCTTCATCATGGTAACGCTTGGCTTTGCTCTTTCCAAACTGAAAATTCTTCATGCCCGCGCCCTGTATGTTTCTGAAAATAATCATGATAATTGTAAAACCGATAACCCAGGGAAGTATGTCGATAATTATCCGCATAAAGGTTACTTTCGCGGGAGAACTTGTGATATTGACTCCATTGTTCTGCAGGATAAACGTAGCATCGGAGAGGATCGGAGCGCGAGTTTTAAGCTGAGGCGAACCGCCCGTCGGCGAGCCTTTTAAATAAATATCCAAGATTTTGTCGTCATAAACGGTAACTGATTCAACCTTATTTTCTTCGACAAGACGGAGAAAATCCGAGTAGGACACGCTCATAACCGGAGCTTTATCGCCTCTGTAAAAAAAGGCAATAAAGATAACTGACGCTATTATAAAAAAAATAAACGCAAAATTACCCGGTCCCTTGGGCTGAGCGGGTCCGCGATCAGGTAATTTATTGTTAGGATCAGCCATTAATACTCCTATTTCGTTACTAAATCACAGATTAGACAACGAAACTCTACTATATATAGGAATTTTAAGCGTTTTTGGGTAATTAATCAAGGGCAATCCGGCTTAGCCGGATTGCTTAGGAGATTTCACATTTTTTTTAAAATTATTATGACTCGGTAGGCACTTCAAAATCATCAATATCATCTACAGTATCTACACCGTCTATAGCCGGTTTCTCATATTCTTTTTCATCTTCTTGCTCGTCTTCTTTCTTTTCTTTTTCTTTATACTCTTTTTTATCTTCTTTTTTGTGTACAACATGATATTTCCTTTCCAGAAAGCGTGTCATGTGTCTTATAAACTCTTCAAACTCTCTTTCATTCATCTTTTCAATTTTTTCTTTTTCTTCGTCACCCCTTCCCCTTACCGTACAACCAAACGCAAAGTGGTTTGACATTTCATCTTTCTCTGTCAGTTCTTTATTGTATACATTTATTTCCGTGAATTCATTTCCATCCTCTTTGTACTCTAATAACCTTACTGTATGTTTTTGCCTTATAATTACAGCCGCTTCTTCATATATTCTCGCGCCCATATTTTTTCCTCTCTTTCATTTATTATACTACACTCTTTACCTTACGCGCAATAATCGCGAAATACCGCTTTCAAAGAACTCTTTTTGCGCGCGGGATAGAATGATTTTTTCCCCTTCACGGACGATTTTTACAGGTCCAAGATCCGCGGCGTTTATAACACCCGCGCAAAAACGCCTTACAACAGCGCGTTTCACAGGGCGGGGGTTTTTCTTGTTTTTCAATAATTCGTCAATAGCCAGAAATACAGCCTCCTCGCGGATTATCCGCTCTTGAGCGAAAAAGTTTTCCGCGTCCGTAAAAACAGAAACAGGAAATTTTCTGTCCGCGCGATTTTTCAAATCGTTACGTGAAATCTCATGCCATTTTACGCGGGCTACGGCTTCGCTTGCGATAAAGTCCGCCGTAAGCGACTGAGTTTGCGCCATGTTAAAAACGCCGCTTTTCCATGAGGGGAACGCCTCGTTTAACAGCGGAATAAGAGAGCGGCGTATACGGTTGCGAAGGTATTTTTCATCGGCGTTTGTAGAGTCTTCGCGCCAACTGATGTTTTTTGTTTTTAGGTACTCTACAACATCTGCGCGCGTCATTTTTAACAATGGGCGAAGAAGACGACCGCGTTTTACGGGCATGGCGGCAAGACCGGCACTGCCAACTCCGCGCAGGATACGCATTAAAGCGGTTTCCAAAAGATCGTCCTTTGTATGGGCAAGTAAAATTATTGTCTTTTCACCTAACCGGCTTGCCTCTTTGGAAAACGCCCTGTGGCGGAAAAAACGGGCGGCGGCTTCTATGCCGATTCCCTTTTTCCGCGCAAGATCGACCGCTTTGCCCGGCGGAATATTTTCGATTTTACATTCAATACTGTTGCTTTTACAAAATTCGCGGACAAATTCGGCGTCACCCCGGCTTTCTTCCGCCGGGCGGATACCGTGTTCAACGTGGAGGCAAAAGAGCGCTTCTTTGTCTATAACGCCGCTGTCCCTGAGAGCGAGTAACGCCGTAAGCAGAGCCATTGAGTCGGCGCCGCCTGAGACGGCAATTAAAAAGACTGTCCCCGCGGGACAGTCTTTTATGCAGGAAAAAACATTATTTTCAAATTGAGAGACGATAGGTTATTTTTTCTCCCCTGCGCCGGGCGCCTTCTTGTCTCCGGCGGCAGGCGCTTTCTTGTCCCCTGCTGTTGCGGGCGCTGCTCCGGCGACTCCTGCGGCGGCAGGCGCGGCTCCCGCTGCTCCGGCGGCTGCGGCTTCCGCTGCTGCGGCTTCCGCGGCGGTAGGCTCAACAACTTCAATCTTGGCGAATTTCACCAACGCGAAAACCTGATCCGGATTTGTATGAAGTTTAACTCCCTCGGCAAGGGGAATATCCCTGACGTGCATGGATTGGTTAGCTTTAAGACCGGAAATATCGATCTCGATCCTTTCGGGAAGATCTTTGGGAAGACACTCAATTTCAATTTCATGCAAGGGCGTTTCCAACATACCGCCTTCGCGTACGCCGACGGGGTTCCCGTTGAAAATAAGGGAAACTTTCGCGCGCAGGGCGACTCCGCTTTCCACTTCGTAAAAATCGATATGAAGAATATTCCCGTCGATAATATTTCGCTGAGTATCCTTTACAAAAGCATCGTATGATTTGCCGTCTACTTCTACTTTTACAATTGTACTTTCAGAGATACCTTTTGTACCTTTAAGAAAATCACTGGCGTCCAAATCTATGGGAAGCGCCTTAACCGATCTTCCGTAGATTACTGCGGGTATCCTTCCGTTTTTCCTGATTCTGCGCGATTCGGCAGAACCCTGTTTTTGACGGCTCTTTGCCTGTAAAACAACCTTGCTCATATTCTTCTACCTCAATAAAATTTAATGGGAGCTATCCCTATCTGGGACGACAGGATTCGAACCTGTGAATACCGGCTCCAAAGACCGGTGGCTTACCACTTGCCGACATCCCATTTTTCGGTAAGTTTACTAAAATCAACGGAAACAATCAATAGCAAAAGAACCCCTACAAAACCCAATTTTGGGTCTTCAGAGGTTCTTTCTTTGATAAACCGTAACCGGAAATTAAATATCGTCCGAGTTTTCAGGGACGGTATCTACATCGCCTGAATCGTATTTTTCCAGAATACGCTTTTGTAATTCAGCCCTGAATTCGGGATGAATCGGATGAGCGACATCCTTATATTCACCCGCCCTGGTCTTACGACTGGGCATGGCGATAAAAACTCCTGTCTTACCCTCAATAATCTTTATGTTGTGAACAACAAAGCAATCGTCAAACGTAACCGTTACATAAGCTTTAGGCTTGCCGCCTCCAGCTACCTTTCGGACCCTAATATCAGTAATTTCCATGGCTCTCTCCTTTAAAGTCCTATGCTGTGATAAGAGATTAACAAATATCGCATTGCTAACCCCAACTGAATTACATTGTAATATGGTTTTGCCATGAAAGCAAGTAAAAATTTTATATTTAATTAATGTTTAAAATTATTCTTTATGAAAGATTAAAATTTATATAACTATATTACTCACAATGAGAGTATTTTAAGATCTATATTACCTTTGGTCTAAAATACGGTAAAGTACCTGCCCTCCGCCTTGAAGGACGCCGTTAAGTTCATAAATACCGCTTTCAAAATCCTGCGCGTATTCGTAAGTTTCATTTAAAATTTTCGCAGGCTGCGCTTTTCCTCTTGAGTTTTGAGCGCCCGTTTCTTCGTTATATACGACGCTTATTCTGTAAAAACCCGGAGCAAGAAAAATATCGCTTCTATCATCCGGCGGAACAAACTGCCTGCTTAATATTGATGTTTTTTCCAAACTTGAATACATGCCTTCTATTCTTGTAATAGTAATTCCCACGCCGCTTATTATCTGTACCGGTTTAGGTATGACTCTTCCGTTGCAATACCATGCATTATTTTTATATTCATAAAGTCCGCTGACATATTCAAAAGCGTTCAGCACATTATAAAATTCCTTGGGGAAACCTTCATTTCCAAGGAATCTGAATAAAAAGTTTATTGGAATACGAATGCTTGTCAAATTGCCGTTATTTGCAAATACGCTTTCTTCCATAACTTTTACATTTGACATAGATACGCTGGTAAGGTTGTTGTTTCTAAACGCAAACCGTTCAATATTGACAACGCTTTCGGGAATATTTAAAGCGGCAAGCAGATTATCGGCAAAAGCGTTTTCCCCTATCTGCATTACGCTTGGGGGAATTGTTATATTTACCAGTCTGTTGTTACAGAACGCTCCTTCCTCAATGCTTATAACGCCGTCCTGCATAACTACGCTTGTAAGATTATTGTTTCTAAACGACGAATGTCTGATAACTGTAACGCCTTTCGGTATAACTACGCTTACAAGATTATTATTATTAAACGCAGCGCGTCCAATGTTTGTAACGGTTGACGGAAGATTTAAGCCGGATATTTTATTATCTTCAAACGCTCTTTCCCCTATGCTTATGAGTCCTTCTTCCAAGGTTACATTGGTTAATTGTCTGTTGTTAAAAAATGCATTATCGCCCAGAGTTGTAACATTTCCCGGAATTTTTATGGTAGTAAAATTGTTATCGGCAAACGCGGCGTTTCCTATGGTTTTAACGGTTGACGCTATAACTATACTTGTTAAACCGTTTTCCGCAAAAGCGCTTTCTCCTATTTCCGTAACGCCTTCCGGTATTCTAAGGCTGACCAGTTTATTTTTATAAAACGCAAAACGTCCGATATTTGTAATGCCTTCCTGCATAACTATGTTGGTTAACTGATTGTTTCGGAACGCCGAGCGCCCGATACTTGTTACTTTTACCGGAATAACAACAGAGGTTAACTGATTATACGCAAACGCGTTGTCTCCTATGCTTGTAACATTGTTGTGAATATTTACGCTGATTAATCTATTATTCGCAAAAACGCCGTTTGAAAACGCTTTTAAGGTTGTTGGAATAATCAGACTGGATATTTGATTATTCATAAACGCTTCATCGCCGATAGCTGTCAAGCCGAAAGGAATGGTTAAACTGGAGATCGCGTTATCTTTAAAAGCGGTTTTTCCTATTGTTTCCAAATCTTCATTAAGGAATACGTCCTTTAATTTATTGCTTGCAAACGCATTATCCCCTATGGACATAACGCCCAGCGGTATTGTTACTGTGGTCAGATTATTAATATAAAACGCGCCTGTTTCAATTACCGTAATGCCCGTTGGTATTGTTACGCTGATAAGTTTTTTGTTTCTAAACGCGTTGTTACCGATTGCGACTACAGGATACTTACCTATTCGCGGAGGTATATTTACTACCGGATTTTTGCCTCTATAAGCGGTAATAGTAATAACTTTGTTTTCGTTTTCTCCGGAAGTAGTATAAGAAAAATCAACCGGGTTGGTATATTTACGGCTGTCAAAGTCGCCGTCAACCGTAGCGCAGGCAATATATAAACCTGTTATACCTGTTATAAGAGAAAAAATAATAATTAATTTAACAGCGCTCTTCTTCATAATAAAACTCCTTGTTTACAGGGTTTTACCCAATATCTGCAATTTAAAAGCAGATACTTAAAATATAGTACAAATTCAGCAAAATGCAAATAAAATATGTTAATTTCACATAATCGAAGAACAATCTCGGACAAACGACCACTTTTTACGCAGGATTTTTGCCGCTTTTTTCGCCTGTCCCCTATCCGAAAAAACTCCAAAACAGGTAGCCCCGGAACCGGAAAGATTCGCGTACTGAGCCCCCATTTCCAGCAGTTTGGCAATTATCTCATTATAAACTGATTTTTGGGTTTCCGGGGAAAATTTTAAAAAATCGTTGTTAAAACGGGAAAAATCTTTTTCATCAAATTCACTTTTATTTATAAATTCGTTATTTTTACCGATTTGCGCGGAAGTACGGTTTTGGTCAATTAATTTATAGGCGGCGGATGTTTCGCTGTGAAAACCGGGATTAACCAGTACCAGAGACAATTTAGGCGCTTTTAGCGGCAAAATACGCTCTCCCCTGCCGGTTACAAGGGCGGCGGCAGTTTCATGGATAAAAAATGGGACGTCGCTGCCAAGAATACCCGCCATTTCAAGTAAATCTTCGCGGCTGCAGGGGGAACCGGTTAGTTTATTAAGCGTTAAAAGAGCCGCCGCGGCGTCTGAAGAGCCTCCGCCAAGACCGCCGCCAAGAGGAATGCGCTTTTTTACCCTTATTTTCAACCCCTTATTAAAGCCTGTTTTTTCCCGAAACAGGGATACCGCCTTAAAAATGATGTTTTCCTCAGGCGGCAGAGGGGATTTTAGCCCCCGCATATCGATTTTTAGGGTGTTTTCACCCTTCAAAACATCAAAATACAGGGTATCGCCGAAATTTACAGCCAAAAAAACACTCTCTATGTTGTGAAAACCGTCCTGCCGCCTGTCTTTTACGCTTAAATGAAGGTTAATTTTGGCAGGGGCAAAAACAGCCCTCGTTTTTCTTAATACAGGCATAAAATACAGAATAACATATTTATAAAATTTTTCAAAATCTTTCAAAACCTGTTGACAAATTTATCTATCCTCTCTTATGTTTTTAGTGGGAGGTTTTTTAACCTCCATTACTCAGTTTAGATTCAAGAAATATTAATTTCTAAGGGAGAACATTATGGTTCTGAACGGAGCTGCGGATCAGGAAGAATTAACGCTGATACCGGTAGACGGACTTGACGCCGTTTACGAAACAGAGAGTCCAACGCCGGCTTTCATCTTCAGTGATGATGATGACATGGAAGATGATTTCGATGACGAAGATGATTACGAAGACGACGACTTGGAAGACGAAGAGGACGAAGACGAGGAAGATGACGACTACGATGATGACGACGAAGAAGACGACTACGATGACGACGAAGAGGATGACGACTACGACGAAGACGAAGATGACGACGAAGACTGGGACGATGAAGACGAATAATTAAGGTCATATACAATCTAAAGACTTCTGTCTTTAGATTGTCCCTTATTCAACAATCTGCGTCTTGTTTTGAAACGTCGGAACCGGAGCCCAAAGTTTTTCAAGTTCGTAAAACTCCCGTACGCCTGAAGTCATCAAATGTATGATTATCGTCCCAAGATCCAGCAAACGCCATTCGTCGTCTGAATCTCTGCGCGAACTGCCGAATATTTCTATTTTCTTTTCATGGCAAAATTCTTTAATGTGTTTCTCAAGTCCGTCGATATGCGTTTTGCTTGTCGCCGTAGCGATAACAAAAAAGTCTGTCCAGTTATTAATCTCGCGCAAATCAAGTACGCAAACATTCTGCCCGTTATGCTCGCTTAAAAGAGATCCTATTTCCGCCGCTTGCTTGTCAATTCCCTGTGACATATCTTCCATTAAAGTTCCTTCCAATCAACAGGGTAATATCCGCTTTGTATTCGACGCTTTGACCGGCGGCTGCGCTTTCCTTGGGCATTATTTCTTTGCGTATGTTGTCGCAGCGTATAACATCGGCAAATGATTTAACCATAGAGTCGTCATCGATACGTTGAATTATTACCGTTCTTTCGTAATTACTGCGATCCGCGTTTGAAATTGAAATTATATCATAGCCGAAACTGCGAAGCATCTCCGCCGTCTTTCCGGCAAGTCCGTTAGTCTCTGTCCCATTCAAAACTTCCACTGTAAGACTATGCTCAATTAATCGATCGTTAACTTCGCTGGTAAGAGTACCCAATGTCTGGCGGACAACTTCTTTTACAAGATTGCCGTCCCAGTGCGGAATAATAAGAACCTGCCCCGATACTTCCCTCAGATTTCCTCCGACAGATTGAATATTGGTTCTGTCGGTGTCTATATTTACAAACTCGTTAAATAGGAACATCATTGTGCGCTGATTCATACTCGTTCTGAAAAACGTATGGTACATTTTCGCCGCCTGCGGATTATTAAGTTTTTCATTCATCTGTATCTGGCGGTGAAGGAGCCCAAGAAAGAAACGCTGTCTTCTGAAAACTTCCATTTCGCTGTCTTCGTCGGGCAGGGTGTATGTCGCGTAAAGGCTTGCCTTGTCGCCGTCAAGGACAGTCATACCGGAAGGAAACAGGATGACGCCGTTTTGATCCCTATGCGACACCGCCGAGGGAATAAAAATCTCCACCCCTTCCAGAAGATCCACAACAGAGACAAGATTTTCCTTTGTAATAATAAGCGTAAAATTTATCTCTATTCCTAAAAGTTTTTCTATTTCGTTTTCGTAATTGCCGATTCTTGCGGGGTCATACACCTTGTCAATTCTGTCTACGCGGTTTATCTTCGCGATTAAAAGACCGAGGTTTTCCGGTATATCAAAAATAGCCGCCCGCTTTGTAACGGGATAATACATAAGCACATAAGTGCTGATGGGCATTTTATGGTTTTCGATTACAAAAAGCGTATTAACAACGCGGTTATCGGATAGAGCGTCTTCCACAGGGTTACTGCGAAACGCCATCACGGAAAAAATAACTCCAAACGCAAGCAAAAGAAATATTACCACGAGTAATAAAATAGAAGCGTCGCCTTTAATTATTCTCAATTTTTCCTTTCCTTATCTTGTTTAACAACAATATTGTATCACCGGATAAATTCTGCCCTTTTGCCTGCACTTTGATAATTGTCTTTTCAATCACTGCGGCAAGTATATTATCCAAAGAATCTTCCATGCACATTTTCCTTAGAGCATGGTCTATTGTTCTTGAGGGTTCGGTTTTATCGGCAATATAGATTACCTTCGCCAAGGGACCCATATTTTCGCTTCCCGACGTATGGAACGCCACAGCCTCAAGCACATCTTCATTATGAATGGAGAAACGCTCTCTTATCAATACCGCCGCTGCCTTTCCGTGCAAAAGATTCGGTTTGTCCGCCTCAAGATCGGAAATATTCATTCCGGCGGTTTTTACAATTTTTAACATCAATTTGTTATCCAGTTGTTTAGCGAAATCGTGGGCGATTCCGGCAAGGTAGCCGTCCAATGGATCAAGACCGAAACGGCGGCATAAATCATAGGCTTGAAGGGCTGTCTGCCTTGAATGAAGAAAACGCTCTGTACTGAGGTTTTCCCTTGCCGCCGTCTCTACCTGCTGAATAACGCCGTTAAGCGGGGTTTCGGGACGCGAACCGCCGCTGTAGCCGTATAATTTCCTGTTTTCGATAATCGCCGCCGCGCCTGAGGGGATAAGCTCCTGCCAGTTGCCGCCTTCGGTTATCCTGCGTCTTATTTCATGGGAAGAAATATCGAGTATTTCATTTTCGATAGCGGCGTGGGCAAATGGATACTTAACCGGCTTGGTATTGATTCTGCGAGCGATGACAATATCCGCCATTTTTAAAATTTTTTCGTTGTCGCGCCATTTTGGAAAATCTTCCGCAAGGTCGTCGCCGATAATCAGCTTAGGTTTGTCTGTAGGCATATATCTTTCGATTATATCTTCCAAAGTTTCTACTGTGTACGAAACTCCTTCCCGCCTGATTTCGCAGTTATCAATGGCAAACCTGATGTCGCCGATGATTGAGGCGGCAAGCATGTCTATTCTGTCCTTTACGCTTGTCTCCATTCCTTCGGCGTCCAGCTTAAACGGAGAACGGTACGCGGGCACAAAAACCACTCTGTCAAGTTTAAAAGCCGATAGAGCTTTTTCAGCCAGAAAAAGATGACCGTTGTGAACGGGAGCAAAACTGCCGCCTAAAATGCCAAGCTTCAATTTTCTTCTCCTTCAAAGACATTCTCCACGTTTTCCGCTTCTATTTCAACTTCATTCCCGCCATCGTCCGTTGTTTCATCCTGCGGAGCGGAAGTAAGGCGCAGAAAGGCGTTTGTCAATTCTTGCAAGCCTTCGCCTGAAAAAACCGAAATACCGATAACTTCTTCTTCCGAATATTTTGTAGAAAGTTCCGCAAGTCTTCCCTCAGTTTCTGGTAAGTCGGTTTTTGTTCCGACTAACAGCCGTTTTTTTTGCGGGAGACGCGCGGAAAAAGAGCCGAGTTCTTTTAGCAGAATGTCAAATGCGGTAAGATAATTTTCATCGGATAGATCGATAAGAAAAGCCAACGCGGAAGTGCGCGAAATATGTTTTAAAAACTGAATGCCAAGCCCCGCTCCGCCTGACGCGCCTTCGATAAGTCCCGGAATGTCGGCGATGATTATATCTTTTTCTCCCGCCGTTAAAACGCCGAGGTTAGGAATTTTTGTCGTGAACGGGTACGCCGCTATCTTTGGTCTTGCGTTTGTAAAACGATCAAGAAGACTGGACTTGCCGGCGTTGGGAAAACCGACAAGACCGATGTCCGCCATTATTTGTAACTCTACTTTTAATTTTACGGTTTGTCCCGGCTTTCCCGGCAACGCTTTTCGCGGCGCTTGATTTACCGAGGACTTAAAATGAATATTACCCCAGCCGCCGTTGCCGCCTTTTAAAAAAAGAAAATCATCCTGATTCTTTGTAAAATCCCTGATAAGCTCGCCCGTCTCTTCTTCGCGAATTATCGAGCCGGGCGGCAATGGGATAACCAAATCATCGCCGTTTGCGCCGTAACGCCCCCAGTTCTCGCCGTCATGACCATTCTCGGCTTTAAATGTGTGTTTGTAGCGTAAGTGGGCAAGGGTGCGCAGATTTCTTCGGACAGTGAAAATAATGTCCCCTCCCCTGCCGCCGTCTCCGCCGGACGGTCCGCCCTTTGGAATATATTTTTCCCTGCGGAAAGCAATGCAACCGTTGCCGCCTTTTCCTGAGGAAACTTCTATTGTTGCTTCATCCGCGAATTTTTCCACGCAAGAGGGTTATTGAGCGTCTTGAACTATAGAGGCGAGTTTGCGTCCGCGGCGCTGGTGGAAACTGACTTTTCCGTCCGCAAGGGCAAAAAGCGTGTAATCGCCGCCGCAACCGACATTGGTTCCCGGGTGAATTTTTGTTCCTCGCTGGCGGGCAATAATGGTTCCGGCTTTTACCGATGTGCCGGCTGATGCTTTTACACCCAGATATTTAGGTTGTGAATCTCTTCCGTTTTTTGCGCCGCTGCCGCCGCGTTTCCTTGCCATATTTAACTCCTCCGTAAAATGCTAATCTCGCAATTCTTCGGGTATTCCTGAGCGACGGACTTTAATCCCTCTGTCAGAAAAATCCCTGCGGCGAAAAGAAAATCTTTTCCTTCCGCTTGATAATCGGCTTCCAGCCATAACTGTCCCTTTTCAGGAGCGCCGAACCTAACTGTTATCCCGTCTCTGTTTGACAGGACGCTTATCGCTGTTCTAAACAAAACCGACACGGCGGCGCAAACAATGTCGCCTCCGGCTTTGCCAAACCCGGCGTGTCCTTCAGCCTTACAAGACTTTAAAACGCCGCTGTTATCTAAAACCGCTTCTATCCGTATCAGGCTGATATATCCCCAATTTTAATTATTGAGAACTGCTGCCTGTGCCCGCGTTTGCGTCTGTAATCCTTCTTGGGTTTATACTTAAAAACAATGATTTTATCGTCTTTCCCGTGGGATTGTACCGTCGCGGACACTTTTGCGCCCTTCACATAGGGATCGCCTACTTTTACCGAGTCGCCTGAAACCAACAGCACAGTTTCGATATTAATGGCTGTTCCCGGTTCGGCGTCAATTAAGTCAACTTTGAGCAGACCGCCTTTTTCGGCTTTATACTGCTTGCCTTTAAATTCAACTAAAGCGTACATTTCTTTCTCCAAACAAGTAATACTCCTTTTTAGCGTAAATTCTAACAATAGTCAAGATATTTCCGAAGAATTTCTCACAAAGGACACGGAGGAAGAAAAGGACACGAAGGAAGAGGAAAACAGGGGTTGTCGTACGATAGTTTAGTGTGGAACTTCACGACAAGATAACGGACAAAAACCACTTCTTCCCTCTTTGTGCTCTTCTCTTCCTTGGTGTCCTTTGTGTGAGCTCTTCATGGTTACGGTCCAACCAGCAGTCTGCCTATGTTATAAAGCTCGGGGATTTGGGTATAAACAGGTTCTTTGGTTCCGGCGTCTTTTTTGTCCATTTCCACCAAATTTACATACAATTCATTTAATAAATCGGAAAAAACCTTTAAGTTTGAGGAAAAATTACTAACCGCCATGTCCCTGAGCGTCTTGTCATGACCGACAGGCAGCATATTTAATTTATTTCTTATTGTGGTTTTATTACGCGCGACTTCGATAAAACGGGCGCACGCGGCAATTTGTCGGTAAAGCTCATCAAGATGAAACCCCTGATAACGGTATAAATCCATTTTTTCTGTAAGAACTTCGATTAAATCCCATGTATTTTTGTCGATTTGAATCTGCAATAAAACGGGACGTAAAAAACTGTTTGAGATATTAA